>Ga0181522_10000568_pt1 | contig 26929 bp, 26 predicted proteins | sample PEATcosm2014_Bin_27_FD_121103 | JGI IMG/M metagenome (GOLD analysis project Ga0181522, IMG submission 121103) | Peatland microbial communities from MTU Mesocosm Facility, Houghton, MI, USA - PEATcosm2014_Bin05_10_metaG | ecosystem: Environmental > Terrestrial > Soil > Wetlands > Peat | place...
ACACGGGCTCGCTGGGGCTGGGCGGGGCGATCGCGGGGCTTGCCGTGATGACCAAAACGGAGGTCCTGCTGATCCTGCTGGGCGGCATCTTCGTGATCGAGGCGCTGTCGGTGGCGATCCAGGTGATCTCCTTCCAGACGACGCGCAAGCGGGTCTTCCTGATGGCCCCGATCCATCACCACTTCGAGCTGAAGGGCTGGTCTGAGACGAAGATCATCCTGCGCTTCTGGATCGTGGCATCGATCTGCGCGGCGATCGGCTTCACGATCTACCGCCAGAGCCGCGGCCTCTGAGAAGGGCGGGCGAAAAGCGAAGGCATCCGCCTGCCCGTGTCGAATGGACCCTGGATGCCATCCGCCACCGCAGGACGCGCCAGGCCGGCAAGGGGAGGGAGTGGGACCCCGCGCAAGAAGCGCCCACAGAGCCTCGAGCAGCGGATCCTGCTGACTGCGACGCTGTGCCTACTGGCGTTTGGGGCGGTGATGGTCTACAGCGCATCCTCGGCGACGTCCCTGCTGCAGGGCCAGGGCAACGGCTCCAGCTACCTGATCCGCTACGTCGTCTACGGGGCGCTGGGCCTGGTCGCGATGCGCCTGCTGGCCCGCGACGGGGTGGCGAAAGTCCATGCGATCACGGCGCCGCTGCTGGCGGTCTCCTTCGTCCTGGTTCTGGCCACCCACGTCCCCCACGTGGGCGTGAGCGTCAACGGGGCACGACGCTGGATCGGCCCCAGCCAGTTCCAGTTCCAGCCCTCGGAGCTCCTGAAGCTGGCCCTGGTCATGTATGCGGCGACGCTGCTGGCCAAGCGCCCGAGCCGGGTCCACGACCTCAAGGATCTGGCCAAACCGCTGCTGATAGTGGTCGGCTCTGCGTGCCTGCTGGTCTTCACCCAGCCGGACCTGGGCACGGCGATGGTGATCGCCTTCACGATCGGGGCGATGCTGGTGGCCGCGGGCATCCCGATGGCCAAGCTGGGCAGGATCGCGGGCAGCGTGGCGGGCCTGATCGTCGTCTACGCCCTCGTCCGCCCCTATGCGCGGGCGCGCCTGACGTCGTTCCTGGACCCGTGGGCGCATGCGTCGGGCAGCGGCTTCCAGGCGGTGCAGGGCCAGATCGCGATCGGCTCGGGGGGCCTGTTCGGCGTCGGCCCGGGCCAGTCGGTCCAGAAGATCTTCTACCTGCCGGAGGCGCCGACGGACTTCATCCTGGCCGTGATAGCGGAGGAGCTGGGGGTCGTGGGGGTGGCGGCCCTGATGTTCCTGTACGGCCTGATCGCCTATGCGGGCCTGCGTGCGGCGAAGGCGGCCCGCAGCCTGTTCAGCGCCCTGATAGCTGTCGGCGTGACGTCCCTGATCGTCTCCCAGGCGCTCCTGAACGCCTTCGCGGTGCTGGGCCTGGCGCCCCTGACGGGCGTGCCGCTGCCCTTCGTGTCCTACGGGTCGAGCAGCCTGATCGTGATGCTGGCGGGGATGGGGCTGCTGCTGAACGTGGCCTCGGGTGCGACGGGTCACGTGCGCTCGGTGCCGACCCGGACGGGCGGCTCAGCCGACGCTCGCGGGCGCGAGCAGAGAGGATTGGCGGGTGAGCGCTCAGGGCAAGCGGATCGTGATCGCGGCAGGGGGAACGGCGGGGCACGTCGTACCGGCGCTGGCGGTCGCGGACGCGCTGCGGGCTGAGGGCGCCCAGGTCAGCTTCATCGGGGGGCAGCGGGCGGAGGCCGAGCTGGTGCCGGCGGCGGGCTATCAGCTGAGCACGCTGCAGGTAGAAGGCCTCGACCGCTCCAACCCCGTCAGGGCGGCGAGGGCGCTGGCGCGGGCGGCGGCGGCGCTGCCGCGAGCGCGGGCGATGCTGGCACGAGCTCGCCCGGACGCGGTCATGGGCGGCGGCGGCTACGTGGCGGGCCCGGTCGGGCTGGCTGCGCTGAGCCTGCGCCTGCCGCTGGTCCTGACGGAGGCGGACAGCCACCTGGGCGTGACCAACAGGCTGCTGGCTCCGGCTGCGCGCCGCGTCTGCCTGGCGTTCCCGTTGAGAGGGAGAGAGGGGGGTCGCTATGTGGTGACGGGGCGTCCGGTGCCGCCACCGTTCGCCGACCGGGCCGCGGCCAGGGCGTCCTTCGAGGTCGGCGAGGACGAGACGTGCCTGCTGGTCTACGGGGGCTCACTCGGTTCGCGTTCGATCAACCTGGCGGCGATCGATGCCTTCGCCGGCTCGCCGCTGCGGATCCTGCATGTGTGTGGCCGGCGCGACCACGCGATGCTGAGAGAGCGCGCGCTGCCGTCCGGCTACGAGCTGATCGAGTACCTGCCGATCGAGCGCTTCGGGCAGGCGATGGCGGCGGCGGACCTGGTCGTGGCGCGCTCGGGCGGGTCTGTCTTCGAGATCGCGGCCTACGGCCTGCCCTCGGTGCTGATCCCCTTCCCGGCGGCTGCGGGCGACCACCAGAGCGCCAACGCCCGCTGGCTGGCCGACGCGGGCGCGGCCGTCGTGATCCCCGACGGGGAGCTGAGCGCTGCCCGCCTCGGCTCGGAGGTGGCGGCGCTGCTGGCCGACCCGTACAGGTTGCGGACGATGGCCGAGGCGGCGCACTCCCTGGCCAGGCCCCGGGCGGCGGCGGACATAGCGGCAGAGGTGCTGGCGGCGGCGGGTGCGGGTGCGACGGCGGCGGCCCGACCGTGAGCGGGGAGGCACGGCCCTGGCTGGGCAGGCGCATCCACCTGATCGGCGTGGGCGGGGCGGGCATGAGCGCCTATGCCCGGGCGGCGCATGCGCTGGGTGCGAGCGTGACGGGCTCCGACGGCGCCGACGGCCCCTACCTGCGGCGCCTGGCGGCTGACGGGGTGCTGCAGGCGAGGGTCGGCCACAGCGCGGAGAACGTGCCGGCGGGGCAGGACGTGGAGGTCTTTCACTCCTCGGCTATCGCCCCTGAGAACGTGGAGCGGGCGGCGGCCCGGGAGCGGGGCCTGCCGGACCGTCCGCGGGCGGACCTGCTGGGAGAGCTCTCGGCGCTGCGGCGCACGATCGCGGTGGCGGGGACGCACGGCAAGACGACGACTGCGGCGATGATCGCCCACATCCTGCGGGCGGCGGGGATGCGCCCGTCCTGGCTGGTGGGGGCCCCGATCGGGGGCGGCCTGCCCAACGCCGGCTGGGATCAGGGGGAGTGGCTGGTCATCGAGGCCGACGAGTCCGATCGCTCGCTGCTGAGCCTGACGGTCGAGGTGGCGGTGCTGCTGAACGTGGAGCTGGACCACCATGCGAGCTTCGCCTCGCTGGCGGAGCTGCGCGAGGTGTTCGGGAGCTTCCTGGCGGCCCCGCCGACGGCGGTCGTGTGGGACAGGCCGGAGCTGCTGGCGCTGCGAGGGGGCGAGACGGTCGCCTTCGACCAGCCCGAGCCCGTCCTCGGCCCGGAGGGGTCGGTGTTCACGTGGCGGGGCGAGCAGGTGCGCCTGTCGGTCCCGGGCGCCCACAACGCGCTCGACGCGACGGCGGCTCTGGAGGCGACGCGCCTGGCAGGGGCTCCGCTTGCGAAGGCGATCGAGGCCCTGCGCGAGTTCACGGGCGCCGGGCGGCGCTTCCAGCTGGACGGCGTGAGCGCGGGCGGGGCGCAGGTCTACGAGGACTACGCCCACCACCCGACGGAGATCGAGGCGACGCTGCGGGCGGCGAGGACGCTCGGGCAGCAGCGGCTGGTGGCGGTGTTCCAGCCGCACCTGTTCTCCCGCACGCAGCTGCTGGCCCGCGAGTTCGGCAGGGCCCTGGCGCTGGCCGACGCGGTGATCGTCCTGGATGTCTACCCGGCGCGCGAGCGGGCCCAGGACTTCCCCGGGATCAGCGGGCTGACGATCGCCGAGACGACGGCCGACGCTGCGGGCGGACGGCCCGTCTACTGGCTGCCGGCTATGTCGGCCGCCGAGCACGTGCTGGCGGGGATGCTGAGGGCGGGCGACGTGTGCATGGTGATGGGAGCGGGCGACGTCGACGCGCTGGCGCATGCCCTGGCCGGGACCCGGGAGGGCGCGGAGTGAGCACGGGGCCGACGCCGGCGGGCGTGCGCCGCGACGAGCCCCTGGCCCGCCTGGCGACGGTCCGCACGGGCGGGCAGGCGGACTACTTCGCGCGGGCGGGCAGCGTCGAGGCACTGTCGGAGCTGCTGGGCTGGGCGGCGGGGCAGGGCATCGAGGTCGCGGTCGTCGGCTCGGGCTCGAACCTGCTGATCGCGGACGAGGGCGTCCGAGGCCTGGTCGTGAAGCTCGACGGGGAGCTGGCGCGGGTGGAGGTGCAGGGCAGCAGGATGCTGTGCGGCGGCGGGGCGCGGCTGCCGTCGGTGGCGGCGCGGGCGGCCAGGGAGGGCCTGTCGGGGATCGAGTTCGGCGTCAACATCCCGGGCACTGTCGGCGGGGCGGTGCGGATGAACGCAAACGCCTACGGCGGGCAGCTGGGGGAGGTGCTGGAGTGGGTCGAGATCGTCACGGCGGCGGGTGTGGATCGCCGCGGGCCCCAGCAGCTGGAGCTGGGCTACAGGCGCTCGAGCCTGGGGGAGGGGGAAGTGGTGGCGCTGGCGTCACTGGCGTTGACGGCGGCGCCCCCACAGGAGGTCAAAGCCCGCCTGGAGGAGATGCGCAGGCGCCGTCACGAGGCCCAGCCGCAGGGCATCAAGACGTTCGGCTCGACGTTCAAGAACCCCGAGGGGGAGGAGAGCGCGGGGATGCTGCTGTCGCGGGCGGGGTGCAACGGACTGGGCGTGGGCGGCGCCCGCTTCGCGCCCAAGCATGCGAACTTCATCGAGAACACGGGCACGGCGAGCACGGCCGACGTGGTGGCGGTGATGGCCGAGGGCCGCCGCAGGGTCATGGAGATGACAGGGATCGCGCTGGAGCCGGAGGTGCAGACGCTGGGCCGGGTCGTCTTTCCCTGGTGAGCGGGGAGGGCATGGGCGAGGGAGGTCGAAGAGTGCCGGGATGCAGCGCACTCTCGCCGCCCGCTCGCCGGCCCGCCCGAGGGGCCCCCACGCGGCCCTCCCGCCGGCCGGCCTGCGGGACCTCCTGGCCTCGTTGCCCGTCAGGCTGCGGGGCGAGTGGCGGGCACTGCGTGCGCATCGTCGGGTCCGCATCGCGCTGCTGTGCGGGGTACTGGCGCTGCCGCTGCTGGGAGGCGGTTGGCTGTGGCTGCGCCACTCGTCCTTCGTGGCGGTGGAGCACGTCCGCATCAGCGGCGTGCACGGGCCGCAGGCCCAGGAGATCGAAGCGGCCCTGAGGCAGGCGGCGCACGGCATGAGCACGCTGGCCGTGAGCACGAGGACGCTGCGCCAGGCCGTGGAGCGCTTCCCGATGGTCAGCATGGTCAGCGCGCGGGCGAGCTTCCCGCACAGCCTGAGGATCGCCGTCGAGGAGGAACCGCCGGTGGCGGTCCTGACGGCGGCGGGCGTGAAGACGGCCGTGGCGGCGGACGGGACGGTGCTGGGCGACAGCCTGGCCTCGGGCTCGCTGCCGAGCATCGCCGACGACGTCGCGCCGGGCGCCGGGCAGCACGTGTCCAATGCGCTGATCCTGGCTGCGCTGCGCCTGCTGGGCGGCGCGCCCCCGGCCCTGGACAGGCTGACGTCGAAGGTCTACGAGGGCCCCCGTGGCCTGACGGCCGTCATGAGCAACGGCCTGGTCGTCTACTTCGGCGACGACACCCTGGCCCGCGCCAAGTGGCTGTCGCTGGCCCGGGTGCTTGCGGACAGCAGCTCGGCGGGGGCGACCTACGTGGACGTGGAGCTGCCCGACAGGCCGGCTGCCGGCTTCTCCAGCGGCGAACAGGCGCCGGGCAGCGAAGCGGGCACCCCCACCAAGGCGACCCGCGAATCGACGGTCTCGGCGCTGGCGGCAGGGCTGGCGGCAAACAGCTCCGACCCCTCCCAGTCCTCGACGAACACCTCCGGTGAATCGTCGGCAGCGACGTCCACGGAAGCCGGCGAAGCGACCAAGGCCGAAGGCGAAGCGCCCGCCACGGCTACGCCGGAAGGGGCCGAACCCGGACACTGAACCTCAGGTCTAGGGTCAGGGTTGAGAAAACGTATTCTCAGGCCCTGGTCGAGAGTCCCGGGTTCTGCAAGGATAGTTGCGGAATTGGCGCCCGTCGTTGACAGGGCGAGAATCCCTGCATAACGTGCTCAATCTGGCGGTTCGGCTGATACGACGTTCCGAACCCTAAATTCCTACTGAAGGCTTCGGACAGAACCATCATGGAGAGCGGCGGGAGCTACCTGGCAGTCATCAAGGTCGTCGGCGTCGGCGGCGGGGGAACGAACGCGGTCAGCCGCATGGTCGACGCGGGCCTGCGGGGCGTGGAGTTCATCGCGGCCAACACGGACGCTCAGGCCCTGGCGATGTGCGATGCGGACATCAAGCTGAACATCGGCCACGAGTCGACGAAGGGCCTGGGCGCGGGGGCGAACCCGGACGTGGGCCTGTCGGCGGCCTCCGAGTCCAGGGACGACATCAAGGAGGCCCTGAAGGGCGCTGACATGGTGTTCGTGACGGCGGGCGAGGGCGGCGGCACGGGCACGGGCGCGGCGCCGGTGATCGCGGAGATCGCCAAGAACGAGATCGGCGCCCTGACGGTCGGCGTGGTGACGCGCCCGTTCGACTTCGAGGGCTCCCAGCGTGGCCGTCAGGCGACGGAGGGGATCGAGCGCCTGCGCGAGGTCGTGGACACGCTGATCGTGATCCCCAACGAGAAGCTGCTGGCGGTGGTGGAGCGTCGCACGACGATGCTGGACGCCTTCCGGGAGGCCGACAACGTCCTGCGCCAGGGCGTCCAGGGCATCACGGACCTGATCACGATCCCGGGCCTGATCAACCTGGACTTCGCGGACGTGCGGACGATCATGCAGGACGCCGGCTCTGCCCTGATGGGCATCGGCACAGCGGCCGGGGAGAGCCGCTGCGCGGAGGCGGCCAGGGCGGCGATCTCCTCGCCGCTGCTGGAGGAGAGCGTCGACGGCGCGACGGGCATCCTGCTGAACATCACGGGCGGCAAGGACCTGGGCCTGTTCGAGGTCAACGACGCGGCGGAGATCATCCAGAACGAGGCCGACCCCAACGCCAACATCATCTTCGGAGCGGTCATCGACGAGGCGATGTCCGACGAGGTCCGCGTGACGGTCATCGGCACGGGCTTCGATCACCGGCCGGGACGCACCGCAGGCTCGCGCCGCGAGGGCCGTCCGGCCCGTCCGGACCGCAACCCGCGCATCTCCGACCGCCAGCGCTCGAACCTCGAGATCTCCGACGACGACATCGACGTCCCGCCGTTTTTGCGGTAGGAGGCCGGGCAACCCTCGCCGGCGGGCCTTGGCTGGACGTCGGCTCAGGCGGAGGTCTCGACTCGACGTCGCGTCCCGATCTGTCACTTCAGCCGGAGTAAGGGGATATCGTGTCCCTTGTGCCTGAGCAGCTCGATCTCATGATCGTCTACGAGCCCGGCGAAGATGGATGGATCATCGCCTCGATTCCCGAGGTCAAAGGTGTCCACAGCCAGGGCCGCACCCGCGATGAGGCGCGTGCGAATGTGATCGACGCGCTCCGCTTGATGCTCTCGCCGGCTGCCGGAGAAGCCGACGATGGTCTCGAGCGGGAGGCGCTGCATCTGACGATCGCCGCTTGAAGCGTCGCGATCTCGAAAGGCATCTCCACAGCGAGGGGTGTCGACTGCAGGCCGAGGGCGCCAATCACGCCCGCTGGGTTGGCCCGACCGGAGAGTGGTCGGTCCTTCCGCGCCACCGCGAGATCGACTACCGGCTTGCGCGCAAGATATGTCGAGACCTGGGTGTCCCCCGGCCCGGCCGGTCGCGTTGAAAGCCCGCTAGCCTGCGCCGCGTGAGCACGCCCGAGCTTCGCCGCACCCCCCTCTACGACCGTCACGTCGCGGCCGGCGCCAAGCTCGTGGATTTCGCCGGCTGGGAGATGCCCGTGCAGTACGAGGGCGTCCGCGAGGAGCACATGGCCGTACGTGAGGCGGCCGGCATCTTCGACGTGTCGCACATGGGGCAGATCGAGACAAGCGGCCCGCAGGCGCAGGCGCTGCTGCAGCGGCTGCTGTCCAACGACGTGGCCGCGATCGCGCTCGGCGGGGCGCAGTACTCGGTGCTCTGCCGCGAGGACGGCGGCGTGCTGGACGATCTCTTCACCTACAGGCTGGGCGGCGAGCGCTACCTGACGATCACGAACGCGTCCAACCACCTGGCCGACCTGGCCTGGTTCCAGGCGCAGGCCGCCGACTTCCCTGAAGCGACCGTCCAGGACCGCATCGAGGACTGGGCGATGATCGCCGTGCAGGGACCGCTGGCGCGGGAGATCGTGCAGGCCGCCTCGGACTCCCCGCTGCCCGCCCGCATGTCCGTGGAGAGCCGGCGCATCGGCGGCGCCGAGGTGCTCGTCTGCGGCACCGGCTACACCGGCGAGGACGGCGTCGAGCTGCTCTGCTCGCCCGCCGATGCGCCCGCCCTGTGGGACCAGATGGTCCGCCGCGGCGCCAGGCCCGCAGGCCTCGGCGCCCGCGACACGCTGCGCCTGGAGGCCTGCTTTCACCTCTACGGCAACGACCTGAGCGTCGATCGCAACCCGATCGAAGCGGGGCTGGGCTGGTGCTGCAAGGAGGACACGGGCTTCATCGGCGCAGAGGCCGTCAGGGCCATGCGCGAGGGCGGCCCGGCCGAGAAGCTGATCGCCTTCACGATCGACGGTCCTGGCATCGCCCGGCAGGGCAACCCGATCGTCGGCGGGGGGGTCGTGACGAGCGGCACGCTCTCGCCCTGCCTGAACGTCGGCATCGGCATGGCCTACGTCCCCGCCGAGCACGCCGCCGTCGGGACGGCCCTGCAGATCGACGTGCGGGGGCGCACGCGCGGGGCGAGGGTGACGCAGAAGCCCTTCGTCGCCAAGCGCGCGTAGAGTTCGCCCGCACAGACCGACAGCTCCCGCCGCCACACCGGCCGGGACCGACTTCAGGAGCGCGACATGGCCGAGGCCAGCTACCCGGACGACCTGCTCTACCACCCCGAGCACGACTGGGCCCGGACCGACCCCGAGGACCCGACGCTGGCCACCCTCGGCATCACCTGGTACGCCCAGGACTCGCTGGGCGAGGTCGTCTTCTTCGACCCGCCCGAGGTCGGCGCAACCGTCGCCAAGGACTCCCCCTACGCGGAGGTCGAGTCCGTCAAGGCCGTCTCGGACGTCGTCGCGCCGCTGTCGGGCGAGATCGTGGAGGTCAACGAGGACCTGCCGGACAACCCTGCGGCCATCAACGACGACCCCTACGGCGAGGGCTGGCTGGTCAAGATCCGCATGGCCAACCCCGCCGAGCGGGACGCCCTGCTCGACGCGGCCGCCTACCGGGCCACGCTGGGCGCTTGACGACTCCGGTCACAGCGTCTCCGACGGCTAGGCTGGGAGCGACTTGAGTCGTTACACCTCGATCACCCCGGACGATCTCCAGGCCATGCTGGCCGCCATCGGGGTCTCCTCGCTGCAGGAGATCTTCGACCGCCAGATCCCCGAGAACGTGCGGTTGGGCAGGGACCTGGACCTGCCGCCCGGCCGCCCCGAGCAGGACGTCTACGCCGAGCTGGCTCGCCTCGCCGAGGCCAATATCAGCTCAGAGCAGGAGCTGAGCTTCCTCGGCGCCGGCATGTACGACCACTACGTGCCCGCCCTGATCGACATGCTGATGGAGCGCTCGGAGTTCCTGACGCCCTACACGCCCTACCAGCCCGAGATCTCCCAGGGTGGGCTGCAGGTGATGTTCGAGTACCAGACGGCGATCTCGGAGCTGACCGGCCTGCCCGTCTCCAACGCCTCCACCTACGAGGGGCCGTCGGCGGTCGCCGCCGCCGCCTACCTGGCCAAGCTCCACAACGGCCGCTCGCGGATCGTCATCAGCGCCGGGCTGCACCCCCACACGATCCAGACCCTGCGCACCTACGCCCACGGCTACGGCATGGACGTCGTCGAGGTGCCCCTGTCGGGCGGCGTCACCGACCTGGACGCCTGGAGCGCCGCCGTCGACGCCGACACGAGTGCCGCCATCTTCGCCCAGCCCAACTTCTACGGCGCCGTCGAGGACGCCCAGGCGCTCAGCGACGCAGCCCACGGCGCCGTCGAGAGCGATGGGCCGGTGGTCATCGCCCAGGTCGACCCGATCACGCTCGGGATCCTGCAGGCACCCGGCGAATGCGGCGTCGACGTGGCCGTCGGCGAGGGCCAGTCGCTGGGCAACCGCCTGGACTTCGGCGGTCCCTCCTTCGGGCTGTTCGCGGCCCGCGAGGAGTACATCAGGCGCATGCCCGGGCGCATCGCCGGGGAAACCCTCGACGTCGACGGCCGCCGCGGCTTCGTGCTGACCCTGCAGACCCGCGAGCAGCACATCCGCCGGGAGAAAGCCACGTCGAACATCTGCACGGCCCAGGCGCTGAACGCCCTCGGCGGCGTCGTCTACCTGACCTGGCTCGGGCGCCGGGGGATCGTCGAGCTCGGCGAGCTGCTGCTGGCCCGCACCCACTACGCCCGCGAGACGCTGGCGGCCCTGCCGGGAGTGCACAAGCTCCACGAGCAGCCGGTCGTGCGCGAGCTCGCCCTGCGCCTGGACGCCGACGTCGCGGCCGTGCGCCGCCGCTGCGCCGAGCAGGGCGTGAACCCGGGCGCCGACCTGCAGGCCCTGACTGGGCGTCCCGAGGACGAGGGCGGCCTGCTCGTGGCGATCACCGAGCGCCGCTCACGCGAGGACGTCGACCGCCTCGCCGAGACGCTCGGGGCGGCCGTCGCCGCCGAGCGCAGAGAGGCGGTGTCCGTATGAGTCCGATAGACGACAACCACCTGCACGCCGACCCTGGCATCGAGGGCCACCACCCGGGCGCCGGGTCCGCGAGGGCCCCCACGCCGCTGCAGCGCCAGCCCGCCACGACGATCTTCCAGAAGGGAGCGCCGGGACGCCGCGCCTTCCTCTGCCCCGAGCTGGACGTGCCGCAGGTGCCCGCCGAGGCGCTGCCGGAGCGATTCAGGCGTGCCGTCCCGCCGCGCCTGCCGGAGGTCTCAGAGCCGGAGATCGTCCGCCACTACGTCGGCATCTCCAAGCGCAACTTCGACCTGGACTCCGGCTTCTATCCGCTGGGCTCCTGCACGATGAAGCACAACCCGCGCCTGCACGAGCGGGCCGCCGCCCTGCCCGGGCACGCCCGCCTGCATCCCCTGCAGGACCCCGAGCGGGCCCAGGGCGCCCTGGAGCTGATGTGGAACCTGCAGCAGGCGCTGGGTGAGATCTCCGGCATGGCCCACGTCAGCCTGCAGCCCTCGGCCGGCTCCCACGGCGAGCTCGCAGGGGTGCTGCTGAGCCGCGCCTACCACGAGGACAGGGGTGAGACCCGCCACAAGGTCCTGACTCCCGACACGGCCCACGGCACAAACCCCGCGACCGTCACGATGGCCGGACTGGAGGTCGTGAAGGTCGCCACCAACGCCGACGGCGGCGTCGACGTCGAGGATCTGCGCGCCAAGGCCGACAGCGACGTGGCCTGCCTGATGCTGACCAACCCCAACACGCTCGGGCTGTTCGACCCCAACATCGAGGAGATCGCCGCGATCGTGCACGGCGTCGGCGCGACCCTCTACTACGACGGCGCCAACCTCAACGCCGTCATGGGCCTCTCCCGTCCCGGCGACATGGGCTTCGACATCGTCCACTTCAACCTGCACAAGTCCTTCACCCAGCCCCACGGCGGCGGCGGCCCCGGCTCCGGGCCGATCGGCGTGTCCGATCGCATCGCCCCCTACCTGCCCGTGCCCGTCGTCGCTCGCAACGAGGACGGCACCTTCTTCCTGGACGAAGAGCGCGAGAAGACGATCGGGCGCCTGCGCGGCTTCCACGGCAACTACGGCTGCTTCGTGCGCTCCTACGCCTACATCCGCTCGCTCGGCGCCGACGGCTTGAAGGACGCCTCCGAGACGGCCGTCCTCAACGCCAACTACCTGCTGGCCCGCCTGCGCCAGCTGGGCGTGGACGAGCACCTGCCCCTTGCCTACGGCGAGCTGTGCATGCACGAGTTCGTGCTCTCCGGAGGGCCCATGAAGCGGGAGCTGAAGATCAAGACGCTGGACCTCGCCAAGCGGCTGCTGGACTTCGGCTTTCACCCGCCCACCGTCTACTTCCCCTTGCTGGTCGACGAGGCGCTGATGGTCGAGCCCACGGAGACGGAGACCAAGGAGACCCTCGACGCATTCGCCGAGGCGCTCGCGGCGATCCTCAAGGAGGCCGCCGAGGACCCGGAGATCGCCCAGCACGCCCCCTACACGACGCCCGTGCGGCGCCTGGACGAGGTCACGGCTGCGAAGAACCCCGTGATCCGACAGGAGCTGGTCTGATGCAGCAGCGCAAACTCGGCGCCACCGGCATCAGCGTCAGCCCGCTGTGCCTGGGCGCGATGATGTTCGGCGCCTGGGGCAACCCCGACCACGACGAGTCGATCGCGATCATCCACGCGGCCCTCGACGCGGGCGTCAACTTCATCGACACGGCGGACGTCTACTCGCGCGGGGAGTCTGAGGAGATCGTCGGCAAGGCCCTGGCCGGCGGCCGGCGCGAGAACGTCGTCCTGGCGACCAAGGCCCACGGCACGATGGGCGAGGATCCGAACCAGTTCGGCAACTCCCGCCGCTGGATCGTCAAAGAGGTCGAGGACAGCCTCAAACGGCTGAAAACGGACTGGATCGACCTCTACCAGATCCACCGTCCCGAGCCCGACACGGACATCGACCAGACCCTGGGCGCCCTCACCGACCTCGTGCAGGCCGGCAAGGTCCGGGCGATCGGCTCCTCGACCTTCCCCGCCCACCAGATCGTGCAGGCCCAGTGGGTCGCCAGGGAGAGGGGCCGCGAGCGCTTCATGTGTGAGCAGCCGCCCTACTCGATCCTGATCAGGCGGATCGAGGCCGATGTCCTTCCGGTCTGCGAGGAATACGGGATGGGCGTGATCCCGTGGAGCCCGCTGGCAGGCGGCTGGCTGTCGGGGCGCTACGGGCGCGACAGCGGCGCCTCGCCCGCCGAAAGCCGCCGCGCCCAGCGCCTGCCCTCCCGCTACGACATGTCCCTGCCTGCCAACCAGCGCAAGCTGGAGGTCGCCCAGCAGCTCGGCGACCTCGCCGAGGAGGCCGGCATCAGCCTGATCGAGATGGCGCTCGCGTTCGTCATCAACCATCCGGCCGTGACGGCGGCGATCATCGGTCCCCGCACGATGGAGCACCTGCACAGCCAGCTGTCCGCCGCGGAGGTGAAGCTCAGCGCTGACGTGCTCGACCGCATCGACGAGATCGTCCCGCCCGGCACGAACGTCAACCAGCAGGACACCGGCTGGGACGCGCCCTGGCTGACGGACCCCGCCCGCCGGCGCCGGTAGCCTGCGCCCGTAGCCACCGCCGACACCATGCGCATCTTCTCGGGCATCCAGCCGACAGGCCGAAAGCACCTGGGCAACTACATCGGGGCCATAGCCCAGTACGTCTCCGGCCAGGATCGCGGCGATGGCATCTTCTGCATCGTCGACCTGCACGCCACGACGGTCGCCTACGACCCCTCCGAGCTGCGCGAGCGCCTCTACGACACGACCGCGATCCTGCTGGCGGCGGGCCTCGACCCCAAGCGCTGCATCCTCTTCCGCCAGTCCGACGTGCGCGAGCACACCGAGCTGACCTGGCTGCTGTGCTCGGTCACCGAGCTGGGGCGCCTGCAGCGGATGCACCAGTTCCGCGACAAGTCCCTGGCCCAGCGCGAGCTCGTGTCGGCCGGCCTGCTCGTCTACCCCGTCCTGATGGCCGCCGACGTGCTCGCCTACCGCGCCGACGACGTTCCCGTCGGCGAGGACCAGCGCGAGCACGTCGAGCTGATGCGCGACGTCGCCAGGCGCTTCAACGCCCGCTTCGCCGGCGGCGAGGAGGTCCTCGTCGTGCCCGAGCATCGCATCCCGCCCGTCGGCGCGCGGATCATGGACCTGCAGGACCCGACCAGCAAGATGTCCACGACCAGCGGCTCCGAGCAGGGCACCGTCTACGTCCTGGACGAGCCGAAGGCGATCGAGAAGAAGCTCAAGAGCGCCGTCACCGACTCCGGCAGCGAGATCGTGCGCTCGCCCGAGAAGCCCGGCATCTCCAACCTGATCGAAATCCTCGCCGCCGTGCGCGGCGTGCTGCCCGGCGAGGTCGAGGCGACCTGCGCGGACATGCGCTACGGCGAATTCAAGGCGCTCGTGGCGGAAGCCGTGACCGCCTATCTGGGACCCGTCCGCGAGCGCTACACGCAGCTGCGGGCCGACGAGGCGGCGATCGAGGAGATCCTCGCCGAGGGCGCCGGCCGGGCACGGGAGATCGCGGCAGCCACGCTCGCCGACGTACGCGAGCGGATGGGCGTGGGGGCGCCATCGGAGCGGCCCGGTACGGTCTCCGGATGACGCTCGCCAACCTCGACCTCGACCTCGACGTCTTCAGCGGTCCCTTCGACCTGCTGCTGACGCTGATCCTGCGCGAAGAGGTCGACCTGCTGGAGCTGGCCCTGGCCGACGTCGTGCTGGCCTACCTCGACCACCTCGAGTCGCGCGGCGAGCTGGACCTGGAGATGGCCACCGAGTTCATCGTCCTGATCGCGGCCCTGCTGGAGCTGAAGTCGCGCCTGATGCTGGGCTCAGACGAGGAGGAGCTGCTCGACATCGAGCCCGAGCAGGCCGCCGAGGAGCTGCTGGCGAGGATGCTCGACGCCCGCCGCTACCGCGCCGCCGCGGCGCACCTGCGCGAGCTGCTGGAAGGTCAGGACGGCGTGCGCTTCCGCGAGGCGCCGCTGCCGGCCGAGCTGCGCAAGCGGATCGTCCCGCCGGCCGACGGCTCGGCCGACCCGGCCGTGCTGGGCGCCGCCATCGGCAGGCTGCTGACCGTGCCGCCGCCGATCAGCCTGCGTCACATGGGCTCGCCGCGGGTCAGCGTCTCCGAGCGCCTCGCCCACCTGCGCAAGCTGCTGCGGCGGGGCGCCTTCAGCTTCGACGAGGCCGTTCGCGGCGCCGATCGCATGACCGTCGCCGTGACCCTGTTCGCGCTGCTGGAGCTCTACAAACTGGGCGAGGCCGGCTTCGAGCAGGCCGAGAGCTTCGGCGACATCTCGATCAAGGCCCTGGCGCCCGCCCGCCCCCTCGACCTGGCCGTAAGAGCCGTCGCGTGAGCGCCGTGTCGGAGCAGCTCCAGGACTCCCCGGAGGTCGAGGGCCAGAGCCCCGAGCTGGCCCGCACCGTCGAGGCGCTGCTGTTCCTGTCGGCCGACCCGCTGACGCCCGCCGAGCTGGCCGAGGCGGCCGAGGTGGGGGAGGGGGCCGTCGCCGCCGCTCTGGCCCTGCTGGGCGAGCAGTACGCCCCCGGCCTACGCGGCATCGTCCTACGCGAGCTCGCCGGCGGCTACACGCTTGCCAGCGATCCCGCCAGCGAGGAGGCGGCCAGGCGCCTGTTCAGCCGCCCGCGCGTGGCCACCCTGACGCCGGCCCAGGCCGAGACGCTGGCCATCGTCGCCTACCTGCAGCCCGTCTCGCGCCCGGAGATAGCCCGCATTCGCGGCGTCAGCGCCGACTCGGCCGTGGCGACGCTGCTGGAGCGCGGCCTGATCGAAGAGGCCGGGCAGTCCCAGTTCGGGGCCGTCGTCTACCGCACGACGACGCAGTTCCTGAAGCTGTTCGGCCTGCGCAGCCTGGAGGAGCTGCCCGACGTGGCCAAGTGGGACCCGAGCCCCGAGGAGCAGGCCGAGCTGCGCGAACGGCTGCTGCGGGCCGGCGACGCCCGGGCGCCGCAGGGCTCTGCGCCGCCCCAGGTCGCGTCCGAGGGGTCCCAGGCGGTGCCCGAGACGCCCCAGACGGCGGGTGTGGAGCCCGAGTCAGACCCCGACGAGGCCGGCGACCTGTAACAACCGCGTCCCTGCCGGCCACTTACCCCTCGTGAGGCCGGCTGCAGAGGACCGCTCGTTCGACGCCGTGGCGCGGATCGCCTTCGAGCGGCTCTACGAGCGGCATTTCGACCGCGTCGCGGGCTACGTGCTGGCCCGCACCGATCGCGACGACGCCGGCGAAGCGCTCGCCAGGACCTTCGAGATCGCCTGGCGCAGGCGCGCCGAGATGCCCGTCGACTCGCTGCCCTGGCTGTTGGGCGTGGCCAGGCGCGTCCTCGCCGACAGTCGCCGCGCCGAGCGGCGCCGGGGAGCCCTGATCGAGCGGATCGAGGCGCACAGCCGGCCGCTCGTCGAGACCCACGAGGACGCCATCGGAGACCGCCAGGCCTTCCTGCAGGCCCTCTCGGAGCTGACCCCCGACCAGCTCGAGGCGCTGCTGCTGACCACCTGGGAGGGCCTCAGCGGCAAGCAGGCGGCAGCAGTGCTCGGGTGCTCGCGCGGCGCCGTGGCCGTACGCCTGCACCGTGCCCGCCGCCGTCTGCGGGACGTGCTCGAAGAGCCCGCCGCCCCGGCGGGACAACTGCCACGGATGAGATCGGCCAAGGAGACGACATGACAGACGACCTCGACAGGCTGCTTCTGGCTCTGCGCCCGCGCCAGGCCGAGCTCGTCGCGGAGGTGTTCCCGCCCGCCCGGCGTCGGGAGATCCTGGCCGGGGCCATGCGCGAGCAGCCAATCCCGGCGGCTCCGGCCCCGACGCGCCGAGGGCCCCGACCGCGGCGGCGCATCGCGCTGCTGCTCGCCCCCGTCCTGGCTGCGGCGCTCGCCGCCGTCGTGCTGGCGGGCGCCCTGACCGGCTCCGGCGCTCAACAGGCGGCCGGCGCCGTCGTCTTCCACAGGACGGCCTCCGGGGAAGTCGTCGCGATCGTGCGCGATCCCTTCGTCGCCCAGCGCCAGCTGGACCTGGCCTTCGCCGACCGCGGCTATCGCATCCACGTCGAGCTCATGCCCGTCCCGCCGGGCCTCGTCGGCAGGGTCATCTACGCCGATCAGCAGAGCGGCGGGCGCATCGAGCCGCTCTTGCGGGGCCTCTGCGCCTCCGGCGGCGGAGGCGACTGCAGGACTGTCGGCGTGGTGATCTCCAGGTCCTACAAGGGCGCAGGAACGATCGCCCTCGGCCGTCCTGCGCGAGCGGGCGAGAGCTACGCCTCCGCCGCCAGCGCCTTCGCCACCGGCGAACGGCTGCATTGCAGCGGCCTGCTGGGCGCGCCCGCCGGGCAGGCCCAGGCCAGGCTGCGCGCGCAGGGGATCGCAGTCGAATGGCGCGAGGACGTCCAGGCCGGCACTTCCAGCAGCTCCACCTCGCCCCGCAGCGCGCCGTCCGGCAGCTACGTCTGGGAAGGCGTCATGACGGCGCCGGGGCGGGTCGTCCTGTTCGTCCAGCCGCGGCCGTGGCCGGGCGATCCCGCTCACGGCTCTCTGAACGACCGGGGCTGTCGCTGAGGGCGCCCGCTGCCAGCTGCCCGCAGGCCGCCGCGATGTCGCGCCCCCGCGTCAGCCTGACCGTGACCGGGACGCCCCGCGACTCCAGCGCCCCGCGGAAGGCGGCGATCGTGTCGCGCCCGGAGCCGCTCAGGCCCGTTCCGCTCGGATTGAACGGGATCAGGTTGACCTTGAAGATCGGGCGCCCCTGCGACGTGCCCTCCTGCAGCACGTCGGCCAGCTGCAGGGCCTGCTCGTAGCGGTCGTTGACCCCCGCCAGCATCACGTACTCCACGAACACGCGCCGGCGGCGGCGGGCGTAGAAGGCCCGGCAGGCCTCCAGCACGTCCCGCAGCGGGTAGCGCTCGTTGACCGGCATCAGCTCGCTGCGCAGGGCTTCCTCGGCGGCGTGCAGCGACAGCGCCAGGCGCAGCGGCATGTCCGACTCCGCCAGCCGTTCGATGCCGGGGATCCAGCCGACCGTCGAGATAGTCGTGCGGCGGTGGGTGACGCCGATGTCGGGCAGGCGCTCGCAGGCCTCCAGCACCGCGTCCAGGTTCATCATCGGCTCGCCCATCCCCATGAAGACGCAGTGGTCGATCGCTTCGATGCGGCGGAAGTGAAGGGCCTGGTCGAGGATCTCGGAGCTCGTCAGGTTGCGGCCGAAGCGCATCGCGCCGGTCGCGCAGAAGCTGCACGTCAGCGGGCATCCCGACTGCGAGGAGAGGCAGATCGAGCGCCTGCCAGGGCGGCCGTCGTCGCGATCCCGGTAGCGCATCAGGACAGCCTCCAGCGGACGGCCGTCGGCCGTCTGGAAGAGCCCCTTGACAGTTCCGTCGGAGGAGGTCTGCTGCTCCTGCAGGGCGATCGTCGAGAACGGCAGCCGCTGCGCCAGCAGCTCGCGCAGGGATGCCGGCAGGTTCGTCATCTGCTCGTAGCCGCCGGCGCCGCGGGCGGCCCACGACCACACCTGGCGGGCGCGGAAGGCCGGCTCGCCGTTCTCGGCGAGGATCGTGTCGAGGTCTGAGAGGTCCATGGCTGGCGCTGCACCTATGGTGGCAGGCGATGCGCCTGGCCAAGTACCTCGCCCACTGCGGCGTCGCCTCCCGCCGTGCCGCCGAGCAGATCGTCGTCGACGGCAGGGTCGCCGTCGACGGGCGGCCCGTGACAGACCCGGCCCGCGACGTCGGTCCCGACAGCGTCGTGACCGTCGACGGCAGGCGCCTGGCCGGCCCCGAGGGGCGTGTCGTCTACGCCGTCAACAAGCCCGCCGGGGTCGTCTCGACGGCCAGCGACACGCACGGACGCCCCACGGTCGTCGGCCTGATCGCGGATGCTCGTGTTCGCCTGTACCCCGTCGGGCGCCTGGACGCCGACAGCGACGGCCTGATCCTGCTGACCAACGACGGCGAGCTGGCCAACCTGCTGACCCACCCCCGCTACGGGGTGCCCAAGACCTACCGGGCCCGCGTCGGCGGCGGCCCCGTCGGCGCCCGGGCCCTCTCCCGTCTGCGCGAGGGCGTCGCGCTGGAGGACGGTCCCACGGCACCGGCGCAGGTGCGAAAGCTCGCGCCCGACACGATCGAGCTGACGATCCACGAAGGTCGCAACCACCAGGTGCGCAGGATGTGCGACGCCGTCGGGCATCCCGTGCGGCAGCTGACCCGCGTCGCCTTCGGGCCGCTGCGACTCGGCGAGCTGGCGCCCGGCGGGCATCGGCGGCTGAGCGGGGCCGAGGTCGAGCGTCTGCGCGCGCAGTGTCTCTGACACAATCGCCGCCCATGCGACTGTTCGCACTGAGGGGGGCAACCAGCGTCGATCAAGACGATCCGCAGGCGATCCTCGACGCAACGACGGAGCTGATGCTCGAGATCATGGCCCGCAACGGACTGGAGCCAGAGGACGCCGTCAGCTGCATCTTCACGGTCACGCCCGACCTGCGCTCGGAGTTCCCGGCCGTCGCCGCCCGCGCGATCGGCTTCGACCGGGTGCCGCTGCTGTGCGCCCAGGAGATCCCAGTCCCGAAGTCGATGCCCAACGTCATCAGGGTGCTGATCCACTACCACGCCGCCGAGGACCACGAGCCCGTCCACGTGTACCTGGGCGAGACCAAGGCCCTGCGGGCCGACCTGCACGCGGCACAATAGGCCCGTGGCCCTGGAGTTCTCAGAGCGGATCGCGCGGATCCCCGTCTACCCCGCCGCCGGCGGATACGCGACCGAGCAGGAGCTGACCCTGCTGGCCAGCAACGAGTCGCCCTTCCCGCCCCTGGCGCAGGTGCGCGAGGCGATCGACGCCGCCACGTCCCGGCTCAACCGCTACCCCGACCCGTCGAATGCGCGGCTGCGCGAGCGCCTGTCGGAGCGATACGAGGTGCCCGCCGCGCGGATCGCCATCGGCAACGGCTCCTGCGACATCCTGCTGGCGGCCGGGGAGGCGCTGTTGGAGCCCGGCGCCGAGCTCGTCTATGCATGGCCCTCCTTCTCGGTCTACCCGCACCTGGCCGCGGCCTCCGGCGCCCGCGCCGTGACCGTCCCCCTGGACGACCGCCACTGCCACGACCTGCCCGCGATGCTGCGCGAGATGACCGTCGCAACGCGCCTGGCGATCGTCTGCAACCCCAACAACCCGACCAGCACGGCGATCCCGCTCACCGACATCGCCGGCTTCCTGGAGGAGGTGCCGCCGCACGTCTGCGTGATCCTCGACGAGGCCTACTGCGAGTTCAACCTGCTGGAGGACCCCGACGCCTCGATCGACCTGCTCGACGCCCACCCCAACCTGATGCTGCTGCGCACCTTCTCCAAGGTGCACGGGCTGTGTGGGCTGCGGGTCGGCTTCGCCCTGTGCGGCTCCGAGGAGCTGCCCCGTGCCCTTGACCAGGTCCGCCAGCCCTTCTTCTGCAACGCCCTCGCGCAGGCCGCCGCCGTGGAGGCGCTCAAGCACCAGGACGTCGTCCTGGACCGCGTCACCCGCACCGTCGCCGAGCGCATCTCGATGGACGAGCGGCTGCGTGCCCTGGGCCTGCAGCCGGCCGAGTCCCAGGCCAACTTCTGCTGGGTCGAGCTGGGTGAGGAGCGCGACGAGCAGGAGATCATGCGCGGCCTGGCCGAGCGGGGCGTGCTCGTCCGCGCCGGCAGCGCGCTGGGCAGCCCCGTGCCCGCGCTGCGCGTCACCTACGGGCTGCCCGAGGAGAACAGGCGCTTCCTGGACGTCCTGGCCGATCTGCTCTGAGCGCCCGCGCCGGGACGCCGCGTCCGTCGCCGCGGGCGCCCGTCCTTGCGACGGTCTGTCTCCCACGTCTTTACCGACGTCCCGGGCTCTGCTACAAACCTCTGCAACGACCAATGGCCGCGACAGCTTCGACAAGCATCCGCACCAGCCTCGGCTACGCCTGGTCGTTCGCCTACGCCTGGCGATTTAGCTAGGCGCCAGAGCCGGCCCGACGTGAGCGGGCCCGGCCCTCATGCAGGCGCCGCCCCCACGGGCGCGACCGCGCTCACCCCTCACGGCTCCGTCACAAAGGCGGGGCGATCGCACCTCTAACATGCCCAGGCGTCAGGAAAGGATGAAGCGATGATGATCGTCATGAAGGAGTCGGCCAGCGAGGAGGACGTAGAGGCCGTCATAGAGAAGATCGAACAGGCCGGTGCGATCCCCCACCGCATCAAAGGCGCGCGCCTGAACGTGATCGGCGCGATCGGCGACGTCGAGCAGGACGTCAGCGTCGAGAGCCTCGGCCTCGAGGGCCAGCCGGGCGTGGACCGCGTCATGCCGATCCTCAAGCCCTACAAGCTGGCCTCCCTGGAGATGACTCACGGTCAGCGCAGCGTCCTCGACATCGACGGGCGCAAGGTCGGCGGCGAGAGCTTCGCCCTGATCGCCGGGCCCTGCACCGTCGAGTCGCGCGAGCAGACCCTGCAGACGGCCCACGCCGTCAAGGAGGCCGGCGCGACGCTGCTGCGCGGCGGCGCCTACAAGCCCCGCACCTCCCCCTACTCCTTCCAGGGCCTGGGGCAGGAGGGGCTGCGCCTGCTGGCGGAGGCCAAGTCCGAGACGGGCCTGCCGATCGTCACCGAGCTGATGGACATCTCCGACGTCGACGCCGTCCTGGAGGTCGCCGACGTCGTGCAGATCGGCGCCCGCAACATGCAGAACTACCCGCTGCTGGCCGAGATCGGCCGCTCCGGGCGCCCGGCCCTGCTCAAGCGCGGCCTGTCCTCGACGCTGGACGAGCTGCTGATGGCGGCCGAGTACATCCTCAAGGAAGGCAATGCCAGCGTGATGCTCTGCGAGCGGGGCATCCGCACCTTCGAGAGCGCATACCGCTTCACCCTGGACCTGATGGCCGTGCCGGTGCTCAAGGAGCTCACGCACCTGCCCGTCATCGTCGACCCCAGCCACGCCGCCGGGCGGCGCGACCTCGTCACGCCGCTGTCGCTCGCCGCCGCCGCCGTCGGCGCCGACGGGATCATCGTCGAGGTGCACCCCGAACCGGAGGCGGCGATCTGCGACGGTCCCCAGCAGCTGCGCACGGAGGACTTCGAGGACTACGCCCGGGCCGTCGAGCGTGCCGCCGCCCTGGCCGGCAAGGCCCTGGCGGGAAGGGAGCCGGCCGTTGCCTGACATGCCAGTAGCCCCGGGGCCGCCGTCGAGCGCCGGGCCGGAGACCAGGATGTCCCCGGCCGACTACGTCCGCGACAGCCGCATCGCGCGGGTCGTGCCGCTGCTCTCCCCCGACGCCCTGCTCGGGGAGCTGCCCCTGAGCGACGAGCACGCTGAGGTCGTGATCGGCGGGCGCCGTGAGGTCCAGCGCGTGCTCGATCGCCAGGACCGGCGCCTGCTGGTCGTGGTCGGGCCCTGCAGCGTGCACGACCCGCAGGCGACGCTGGAGTACGCCGGGCGGCTCGCCGGGCTGGCAGGCGAGCTGCGCGAGGACCTGCTCGTCGCGATGCGGGTCTACTTCGAGAAGCCCAGGACGACGACGGGCTGGAAGGGCCTCATCAACGACCCGCACCTGGACGGCTCGGGGGACGTCAACGCGGGCCTGCACCTGGCCCGCCGCGTGCTGCTGGGAGTGCTCGAGACGGGACTTCCCGTCGGCTGCGAGTTCCTCGACCCGATCACTCCCCAGTACATCGCCGACGCCGTCTCCTGGGGCGCGATCGGGGCGCGCACGACCGAGAGCCAGATCCACCGCCAGCTCGGCTCCGGGCTGTCGATGCCCGTCGGCTTCAAGAACCGCACCGACGGCAACGTGCAGGTGGCCGTGGACGCCGTCCGTGCCGCCGCCGTGCCGCACGCCTTCGCCGGCATCGACCCCGACGGCAACCCCGCGATCCTCTACACGACGGGCAACGGCGACTGCCACATCATCCTGCGCGGCGGCAAAGGCCGGCCCAACTACGACGCCGCCAGCGTGCGGGACGCCCTGGTGCTGCTTGAGAAGGCAGGGCTGCCGCAGCGCGTGATGATCGACCTCAGCCACGACAACAGCAGCAAGGACCCCGACCGCCAGCCGCTGGTCGCCGCCGACGTGGCAGCGCAGGTGGCTGGAGGCGATGACGCCATCGCCGGCGTGATGATCGAGTCCTTCCTGCTCGGCGGGCGCCAGGACCTGACGCCCGGAGTCGAGCCCCGCTACGGCCAGTCGATCACCGACGGCTGCATCGACTGGGAGACGACCGTGCAGGTGCTGGAGGGACTCGCGCGGGCTGTCCGGGAGCGCTCCTCAGCCGGGGCTCCGCGCTGAGCGCATGAGGGTCGCCGTTCTAGGCGTCGGGCTGATCGGTGGCTCGATCGGAATCGCCGCGCGCCGCCGTGCCGGAGCCGAGGTCAGCGGGTACGACCCGGATCCCGACGTACGCGCCCGCGCGCTCGAGCTGGGCGCGCTCGACACAGCTTGCGAGACCCTGCAGGAGGCCGTCGCCGACGCTCAGGTCGTGTTCGTGGCGGCGCCGGTGGGGGCGCTCGCCGAGACAGTCGCCCAGGCGCTCGACGCGGCTGGCCAGGACACGGTCGTGACCGACGTCGGCTCGACCAAGCGGGCGCTGGCCGGCGTCGCCGGCGACGAGCGCTTCGTCGGCGGGCATCCGCTCGCGGGCGCCGAGACGGCCGGCGTCGAGCACGCCCGGGAGGACCTCTTCGAAGGGGCCACGTGGTACCTGACACCCACGCGTGAGAGCACGGCAGGCGTCCTCTACGAGCGCCTCTACGGCCTGCTCAGGCGCTTCGGGGCCCGGCCCATCGCTATCGACGCGGACAGCCACGACCGCTTGATGGCCTGCATCTCGCACCTGCCCCACGTGCTGGCAAACCTGCTCGCCGCCCAGGCCGCCGCGCTGCGGGGAGAGGGGGAGGACGCCTCCGAGCGCCTGCCCGCCGTCGGCCCGAGCTTCCGCGACGCGATCAGGGTGGCAGGCGCCAACAGCGACATCTGGACGGACATCTACAGGGCCAACGCCGACGCCCTGCTGGGAGCGCTCGACGAGCTGTCCGGGCGCCTCGCGCAGGCCCGCGCGCTGATCGAGCAGGGCGACGCGGAGGCGCTGCGGGACTGGAACGAGGCGGCCCGGCGCGATCGCGACGCGCTGCTGGCAGCCGGCCTCGGCGAGGGGGCCCCGACGGAGCTGCGCGTACACGTGCCCAACCGGCCAGGCGTGGTCGCCGAGATCGCCCTCGCCCTGGGCGAGGAGGGCGTCAACATCCTCGACATGGTGCTCTCGCCCTCGCCCGACAACAGCAGGGGCGTCGTCGCCCTGTGGACGGCCGGGGGAGAGCAGGCGCAGCGCGCCGAGCGTCTCATCGGCGGGCTCGGCTTCCCCGTGACGAGGGCCTGAGGACGCACGCCGTGGACATGCGATTCGAGCCCGCGAGCGGCCTGTCGGGACGCGTCACCCCGCCACCGGACAAGTCGATCTCCCATCGCGCCGCGCTGCTCGGCGCGATGTCGGCCGAGCCCGTGCGGATCGGCAACTACCTGCGCGCAGCCGACACGCTCTCGACGCTGGAGGCGGTCCGCTCGCTGGGCGCCCTCGTCGAGGAGCGCGGCGAGGACCTGGTCCTGCGCGGGCCGGGGCTGCGCGAGGCGCGGGAGGCGGGCGCTCCCATCGACGTCGGCAACGCCGGCACGCTGCTGCGGCTGCTGCCGGGCTGGCTGGCGGCACAGGTCGGGCGCAGCTTCGTGCTCGACGGCGACGAGTCGATCCGCCGCCGTCCCGTCGACCGCGTCGCCGAGCCGCTGCGGGAGATGGGCGCGGAGATCGAGGCCACGGAGGGGCGGCTGCCGCCCGTGACGATCCACGGCAGGCGCCTGCACGGGATCGACTACGAGCTGCCCGTCGCCAGCGCACAGGTCAAGTCCTGCGTGCTGCTGGCCTCCCTGACAGCCGACGGCGGCACGTCCGTGATCGAGCCTGCCCGCAGCCGCGACCACACCGAGCGGATGCTGCTGCGCGCCGGCGTGCCCGTCCAGCGCGACGGCCTGACCGTGCGCAGCGCCAACGTCGACGAGCTGGCGCTGGAGAGCGTGATCGTGCCCGCCGACCCCAGCTCTGCAGCCTTCCTGATCGCGGCCGGCGTGCTCGTGCCCGGCTCGCGGCTGCTGCTGGGCGACGTCGGCGTCAACTGGACCAGGACCGGCTTCATGCGGATCGTGCGCAGGATGCGGGGGATCGTGCTGGGGGACCTGGAGGATGAGACCGAGGCGATCTCCGACGTCGAGCCCGTCAGCGACCTCGACGTCGCCCACGGGGCGCTTGAGGCGACCGCCGTGGAGCCCGAGGAGGTGCCGCATGCGATCGACGAGCTGCCGCTGGTGGCGCTGCTCGGCTGCTTCGCGGAGGGCACCACGGTAGTGCGCGGAGCCCAGGAGCTGCGCGTCAAGGAGTCCGATCGCATCGAGGGCGTCGTGGAGGGGCTGCGCGGTCTCGGCGCCGACATCGAGGCGACCGAGGACGGCTTCGTCGTGACGGGCACGGGCGGGCTGCGCGGCGGGGCGATCGACGCCCGCGGCGATCACCGCATGGCGATGATGGGCGCCGTCGCCGGGCTGGCCTCCAGGGAGGGCGTCGAGGTGATCGGCATGGACGCCGCCGACATCTCATACCCGGGCTTCCTCGCCGACCTGCAGGCGCTGGGCGCGCGGTAGGGCCGGGCACGTGGTCATCGCCATCGACGGTCCCGCCGGCGCCGGCAAGTCGACCGTCGCCCGGGCGCTGGCCGCAGCGCTCGGCTTCACCTACCTGGACAGCGGGGCGATGTACCGCTGCGTGGCCCTGCTCAGCCTGGAGAGCCCCGACACGGAGCCCGCGGCGCTGGCCGGCGACGCCCGCATCGAGCTCGGCGAGCGGGTGCTGCTGGACGGGCGCGACGTGACCGAGGCGATCCGCACCCCGCAGGTGTCCGAGCGGGCATCCCTCGTCGCCGCCGACCCGGCTGTGCGGGAGGCGCTGGTGGCACGCCAGCGCGCCCTGCTCGCCGCGGGCGACTGGGTGGCCGAGGGACGAGACATCGGAACCGTCGTGGCCCCCCACGCGAACCTCAAGATCTATCTGGACGCCGACCCGGCCGAGCGGGCCCGTCGCAGAGCCGCCGAGCGAGGGGCCGATCCGGGGGCCGTGCTGGCCGAGCAGACCGCCCGCGACGAGCGTGACAGCGGCCGTGCCGCCAGCCCCCTGCAGGCCGCCTCCGACGCCGTCGTCCTGGACACGACGGGCCTCTCGGTCGAGCAGGTCGTGACCCGGATAGCGGCGCTCGCCGAGCCCGTGCGCTAGCGCCTGGGCGCCCAGAACCGGGCCGGAGCTCTCACCCGGGCATACTGGGTCGATGCTGAAGGTCGCCATAGTCGGGTATCCGAACGTCGGCAAGTCCTCGTTGATCAACCGCCTCACGGGCAGCCGCGAGACGGTCGTGCACGAGCGCCCGGGCATCACCCGCGACCGCAAGGAGCTCGACTGTGAGTGGAACGGACGGCGCTTCAAGCTGATCGACACGGGCGGAGTCGACTTCCAGGACGAAGATCCGCTGGCCGGATCGATCCGCGACCAGGCCCGCGCCGGGCTGGCCGACGCCGTCGTCGCCGTGCTCGTCGTGGACGCCAAAGCCGGCGTGCGCCCCGGCGACGAGGAGATGGCCGACCTGCTGCGCCGCTCGCCCCTGCCCTGCATAGTCGCCGCCAACAAGTGCGACGGCGTCGCCGACCTGTCCCTGGCCGGGGAGTTCCACCGTCTCGGCCTGGGCGAGCCGATCGCCGTCTCCGCCGCCCAGGGACTCGGCTCCGGCGACCTGCTCGATCGGATCGTCGAGCTGCTTCCCCCCGGGGAGGACGAGGAGGAGGAGGACACTGTCCGCCTGGCCGTGATCGGCCGCCCCAACGTCGGCAAGTCCTCGCTCGTCAACCGCCTCCTCGGCGAAGACAGGGTGATCGTCTCGGAGGTGGCGGGAACGACCCGCGACGCGATCGACATGCCCCTGCTCGTCAGGGACCCCGCCGGCGGGCC
>Ga0181522_10000569_pt1 | contig 26878 bp, 34 predicted proteins | sample PEATcosm2014_Bin_27_FD_121103 | JGI IMG/M metagenome (GOLD analysis project Ga0181522, IMG submission 121103) | Peatland microbial communities from MTU Mesocosm Facility, Houghton, MI, USA - PEATcosm2014_Bin05_10_metaG | ecosystem: Environmental > Terrestrial > Soil > Wetlands > Peat | place...
CCTTCCCGGACCGGCCCCATCGTCCCGGCGGCAGCCCAGGTCCCGGTGGCGTTCGTAATGGGCCAGGTGTAGGTGACCACCCCGGTGTTCACCAGGGGAATGAACCCCTGCCCGCCGACGGAGCCCCCGGCCGTGGTGGGGTACATCGTCCTGATCGCCCGGTTGGCCTGCGCGATGTACCGGGCTGTGATCGCCGTCACCCCGCGGCCCTCCGTAATGCTGTCGCCGATGACGGGGATGTCAAGCCGGGCGTTGTTGCGGTTGGCGATCGCGACCTGCAATGCGGTGTACCCCGCCAGTCCCTGCAATCCGCACTGCACGGACGGGATCTGGTCCGGGTACCCGGCCAGGCCGAGGTTAGCCAGGGCGGCCGGCTGGCTGCTTACCTCCGCGAGGTTGTTCCCCGCTTGCAGGAACCCGCTGTACGCGCCCGCCGTGACGACCTGCTCCACGGAGAACCCGGGCGCGTGCGCGACCGGGACGGTGCCCTCCATTCCCCGCAGCACGGTCCACAGGCTGCCGCTGGTGTTAATGACCCAGCACGTCTCAGCCGGGTTCTGCGGGTCGGCGACCTGGAAGCGGAACGCCGGGCTGGCAGAACCGGACACCACCGGGAACGCGGCGGGGGAAGCGACCGTCCAGTAGTCGACCGTCCCGGCGGCCACGGCGGTAAGCCCCCCGGACAGCACGTTCGTGAACCCCGCGTTGGCGAAGGACACGGGGCCGGCGAACGCCGCCGCCTGCACCCTGACCCCGCCTGCCCCGTGCAGGACCGCACGGGCGGGCCTGCGGGCCGCGGTGCGGACGGTTGCCCTGGGCTGAGTTCTCGCCGCCAACGGGCCGCCTCCCTGCCTCTGGCCGCGGAAAGGGACCCGCGGGCGGGACGGTTACTCGGACACGACCAGGTTGACGAACACCGGGGTGGACGTCGCCACGGACGCGGTGACGAACATGTGCAGGCCCGCGAACGCGCTGGCGTTCGCGATCGCCGGGATCTGCCACTCGTAACCCGCCGGCGGGAACTCCTCCCACGACGAGGCGGTGACCTGCGCCACCTCCTGCTCCCACACGACCGCCCCGAGCGTCGGCGCGGTCGACCAGGTGGTGTACCCCTGCACCACCGACGCGGGGGCCGAGTAGTCGTCTGAGGCGCCGCTGGTCCCGGTGGTGGCGGTCGGGGTGTTCAGCGGGCGGGCCAGCTGGAACAGCATCGTGTTCCCGGCCGCCGCCGCGGTGACGCCGACGTTGACCCGGACGCCGACCACCCAGCCGCGCAGGGCCGTGGTGGAGACGACCGACATGACCGCCGTCGCCGTCGTGGCCGCGACCGCGACGGAGCCGGACCTGAAGGTGTAGACGTCGGAGACAGCCATGACCGCGCCCCCCTCTCAGGTGGTCGCGCAGGAGATGGTGGCGATGACCCCGCCCGACCAGGTGACCGCGAACGTCCCCGCTACCGTCCCGTACGAGGTGCCCCCGAAGTAGATCCCGATGATCAGGTAGTTGGTGAACGTGCTGGCGTAGAAGTAACCGCCGTAAATGCTGCTCAGCGTGGTGCCCGCCACCGAGATGTTCGACGCGGTCCAGTTCGCGGCGGACGGGGTGGGGCCGGTGACGGTCATCGCCGGGGCGATCGACGTGCTGCCGGCCGCCAGCGCGGAGGCGGCGATCCCGCCGGCCGCCCAGCCGGTGCCGGACACCTCGTTGGTCGCCGCGTAGATGTTCGACGCCAGCGCCGCGTGGTAGTTCGGGGCGTCCGAGTTGTTAGTCAGGTAGAACTTCAGGTTCGCGGCGGTCGTCCAGTTGATCGCGTTGACCTGGGTGAGCACCGTGTTCAGCGTGGCGGCGTACAGGCCGCTCTCAGACCAGGCCATGTCAGGTTGCCGCCTCTCCGGCGGTCACTGCGGCGGGGACGGCGGGGGCGGGTTCCGCGGTCACCGCGTGCGCCAGGCCGGGCGGGTGCCCGCCGAGGGTGGCTACCGCGATCCGCAGCACCCCCAGTTCCTGGCCCAGCGCCGTGAACGCCTCCGGGTCGTACGGCTCGCCGGCGTCCCTCGCGTCCTGCAGCGCGGTGTACTCGGCGAGCACCTCGTCATGCGGCCGGGACGCCGCGACGTGCGCCGTGGCAGCCTCCGTCAGCGGCCCCAGGTCCGCCGTGCCCGCTTGCAGGCCCCGGGTGTACTCACCCGATGCCGCGACCAGCGCGGCCCCGGTCTCGTCGCTCATCAGGTCTCCCTACTGCCTTGGCGCACCGTCTTGGCGTGGATCTCGACGTCCTGCCGTTCGGAGGTTCCGCTGCCCCGCTTGCCGTGCTCGGTGACGTCGTTGCCGGCCTCGTCCCGGGTGACCTGGAACGGCAGGCCGGAGTCCGGGTGCTCCCGCCCCGACGTGGCGCGGCTCATCGTCCGGCCGCCCTTCAGGTGGCCGACGCTGCGGAGCTTGTCCAGGTCAAATGCCATAATTTCCTCCAGAAGTCACCACGAAGCTCCCGACACTCCGACGGCGCCGATGGCGAAGGAGACCGTGTCGCCCGAGATCACGACGCTGGCCCCGATGGCGGTGGACAGCGGCCCCCACAGGTACCGGACAGCGGTAGAAGCCGAGTCCCAGACCTCGACCCCCGCGACGCCGAGCGTCCAGGTTCCGGTTGCCGTCCACGTCAGGAGGGTGCCGTTGCTGCTGGCACCGGAGGTGAACGAGCCGAACGCGCTGGAGCCGAGGGACAGGCCGCCGGACGGGTAGCCGCTCGTGTAGCCGGGGCTGGTGCCCGCCACGTTCTCAGTTCCCGTCGCCGTCTCGGTTCCGGTCGTGGAGAACAGGTGCAACCGGAACGGGGGCGTAATGGTGAACGCTGACCCGCCGCCGGTACCGGGCGTGATCGTGAACGTCGTGCTGCTCGTGAACAGGGCGGAGAGGATCTTGTTGACCAGCCCCTGGTCGGTCATCCCCATCTACTGCGCCCCCGTCGTGCCCGCGCCGACTGGTGCTATGAACGTGAGGTGCAGCAGGTAGTTGCCGTCCGCGTCCGGCTGGCAGTCGTTGGCGTGGGCGTGCCGCAGCTTCGTCCGGTCGGTGAGCACGTGCTGCTGCTTCTCCTCGTCGAAGGTGACCGCCGGGTGACCCGGCCCGACGATGTCGAACGTCCCGCAGGCTTGACACGCCGCGTGGATCACGTGGCCCTCCCTCTGCCCGTCACCACGACTGAGCATTCAAAGTGGCGGCGGCGGCGGCGATAACGATCGAATCGCCGTTGACCGCCCCCGTAACGGGGCTCGCGAGGGCGCCCTGAAGCCACCGGAGCGGGGTCGCGGCGGTATCCCAGACTTCAAGCCCGCTGACTGTCGCCCAGGTGCCAGTCGCGTTCCACAGCACCTGGTTCGCGTTCGACTGCACGGCGGCGACGGGGGCGGCGCAGAACTGGGTGCCGAGCGTCTGCCCGCCGACCGTGTACCCGGGGCAGTTCGATCCTGTCGCCTCAGTCCCGTTGACGGTGTTGCTGCCCGCTGTCGTCATCAGCCGCAGGTGGTACGGGGGGCTGATCGCGAACCCGGAGCCTCCCCCGGTGCCCGCCGTGAGGCTCCCGCCCGTCGCCGTGGAGCTGAACACGGCCTGGAGGATGGCGTTGACGCGCGACTGGTCGGTCATGCCGAACGTCGTCACCGGAGATCCGCCTCCCCGGCGACCGCGTAATGGGCGACGGGACGGCAGACGGTGCAGCCAGCGGGACGGATCGGGACGGCATCCGGCTGGAGTTCGAGCAGCACGCCGGTGACGGGCGGGTTCCAGCAGGGGCCGTCGTGCTCTTGCGGGCAGGCTTCCGCCGCCCGGCCGTGGTGGTGGCGCTCGGTGCAGCAGCCGCACCAGGTAGTCGCGTGCGGGTCAGCGCCGGACGGCAGCTCTATCGCTGCGCCACAGGTCTTACAGCCGACTCTCACGTGCTCAGCTTAACCGCGTGCACGTGCGGATGCACGTCACGTCTGCACGTGCACGAGCGCTCTTTCGAGGGTGACGGCACCCCGCTTGACGGTAGTAACTACCAACGCTAGGCTGAGGGCCAGTGGTAGTAACTACCTACGAAGGGCCGCAGCATGGGAGCTGAGCAGTTCATCACCACCGCAGAAGGCGCAACCGCCGACGAGGCCTTCGACGCCGCGCGCAAGGAAGCGCTCTACGAGCACGGTCACCGGAGATACTCCGGCACGATCGCCGAGAAGGAAGGCTTCACGACGTTCGAGGTCCCGGCGCTCGCCAGCGCCGACGAGGCAATGGCCCGCGTTTACGCCAGGGCTGTCCTGTCGGGCCAGTTCGAGAGGGGCGAAGGCGACGAGGAAATGCGTCGCATCGGCGAGGCGGTCGATGACAAGTGGGGCCCGGCGGGACACATTCCGCTCGCCGGCAAGCGGCACCTGTTCTTCGGCTGGGCAAGTTCCTGATGGGCCGCGAAGTAAGGCCTGTAGCTCTCGGCTGGGAGCACCCGCGCGCGGGAGGCACCTACTCGGACGGCAGCCCGCGATACGTAGGACTGCACTCCCGTGAGGATCTGCGATTCCGGCTGGAATGGAACGCGGAGAACCCCGACGACGAGGACGCGAAGGAGCCCGTCGACCTGAGCGAGTACATGCCGGATATCCCTGAGGGGACGCCGTACGGCTGGCAGTACTACGAGACCGTCAGCGAGGGATCGCCCATCTCGCCCGTGTGCGCCACAAAGGAAGAACTCGCGGCATGGCTGAGCAGCCCCGAAGCCGGCCGCGACCGCATGGCCCCGGACGTTGCCGCGAAGTTCGTCGCGCAAGGCTGGGCGCCGTCGTTCGTCTCGACCCCGCAGACAGGGCTTATTCGCGGGACGGAGTGGGTCGGAAGGTCGTGACCGGCAAGAACAAGACGCGCCTCCTCGGCTGGCACCCCAAGTCGGCCGAGGACGAGGCGTGGATACGCGCCGAAGCGGAGAAGCAGGGACGGGGTGCGCTCACCCGCATGCTCGACGCGATGCTGGCCCTTTACCGCGAGCACACCGAGAAGGAAGAGAAGTCATGACCGACCCGGGCGCCGTGGTGCGGCTCCGCACCGGGACCGAAGTGCCCGTAGTGGCAACGCGGCTGATTATCCGGTCACTCCGCCGCCTGGCGGACGGCGGGATGCCTGAGTTCGTGGCGCTGATCGAGGCACGCCGGATCGCCGCCAACCCGGCGCACCAGCCGTTCGGCAGGACCGGCGAGACCCTGCGGGGCATGTACCTGCTGGACGAGTCAGGGAAGATGCACGACGTCACCCGCGATGTCATCCTGGCTGCCGTGGAAGGCGACGAGGACGACCCGCGCGTCGTGTGGCCCTTCGAGGCCGGCGCGAAGCCGGCAGAGGGGCCTTAGGCTTCCGGAATGGGCCTCACCCGGAGCGAGCAGGACGCGCAGCTCGGCGAGCGGTCATACTGACGGGATGGAAGAGACCGGGACGGCCTGCGTCACGCAAGAGGCTGCGGCAGCGCGATGGTGGGCGTCACGCCTCGGGAATGCCACCCACGACGCCGGCATGGGCAACGCCAGCGAGATGGACCTGACGATCATGCTGAACCTGGACACGGTGCGGGGCAGCCGGACCCCGGCCGAGCAGGAGCGGTTCCGCGTGGCACTTGAGGCAGTCATCGGGGAGCACCTGCGGGAGTGCGCCACCTGCGGCAACCCCGGCGGCGGCGTCTACCACAAGGTTAGGGTGGACTATGATCCCGACGAGTTGCTGTGCGCGGCCGCCGAGCGCGCCGGGATCGACATGCGCTCACGCGAGCTGCCGGTCAAGACGTACATGATCTTCCGTGACGGCGAGGTCATCGTCTCGGAGGGGTACGGGGCACCGTACGAGGCGCTGTGGCCGGTGCGCGTACCGCATGGCTGAGGCGGCGATCCGGGGGCCGCTCCGGAGTCGCCGCCTCTGTCTGTGTAAGCAGCAGCCAGATGAACTAAGACTTTCGTTGCCTCTGACGTTGCGGGAGAGGTTTACTGCCCGCATCCGCAAGAGTACGCATCGTCACCGGGCCTTGTCCAGGCCCAAGTTTCGGCTGCTCTAGCTCGCCACCGCGACCGGCGTATTCGTGACGTTCCAGGCGCTAAGCAATCCCGTGAGTGACTGGTCAAGGACCTGAATGGGCGTTATTGTTGCAACCTGCGCGAAGTCGTCGTAGCTGTACGCCCCCACGATCCACTCAATCGGACCCGGCTGCACCTCCCCGCCTAGTCCGAAGTCGGTCAAGATCATCCGGACCATCGTCCCCGCCTGGTCGGTACCGAGATCGATGGCCTGGCCGCCCGTGTTAAGCAACTGCCCGTACGATGCCTGGAACGGGCCCGCAAACGAAGCTCGCTGATACAAGGCGAGTATGGAATTGCCGACACCTTGCGCCGCAGCCGAAGACAGGACCCCCGCGTCGCTCAGGTCCACGTACACCTCACTTACCCCATGAGCCGCGACGGACTGCGCATTCTGGGCGAGTACCACATTGTACGAAGCGGCCACGCCGGTTGTGGCGTTATCCCCGACCGCCGTGTACCTGATAAACACGCTGTTGAAATCACCCCCGAGCGTCCGGGCGACCGGAGTCGTGCACACCAGCAGCCGGTTAGGCACGGTCGGCAGCGGGAAGACCTGCAAGTCGTCGCCGTTGTACACGCCTCCGGGCTGGGAGTTCACGTACCACGTCAGCCCGCCTCTGGTGCAAATCAAGTTCAGGAACGCGGTGACGGTCGAGCTTCCCGGGTCTGTCGCCTGCCCGAGCCAGAACTGACTGAAGTAAGGGGAGCTGTTGAGCCCGGGGTTGACCCACGGCAATCCCCGGCTGATGGCCCGGTTAATGACCTCATCGGGTTCACTGACTGGCCAGACGTCGTTCACCGAAAAATACGAAACGAAGTTGGCTCCGAGATTTCCGGTCCCGACGGCGGTGAGCGTCCAGCCGGAGGCACTCGGCTGCGGCTCGTCGAGTTTCCCGTCCCACACCTGGTGCCCGCCGCGCACGATCTTCACCTGCCAGCCGGGATTGAACAACTGCGTCCGGTAGGCGGCGGGAACCATGATCGTGCAGGTCATCTTGTCGCACCCGCCGGGGCACACGTAGCTGTACGTCAGCGCGGTGACCTGCCCGAGCGTCCCGAGCCACTGCCAGTTGCCCGACCCCTGCGGCGCGACGGCGACCTGACTCGACCCTGGCAGCGCCTGAGAGGTGGCCGCCCCGCCGACGCCGGGCACCAGGCCGCCGCTCACCTGGGGGATGCTGAGGAACCCGGCACCGAACAGGCCCGCGGTGTACTTCAGGACCGCTACGCCGGCGACGCTGAGGACACCGGATCCGGTCAGGTTCGCGGCCTGCTGCATGACGCCGGTGTAGCCCGCGCTGAGGACACCGAGTCCGGCGAGGTTCACGGCCTCCGCGAAGCCGACAGCGCCCCCGGCGGTGAGCGTCCCGGTGCCAGTCAGGTTCGCGGCTGCCTGCCCGGGAGCGGTGACGGCCGCGCCCGCGGTGAGCGTGCCGGTGCCGAGCAGTGTCACGGCCGCCGGTATCGCGACCACCGGGGCGGTCGTGAGCACGCCGGTACCGAGGAGGGAGGCGGCGCGGGGCACGGACACGACCGCGCCCGCGGTGAGCGTCCCCGAGCCGTTCAGCGATGCGGCGCCGGGGATGCTGGTGACTGCCTCGTACAGCAGGACGGCGATGCCGGAGACGCCGTCGGTGGTGTCGCCGATGTTCGGGGTGATCGTGCCGGTGCCGCAGGAGGCGTTGTACGCCATCGGGTTGCCGTTAGCGTCGAACTGGTAGGTGAAGCCGCTGGTGGAGCCCGCCGAGCCGGTTCCGTTGTCCCAGAGGTAAGACCAGTACAGGTCGCCGGCGCGACCCGGTGTCATGCCGGGGAAGTGGCCGCTGGAGGCTACGTCCACGGTTCCGGCGGACCCGTCGAGGGTGACTGCCGCGTACCCGCTGGTGTTGCTGAACTCCTGCCAGCCGGTGCGGCAGACCGGGGTGCCGGCGTTGAACCCGATGGTGACGGTCGCGCTGCTGGTGCTCGTCACCTTGCCGATGAAGATGGTCTGCTCGCCGGTGCTGGCGGTGAACGCGGTGTGCGCGACCAGGACCGACCAGGTGACGTTGCTGCTGGTCAGTGAGGTGGCGTAGTCAGCGGTGCTGCCCACGGTGAACCCGGCCAGCACGCCGGCCAGGATGAAGTCGCCGACCGCGTGCGGGGTGAGGGTGAAGGTGTTGGCGGTACTGCTGCCGATCGTGCTGACCGGGCTGAACGTCAAGCCGTCACCTCCTCGCCCGCTGTCTCGCCTGCCTGGCCTAGATGAGCCCGGCCGACTGCATCCGGGAGATGCACCCGTTGACCGCGCTCGCCGTGCTGGCGAGCGTGCCGGTGGAAGGCGTCACCGCGCCCTGGCCGCCGGCGTAGCTGCCGGAGAAGTTCCCGGCGCTGAAACTCCCGTCCGCTTCCGCGTTCCCCGACACGTGGATGCTGCCGCCTTCGAAAGAGGAGCCGGTCGTGAAGCCGCCGTCCGCCTCCGACGCCCCTGACACGTGGATGCTGGCACCCTCGTAGCCGCCGCTGGCGCTGACGCTGCTCGTGCTGACGCCGCTGTCCGCCTCGACGACACCGGAGGAGTGGATGCCGCCGGAGTTCTCCATTGCGCCGCCGGTGCCCTCGAACTGGGAGCCTGCGATGGTGCCGTTGACGGTGTGCGACCCGTTGACGGTGACGTTGCCGCTGACCGTGCCGCCGGTCCTGGGGAACGCGTTGCTCGCCAGCGTGTACGCCGTGCCGACGGCGGGCACCAGCGCGTTGACCCGGTCCTCGGTGCTTCTGGCTTTCGCCGCGACGGTGGCCCCGGACAGCGCGGTCCAGGCGAACGCGGCGAGCAGGATCATGATCCCCCAGCCGAGGCTGAGGAAGTGCGCCGCGAGCTCGGTGAGCGTGACCGTGCCCAGGACCGCCGCGTACCGCATGACTACCTCCATCACTGTGTGCGATCAAAGAAATACGACGCGTAGTAACTCAGGCTCACGTTGGGCGCGGCGGCGTCAGCGCTGTAGGTGAAGAGCTGATTGTCGCCGTCCGCGGGCTCGACGAAGAGCGGGCCGCCGCTGATGTACGGGGTGTTGTCCATGACGCTGATCGCGTTGGGGCGCCCCGCCTGGGAGCCCATGATCCGGCCGAGCGACACGTTCGGGTCGGGGGCGTCGATGTAATAGGTCTGGTATCCGCTGGCTGGCTCGTTGATCACGACGGTCTGGCCCATGGTGTCCAAAAAGATCGCGTCGTAGAAGCGGTCTGACGTGTTACTGCTGGTCGGCGAGACGGTGTAGTACCCGCCGAGGTTGTCAGGCGCGACCGCCTTAACGGGCAAGGTCAGGACGCCGGCGACGACGATGCCGTTGTTCACCTGATTCGGGGCAACCGAGACCGGCAGGGTCGCGACGGAGTACCCGGGCCCGCCCGCGTACTCGTACTGCGTGACGGTGACGTAAATCGTCCGGGCGGTGCTGCTCGAGCTGCCGCCGCTCCACGAGCTCGCGATCAGGTAGACGGTGTAGGTGCCGCCGAAGTCGGCGTTCACGCCGGTGACCGGCTGCGGCATGGTGTACTGGTGGGTTCCGTCCGGCGGGTCACCGCCGGCGCCGACCGACACCAGGGGCTGGAACGTCTTCTGCGCGCCGAGCGGGGGACGGTGCACGATCAGGGACTTGAAGGCGGACGGCACGTACGGGGTGATCTTGAGCTGCCCGTTCGCCCCGGCCCCGCCCGCGACGGTGCTGCCCGAGGAGTCGGCCCCGCCGCCGCCTCCGCCCGGAGCCGAGCCCGCCGCCCCGGCCGATCCCGCTGTTGCACCGCCAGCTCCGCCCGCCCCGCCGCCGCTGACCGCCGTGCCCCCGGCCGCTGTCGGTGCCCCGGTGCTCGCCGGGTAGGTGAGCCGTACCTGCCCCGCCGCGCCTGCCCCGCCCGCGTAGGAGCTGTAGTACGACCCGCCGCCGCCTCCGCCAGGGGCCGATCCGGCGGTGCCCGCGCCGTTGTTCGGCCCGGACCCGGCCCCGCCGCTGCCGCCCTGGTTCGGGGCCGGGGCACCGCCGGGACTGCTGCCGTTGTTGCCCTGCGCTGACGGCCCCGCGCTGGAGCCGCCGCCGCCGGTGTACGGGTAGGCGTTGCCGCCCTGCCCGCCGTTGTTCCCGGTCGTCCCGGTGCCGCTCTGCCCGCCGCTGCCCTGCCCGCCGTACCCGGTGTCCTGCCCGCCTCCGCCCGCGTGCGCGACGACGGTGTACCCGTTGCCCGCGAACGACGACTGCCCGCCCGGCGACCCGTTCCCCGCACTGGTTCCCCCGGTCCCGCCCGCCCCGACCACCAGGGTGTAGTAGGTGCCGGGGGTGACGCTGACGTAAGCGTTGCGGTACTCGCCGCCGCCGCCGCCCGCCCCGTTCTCCCCGGACCCGCCCGACGCGGCACCGCCGCCCGCCCCCCAGCACTCGGCGAGGACGGTGAAGACGCCCGCCGGGCACAGCCAGCCGGTGCCGGACCCGGTGTAGGTGCCCGCGACGGTGAACAGCACCGAGCCGGAGCCCTGCGGGGTGTTGCCCGCCGAGGCCGTTCCCGCCGCTGACCCGCCGCCGCCGCCGAACGTCCCCGCCGGGTTCGCCCGGCCTGCCCCGCCGGGGTACTCGACGCTGTTGAGAGACCCGGAACCGCCCGGGCCCGCGACGGTGCCGTTCGTGGCCACCGACCCGCCGCCGTTCGCCGTCACCTGCAGCGTCCCGCCGGGGGCCGGGCCGAAGAACGACGCCTGCCCGTTGGCCGGCGACACCCCGGCCGCCGCCCCTGCCCCGACGACGTACGGGATGACCATCCCGGCCACCGCGGGGAACACGAGCTCAGCCGTGGCCTCAGCGCCGCCGCCGCCCGCGCCCACTCCCGCCACGGTCATGCCCGCCCCGGCACCGCCGCCGCCGGTCGCGCTGACCGAGAGGTAAGCGGTGTTCGCGGGAACCGTGTACGTGCCGGGACCCGGCGTCGTGACCGTGGTGACCGTGCCCGCCGACGCCGCCTGCTGGAACGACATCGACACCGGGGCCCTCGCGGTGCCCTTCACCCCGTACAGCGTGTAAACGGACCCGCGGGTGACCGGGGACACGAACTGGCTGCCCGGCAGCGCGGTCAGGTTGTCGAGGTAGGCGGTGACCCAGCTCAGCCGCGCGACCCGGTCGCTGCGGTTGATGATGGTGAGCGAGTAGGAGGCCACCGACCCGTAGCTGAAGGTCGCGCTGTCCTGCGGGACCGGGATGGTGAGGCGGGAGAACACCGGGGCCTGCGCGCTGTTGCTCACCGGGACGAGGAGGTTCCCGCGTGAGAAGGAAAGCGTGTTCCCGCTGGTGTCCGTCAGGGTGACGAAGACGCTCACGCCGTGGGTCTTGCCGTGAAACTCCAGGTTGGCGTAGTACCTCGAACCCAGTCCGAACCAGAACTGCAGCGACGTCATCCCGGTGAGGCTCAGCGCCGAGCTGAACGCCGACCCGTAACTGAACTGCGTCTGCTGGCCGCCCGGGTCCCCGAACCGGTCAGGGTCCCAGCACGCCGTATAGGGGCCGACGACGCACTGGGTGGACTGGTAGCACTGCACGCTGCTGATCGAGCTGAAGTTGTCGAGGGTGACCTGCGCGGGAGGCGGGGCGACCGGCGGGTTCGCAGGTGCCGGTGCCGCGAACGACACCTGCGTCTGCGTGTCGCTCCGGCCGTACGGCAGCGCCGGGATAGAGATCTCTATCTGCGCACCACATAGCTCTTTTTCGAACAAACTATTGAACGTTGGCACGCTTGGGAGGGCGCGGAAGCAGTCGAACAGCAGCGGCAGCGGCGTATTGCCCGGGTTCCCGTTGAACGGGTCACGGGTCCACGTCATCGTCCAGTAGTCCTGGTCGATCGCCTGCTGCAGTACCTCTCGCGCGGCGGCGAGAATCTGGCGGTTGGGGGCGGTTATCCAGATCGGGAGCTTGATCGTGCGGTTACTGGCCCGCCTGCCAAACGGCCGCTCGCCGTCGAGGAGCAATCCCGCGACGAAATCGGTGGTGGGCTGCGGCGCCCCGGGATCGCTCCCCGGCTGGAGCTGGAACCGGGCACCCGGGCACGCGGGATTGGTGGAGACGGCGCCGCCGCCGAGAAGGTCAAGGACGTTCGCGACGACGAGGGAGTCCCACATCAGCGGTCACCTGGCCCGGTCACCGTGGAAACCTCGACCGGAATGAGGCGTTCTGAGCTGCCCCGCCGATCGCGGCACCGACGTGCTGGCCCGTGGCGGCCGGGGCCTGCGACGCCACCGAGATCAGCTTGTCGAGCCGGGCTGCGATGGCGTCCAGTGACCGCTGGCTGCTCTGTGCCTGAGCCGGGGACGTGACCTGCTCGGGGCGGCCGGTGCCGTTGTAGGCGAGGGTGTAGCCGGGTTGCAGGGGCCCGCCGTTGTCGTAGAACCCGCGGGTCAGCTCGCTCTGCCAGGCCGCTTCCGGGGTGCCGTAGGTGGCGGCGATGTAGTTGAGCATTGCGGTAATTTGTCCGGATGCGGTGGTTGAGTTGCCGCCCCACTGGGCGTACTCGCCCGCCCCGTTAATGAACTGCGCCAGTCCGTAGGCACTTGACGTCGGATTCTGTGCCGTCATGTTGAATCCTGCTTCGCGGGATTCCACTTCCAGCAGTGCGGTCAGCTGCGCCCCGGTCCACCCCCTGGCCGCCGCCATCGACGTCATCATCGCCTCGATGACCCCGCCGCTGGCCCCGCCCGAGCCGATGAAGGCAGCAGCGGACGCCTTCGCGGCAGCCGCTGCAGCAGCCGCAGCCGCGGCGATCTTCGCCCGCATGTCGGCGATCATCAGGCTGGCGTCCGTGCCCTCCGCCGACTGAGCGGCCGACGCCATGGCATCGCCCATCCAGTCAGGGGCGGACAGGATCGAGGAGATGTCGATCGGCCCCCCGGCGGCGAGCTTGCCGGCGTTGACCATGCTCATGAAGCCGAGGCCGTACTTGCTGACGGCGCTGGCCTGCATCATGAACTCGCCGTTGCTACCCCAGATCGGCACCATGTCGTCAGTCGGGCCGCCGGGGCCCTTGACGGGACCGCCGGAGGCGTGGAACTCCAGGAGGCCGGTCGATGCGTTCTTGATGTTCTGCTCGGCGAAGGTGATGGTGCCGCTGCCGGAGCCGACGACGCCGACCTGGACGACCTTGCCGGACAGGTTCTTGATCGACGTCTGGAGGCCGTCGACGTACGTTGTCGCCTGCTGCGCGTTCAGGCCGGAGGCTTCCAGGTCCTTGATCAGCTGCGCCCGGTCCCCGGCGGTACTGGCGGACTTGGCCCCCGTCTGGATGATCGAGTTGGTCAGGTTGCTGATGTCGGTGTTGACGAGCGGCGTGTCAGCGTGCAGCTTCTGCAGGTCGGGGATCAGCCCGGTCTCGAACTGGGTGATCATCGTCTTCTGCTCGGCGTTGAGCCCGTTCGTGGAGTTCGCCAGGGCGGCCTGCACCGCGATCAGCCCGTTGAGGTCCGCCTGCTGGGCCTTGTTCAGCGGCCCGAGGGACTCCAGGTTGCCGATCTGCCCTTGCAGGTAGCCGTTCACTGAGCTGATCGACGTGCCCTGCTTGACCATCGTGGTGACGCTGGAGCCGATCTGCTCGATGTACTGCTGGAACGACTGGCTGGCGGCGAGGGACCCTGCGCCGCTGCTCTTGATCGTCTGCGTCAGGTTGCCGAACGCCGAGTCGGAGCTGGTGACCGCTTCCTGCTTGGTGAGCAGGTTGCCGACGAGGGTGTTCCAGATGCTGTTGAACGCGTCGAGCTGCGCGGTGGCGCTGAAGACGTCGTTGCCGAAGATGGCGATGTTGGTGCCCAGGGACGCGCTGGAGGTGATCGCCGCCGCGTTCTTGTCGACGAACCCGACGATCTGCGTGGTCAGCAGCCCGACGTTCTCCCCTGCGCTGCCGAACTTCTGGGCGCTGATCCCGGCCGCGGTCGCCCACTCCGCGATCGTCAGCTGCGACACGCCGAGGCCCGCGGAGAGGGCAGTGAGCCGCGTCTGCAGGTTCTCCGCCATCGTCTCGGCGGCCTGCGCCTGCGCGCCGAGCTGCTGGGCGAGGGCGACCGCGGATCCCCCGGCGCCCTTGACGTTCTGCGCCTGCGCGGCCGCCACGTTCGCGTACCCGCCGGCGACGCTGGTCAGCTGGGCGGCCAGCTTCTGGTAGCCGCTGATGTTGAACCCGGTGGCGTTGTCCTGCGCGGCGAGGACCTGCGCGAGGTCCTGCGAGCCGCGCGACAGGGCGAGGACCCCGACGACGAGCGCGCTGATCGCGGCGGTGGCGAGTACCGCCCAGCCGAGCGGGCTGACCGCGTCGAGTGCCAGTGAGGCGGCGACCATGGCCGTCTCCGCGAGGGACGCCCCCTCGGCGGCGCCCGCGAAGGCGACGATGCCTTCCACGATCCCGGCGATCCCGGCGACGAACGACGAGGCGGTGAAGGCCCCCAGTCCCTCCGCCATGGCCAGCAGGCCCTTGCTGACCGGGCCGAACGCGATCGCCAGCCCGGCCATGACGGGAACCAGCAGCCCGGTGGACTGGAGGAAGCCGATGACGGCGGCGGCTGCCTGCGCCAGGAAGCTGACGACGGGGGTCAGGGCGGTCAGGACGGCGCCGAGGGACACGGACAGGACGTCGATGGCGCCGGTGACAAGTTCGGAGAAGGCGGCGGTCAGCACGGGCAGGACGGGGGCGAGGCCGGTGACGAGCGCGTTGACGAGGTTCGCGAGGGGGACGGCGAGGTTTTCGAGGGCATCGCCGAAGACGGCGAAGACGCCGGTGTTCTCCAGGACGGTGAACACGCCGCCGAGGGTCGTCGCGAGGGTGCCGAGGCTGGGGGCGAGCGCCCCGATGAGGGTGGCGATGCTGCCGAACGCCCCCGCCAGGTCGCCGATGACCGCCCCCGCGAACTGGGCGATGACGGTGCCGACCAGGGTCAGGGGCGGCAGCAGCGTCTTGATTACCCCGGCGAAGTCGGTGAAGACGGGGGCGAGGGAGGTCGCGAAGATGTCGGCGAGCTTCATGACGACGGGCAGCAGGTCACCGACCAGCCCCAGCAGCCCCGACAGGATGGTCATCGACGCGCCGATGGCGGGGGCGGCGGCGGCGAAGAACCCGCCCAGGTTCGCGCCGAGGGAGGACAGGTCTCCGGCGAACTGGGTGATGAACGGGATGGTTGCCTTAACGACCGTCTCGATGCCGGGGAAGATGTCCGAGACGAGCTTCTCGAGGCCGCCGATGAACGGGCCGAAGGCAGGCGCCGCGGCCTGCATCACCCCGAGGAGCCCGGTGATGACGGGGGTGATCCCGGCGAACACCCCCTGAATCTGCGGGGCGATCGCGGAGAAGATCCCGGTCAGCGGTGCCTGCAGCTGCCTGATCATGCCCGGCACCTGGCCGAGGACCGCGGACAGCGCCGGGATGACCGGCGCGGCCGCGGCGGCGATCACCGTCTTGAAGTCACCGCCGAGCGCGGTGAACTGAGCTTTCAGCTTCGCGTTGCCGGCGACCGCCGCGGCGAGCAGCCCGCCGATCATCGCGACGCCCATGCCGGTGCCGATCACCCCCGCCAGGGCCGGGAGGGCGCCGAGGGCCGCCCCGATCCCGGCGGTGATCCCGCTCAGCTTCGTGCTGATGCCGAGGATGCCGGGGCCGATCCCGCCGATCAGCCCGCTGTCCAGCGCGCTCCCGCCGTCGTCGCCGGCCTTCTTCGCGCCTTTGACGAACCCGGAGAAGAACCCGCCCAGGCGCGAGCTGAACCCGGCGAAGAAACTGGCGCCCGAGGTGTCACCGGAGGACTTCGCCGTCTTCTCCGCCGAGTCCGTCGCCGACTTGGGCAGCAGGCTCTGCAGGTGAGCGGCGAACATCGACGCCCACGACACCCCCGCCTTGCTCCCGCTGGCGCTGGCCTCACTCTGCGTCTTCGCGACCGAGGTCTGGTCGAGTTGCTCCTTGACCGTGTCGGTGGTCGTGGTGTCCTTAGCGCCGGCCCCGGCGAGCTTCTGGTTGATGGTGTCGGTCGTCGTCGCGTTGGCGGCCCCGGTGCCCGCCAGTTTCTGGTTGATCGTGTCCGTGGTGGTCGCGTTGGTAGCGCCCGTTCCGGTGAGCAGCTGCTTGATCGTGTCGGTGGTGTCGGTGTTCTGTGCCCCGGTGCCGGTCAGCAGCTGCCTGATGTCATCAGTCGTGGTGACGTCCTGCGCCCCCGCGCCGATGAGCGCCTGCCTGATGTCGTCGGTGGTGGAGACATTGCCGGGCGCGGTGCCGGTGAGGTTCCGGACGATGTCGTCGGTGCTGCTCGTGTCGCCGGGCGCGTTGCTCAGGAGGCTGCCGACGGTCGTGCCGCCGCCGCCCGCGCTGTTGCCGCTGCCGCTGCCGGAGTCGCCGCCCGCCGTCGCGTTGCCGCCGGGGACGTTGAGCATCTTGCCGAGCAGGCCCTGCTGAGCGGACTGCTGCGGGGACGGGGCGCCGGTCACCGGGTGCGGGGAGAACAGGGCGTTGAGCGCGCCGAGTACGGAGCCTTGCGGACTGCTCCGCAGCCTGTTCATCGCGTCTTTGCTGATCGCGTTGTCGAGGTCGGTAAAGGCCTTCCGCGCCTTGCCCAGTGACGAGGTGTCCAGGTCGGCCAGCAGCTTGACCTTGTGAGACTCGTCTTCGAACTTCTTGACCCGCGCTTCGGCCTTGTCCATGCCGGCGTCGAACTTCGAGGTGTCAACGGTGAGCGACGCGGAGATTGCCCCGGCATCGAACACTGTTAAACACCTCCCCTCATGACCGCCGGCGCGCGTCCGGGTTGGCCTCCATCTCCCTGATCAGGCCCTGGATGTCGATGACCTGCGCACCCGTCTCCGCCCTCCGGACCTGAGGCCCCGCCATGCCCGGAGCGGCTTCCGCCCCGCGTTCCCAGGCGGGCGTCTCCTCCCGGCTGAACGGCACCGACGGGTCTTCCGCCAGGCCCGTCAGGTACGTCTCCTGCACGTCCCACGACAGGGCGTGCCACCGGTCGGCAGACAGGTTCAGGTACCGCTGGGCGACGTACAGGATTACCCGGCGGCTGCGGACCGCAGGGTCGTCACCTGCGCGTTCCCACCGCCGGGTGCGGCTTCCGGGTTCATCACCTCACCCCGCAGCCAGCCGTAGAACATGACCCGGATGCGCATCGGGAGACTCAGCAGCGTCTCCTGCGACGGGCTGTCCGAGCACAGTTCGGCGAAGATCCCCGCCAGTTCCTGGTGGAACTCGCCGACGACCGACGGGTCCAGTTCCTCAATCGCGTCAACGAGGTCCGCCGGGTCACGCGAGACGGTGCTGGCGGGAACGAGGTCCGTGCCGGGTTCCTCGGTGGCGCTGGCCGCCCGCTGCCGTGCTTCCTCGTGCAGGCGCGCTACCAGGGCCTTGACGTCGGTGAGGAACTTGACGATCTGGTCGTCGGTCGGCTCTTTGACCGTGCCCTTGGCCTCGACTAGCGGCTTGAAACTCCAGTCGAGGGCCTCGACGACGGTCGCGGCGTTGAATGCTGCCATTAACTCTCCGTGAGAAAGGTCGGGTTGCTAAGAGGTGGCGATGCTCGTCAGATCGGTCCAGGTCACGGTGTTGAACGGGCAGATCGCGGTGAGGGTCAGCGGGTAGAGGCGCTGCTGCGCGGCCCTGCGGAACGCGGTCTGCACCTGGCCCGCCGAGACGACGGTGGGGATGTAGAGCACCCGGGCGAAGCCGAGCTGGTTCATGCCGATCAGCGCGGCGGAGACCGTCGCGAAGCTGGTCGACAGGGTCAGCACGCTCTTGCCGGGCTGTCCCGCGCCGGCGGCGGTGACCGCCGTGGAGGCCCCGTTACCCCAGGCGAGGTTGATGTGGGCGAGGGTCTCTTCGGACAGGTTCGTGGTGATCGTCAGGTCAGCGGTGTTGACCGCGACGCCGACCGGGGTGGGCTGCTCCTCGATCGCGATGTTCTGAACCGTCGGATTAAAAGTGAGCGTGACCCCGGCCTCAGTCGCCCCGACGTACGACCAGCCCAGGCCCGTCCACGCCGTCCCGACGCCCAGGTTCTGGTCGGACGGCACGGTCGCGCCTACGCCGAGCGACGGGTTCGGGGCGGTGAACAGGACCCCGGTCCCGTAGATGACGTTGGTTGTCGTGTAACCCGGTGGGGTGTAGAGAAGCGGTGCGCCAGGCATCGGCTACTGCCCTTCCTGCTGGGTGACGGTCACGCCGGCGGCGGAAGCGGCCCGCAGGACACCGGGGGCAAGGCTGACGTGGACGGGGGTCCACTCGTCGCCGACGGTCACGCCGCCGTAGCCGAACGAGGCGTGGGGCGGTTCGACCTTGAGCTTGACCCACTCGTCACCGGGAGGCGCCGCGGCTTCGAGCGCGGCCGCCTGCGCGCGGAGCAGCCTCGCCTCCCCGTAGGGGTCCGGCGCGGCCTTCGGGTCGGTTGCGGTGTCCCGCGGGGTGTCCGCCTTGACCCCCGGCTGCACCTGCGGCGTCTTGCCCGCCGGGCTGCCTGCTGCCTGCTCTGTCATCGGCTCGCCTTTCCTTGGCCGGTCACGGGGTCACGGTTCCGGTTTGATAGAGGCGCACCGCGAGCGTCGTCGTGTTCAGGAAGTCGATGCAGGTCAGCCCCTGGCCAGCCGTGGTGATCGCCCCGCCGGGCGCCCCGGACGTGCCGCCGCCGGTGGTCGCTGCCGCGAACTGGGCGGCGTTCGGCTGGTTGAACTCGGCGGGCGAGAACGGGCCGAGGTAGAAGTAACCGGAGGTCGGCAGCACGATCGAGTACTGCGTGTACAGCTGGGCGACCCCGCCTGTCTCCTGGCCGATCAGCACGTACGCGGTCGTCGTCGTCGCCCCGTTGTAGCCCCACAGCCACTGGCTGCCGTTGTTCAGGTACTGGATGCCGAACGGCGAGGTCGGCGACAGTGACCCCCAGGCGGTGAACGTCGTGTTCGTCCCGGCCGCGTCACAGCCGGCCGCCGGCGCTACCGCCCCGATCGCGGTCGACCCGGTGAACGCGAACTGGTTCATGCTGACCGGCGTCATGAGCTGCCTGCTCACTGACATCTAGCCGCCTCCTGTCGTGATGATGTAGTTGGCGGCGTACTCGAACCGGCGGTCCGACGGGTCAAGGGGAAGCGCCGAGGGAGGCGAGCCGAGGCGCTGCACGTTCAGCACCGGCACCCCGTCGACCGCCGCCGGGTGCGGGCCGTGCAGGATCACGTAGTCGAGGAGCTGCGCCGCCAGTTCGGCCGCCAGCGGGTCGTCCTCCGGGCCGCGTGTCCGCGCCTGAAACGACCAGGCGTCCGTCCCGGCCTCCTCCGTCGTGAAACCAGGGCCTCCGGTCGGGGTGACGAACACCGCCTTGTCCGGGCTGGTCACGATCTCCGGGCCGGGCAGCAGCGGGAACCCGGTCTCCTGGGTCGTGTCCCACCCGGCCGAGGTAATCCAGTCGATGATCACCTGTGAGCGGGCGACGGTGACGGCAGCGGGAGTGGTCACGCGCTCACCGCCCGCCCTTGCCAGGAACCCGGATGACCTTGCCATGGCGGGTGAAGAACCACGGCAGCCCGGCCGCCTGCAGCGCGTGCATGCGCGCCCGGCTCTTGACCCGCAGTTCCTCGGCGGTGAGGCGGTGCTGCTTCGGCGGCCGGTCGTAGACGGTGCGTCCGCCCTGCGTCACCGACGGGTGACCGGAACGGCGAAGGTCGGTGAACTCGACTGGCGCAGTGATCTCGATCTGGTCGCTCAGGTGCTCCATCGACCGCTTCATCGCGGGCTGGCCGCCGTCGGTGAGCACCGTCTTGGCGTAGTCCGACAGGTAGTCGTGATAGTGGTCCATCAGGGGCCGCTCGAGGAACTTCGGCCCGCCGCCACGGGGATGATGCCAGTCGAGGTGCTCGTGCTGGGCCAGGGAGTAGCGCTGATCGACCGCGACGACCCCTTGGAGCCGCTGGCCGTCGCCGACTAGGTGCCGCAGTCCGGCTATCCGCTCGCTGAAGGTTCCGGTCATCCTTGGTACGTCGCCCCCTGGTCAAAGAGGCCGCCAGTGCGGGCGGTCCAGAAGGGCGAGTCGGCTTCCAAAACACCGGTCTCCGGGCTGACGCGCGTGTTCGAATCGCGTCCCGTGAACACGGGTGGTATCCGATTTATGACAGTCCCCGTCTCGTCGCCGATGCCGGGTGCCACGCCGGGGCCGAGGTCGACCTTGCCGTCGCGCACGTCCCGGAGCACCTGCATCGCGTTGGTGTAGGCGATGAAGATGGGCGAGGTCGGCTCGATGACCTTGAATTTCATGTACGTCTTGGCGGCCCAGAACGCGGCGAGGTCAAGCGCCAGGTCGTGCAGGATCGGGGGCGGGTCCGCCTGCGGGACGGAGCTGTCGTAGAAGTTGCCCGCGTAGACCGACACGCGGTTGCTGGCCGAGTACAGGGCAAGGGTGAGCTGGTCGTCGGTGAGCTGCGCCGCGGTGCCGGTGCCGGAGTCAGTGCCGGACAGGACGTTGCGGAGGTCGGCGACGCTGGCGTAGAGGGTGCCGGAGGCTACGGGCGTGGTCACGGCACCGCTCCCGACAGCACCCAGGCGGCGAAAGCACCGAACGCCCACGGCCACTCGGTGACCCCGGCGAGCGGGTGATCACCGGCTGCGAACGCGGCGAGGGTGAACAGGATCGCGCCGATGACGAGCAGGATGCGGGACAGGCTCCAGTACCCGCGCTGGTACGGGTACGGCTGCGGCGGGGGTGCGGGCGTGGTCACGGGGTCACCGCCAGTCCGGCGCGCTCGCGCCATGCCTTGAGGTTGTCCGGGGAGGGGCGCAGGAGTCCCGGGTTGTCCAGCCAGGCGATGATCTCGGCGACTACCGTCCGCACGGCGGCCAACTCAGGCGCGGAAGCGGTGACCTCGCGCGGCGGCTCCAGGTCGCGGTCCGCGTGCCACCAGCCGATCGCGGCCTGCGCCCCGGCCTCAAGTGCCGCGCGCTCCGGGTCGGTCATCTCGTGCCAGCCGGTTTCGAGCACGAGGTCGAATGCGCCCTCGGAGGCGTCGCAGACCGCCTCGTACGCCGCCTGACCCGGCGTCGGAGTGATCACGGCTCACCGTCCTTGGCGCTGTCCTTCTTCGGCGCGGTACGGGACTTGACCGGAACGGTCGGCGGCTCCTCCTGCGGCACGGGTTCCGGCTGCGGCACTTCCGCTGGCGGGGGCACGGAGACGGCGCCGAGCGGGACAAGGAACTGAGCACCGATGGCGCGCTCGAGCGGGGAACCCGGCGGCACGTCGATCTGCTGGCCCTTGGGGAGGCGCTGCTGCACCCCGTCCCAGAAGATCTGCCGGTCGGCGGTGACGATGCGCGGGTTGGCGGCCATAAGTTGCTCACCGCGGCCTTGTCGAGGTTCGTGCCGTCGCCGCGTGCGGCCTCGGGGATGACGCCGGACAGGTTCCCGGTTCCGCCGTACGCGGCCTCTAGCGCCGAGCCGGGCACGATGTCAGCGACCGTGCCGTGCTTGGTGAACGTGGACCGCCCCGCCCCGCTGGCATGGGGGTCCCAGGCGACGTCGGTGTCGGTGAGCACCCGGCGCGGGAACTGGGACATTAGTTCGAGATCCCCGTGCCGAAGTTCGCCGAGCCAGTCGCGCCGTGCTGCGCGTAGGGCAGGCTGTTGGCCTCGTTGTAGCCGGTGGTTCCCGTCGCGAGGATGGTGTTCGAGCTGGCGTAAGCTCCGCCCACAGAATCCAGGAGGTCGAGGTTGAAGTAGTTGAGCCACGCCCACACTGGTGCGACCGAGTAGGTGAGGGTGATGGTCGTGCCGTTGGCCATCATCACGTTCGCGGGGCTGGAGGTGGCCCGGCTGGTGGCGTTGATGGCGACGTTGGTGACGGTGCCGGCGGCGAGGACGACGGTGATGTCCTGCCCGGTGTTGTTCGCCACCGCGGTGCCCGAGGCGGGGACCGCCGGGGTGAACACCGACCAGTACCACACCGGGACCACGGAGTAGGTGATGGCGATCGTCTGGCCGTTAGGGACGGTGGCCGTGTAGTTCGTCGCCGTCGCGACCTGCACCGCGTTGACGTTGATGCTGGTCACCGTGCCGCCGGTGATCGTCACGGCCACGGTCTGGCCGGACGTGTTCGTGTAGGTGACCGTGCTTGCCGGCACGGCTGGCTGCTGGAGCATCAGTCATCGTCCCCAATCAGTTCGATGTCGCTGCGTGACCGACTGCATCGGTGCCGTCACGGAACGCGAAGAGGTTCGCGCCAGCCGTGACCAGCGCCTGGTAAAGCTGCTGCGCCCCCGTCGGGGTAGAGCCGGGTGTTGCGGAGTCCGCGTAGATCACCTGGCCGGCCACGAACGTCGGGGTCATGGTGACCGGCTGGCCGCTGGGCCACTGCGAGGTCGCGCCGGTGCCGATCGCGAAGTCAGCCGACCCGAACCCGTTCGCCGCGGCGGTGGGCGTGCCCGCGGGAAGGGTGCACGCGGTCCCGATCACGAACCTGCTCAGTGCCACCTGCCACCTCCTTCTCTCAGTACGCCGTTACCGGGACTACCTGGACACTGGGATGCGCCGGGGACGCCTGGGCGACGCTCACCAGCACCGCGGAACTGTGCGCCGAGTTGAGGCTGTTGACGGGCACGCTGGTGGCCGTGGGAGTGCCGCTGACCGTCACCACGTCGCTCGTCCCGGCGGGGTCGACGATGAGCACCTGGCCCAGGGCGAACCCGATGCTGGTCCCGGTCGGCGCGAAGGTGAGCGCCGTCCCGCCCGCGGTCACCGGCGCGCTGGTCGCCGGCAGCGCCCACGCCCAGGTCGGCGCGGCGGAGTAGGTGACCGAGATCGTGCCGCCGACCGGGACCAGGTAAGTGCCCGCCGTGGTCCCCGCCTGCGTCCCGTTCACGAAGACGAAGGTCAGCGTCCCGCCGGTGATCGTCACCGCGACGACCGTGCCGGTGCTGTTCGTCACCGGGACCGTGGTCAGCGGTACCGCGGGGCTGCTCACCGTGGCGGCCGCGAGGTTGAACTTCCACTCGCACCGGACGCACCGGAAGACCGTCCCGTTCAGGTCGGTGAAGGGCGCGGCGAACCAGCAGCGGGGGCACCGTACCTGCGGTACCTCTACCGGCTGGATCGTCGCGCCGCTGCCGGGCACGGCTAGCGCGCCGCCCTTGCCCGGCGCGGGGGCAGGTCGAGGGCGTCAGGCCCGGCCGGGGCAGTCAGGTGATCCGCCATCTCCGACGGCTCCGGCGCCATCGCCCCGTCAGACTCAGGCGCGCGGCCGTCGTCGTAGGGAACGATCGCGGAGCTTCCCTCCGGGTCCGGCCGCGGGGCGTCAGTGCCCGGCGCCGGGGTCATCGGGCGGAACAGCCGGCCGGACAGGTGGCGGGGCAGCAGCCGCGGCAGGGGCTCGCGGGAGCCGTCCGGACCCGACAGCTTGCGGACCACTTCCGTCATCCGCCCGTCACGGCCGGGATCGTGCCGGTTGAACCTGCGGGCCTCGTCTTCGGTGAGGTAGACCGTCTCGCCCTTGAGCACGAGGTCGGTCTGCCGGTCACTGTCGGCGCGGCGCGGGACGGACAGGCAGGTCAGCGCCTCGTACGGCTCGCCGACCCGGCCCGCGGGGCCGCCGGTGGCCGAGTCGCGGGCGAGCAGCTTCTTCAGGCTCTCGCGCTCAGCGGCGGACAGCGGGTCGAGCGCGGGGACAGCGGTTGCGACAGGAGGCATGGCTAGACTCCGCTCAAAAGTGCGATGGCAAGCGGCTGGTCAAGCCCAATGGCGCTGGACCTTTGCGTGTCACTGCGAAAAATCTTGTTCGATTCCATTCGATAAAGCGGCCCGGCCATGAACGGGAGTTCGTCGGCGTAGAATCCGCACCTCTGCCGCTGCATGACGATCGCGTTGCCCGCGGGCACCTGACGGGAATAGAGCACGTCGAGGTTGAGGATCTTGTTCGGCAGGACGCCGGTGTACTGAAGGTTCTCCGAGGCGATGTCGCCGATGTAAGGCGCGGCGAACGTGCTCGACTGGATAAGCGTGTTCTTCGTCCCGTGGTTGATTATCAGCGTGTCCGCTTCAAATCCCAGCCACTGGGTGACGCCGCTTGGCGAGACGATGTTGGCATTCTCAACCAAATAGATCGCCTGCGCGATATCGGAGCGGATTGTCGCTGACGCGGACGCCCACGGGTTCGCCACCGCGAGGGTCTGAATAGACGCGTTGGCGACCACCGCCGAGTAGAACGCGGTGTTCCACGAGTACACCATCGTGTTCTTGACCTGCTGCAACTGCCTTGTCACAGGGTCGATGGTCTGGCGGCGGCGCATCTCGTCCGAGACCATGATCGCCATGGCCCGCTCGTGGCTGAAGACCACTCGCGGCACGCCGATGGACGTCGGCACAACGGGGACCTCACCGAATTCCGGCCGGATCTCCGGGAAGTCGTCCGCGTAAAGCGGGGTGCTCTCCGAATAGCGGACCGCGCCAGAGGGAGCCGCCCCGCCCATCCGCAGAACGGAGTCCATGATGAACTCGTTCTGGGTGATATCCAGGATGAGCGCCGGGATGACCAGCGGGTCTTTCAGCAGTTCCGAGACGGTATACCGCGGGGAATCGCTGTAACCTCTTGCGCCAACAGGCATCTGCCAGTCCTCCTAGAAGACCCGGGCCCGGCCCAGGAAGTAGACCGCGCTGCCTTGGCCGCCGATCTGCTGGGTGAGCATCGCGCTGGAGACGCCGCCGGGTATCGAGCAGACGCCGACGACCTGGTCGGCGGCCGGGCCCGCCCCGGCCCCGGTGACCGCGCCGCCGGTCGCGCCGATGATGAGCTTCTGGCCGAACGACGCCGCGCCGACGAACCAGCACCAGATGTCGTAGCCGCCGTAGTAGACGCTCGCGTAGTCGGTCAGCACGCTGATGTCGATGAGCGGCTGGCCGTAGCTGTTGGCCGCGCCGGTCTGCGTGGTGACGACGTTCGCGTCAGTGCCCGCCACCCCGAGGACGGTGGTGGCGGCGGAGGTGGCCACCTTGACGCTCAGGTCGGTGGTGCCCGCGGTGGCGTTGTTCGGCATGACGAACTGGCCGCCGTAGATGAGGGTCGCGACCTGGAGGCTGGCCGGCCCTCCTGGCTTGTAGTGCGGCAGGACCGCGGTCACCGGCGGGCCCCTTCCTGGTCGTTCTTCGGGGCGGGCGGCTGTTCCGGCGCGGCGGCGAGGTGGTCGGCGAGGGCCGCCTGCAGCTCAGCGTTGGCCGCCCGGAGGTCCGCCGGGTTGCCGCCGTTCGACACCGAGTCGGTGGCCGCCTGCACCGCGGCGGCGGCGACGCTGAGCCGGTTGCGGGCGGAGGCGGCGACGCGGTCTTCCTCAGTCCTCGCGTCAGCCAGTTCCTCGTCCTCGGCTAGGCGCCGCTGGGCGATCTCCTCGTCCTGCGCCTTACGGCTGACGGCGACGCTGTCCGCGGCGGCTTTCAGGTCGGCGTCACGGCGGGCCGCGGCGTCCTTGTCCGCTGACGGCTGGTTCCCCGCGGGCTGGTTTCCTGGCTGGTGCCGGTGCACTGGTCCTCCGTTGCTCACGCCGGGCCTACTTCAGGCCGGTCATCGACTTGAAGCCGGCCACGTACTGCGCGCGGGCCTGCTCGGCGTCCTGCTGGCCCGCGTCGTCCGGCTCGTCCATCGGGGAGCCGAGTTCGACGTCAAGGTCGAGGAGGCGGATCTGGCTGGCGTACTCGGCGAGGACCCGGCGCATGATCGCCCCCGCGTCGACGGTCTTGCCGTTGCTGAGTTCCACCGCGTGGCCTGCGCCCTCGAGGAGCGGGCGGGCGAGTTCGGTGATGTAGGGGGGGACCCCGGCGTCGGCAAGGCGGCGCTTCTCGCCCTGGAAGTCCTCCTCGCGGAGGCGGGCGGTGACGACAGCCAGCTCACGGGCGGTCTCGTCGGCCTTCGCGTTGGCCAGGTCGATGGCGAACTGGGCCTCCGCGCTCATTCCTGCGGCCACGGGCTCCCTCTCTGGCACTGGCGCGGGCTCTTCCGTCCCGGTCTCGGCGTTGAACTCGGCCTCAAGCGCGGCAAGCTCGTCGTCGGACATGCCGGCGATCTGCTCGGCGAGGGCCTCGGCTTCGGCGTCGTCCGCGTCACCGTCGGCGGGCTCGCCTGAGGTGGTCAGGGCCTCGATCTCGGCGGGGGTGAACACCGTGCCGCCTGCCGCGAGGGCGTCAAGGGTCTCGTCGGGGAGCGCCAGGAGCTTGTCCAGCCGCGCCTGCTGCTCTGGGGTGAGGACCGCCATCTCGGCGCCCCCTTCCGGGTCGGCGCCGGCGGGGTCGCTGGCGGGTTCTGCTTGCTTGCTGCCTGCCTTGGCGGCGGCCTTGCGCTCGGCCTTCGCGGCTTTCCTGGCCGCCTTGCCGTCCGGTGCGGCCAGGTCGGTGAACGACTCGGCGGTCAGGTCGAGGACCGTGTCCGGTACCGGGGAGGCCGCCTCGATCGCCTCCCACGCGCCGAGTCCGGGGATCCGCGGGTCGAGGGTGCCGAGGACGTGCTGGACTGCCTTGTCGAAGAACTTGCCGTCACTGCGCTGGTAGCCCTCGACGATCCGGGCGCTGACGCCGAGCTTCGGGTTGGCCGCGAGAACCTTCTCCCCGTCCTCGGTGAGCTGCGCGGTGATGTAGAGCCCGTCGTCACCGAGTTCCATCGCGGTGACCTCGCCGCGGGTCCGCTCCGGGTCGTTGGTGTGCGTGTTCTGCGCGTCGGCGAGCTGGAACGGCACCTGGTCGTAGGCGCGGGAGTTGAACGCGGTGACGAGCTTGCCGAGGTAGTCGCGGGTGAACTTGAGGACC
>Ga0181522_10000570_pt1 | contig 26856 bp, 18 predicted proteins | sample PEATcosm2014_Bin_27_FD_121103 | JGI IMG/M metagenome (GOLD analysis project Ga0181522, IMG submission 121103) | Peatland microbial communities from MTU Mesocosm Facility, Houghton, MI, USA - PEATcosm2014_Bin05_10_metaG | ecosystem: Environmental > Terrestrial > Soil > Wetlands > Peat | place...
CTGGCTTGCGCTGGCACTATGCCTGCTTCTACTGGATGATAATGTTCTGATGAAATCCGCTTTTTCCAAGGATCGGCGGCCGGTTTCACACAATCCAGCGCAGCGTTGGCCAAAGGCCGCCACCGTTCCGCTCACCATTGTGGTGGTGGTCATTTATCTGCTGCAAATCAACCTGGCCCTCGGGAGGCGGCCCCTCTGGCTTTATCCCGCAGCCGTGGCGGAAGCCTGGCTCTCGCCGCTGCGCACCCTGAACAGCTATGGATTGTTTGCGGTGATGACCACCGAACGGCGCGAAATCGTCGTCGAAGGCAGCAACGACGGCGTGAACTGGCTGCCGTATGAATTCAAATACAAACCCGGCGACGTGAACCGCCGGCCGGCATTTGTCGCCCCGCATCAGCCGCGGCTGGACTGGCAGATGTGGTTCGCCGCCCTGGGCGATTACCGGCAAAATCCGTGGTTCGTGAATTTTTGCGACCGTTTGCTGCAGGGTTCGCCGGAAGTCCTGGCGTTGCTGGACAAGAACCCGTTTCCGGACCACCCGCCGCGCCAGATTCGCGCCCAGGCATATGACTATCGTTTTACCGACGCCGCCGGACGCCGCGCCACAGGCGCCTGGTGGAGCCGCGAATTCATCGGCGAATACGTGCCGCCGATTTCACTTCACGACTAGACTCAACCCCGCACCATTCCATGCCCCCCATAAAACTCACAGGCGAAACGGTTGAGTACCGGTCGACGGACTCGTTCAAGGCCTGGCACTTCGCCGTGATGCTCGCGTTGCTCATCTGCGCCGCATTTCCACAGGTCGTGCCCGGTCTGCAAACCTTCATCGTCCGCGATTATGGATTCTTTGCCTATCCGCTCGCGCATTTTCAGCAGGAATGTTATCAGAATGGCCAGCTGCCGTTTTGGAATCCGTACAACAACTGCGGCGTGCCCTTCCTCGCGCAATGGAACACGATGCCGCTTTATCCGCCGTCCATGATTTACCTGGCACTGCCGCTGCACTGGTCGCTCGGTTTTTTCTGCCTGTTGCACCTGTGGTTTGCGGGCCTGGGAATGTTTTTTCTCGCCCGCCGGTGGACGGACGATTCCATCGGCGCAGCCTTTGCCGGCACGGTGTTTGCCTTCAACGGCCTGACGCTGAACCTGCTCATGTGGCCGAGCCACATGGCCACGATGAGCTGGATGCCCTGGGTGGTGCTGGCCGTCGAAAACGCCTGGCGGGTGGGTGGCCGGAAAATCATCCTGGCCGCGCTGGCCGGCGCCATGCAAATGCTGGCCGGCGGACCGGAAATCACCTTCCTCACCTGGCTGTTTCTGCTGGTGCTGTGGATCCAATATTTTGTCCATGGCGAGGCGCCCCGGCTGGCCCTGTTATGGCGGTTTCCGCTGATGGTGGTGCTGGTCATTTCGCTGGCGGCAGTGCAACTGCTTCCGTTTCTCGATCTCGCCGCCCATGCGCAACGCGCCAACGGATATGCCGACATGCACTGGTCCATGCCCGGGTGGGGCTGGGCGAATTTCCTCGTGCCGATGACTTTTGGCTCCACGTCCACCGAAGGTGTTTTCTTCCAATGGGGCCAGTATTGGACTTCGTCGTATTACCTTGGGATTGGCGCGTTATGGCTGGCTTTGCTGGCCTTGCTGGGAGTCAGTGAACGCCGCGTGCGGCTGCTGGGCACGGCCGCCGCCATCGCGCTGCTGCTGGCCTTCGGCGAAAACACGCCGGTCTATCCCGCCCTGCGGAAACTGATTCCTGAGTTGAGCCTGGTCACCTACCCCATCAAATATGTGCTGGTCATTGCTTTTGTCGCGCCACTGCTGGCGGCGTTCGCTCTGGTCCGCATCCAGCAGATGCAACGGCGGATTGTTTTGATTGGCGCGATTTTGCTCGCGCTGGTGACGGCCATTTTATTCTGGGCGTGGCGATCCCCATTTCCGGCTGACGACGTCCGGGCGACCCTGCTGAACGGCCTGTCGCGCCTCCCGTTCCTGGCGGTCACCGGATGGCTGCTGCTGGTGTTGGCCGGTGAATTCAAGCCGGGATTCCGCCGGCTGGCCCCGCTGGTTTTGATCGTGGTGGCGTGGCTGGACGTGTTCACCCACGAACCGACGCAAAACCCGACCGTGCCGCCGTGGATTTATCAACCCGGATTGTCGAGCCACCGGCTGGCGTTGAAGCCCCAACCCGCCGCCGGCAAATCGCGCGTGATGGTTTCACCGATGGCCCAGCGGCAATTTCTCGGCTTTGCCGTCCAGGATCCGAAAAACAATTTCCTGGCCAAGCGGCTGGGCTATTGCGCCAATTGCAACCTGCTGGACGGCGTGCCAAAGGTGGATGGCTTCTTCTCGCTCACGCCGCGTGAAAGCGATGACGTGCTTTCTCTGTTTTATACCACGACCAACGCCGATTTTCCGCGGCTGGAGGATTTCCTGAGCGTTTCGCACATCACGGCGCCGGATGAAATTTTCCACTGGCAATCGAGATCAAACTATCTCCCATTCATCACCGCCGGACAAAAACCCGTTTACCTCGATGACGCCGACACCCTGCGCGCACTGACCGCGCCTGATTTCGACGGCAGCAAGATTGTTTATCTCCCTCCGGAATCCAAACTCCTCGTGGCCGCCACCAATCAGGCCAGCGTCCGGATGATCAGCTCCAGCTTCACCCCGGAAGAGGTGAACGCGGAAGTGGAATCGGCGCAACCGACGATCGTGGTTGTTTCGCAGACGTATTATCACGACTGGCAGGCCTCGCTGGATGGCCAGCCGGCGCCGTTGCTGCGGGCGAACCACGCCTTTCAGGCGATCGCCGTCCCGGCAGGACGCCACGGCGTGCGGCTCGAATACCAGGACCGCGCGTTTGAGATCGGCGCGGCGATTTCAATTTGCATGTGGCTCAACTGCCTGATTTCCCTGCGATTGATGCGTGAACGTCCCCAGCCCTACGGATCGCATGCCTGGGAGCCGGATTCGCCGGTTTGAAGATTCCGAAAAGTTCTTCTCGACAAACCTCCCGCATTTGCGGATTCAAATGTGGCGGAGACCATGGCCAAGACCAAACGCATCGGCATCCTGACCGCCGGCGGCGACAGCCCCGGCTTGAACGCCGCCATCCGGGGCGTCGGCAAAACTGCGCTCGGCTTTTACGGCATGGAAATCATCGGTTTCCGGGATGGTTTCCGCGGCCTGGTCACCAACCGCAGGCTGCGCCTAGACAAGACCACCCTCTCCGGCATCCTCACCGTGGGCGGCACGATCCTCGGCACCAGCCGCGACAAGCCGCATCGCATGAAGATTGACGGCCGGACGCGCGACATGACCGACGTCATCGTCAAGAATTACGACAAATACGGGCTCGATGCGCTGGTGTGCCTGGGCGGCGGCGGCACGCAGAAGAATGCCCTGCGGCTCGCCGAGGCCGGGCTCAATGTCATCTCCCTGCCCAAGACGATTGACAACGACGTGGCCATGACGGACTCGACCTTCGGCTTTGCCACCGCGCTGGACATCGCCACAGAGACCATTGACCGGCTGCACAGCACGGCGCACAGCCACCATCGCATCATTGTAGCTGAAATCATGGGTCATCGCGCGGGCTGGCTGACCCTCGGGGCGGGCATTGCCGGCGGCGCGGACGTGATTTTAATACCCGAAATTCCCTATCACGTGGATAAAATGGTCGAGGCCATCCGCCGCCGCAGCCGGCACGGAACGAACTTCAGCATCGTCGCCGTGGCCGAGGGCGCGATGAGCGCGGAGGACGCGCGGGGCTTTGCCGCCGCCGAGACGCGCCGCGACCGGGCGCGCAGCCCGCGCGAGCGCAACGACGCCAAAATGGAACTGGCGGGCATCGAAGCCAAGCATGCCGGCAACACCCTGCGGCTGGCCCGGCAACTGGAGGAACTCACCCACCTTGAATCGCGCCTCACCATCCTCGGTTACGTCCAGCGCGGCGGCATCCCGTCGCCGGCGGACCGCCTGCTGGCCACGCGGCTCGGCAGCGCCTGCGCGGATTTGATCCACGAAAATGTTTTTGGCGTGATGGTGGCGGCGCGCGGTGACGGCACGGAACCCGTGCCGCTGATAAAAGTCGCCGGCAAGCGCAAGACCATCCCGCCCAACCATTCATGGGTGGAAACCGCCCGGCGCGTGGGAACGTGTTTGGGCGATTGAGCGGGCAGTGTTTGCCAGCACGGCTCGGCGACTGGATTCAAAACAAAAATGGTGATGGACAAATACTTACAACCGGAACACCGCGGCGACATGAATCGTGATAGGCTGCGGAACGGGCCGTCCATGGTCTGTTAGGCGTAATCGCGCAGCTATGCTCAAATGGCTCACAAAACAGCGGACACCACGAATTCCGAACACCTGGGCGACGTTCGAGATTGGCAGAGTTGTTTGCCGGTGGACGCATCCCGATGGTAAGCAGCGAGCTTATTTGGTTGCGCGGAACGATGGCGGTTTCAGTTGCGGGAGCGAGTATTTTAGCGAAGATAGGCAGGAGATGTGTTGGATTCAGCAGGACGCTGACGGCGTTTATGGTTCGGAAGAGATTGCCGTCAGAGAGATTCATGGTTCATTTTCTTGGTCGAGAGATGTTGCACGTGAAAATTACGCCTAATATGAGGATAGGCTGCAAATTTTAAACCTTGCTCGCTGCGTCGAACGGTCCGAAATAATTTCAGGCTTTGATCGCCGTTCCGCCGAACCATTCGCGGGTGGAAACCGCCCGGCGCGTGGGAACGTGTTTGGGCGGTTAAACCGCCGCCGCCAGACTGGCGGTGCTGCCGGCCAGGACCGATGCATTGCCCGCGCCACCGCCCTTGAGGACCGAGGCCCCGGCCGCCGGACGGGAGACAAATATCGTCGCCTCGATGCCGAATTTCTTTTTATAGTCGCTGGCGATTTTTTTTGAAATGGACGCGACGGCATCGCTCCTTACCAGGGCCACGGCACAACCGCCAAAACCGCCGCCAGTCATGCGGCAGCCATAAACCCCGCCCTTGAGGCCAATGCGTCCGGTCATTTCGACCACGGCGTCCAGTTCCTTGCAACTGACCTCGTAATCATCGCGCAACGAAGCATGGCTGGCATACATGAGCTGGCCGACCGTCGGCCAGTTGGAGGCACGAACCCCTTCGGCGGCGTGAACGGTGCGCTCGATTTCACCGATGACGTGCCGGGCACGGCGGTAAACGACCTTGTCCATTTTTCCCCGGGCCTGTTCCAGCATGTCGGCGGTGGCATCCCGGAGCGAAGGCACGCCGAGGAATTTCGCGGCCGCTTCACATTGCTTGCGGCGGGTGGGATATTCGCTGCCGGTCAACTCGTGCTTCACGTTGGTGTTGATGATGAGCACGGTGACGGAGGGATCGTTCATCGGCACCAGTTCCGGGTGGCGCGAACGGCAGTCCAGCAGCAGCACCCGGTTTTCCCGGCCCAGCACGGAAATGAACTGGTCCATGATGCCGCAGGGCATGCCGGCGTACTCATGCTCGGCCTTCTGGCAAAGCAGCGCCTTTTCCACCGGATCGAGTTTCTGTCCGGTGACGGTTTCGAGCAAAGTGGCCATGGCCACTTCGAGGGCGGCGCTGCTGGAAAGGCCGCCGCCCAGCGGCACGGTTGAAAAAATCAGCGCGTCGAAACCGCCGGGATTCAGTCCCCGGGCCAGAAAACCGGCGATGACCCCGGCCGGATAATTTGCCCAGTTGCCGGTCGGAAACGGTTTGAGAGGCTGGGCGAGGTCAATAACAGCAGGCTTGTCAGTGTGGGTGGAAAAAAGCCGGATCATCTTCGTGCCCGGATTCGGCCGGCCGGCGGCGATGAGGGCATAACGCTCGATCGCCATCGGAAAAACAAAACCGTCGTTATAGTCGGTGTGTTCGCCGATGAGGTTGACCCGACCGGGCGCGGAAACAATCCACGAGGGTTGATACCCGTAAACATTGGTGAATTGCAGGGCGGTCTGGCCGCCGAGTTCTTTAAGCGACATAGATGATGCGACGTTATCGGACACCTCTAGTCTAATCGTTGCCGACAGAACGTCAACTGCTTCCTGGTCAGGCAGCGGGCGGCGTTTTCTTTCCACACATTGCGCCCAGCAGCATCAAGACGCCAAACACCAGCAGGACGATGCCCCAGATCAGGTTGATGTTGATTTCCTGCCCATCAATCCCAATGGTGGAACCAGCGCGGTTGACTGCGCCGTAGCCGGTAAGCAGCACGCCGATGAGCGTGAACATGAGTCCAATTGGCCAGCGAATATCGAGTCCCATAAAATCAGTTCCTTTCGTCAGTTTGGTTCACCAGAAAATAATGTTCAGAATGACGCAGGCAATCAGCAACAGGATGCCCACCACACCCGGTTGCAGGAAGAACGGCAGATTGTCGGACTTGATCTTCGGCGTAAGCGAATAAACGAGGCCCTTCAATTCGTCGTCGGTCTTCGTCCGGCGCGTGGCGAGTGAAATGACCAGCGTGAGCGTGAAGCAGACGGTGAACGCGAACGCGGCCAGCCAGAAATTCTGGGCCATCTCGCTCGGATATTCTCCCAGGACGTGAATGTAACCGCCTTTGACGCCCGGCGCGTTGCCATGCGCGATGGTCACGGCGTGGAACAGGGCCGAAGCGCCAATGCCGCCGAACAGGCCAAGAAATGCGCCGATGCTGGTCGTGCGTTTCCAGAACATGCCAAGCAGGAAGGTCGCGAACAGCGGCGCGTTCACAAAGCCGAACACGAGCTGGATGATGTCCATGCAGTTGTTGTATTGGCGGGCAAAGTAGGCGCAGGCAATGCTCAAGCCGATGCCGACGACGGTGATGAACTTGCCCATCCAGAAATAGTGGTCGTCACTCTTGCCCGGGACGAAGAAGGCCTGGTAGAGGTTGTAGGTCCAGACGGTGTTGAAGGCGGTGACATTGCCCGCCATGCCGGACATGAACGAGGCGAGCAAGGCGGTGAGCGCCAGGCCGAGCAGGCCGGGCGGACAGTATTTTTTCACGAGCGAAAGGATGACCCCGTCGTAATCGTTCTCGGCGATGCTGTTGTAAATGCCCTTTTCGATCTGCTCATCGGATAATTTATCCTTGGCGTTGGCGGCAATCAGCGAGGCGATCTTTTCCGCGCTCACCGGTTTGCCGAGAGCGTCCCCAACCGCCTTGACGCCGGCAGCGGAATCAGCGGGGCTGGCGCTTTTCACCGCATCCACGGCCTGGGCATAGACCTCCTGCGAAAGGATCGGCGGCGGGATGCGGTAATTTTTGTCCGGGAGCGATGTCAGGGCGACGGCGATCATGCCGGGCACGATGACGAGGAATGGAAACAGCATCTTGGGCACGGCAGCGACGAGCGGGGTATTGCGCGCAGCGGCCATGTTTTTCGCGGCCATGGCGCGCTGGACAACCAGGAAATTGGTGCACCAATAACCGAACGAGAGGACGAAACCGAGGCCGAAGACGATGGCGAACCAATCCACGCCCATGGGATTGTTGGCGGGACCGGCGAGAACCGGTTTCCATGCACTGGTCCACGCGTCGGCGGCGTAGGTTATGCCCGCGCCCTTCAGGTAGAGGGCGGAAGGATCGGTGGCGACGCCCTGAAGCGAGTGGTTCATCGCGTGCCAGCCGCCCACATCTTTTAAACCGAGATAAACGACGGGAGCGAAACCGAGGACAATCATGAAGAACTGCAGCACCTCGGTGTAGATGGCCGAGGTCAATCCGCCTTTCAAAACGTAAATCAACACGACGCCGGAGCAGATAAACAGGGCCACGTGATAATTCCAGCCCAGGAGCTGGTTGAGCAGCTTGGCCAGCGCGTTCATGGAAATGCCGGAGGCAAACACGGTCATCACGGCGAACGCAACGGCGTTCAATCCCATCACCGGTTTGTTAAACCGCATTTGCAGATACTCCGGCACCGAGCGCGCCTTGGAGCCGTAGTAAAACGGCATCATGAACACGGCGAGGAAGATCATCGCGGGAATCGCTCCCACCCAGTAAAAATGGGCGGTGGCGATGCCGTATTTGGCGCCGGAGGCGGCCATGCCGACCAGTTCCAGCGCGCCAAGGTTGGCGGAGATAAACGCCAGCCCGGTCACCCAGGTGGGGATGGAACGCGCGGACGTCAAAAAGTCCGACGACGTCTTCATGTAGCGCGCGAGCATCCAGCCGATGCCGAGAACGAAGGCGACATAGGCGATGAGCACGGTATAATCGACCCAGGCGAGGTGAATTAATTGCATAAGGATTGCCGGTGTGTTTAACGATTCAGGCCGGCGGTGTCAATCCCATTGATTTCTGCCCCAACCTGGTTTAATGTTTGCCCGAATTAAACTTATGCCTACAAAAATTGAAGAAAAGACGAGGGAACTTTGCCAGCTGATTGTTGACCAGCCGGAAATGATTTCCATCCGCAAACGCATCGACACTTTCCTGTCCGACTCCGACGCCCGCGGCCAGTACGAAACCGTGATGACCAAGGGCCAGGCGCTGCAGGAAAAGCAGGCTCAGTCGCAGCCGCTGGAGGGCGCCGAGATCGCCGATTTTGAAAAGCACCGCGACGCCCTGTTGGGCAACACCGTGGCGCGAGGTTTTCTGGACGCACAGGAAGAGTTGCACAAAATCCAGCATTCGATCCAGAAGCACATTTCCAAAACGCTCGAGTTGGGCCGCGTTCCCGGGGAGGCGGATTTTGAGGATGAATCCTGTGGCCATGGTTGCGGCTGTCATCATTGATCCCCCGGCTTCCGGACCAAAACAAGCGGGATGACGGATTGTCCCGGCCCCGGGCAGCACATTCCGACGAACCGGCCTCCAACCGGCCTTTTTTTCAAGTGCACTTTTTTCAAACAGGCACTTGATAAACGGCTCGCGCGGTTTATACTTTTTGTCAATCCATGCTGAAAAAACAAAAGCGCGTGCTGCTGGCATTGGGGTGGTACGATTACCGCCTGCATCGGGGCATTGAGAAATATGCCCGGGAGCACGGCTGGAATTTGTATGCCGATTTGGCGAGGGAAAAGGTGATTCCCTGGGGTTGGGAGGGTGACGGGGTACTCGCGTGGTTGGGCGCCGGCGACGACCTCGCCGAATTTGTCCAATCCACCCGGAAGCCGACGGTGGATTTCAGCCTGCGCCGCCCGCAGTTGAAATTTCCCCGCGTGCTGGAGGATCACGCCCATGCGGCGCAGCTCGTGGCCGATCATTTTATTTCCCGCGGGTTTGGCAACTTCATGTTTTACAGCGATGCCGACAACTGGTCCTACGAGGAACGCGGCGAGGGATTTGTCAACGCGCTGCGAGCGGCCGGCCGCGCGTGCACTTGGCTGCGCTGGCATCGTTCGTCGGAATATGCCTCCGGCCGCGAAGAATGGAAACGCAAGCGCAAATGGCTGGGGGCGGAAATGAAGCGCGCGCCCAAACCGCTGGCGGTCTTTGCCGCCAACGATCAGCAGGCCGTGGACGTGCTGGAATCCTGCGAAAACCTGGGCGTCACCATTCCTGACCAGGTGGCGATTGTCGGCGCGGAGGACTACCTGCTGGCGCCGGACGCGATGCCCATTCCCGTTTCGAGCGTGGACACCAACCTGGAAACCCTGGGTTATCGTGGGGCCGAATTTCTGGACCAACTCATGAGCGGGCAGCCGGCCCCCAAGGGTCCCCTCCGGGTCCCCGCCAAGGGTGTGGTGGTCCGGCGGAGCAGTGACATTCTCGCCATCAAACACCGGGGCGTCGCCAAAAGCCTGCGCTTCATCTGGGAGCACTGTCACGAGCCCATTTGCGTCAAGGACCTGGTTGCCGTCGCCGCCATGTCCCGGCGCGGCATGCACAAGGCCTTTCTGGAGCACATCGGGCGCACGCCCGGCCAGGAACTGCAACGCGTCCGCATCGAACGCGCCAAAAAATTCCTCGCCGAGCCTGGCAACAAGATTGAAACGCTCGCCCGGATGTGCGGCTACCAAAGCATCAACAGCTTTTGCATCGCCTTCAAGCGCAACACCGGCATGTCCGCCAAACGCTACCGGGAATCCATCCTGCACTGATGCCGGCGCCAAATCCGCTTTCCGACCCGGCCTGCTTCTGGAATAATCCTGCGCGTGTCCGGATCATTTCAACCCAGCGATCCCCAGCGATTCGAGTTTGCCCTGCGCCGGTTCGATGAGGAAAACCGCCGCGACCCGACCACCGAGGCCGTTGCCGGCGTTCCCCAACCGCGCGAATGGCTTTATGCGCAACGGCTCACGAAATGGGTTTTGCAACTGTCCCCGGACGCTTCCGAGGAGTTGCGCCTGGCGGCGCGCTGCCAGCATCTCTGCCGGTGGGAAATCCCGCGCCAATCGTATCCGATGACCCGCGCCGGGTACCTGCAATGGCGCGCCACGCTTAAAAAATTTCACGCCCGGAAGGCTGGCGACATTTTGCGCGAAGCCGGCTATGCGGACGAAATGATCGGCCGGGTGCAGGATTTGAACCTTAAAAAAAACTTCCCCGCCGAACCCGCGAGCCGCGTGCTTGAAGATGCGCTTTGCCTGGTCTTTCTTGAATTCCAACTGGCCGACCTGGCCGGCAAGACGGCCGAGGACAAAACCGTCAACGCCCTGCAAAAATCCTGGGGAAAAATGACCGAAGCCGGCCGCGCCGAAGCGTTAAAGTTAAACTACGGCGAACGTGAAAAGGCCCTGCTGCAACACGCGCTCAACGGTTGATCACACGACCTGCCGCCGGCAATGAGCCGGACAAGGAGGGAGACGAATTCCCGATGCGGATTCATGATTGGCGGCAAGGCACTGCGGGCAAACTCCTCGGGAAGATGTGCCGCCTGCACCCCCCAATTCAGGGGGATTGTTTCCGCCGGTTTCACCGGTAGCCTTGTGGTGACCAAAGACGCGATGGCAAGCGGATGGATGGGTTCCACCGGTGTCGTCCCGTGGCGAGCAAAAAACATTTTGTATCATGGAAGTCATCATTCAACCCACGGAGAATGCGGCCGCCGAGCTGGTGGCGCGCACAATCGCCGATCAATTGCGCGCCAAACCGGACCTGACGCTGGGCCTCGCGACGGGCAACACGATGGAATCTGTTTATGCGAATCTGGTGCGGATGCACCGCGAGGAACATCTGGATTTCTCGCGCTGCCGCACCTTCAACCTCGATGAATACGTCGGCCTGCCGGGCAACCATTGCAATTCCTACCGGCGTTACATGAATCTTAATCTGTTTCTGCAAGTGAACATTGATTTGCGCAACACGCATTTGCCGGACGGAACGGCAGCGGATCTGGAAGCCGAGTGCACGCGCTACGAGCGGCTCATCGCCGGATGCGGCGGCATTGACCTGCAGTTGCTTGGCATCGGGCTGGCCGGACACCTGGGTTTCAACGAACCGGCATCCTCACTGCGTTCGCGCACCCGCATCAAGGTGCTGTCGCCAGTGACGCGCGCCCAAAACTCATCCCTGTTTCCCCTGCCGGATGAGATGCCGCGCCGCGCCATCACGATGGGGGTCGGCACGATTCTCGACGCACGCCGCTGCTGGCTGCTCGCCACGGGAGAGGACAAGGCCGAAATTGTGGCCAAAGCCATCGAGGGTCCGCTCACCAGCATGATTTCCGCCAGCGCGTTGCAGCTGCATCCGCACTGCACGGTGGTGCTGGATGAATCGGCAGCCGGCCGGCTGCAGGAAGCGGATTACTACCGCTGGATTTTTCAGAACGAGCCGCAATGGAAACCTTATCGCGAGGGGTCCAAGCCGGCGGCCGCGGATAAATTGAAGCGCGACCAGACGAACGAGGCCACGCCCATTTTGAACGACGTATAACGAGCCTGAAAGCAGGCGCTGTTGGTTCTCGTGGTCAGGCTGACTGGTTTATTCATTCGAGAAACCTCTTGTTGACGCCGGGCGCGGAATGTTTTCTCATCACGGGATGCGGCCGTGAAACCTGTGTTAAAGCGACGTCCCAGCAAGTCCACCCGGAACCCCGCGCGAGTGCAAATCCCCGGCGAGAATTCCGCCATCGCGTTGCATCATCACCCGGAAAAGGGCCTGGCCGAGAGTTTGCCCCGGACTGATGCGCGTTACTGGCAGCAGCGATTGCTTTTGCGTCGGTACCGGTTCCCGGCCTCCGGCGAATCCGAACAGGACCTGACTGCGCACATTGATCATCTCGGGGTCGGCTATTATTTCCCGCTCGGTTCCTCGGACATGGAAACCGCCGCCGCCAAGGCCTGCCTGATTTTTCAGACGGTGGTGAAGGAAGGTTGGAATGTTGCCTGCCAGCGTTTCTCGCGCGAACTGATTGTGACCTTCGAGTGGTGCATGAACCCGGTGCTGTGGACATACACGACCATTCACACCTTGACGGGAAAACCGGGGGAAACCGATGCCCCGCCGGCGAATCCCAACCGGCAGCGCGTATTGGTGGCGGAACTGGATGCGGGCATCCGGCGCGCCGTGTGCTGGAGCATTGACCAGCAGGCGGGATTCTGCAGCGTTCCCTGTGGCTCGCCGGAAACGTTCGCGCAGGTGTTGTCGATCCACAAGCCCCGCATGGTGTTGATGAATCATAATCTGGCCGGCCGGCTGGGCTTCAAGTCCACCGGCACCATCGCTCCCCTGCAGCCGGGCGTGCCGGCGCTCACCTACTCGGTCCATGTGGATGGCGACCAGATGTTTGTTTCCACACCGGGCGGAGCGAGCGGTTATCTGGTGAAAAGGGTAAAGCCGGACCGATTGCTGGAGCCGATTCTCAATGTCAATGCGCGGTCGGAGTTGATGACCGGGGATTTCCTGCTGCGCGTTAAGTATTATTTTCAGGAATTGCTGCAATTGCATTCCGGCCAGGACAACTCGGTGCTGGCCAAGCTGACCCGCCGCGAACGTGAAGTGCTGGGGCTTTTAAGCAAAGGCTGTGTGGACAAGGAAATCGCGCAGGCGATGGGCATCAGCGTCTGGACGGTTCATGGCTACATCAAGAGCATCTTTGAACGGCTCCGTGTGCGCACCCGCACGGAAGCCGTCATCCGATATCTGGAAAAATAAGATTGTTTCAGCCTGCCCGCGCGCAGAAACCTTCGTTGGTTATGGGCCAACTCCCCCCAATACTGGGGGGTATACAGAACCCGGAACAGGTCTAAAATCGGGCCAGAGTTGGAGAGCAGAAGATTTAAAACAGCAACCGAAACAATCTATGAAATCAACACATCAATCAATTGCATGGAAATACAAGCTCCTGCCGTTCGCCGCGGCAATTGCCTTCTTTGGAATTCGCGCCGCCAACGCAGCGGACTATCCCACCACCATCCTGGCGGATCATCCGTCCGCCTACTATCGTTTCGAGGAATTACCCGGCGCAGTCACTGCCGTGGACTCCTCCGTCAACAGTAACAACGCCAATATCTTCCCGAATAACGAATTGGTTTACCCGCAGTTGGGTGAGCCGGGAATAGATACCAACTCATTTCTTTTCAGCGGCGGCACCTACTCTGACTTTGCCTTTGTGGACATTCCGGCCAGTTCATATATCACGCCCTTGGCAGCCGATAACATTCATGGCGCTCCATTTTCTTGCGAATTGTGGGTCCAGCCCACCGCCCAACCCGCTAACTTTTCAGTCCCGATCGAAATGGCGCAGTATCCAAACGGTTGGAATATTTATGTGTCGGGTGCGCCGGGAACCAGTTATTTCTACTTGAACATGCCGAACGGAGTTCTGTTTCAGGGTTTCGCCGACTTTCCCATCAGTTTTCCGAGCATCTGGTACCATCTGGTGGTTACTTACGACGGAACCAACGTAATGTTCTACATCAATGATGTGGCGCATGGCCCTTACGCCGTTGGTTATGTGCCAGCCATCGGCTCCGATGCTCACGTCGGTTCGGGACAGGGGGTCGGATGGTTGCCCTTTATTGGTGGTATTGATGAAGTTGCCTTTTACACCAACGTTCTGAGCGCCAGCCAGGTTCAAACTCATTATCAAGTGGGAACCAATTCCTTCCGCGCGGTACCGACACCGCCGACCATCGCGCCGGCTGGAGAGCCGGCTTCCGCGACCAATTATTCCGGCCTGCCGGTGTCCTTCTCGGTCAGCCCGGCCGGCACGATGCCCTTGCATTATCAATGGCTCGAAAACTTAACTCCTGTCGGTTTGAACGCCAGCACCTTGAATTTTAACTGTCAGTATCCTGGAGACAACAACGCGAGTATTGAGGTAATTGTCACCAACAATTATGGATCGGTCACCAGTTCCGTGGTGACGCTCATGGTGTTAACGAACGAAAACATTGCCACTGGTGGCGCGCCCGGATCCATTCTCCGCAATGTGGGCAGCTATGCCGCGTTCCATGTGACGGCTTTTGGCGCAATTCCCATCACCTATCAATGGTCCAACAGCATCGATGGCGGGACTACTTTTACGCCGATCCCTGGAGCGACCAGTGACACCCTTTGGCTGTCCAACGTCCAACTGGCTCAGAACGGTTATCAATACGCGGTCAGTGTCAACGGTCCGTTTTCCTCTCTCGGCGCGCCGCCGGCCACATTGAATGTCCAAACCCGGCCGGTCAACGTTTCGCTTACGGGTTATGGCGCGATCGTCGCGGCCGACAAGCCGGTGGCCTACTGGCGTTTGGATGAACCAAACGGCAGCGCCACCGCAGTGGACGCGGTCGGCAGCTTCGACGGCACCTACACTCCCGCCGCAGGCAGCATCACCTATGGTGTGCCTCCGGGCATTCCGGATGATACCAATGCCGCCGTGGGAATTGCGAATGGAGCCACCATTCAGGTTCCTTTTGCACCGGAAATCAATCCTGAAAAGACATGGTCGCTTGAGTCCTGGGTCGAGCCTTCCTCGCTGGGTGCCAACGGGGGTGATTATCGGGTTGTACTTTCTTCCGAGTATAATCTCTACCCCAATCCTTATAACGGCTGGTACATTTACCAGCAGCCAAATAATACCTTTGCCTTTGTTCCCCAGCCGGGGAATGCGTTCGTGGTTGCCGGCTCGATTGCGGCCAACAATTGGTATTACCTGGTCGTCACCGAAGACGGCACCAACTTTAACTTCTACATCAACGGTGTGTTGGCGACCGCTCCCTTCCCGGTGGCCAGCGCAAACTTTATTGCCAACGGGAGCGGTATCAACCCCGATGGCACGGCCGGGATTACTCCCGGGCTGGGCAACACGGTGCTTGGTCAACGCACCGATGGGGCCTTCAACACATTCGAGGGCAACATCGACGACACGGCCATTTACAACTATGCCCTCAGCCCGCAACAGATCCAGAACCATTTCCTGAACACAACGCGAATCTCCATTGCGAGCCATGGCAGCAACGTCGTGCTTTCTTGGCCAACGGGCACACTGTTGTCGTCGACCAACGTCAGCGGACCGTATACCCCCGTGGCCGGAGGCGCAGCGAGTTCGCCTTATACCAACTCGGTTAGCGGGAAGCAGATGATGTTCTTCCGAGTTCAGGTGCCGTAATTTACGGGTTGGTTGGATCATTGGCCGGGGTGGCGCACCATCCCGGCCAATGCATGAAAAACGAGAATCAAATATGTTGAAAAGCCGAACAACGAGGAGTGATTTCAGCGGGAAATTCAACGCCTGCGGCCAGCCGGCTTTCACCTTGGTTGAACTGTTGGTGGTGATCGCCATCATCGCCATCTTGGCCGCCCTGCTGCTCCCCGCCCTCAGCCGGGCTAAAATGCAGGCGTGGCGGTCCGGATCCGTGAATAACATCAAACAGCTTCAACTTGGCGCGCGCATGTATGCGGATGATAACGACGGCGTTTTGCTCCCCAATGCCCCGTTCAATCCACCTTCGCCAGGCTCGAAGGCCTGGATTGATGTCAGCACCACGGCCTATGAAGAGGGTCTCGGCAATCTAATGGGCAATACCAACACGGCGCTATACACCGACGGCCTGCTGGCGCCATACCTCGCCAACCAGATTGGCGTCTACCGGTCTCCCGGTGACACCATGCCCTCGGCCAATGGCCAGCGGATTAGAAGTTATTCCATGAATGGCCAGATGGGATGTTTTTATATTGTCGGGAAAATCAACTTTGACGCTCCGGCCATTCAATATGTGAAGGAATCTCAAATCAAGATTCCGGTTCCATCAGATGCCTTTGTATTTTGCGAAGAAAGTCCGTATACCATCAATGATGGCTTTTTGGAAATTTTCAGCCAGCCGGCCTCCGCTGGATTTCCGGATGTGCCGGCCGCTTATCTGGGTGGCGCCTGCGCTTTTTCCTTCGCTGACGGCCATGCTGAAGTCCACAAGTGGACAACCGGCGTGCTCCTGAATGCAAAAGGTCCGATCAACTATATTCTGGGGGGCGCGAAAAACAATGACGATTGGATCTGGCTTTCACAACACGCCGCCAGCAATCCCTAGCCGGAGTTGGAAAATGCGATTTCTACTTTGGTTCCACCATGATTTTTGATCGCCTCGGCCATTTTCAATCGTCGAGGTTTCTGATCGAGTCAAGGCTCTTGCTGCTGGTCGGTGCCATTTCTTTGCTATCCCCAACAGCAGGAGCCGGTCTTTGGAGAACAGGATACTTCCCTGGATGGGAGCAATCGTCCATGTCAGCATCCAACATCGATTTTACCGCGCTTACGCACATCATTCATTTCTCGGTTGTGCCGAATTCGGACGGCACCCTTAACGGCAGCGCCAACGGCATTACCTCGGCCAATTCCACCGATTTGGTGACGCGCGCACACGCTGCGGGTTTGAAGGTGCTGATTTGCGTGGGGGGAGCCGGCAGCGAAAGCGATTTCCAGGCTGCAACCTCTACCGCCAACCTGTCCACATTCATCAATAATCTTACGAATTTCATGGCGAGCCGGGGTTATGATGGTGTGGATATAGATTGGGAACCATTACCCGCCACCGATTCCCAGCAATACACCAATCTGGTGACCGGGCTGCGGGCTGCTCTGGCTGGGTTTTCCCAACCCAAATTGTTAACCGCCGCTGCCGGGGCCTATCCTCCTTACGGGGATCCTCCCACTGCGGAGTATTTGATGTTCGCTGCGTTTCAAAATCAGTTTGACCAGATCAACATAATGACTTACGACCTGTCCGGTCCCTATTCCGGTTGGGTGACATGGTTTAATTCTCCAATTTACGACGGGGGTTACCGCTTTCCCAGCACCGGCGGCTTGGTTCCGTCGGTGGATGGTTCGGTGGCCGGCTTCATCGGCAATGGTGTGTCGCCTGCCAAGCTCGGCATCGGCATCGCCTTTTATGGATACATCTGGACCGGTGGCAGCGGGACGACCACGGGAGGCGTCACCCAGCCGCGGCAGGCGTGGACCACCGCGCCAACTGTAACCACCCCTTCGTTTACCACGATCATGTCCGGCTATTATCAATCGAACCTGTATCATTGGGATCCCAGCGCGCAAGCTGCCTATCTCGGTATTACCAATGTCAACCCGGCCAACGACATGTTCATTTCCTACGATGATCAGCACACGTGTCAGGCCAAGGTCAGTTATGCCCGCAATCAAGGACTCGGCGGCGTCATGATCTGGGAACTGGCGCAGGACCACACCCCCAACAAGCCCGACCCCCTGCTCCAATCCGTCAAACAGGCGCTGGCCAGCCCCGGCTGGACCAGTCTCCAGATCCGAAGCAACGATGTGAGCTTGGTTTTCACCAGCATCGCCCTGGGCGCTTATCGGGTGCAATGGAGCAGCGATCTGACCTCCGGGGTCTGGAACACCATGCTCATCACCAATATCGCCGGATCCGGCGGCCCGGTGCAAATCATCGACCCCGGTGCTTTGACCAATCAGCTTGAACGTTTTTATCGGATTCAAACACCGCCCTGACTTGACGCCCGGGAATGATTTCCTGCGTCCAATTTGCGGGAGTCGGGGCCTGGAATTTAATTTCATTCAGCGAGGCAATTTCAGTCGCTGATTCGGGCCAGGCGGGTAATATCGGCAGCGGAACCAGAGCTATCAACATATGAACCAGCACGGCGCAGTCTCCAACTCAGCCCGGACGGGTTACAATCGTCTTCTCCTGTTTGTCGCCGGATTGGGCGGCCTGCTCTACGGCGTGGATGTCGGCATCATCTCCGGCGCCCTGCCCTATCTGGAAGCCACCTCCCGGCTGAACGCCGGACAACTTTCGTTCATCGTCGCTGCCGTGTTGCTGGGCAGCGTGATCTCCACCCTGTTTGCCGGCCTGCTGGCCGACTGGCTGGGGCGCAGGAAAATGATGGCGTTGAGCGGCATTCTGTTCGTCATCAGCATCCCGATGATTGCCCTGGCGCAGGGCTACGGGCCGCTGGTGCTGGGCCGGCTTTTGCAAGGCATCAGCGCCGGCTTGATCGGCGTCGTCATCCCGCTCTATCTGGCGGAATGTCTGGACGCCTCAAACCGCGGCAAAGGCACGGGGATTTTCCAGTGGCTGCTGACGCTCGGGATTGTCACCGCCGCCCTCATTGGGTTGTATTACAGCAATCGCGTTGAAGAAGTCGCCAAACTCGGCGACGCCGACAAGCTGTTCGCGTTCAAAGACCGCGCCTGGCGCAGCATTTTCTGGGTCTCGCTGCCGCCGGGAATTCTGTTCGTCCTCGGCTGCTTTCTGGTGGCCGAGTCGCCACGCTGGCTGTTTCGGCAAGGAAGAAAAGAGGCCGCCCTCGCCGCCCTGCTCCGCTCGCGCAGCGATGCCCAGGCGGAGATTGAATTGCAGGAAATGGAAGCGACCAGCGCCGCCGAAACCGCCCGATCCGCCGGAACCCGAATCAAGGAATCCTTGCTCCGCCGCAAATACATCGTCCCGTTTGTGCTGGCGTGCATCATTCTCGCGTGCAACCAGCTTACCGGCGTCAATTCCATCTTCGGCTACAGCACTACCATCCTGATTCAAGCCGGCCTCGGCGACCGGCAGGCGCACAGCGGGAATCTGATTCTCACCCTGGTCAATTTCCTGATGACCATCGGCGCGGTCATTCTGGTGGACCGCAAAGGCCGGAAATTCCTGCTCTCGCTCGGCAGCGCGGGCATCATCGTCTCGCTCCTGTGCGCCGGCTTGATTTTTCGCCAGACGGAAAAGCTTCGTGTCGATAGCCGGGACGCCGTGCAATCGCTGGTGGCCACGAATCAAACGCTTACGCTGAATTTTAACGCGTCAGCCGCCGCCAATTTTCTCGCCGGGAAGAGTTTCAGCAGCCAGCCCTCCACGCTCATCGTAATCTATTCCTTCGGCGATTTTCGCGCGGCGACCAGCGTCGCCCGTTCGGATGATCCCGCCGCGAAACCGGTCGAAATCACCCGCGCCGGCTGCCTGCCCCCAAACAAGGTCATCGCCTTTTTCTCGAATCCATTCGCCAAGCTCGATGCCGCACGCATCGCCCCGCTGAAAATCGAGAACGCGCTCATCACGCCTGTTCCCTCCGCGCACAATGGCTGGCTTACCGCCATCTGCCTGTTCGTGTTCATCGCCTTTTTCGCCGTCGGCCCAGGCGTCTGCGTCTGGCTCGCGCTCTCCGAACTGATGCCGACACGCATCCGCTCCAACGGCATGAGCATCGCGCTGACCATCAATCAGGCCGTCTCCACCACCATCGCCGCCATTTTCCTGCCGACCGTTGGCAAGTATGGTTATTCCACCATGTTCTTCGCCTTTGCCGGCTGTACTGTGATTTATTTCATTACGGCGGCGTTTTTTCTACCGGAGACCAAAGGCAAAACCCTGGAAGAAATCGAAGAACATTTCGAAGGCAAAAAACCGGCTCATCCACGCTGACACCATGAAATCTGGTTTGACAACGCAACTGGCCCTGGTCTCAAGGCTGCTTTTTCTGTCGGTTGCCACGGCTTCCGCCTTTGCCTCCGACACCAATCTTCCCACGATCATTCCGTTGCCTCAAAAATTGAAGATGCAGGATGGCGCGTTCAAACTCACCGCCGACACCCGGGTTTATGTGGATTCCGCCTCCCGCGAAACGGCAGTCTTCCTGACAGAAGGACTGCGCCCGGCCACGGGATATCCGCTCAAAACCGTCGCGGCTGCGCCCGCCGGCACGCCCGTCCCCGGTGGCATCCTGCTGACGACAAAAAACGCGGATACGAATCTCGGACCTGAGGGCTATGAGCTTGCGGTGACGCCGGATGCCATCGCGATCCGCGCCCCGACGCAGGCGGGCTTGTTTTACGGGGTCCAGACTTTGTTTCAATTATTGCCGCCGGAAATTTTCTCCACCAACCTCGTGAAGAATGTGGCCTGGCAGGTTCCCTGCGTGCAAATCGAGGACTGGCCGCGCTTCAAGTGGCGCGGATTCATGCTCGACGTGAGCCGTCATTTTTTTACCAAGTCCGAAGTCGAATCCCTGCTGGATGCGATGGCGCTGCACAAAATGAACATGTTTCACTGGCATCTGACCGACGACCATGGCTGGCGCATAGAAATCAAAAAATATCCCCGGCTCACGCAGGTCGGTGCGTGGCGGGCAGGCGGCGGGTTCGGGTTTGACCCCAAAACCACCACTGCCTACGGGCCCGACGGACGCTACGGCGGATTTTACACGCAGGCTGACGTCCGCGATGTCGTTAAATACGCGGCGGCGCGGCACATCACCATCGTGCCGGAAATCGAAATGCCCGGCCACGCATCCGCGGCGCTATCGGCATATCCGCAATTCGGTTGCACCAACGCGCCGTTTGAACCGGCGATGACTGCCGGCATTTTCAACGGCATATACGATCCAGCCAAAGAAGAGACGTTCCAATTTCTGACCGACGTGTTGACGGAGGTGGGGCAATTGTTTCCCGGCCGGTACATCCACATTGGCGGCGACGAGGTGCCGAAGGAAACCTGGACAAACAGCCCGGACTGCCAGTCGCTGATGAAACGCGAAGGCTTGAAAAACGGGGAGGAATTGCAGAGCTGGTTCACCCGACGCATCGAAAAAATCGTCAGGGCGCAAAACCATTCAATGATCGGCTGGAGCGAAATCCTGCAGGGCGGCCTGGCCCAAAACGCCGCGGTCATGGATTGGATCGGTGGCGCGAAGGAAGCCGCGGACGCCGGTCACGACGTGGTGATGACGCCGACGGCGTATTGTTACTTCGACTTTTACCAGTCGACGAACCACGCTGCCGAGCCGAAGGCCGCGGCCTGGGGCGGGCCGCTGACGCTCAACCGGATGTACGCCTTTGAGCCCATGCCGACGAACGTGCCGCCGGAGTTGCAATCGCACATCCTCGGCGCCCAAGGCAACTTGTGGACCGAACAAATCCCCAACTTTAAACAAGTGGAATACATGACCTTCCCGCGCATCTGCGCGCTCGCGGAAGTGACCTGGTCGGCCAGGGAGGCCCGCGATTGGGACGACTTCATGCGCCGGCTGCAGGTCCATGTCCGGCGGCTCGACGAGTTGAACATTATTTATCGCCGCGCTGCCGTTGAAACGCCGGAGCCGGATTTGCTCAAATAAATCCTCCGCTTTTCAAATCGGACAAGCTTGTCACGTCTATCGCCTTCCTCTAATTTCGCGGCGGATTCAGGATACCACCGCATGCCACCACCGCCCGATGCGCCCGCCAGTCAGATCCCGCTTTGCGTGGACCTGGACGGCACGCTGATCAGGACTGATTTGCTCTGGGAATCACTGGCGCGGCTGCTACGACGAAATCCGTTCCAGCTCGTGCCCGTTTTTTTCTGGTGGATGGGAGGCCGGGCTCATTTGAAGCAGCAGCTCGCCCGGCGTGTCACCATTGATCCCGGCACCCTGCCCTATCACGAACCGTTCCTGGCGTATTTGCGCGGGCAAAAGGCCGCCGGACGAAAACTGGTTCTGGCCACCGCCGCTGACCGCGCCATGGCCCTGCCCGTCGCCAATCACGTCGGCTTGTTTGACGAAGTGCTGGGCAGCGACGGCAGGACCAATTTGCGAAGCACCAACAAGCGGAAGGCCCTGGTGGAAAAATTCGGGGAGCGCGGTTTTGATTATGCCGGCAATTCGTCTGCCGACTATGCGGTGTGGCGCGGCGCGCGCGAAGCGATTGTCGTCAATGCCGGCGCGGCCGTTCTCAAGCGAGCCGCCGAATGCACGAAACTTGGCCCCACGTTTACCCAGGGCTATTCCCGATTGGAAACGTTAAAAAGTTTTCTCAATGAACTTCTGATTCGCAGCGGTTATCTCCTGGCCGTCGGCGCCGGGCTGTTGCTTACTGCCGCGCTACCCAAAATCGGCATTGCCGGCTGCGCCTGGATTGCCCCCGCCCTGCTCCTGGTCGCGGCGCACGGCAAATCCGGCAGTGATGCCTTTCGCGTCGGTTACGTCGCCGGGCTGGCCCATTATCTCTCTTCGCTTTCCTGGCTGTTGCTGATTCCTGTGCCGGGCTTTCCGATTCTGGGCTGGTTTGCCCTAAGTGCTTTTATCGCGCTGTATCCAGCAGTCTGGACCTGGCTGGTCAATGCATGGAGCAATCGTCCGCGCGAGCCGGGACGCGACACCTGGAGCCGGCGAACGCTGTGGTCGCTTGCAGGTGCGGCAGCCTGGGTGGCGCTCGAGATGGTCCGTGTCCGGTTTCTCGGCGGTTTTCCCTGGAATCCGCTTGGCGCTTCACAATATCAATTGATACCGCTCATCCAGATTGCCTCGGTCACGGGTGTTTACGGTGTTTCGTTCCTGATCGTGTGGCTTTCGCTTTCGCTGTTTTCGGCCGGGCGCATGATCTTTCGCCGGCCGGTCTTGCGCTTCGCATGGCAGGCGGAAACTTTTTTGCCGCTGGCCGTGGTCGCCTTGTTGTTTGCCGTTGGTTTCGCCCGCATGAAAGAGCCGGATCCTTCCGCGGCGACGCTGCACGCCACCCTCGTCCAACCCAGCATTCCCCAGGCGCTGATCTGGAACCCGCATGCGAACGCGGACCGTTTCCGACAACTGCTGGATTTATCGGAAAACGCGCTGACGAACCAGACCGATCTGCTCATCTGGCCGGAATCGGCGGTACCGGAATTTGACGAAGCCACTTTCATGGCCATCACCAATCTGGTCCAAACCCGTCACGTCTGGCTGATTTTCAACGCCGAGGATGACATTCCGCGTTCCGCCACCGGAGCCAACAATGAATACGATGCTTACAACGCCGCCTTCCTGGTCGATCCGGAGGGCCGTTTCAAGAATGTCTATCACAAACAAAAGCTGGTCATCTTTGGCGAATACATTCCGCTCGTGCGCTGGCTGCCGTTCATCAAATGGTTCACTCCCATCACCGGCAGCTTTGCCGCCGGCAACCATGCCGTGCCATTTGAAATGGATTTTGGCTCGCGCCGGCACGTTGTCACCCTGGAAAACGGAGACCCATCCCCGTCTGCCAACGACAACCCGCCCTCCCGCGTGAAAACCTCCACGCTGATTTGTTTCGAGGATGTGTTTCCGCAACTGGCGCGGGAGTACGTGCAGGACGACACGGATTTCCTGGTAAACCTGACCAACGACGGCTGGTTCGGCGACGGCGCAGCCCAATGGCAGCAGGCCGCCGCCGCCATTTTCCGCGCCGTGGAAAACGGGGTGCCGCTGGTGCGTTGCTCCAACAATGGCCTGACGTGCTGGGCCGATGCCAGCGGACGGCTGCGCGACATTTTCAGGGACCCTGCCGGCAGTGTTTACGGCCCGGGTGCCGTCACGATTGCCATTCCTGTGGGAGAAAAGCGGCAACCGACATTTTACAACCGTCACGGAGATTGGTTTGGATGGGCCTGTGTTGGCGTCACGGGCATCTGGTTTGCGGCCAGGTTTTCAAAGCCAAGGCGCAAGCCGGCCGAAAATTAAAATTGGTCGATTCCAGCCCAACAAACCGGAGTTGAAGCGACAAAAAAGAAAAGCCGGACAACAGGTCCGGCTTCTTTACACTTTTAAGAACTAAAACCAAGTTCGGCAACAACAAGAGCATCATACCCCAAACCCTGTCCCCTGCCAGTCACCAGTTCTGGTTACAAGGGCAAAAACGCACATTTTGCAGCGTTTTTGCGGTGTTTTGCCTGTTTTGGCTGCATAAAGAATCAGGCTGGAAAGCCAAAAAAGACGGAAATGCTGCCCGTACCGTGAAGATCGAGGGGTTCATTTGTCATCAAGCAGTGCCTCGGCATGTTTTCGGGCGGCGGCGCTTTGACCGCCCAACATCCGCGCCAGTTCGGCAACCCGCTCCGTTGGACCAAGCTGTTTGATCTCCGAAATGGTCCGGTTGTTCTTCACCAGTTTGGTCACGACGTAGTGCGCATCAGCCGGCGCCGCCACTTGCGGCAGATGCGTGATGCAGAGCACCTGCCGGTTGGCGGCAATCTGCCTCATCTTTTCGCCGACGGCATTTGCCGTTTCGCCGCCGACATTGGCGTCCACCTCATCGAAGACCAGGACGGGGATCTCGTCCTCCGCCGCGAGCACGGTTTTGAGCGCCAGCATCACCCGCGCCATTTCGCCGGAGGACGCGATGGCGCGCAACGGCCGGGCCGGTTCGCCGGGATTCGGCGCGAATTGAAACTCGATCTCATCCAGGCCCGTCTGCCGAAATGGAGGAGCCGACGTGAGGAGGCCTTCGTTCGTTTCCGTTCCGAGCCTCGTTGACCCGTCTCCTGGGGAATCGGTTCTGATCGCCACGTCAAACTTGCTCTGCTGAAAACCCAGATCAGCGAGTTGGCGGCCGGCGGCTTTGGCGAGTGGTGGAATGACCTTGCGCCGTTTGGCGGACAGCTCCCGACCCGTGCGCAATATGTCCGCGTCCAGTTTCGCCAGCCCGGCGTTCAGGCGCACCAGCTCGGCATCCCGGGATTCGAGCAGCTGTAATTTCCGTTTCGCCTCTTCTCCGAAGGCAATGACCTCGGCAAGTGACGTGCCGTATTTGCGTTTGAGTGAGTGGATGAGATCGAGCCGCTCCTCCAGCTCCGACAGCCGCGCCGGATCAACCTCGACCTGTTCGGCGTAGCGAGAAAGCTCCGCCTGCAACTCGCGCAACGCAGCAACCGCCTGCGAATGGAGTCCGACGAGGCCCGCCGCACCCGCGTCCACGCGAAGCAGCTCCTGCAGGGTCCGGCCCAACCCGCCGGCCTGGGTCAACAGAGAGTTTTCGTTTTCGGCGAGCGCATCGAGAACCGCCTGGCTCAATTGCAGCAGCTTCGCCGCATTGCTGGCGCGGCGGTGGGCCTGCTCGACTTCCGTTTCCTCGTCCGGCTTCAGGCAGGCGGCGGTGATTTCCTGGACTTGAAAACGCAACAGGTCGAGCTGCTGGACGTAGGTTTTTTCATCCGCCACGAGCGCGGATTTTTCGGCAGCCAGCGCGGCGCGACGGCGGACAAGCTCGCCAAACGCCGCGCGCTCCTTTTCCAGGCTGCCAAACGCGTCGAGGATGGCCAATTGTCTGGCCGGATTGAGCAACGATTGATGGTCGTGCGGCCCGTGCATGTCCACCAGCCATTCGCCGATGGCGGCCAGCGTGTTCAGGGCTGTGGGCGACCCATTTACGAACTGGCGGTTTGTGCCGCTGGCCGTGAACGCGCGTTTAAGCATCAGCTGATGATCATCACACGGCTCGAGGCCGTTCTCCTCCAGAAAAGTCTTCAGCGGCGCCTTGAGTCCAGCCACATTGAATACCGCCTCAACCGAGCAGCTGTCCTCCCCGCTCCGGATGAGTGTACGATCGGCACGGTCGCCCAAGACGAGGTTGAGCGCACCGATGATGATGGACTTGCCGGCGCCGGTTTCGCCGGTGATGACGTTGCACCCGGGCTGGAGCTCCAGCACGAGGTCGGTCACCAACGCGAGGTTTTTGATGCGCAACGTCGTCAACATGGTTAGATTTGCGGACATTTGAGCGGTTAAAACCGCTGGGTAAAAGAAAATTTTGCATGTCATTTTCATTCATCTTTCTCGGCAGCGGCACGTCCCAGGGCGTGCCCCTCATCGGCAAGGAATACCCCGCGGAATTCCTGGCCAATCCCAAAAACCATCGCACCCGGCCCTCCATTTACATTGCCACCAATAAAATCAAGTTGATCGTGGACACCACGCCGGAATTCCGCATCCAGTGCCTGCGCGAAGACATTCGCTGGCTCGACGCGGTGGTGTTCACGCATGCCCACGCCGACCACATCATGGGGCTGGACGATTGCCGCCGGTTCTGCGACCTGCGCAGCGGCCCGCTGCCGGTTTACGCGAACGAGGAAACGATGGCGGCGCTCAAACGGATTTTCGTTTATGCCTTTGACGGCCGGCCGATCTGGAAGGGGTATTTTCACCCGGAACCGCACGTGGTGGACGGCCCGTTCAAGCTGGGCGATCTGGAGATCATTCCCCTGCCGTTGCCGCATGGCCGGATGATAACGAACGGCTATCTATTCGTTCAAAATGGACGGCAACGGCTTGCCTACCTGAGCGACTGCAAGGAAATTCCAAACGACGTCCTGGAAAAGGTCCGGGACGTGGAGGTGGCCGTGCTCGATGCGCTGCGTTACACGCCGCACCCGACGCACATGTGCCTGGACGAAGCCCTTGCCGCAGCACGGCGCATCGGCGCCGGGCGGACCTATTTCACCCACCTCACGCACGATTACGACCACGACCGGGCGCAGGCGGAATTGCCAGCGGGGGTCGAACTCGCCTATGATGGCCTCAAGGTGACGTGCAATTCCTGATGCTAAAATTTCCAACGTTCCGCATGGATAAAGGTCAAATCGGATGCATGAGAAAAACGGGGGTTAAATTCGCAGCCTGCCTTCTCGCGCTTGTACCGCTCCTTGTTCGCGCCGGCGGCGACGAGGTGGTGGTGATCTACAACACCCGCCTGGCGGGGTCGAAGCTGGTCGCAGATCA
>Ga0181522_10000573_pt1 | contig 26753 bp, 19 predicted proteins | sample PEATcosm2014_Bin_27_FD_121103 | JGI IMG/M metagenome (GOLD analysis project Ga0181522, IMG submission 121103) | Peatland microbial communities from MTU Mesocosm Facility, Houghton, MI, USA - PEATcosm2014_Bin05_10_metaG | ecosystem: Environmental > Terrestrial > Soil > Wetlands > Peat | place...
ATTACCGATCAGATCTCCAAACGGCGCTTGCGTATCGTCAAGTACCGCGGCTCGCCCCACGGCAAGGATGAGTACCCGTTTCTGGTCGGCGAGACTGGGGTTTCGGTTCTTCCCCTGACATCGCTTCTGCTGGATCACAAAGTATCCGATGAACGCGTGAGCACCGGGATCGCGGCCCTGGACGACATGCTGGCCGGAGAGGGATATTTCCGCGGCACGACGGTTCTCGTTTCAGGAAAGGCGGGAACCGGCAAGAGTTCAATCGCCGCCGCCTTCGCCGCGGCCGCCGGCGCGCGCAATGAACGCTGCCTGTACTTTGCATTCGAGGAGTCAGCAGCCCAACTGGCGCGCAACATGAGGTCCCTGGGGCTGGACCTCGACAAGTGGGCCAAACAGGGGCTGCTCACGTTGCAGGCAATGCGTCCGACATTCCTCGGACTGGAAGAACACCTGCTGGGCATGATCCACTTGATCGATGCGCTCAAGCCCTCCTGCGTGGTGATCGATCCGATCACTAACTTCCTGAGCGCGGGCGATCAGCCCGAGATCAAGGCGATGTTCATGCGCCTTATCGATTATCTCAAGAGCCGGAAGATTACGTTGTTCGTCACTGCGCTCACGGCGGGATCGGACAGACCCGATGAGACCGAAGAGAAGATATCATCCCTGGTCGACACCTGGATTGCACTTGATCTGGAGGTCGTTGGGCATGAGCGTCGCCGCCAGATCTACGTGGTGAAATCCCGCGGCATGGCGCACTCGCGGGCAACTCGCGAGCTGGTCATGTCCGACCATGGTCTGTCGCTGCAGGGTCTGGAGCCGTAGGGCGCAGCATGATTGCCGAACAGCCGGATCATAAATGGATTCTGCGTCTGTATGTCGCGGGCCTGACACCTACCGCAGAGAGAGCGCTGGCCAACATCAAGACAATCTGCACCCAGCATCTCGAAGGTCAGTACGCCCTGCAAGTGATCGACCTGCTGGAATCCCCAGCGCTCGCGGAGCTTGACCAGATCTTCGCCGTGCCGACCCTGGTACGGCAGCTTCCCTCGCCGCTGCGCAAGATCGTGGGCGACCTTTCGGATATTCCCAAAGTCATGGCGGGGCTGGATATCAAGACAGGCCCTCAATAATGGGTTTGCACGCAAACGTACCGGAGGCGAATGAGAACATCTTCAAGATCTTCGTCGAACATGCTGCCGACGGCATGTTGGTGATCGATGCCGGGGGATGCGTCAGATTCGCCAATCCGGCAGCAACGGCTCTATTCAAGGGCGAGACGCAGCAGATACTCGGATTTCACATCGGAGTTCCGGTCGTCGAAAAGGCGTCCGAGCTCATCCTCCCCAATGCCGGCACTATCCGCTACGTCGAGATGGTGGCTACGGACATTGTGTGGGATGGGCAAATTGCGCACCTTGCGAGTGTACGGGACGTAACGGAACGCAAACAGGCGGCGGACACGTTGCGTAAGAGCGAGGAAACCTTCCGATTGCTGACTGAGAACGTGAAGGACTACGCCATCATGTCACTCGATCCGCAGGGATACATCGTCACGTGGAACGAAGGTGCGCGCAGACTGAAAGGTTACGACAAGGCGGAGATCATCGGGCATTCGATGGAACGCTTTTATTCGCCGGAAGACAGAAGCGCGGGCAAGCCGTCACAGCTGCTCGCACTGGCCGCGGCCGCGGGTCGTTGCGAAGACGAGGGCTGGAGGGTGCGCAAGGACGGCACGCGGTTCTACGCCGACGTCGTGCTCACGGCGATGCGCAATGCAGCAGGGAAACTGGTTGGCTTCGCCAAGATCACCCGCGACATCACTCAGCGCGAAGAAGCCGGTCGGCGGCTGCGAGGGCAGCTTGAGCACCTGACACTGCTCGATCGCATCACGCGCGCGGTGGGCGAACGGCAGGACCTCAATAGCATTTTCCAGGTCGTGCTGAGGAGCCTGGAGGACACCCTGCAGATCACCTTTGGGTGCATATGCCTCTACGATTCGACCGCCAATGCCCTACGGGTCAGCCGCATCGGCGCCAAGAGTGATGCACTTGCCCATAGACTGCAGATCGTGGAGCAAGCCCCGATCGATGTGGACGCCAACGGCTTGCAGCGTTGCGTAAAGGGCGAATTGGTCTACGAGCCGGATCTGGACAAAGTGCATTTCCCGTTCCCCGCGCGGCTGGCGGGCGTCGGTCTGCGTTCGCTGGTGATGGCGCCGCTGCGCTGTGAAAGCCGGGTGCTGGGCATACTGATCGTGGCGAGAGCGGAAGCGCACGGCTTCAGCAGCGTCGAATGTGAGTTTCTGCGGCAGCTGAGCGAACACGTGGCGCTCGCCGTTCAACACGCGCAGCTTTACGATTCGCTCAAGCAGGCCTATGAGGACCTGCGAGTGACGCGCGAGGCGGCGATGCAGGAGGAGCGGCTCCGTGCGCTCGGGCAGATGGCGAGCGGTATCGCGCACGATATCAACAATGCCCTCTCTCCGGTCTCCTTGTACACCGAGTCGCTGCTGGAGACGGAGACGAATCTCAGCGCTCACGCGCGGGGCTACCTGGAAACCATCCAGCGCGCCGTCGAGGACGTTGCGCACACGGTGGCGCGTTTGCGCGATTTCTATCGGGAGCGTGAGCAGCAAATCGAGCTAACGCCGGTGGATGCGAATCTTATGGTCGAGCAGGTGCTCGCACTTACGAAGGCGCGCTGGCACGACCAGGCGTTGCAGCAGGGTGTCGTGATCAGAGTGCAGACCGAGCTGGCGCCCGGGCTTCCGAGGTTTATGGGCGTGGAAGCTGAAGTCCGCGAGTCGCTGACCAATCTGGTCTTCAATGCCGTTGACGCGATGCCGGAAGGCGGCACACTGACGGCGCGCACCCGGCTCGCCGGCACGCGCACCAGTGGTTCGGTGATCGTGGAGGTCGTCGACACGGGCGTTGGCATGGATGAAGAAACGCGCCAGAAGTGCATGGTGCCATTCTTCACTACCAAGGGGGAGCGCGGCACGGGTCTCGGATTGGCGATGGTGTTCGGAATGGCGGAGCGGCACAGCGCCAGCATCGAGATCGACAGCGCACCTGGCGACGGCACCACCGCGCGGCTGAGGTTCGCAGTCGCCGCAACCGCCCTCGTCCGGCCCATGCTGCCGCCCGACCCGCTCCAACTTCCATCGAATCTGCGGCTGCTGCTGGTGGACGACGATCCGGTGCTGCTGAAATCGCTGCGCGACGCCCTGGAAGCGGATGGACACCTCATTGCCACGGCGGACGGCGGCAAGATGGGTATTGCCGAATTCAATGCCGCGCTTGAGCGCGGAGCGCCATACGCCGCGGTGATAACCGACCTGGGGATGCCGCATGTGGACGGCCGCAAAGTGGCGACGGCAATCAAGAGCGCGTCGCCAACCACGCCGGTGATCCTGCTGACTGGTTGGGGCCAGAGAATGATAGCGGAGCAGGAAACCCCGAGCCACGTCGACCGTGTGCTCGCCAAGCCGCCCAAGCTGCGCGAAGTGCGCGAGGTGCTCGCGCAATTGTGTCCGTTACAAGCGCCGGATTGACCCCGTGAATTCCCCTCCTCCCGCCCGTGTGCTGGTCGTTGACGATGAGGCGTCGAATTTGGGCGCGCTCTGCGAAATGCTGGGCCGGCGCGGCTATGAGACCAAGGGGGCGGCAAGCGGTGAGCAGGCGTTGCTGTTGCTGCAGCAGGAATCGTTCGATGTGCTGCTCACCGACCTGATGATGTCGGCCATGGACGGCATGGCTTTGCTCGATGCCGCCCTGAAGATCGATCCGCAGATCGCCGTCGTCCTCATAACCGGCAAAGGCTCGATTGAGACCGCCGTACTTGCAATGCAATCGGGCGCGCTCGACTACGTCCTCAAGCCCATCAAGTTGAAGACCTTGCTATCCGTCCTTACGCGAGCCTTGAGCGTGCGCCGTTTGCGGCTGGAAAACCTGGAGCTGCGCAGCACCGTGGCCATCCACGAGCTGAATGAAGCCATCGCCCACACTCTCGATCCCGGCGTGCTGCTCGATAAAATCGCCGACGCTGCGCTGGCGCAATTTGCGGCCGCCGAAATCTCCGTAATGCTGGCAAATGAGCCCGGCGACGCCCTGCACGTAGCGGTCGCCCGAGGCGAACGATGGGCGCAGCTGCTGGGCGTGCAGGTACCCATCGGGGAGGGTATCGCGGGACGCGCAGCTGCCAGCCGGCAGCCATTGGTGCTGCTGGGCGACAGCAGCGAGCCCACTGAAGTGCCGACGCGTCCGCGGCTCACGACGGCGCTGTCGATGCCGCTAGTGACCCGCGACAAGCTCATCGGTGTGCTGAACATCCACTATGCGCGCCAACCTAAATTCATCACGCCGGTGCAGATCGGCATGATGAGCATCTTTGTCAATGCAGCCGCCGCGGGCATCGAGGCGGCGCGGCTCTACGAAAGAGAGCGCGAGTCAGATGCGGCGCACCGCGAGACCCAGCGCACGGCGGCGGTCAGGATCGCATATCTGAACCGCGTCTACGCGACATTGAGCGGCATCAACGGGCTGATCGTGCGGGTGCGCGACCGGAACGAATTGTTCCGGGAAGCCTGCAAGATCGCGGTCGAGACAGGCGGATTCAATACCGCCGTGGTATGGGTCGTGGATCGGGACGGAACCGCCATCGTTCCGGCCGCCTCGGCCGGTGCCGATGCGGAAGTCATGATCGCCATCAAGCGGATGCTGTCGTCCCCGGCAGACTCAGCGAAAAGCCTCATTGCGAGGACGATCAGAGAGAAAACCGGGATTGTATCCAACGATGTTCAAAATGATCCGCGGATCATGCCGTTGGTACGAGACAAGTATCGAGATCTCGGTACCCGAGCGCTGGCCATGCTGCCGCTGATCGCCGCCGGCCGGGCCGTCGGCCTGATCGTGCTCTATGCAAAAGAGGTCGATTTCTTCCAACCGGAAGAGATGAAGCTGTTAACTGAACTTGCCGCGGACATCTCCTTTGGCATTGACAACCTGGATGCGCAGGAGAAGCTCGCCAACCTGGCGCGAATTCGCGCATTGCTGGGCGAAATCAACGCCGCCATCATCCATGTTTCCAGCGGCGACGATCTTTTCAGGGAAACGTGCAGGATCGCAGTCGAAGTGGGCGGGTTCAGGATGGCCTGGATCGGCCTACTTGACCGGGGTACCACCATGGTGCGTCCCGTCGGCAGCTTCGGCGACCATGCCGATGAATTTCTGCGAGATGTGGAGCTATCAGCGGATGTTGCGAACCCCACCGGCAGCAGTCTTTCGAGCCGCGCCGCGCTCGAAGGCCGGCCGGTCTGGTGCATGGATCTGGCAAGCGACCTGTCCACGGCTGCGTGGCACGAGCACAGCGCGCACTTGGGTTGGAATGCCTGTGCGGCGCTCCCCCTGCATCGCGACGGTACACCGATCGGTGCCCTGACGCTCTATTCCGGCAAGGCAGATGCCTTCGACAGTGAGGAAAGACAGCTGCTTGAGGAGCTGACCAGCAATATATCGTTCGCGCTGGGTCACTTCGACCGGGCGGAAAAGCTCAACTACCTCGCGTACTACGACGAACTCACCGGGCTGGCGAATCGCACGCTGTTTCTGGACCGGGTGTCGCAACACATGCGCAAGGCCACCATAGACGGGCACCAGGTCGCCGTGTTCCTGATCGATCTGGAGCGGTTCAAGAACATCAACGATAGCCTCGGGCGCCCGGCCGGCGATGAGCTGTTGAGGCAGGTGGCTGAATGGATGAAGCGGAAGCTGGATGACGCCAGCCTGCTGGCGCGCGTGGATTCAGACAACTTTGCCGTGGTGTTGCCAAAGGTAAACCCGTTGGGCGACATAGCGCATCTTGCCGCGAAGACGCTCGAAGCCTTTATGCGACATCCGTTCTATGTCAATGACACCGTATTGCGGATTTCCGCAAAGATTGGCGTGGCGCTCTTCCCGAGGGATGGAGCCGATGCCGACACAATATTTCGGAACGCCGAGTCGGCGCTGAAAAAGGCCAAAGCGATCGGCGATCGGTGCCTTTTCTACACTTCGAACATGAACGAGCGCGTCGCCGAGCGGCTCTCGTTGGAGAATCGGCTGCGCCGGGCGATCGACAATCGGGAGTTCGTACTGCATTACCAACCCAAGCTGAGTCTCGCCAGCGGCAAGTTGACTGGCGCAGAGGCACTGATTCGGTGGAACGATCCATCGACCGGCCTGGTGCCGCCTGGCCGCTTCATCCCGATACTCGAAGAGACCGGGTTGATTCACGAGGTCGGGCGCTGGGCGCTCGAAAAAGCGGTCGAGGACTTCCTGCACTGGCGCGCTGCCGGTTTGACAGTCGTACGCATAGCGGTGAACGTGTCGGCGCTGCAATTGCGCAATTCCGGCTTCGTCGCCGAGATCAGGCGAGTCATTGGTGCAAAGGCCGACGCGGCGGCGGGTCTGGAGTTGGAAATTACGGAAAGCGTGATCATGAACGACTTGACGTACAACATGGAAAGCCTGCAGGCAATACGCGCCATGGGCGTATCAATCGCCATCGACGATTTCGGCACTGGCTTTTCTTCATTGAGCTACCTCGCCAAACTGCCAGTGGATACGCTGAAAATAGATCGCTCGTTCGTCAGCGAGATGACGGACGGCCCCGAGCGTCTATCGTTGGTGACCACCATCATCAGCCTCGCGCATTCGCTCAGGCTCAACGTCGTTGCAGAAGGCGTCGAAACCGAGGAGCAGGTCGGTGTGCTCCGAGCGCTGATGTGCGACGAAGTGCAGGGTTTTCTTTTCAGTAAGCCGTTGCCGCGCGATGCCTTCGCATCCAAATACCTGGTTCCGCTCTCATTGGACGCGAATGCATTCACGGCCGCGCTGTCGGCCTAGCGCATCGTCACGAGTTCTTCCGCACTGGTTGGATGAATCGCCACCGTATCGTCGAAGTCGCGCTTGGTGGCGCCCATGCGCAATGCCACGGCAAAGCCCTGCATCATTTCGTCGGCGCCTTCGCCGATGACATGGATACCGATGATCTTCTCCTCCTCGCCCAGCGTGACGAGCTTCATGTGAGCATGCGGCTTGCGGCGCGTGAAGGCGTGATACATGGGGACAAAGCTGGTCGTGTACACCTTGACCGCATCGCCGTGGAGGGCACGCGCGTCCTGCTCGCTGATTCCCACGGTGCCGATCGGCGGATGACTGAAGACCACCGTGGCGATGTTCTCGTAGTCCAGCCGGCGCTCGGTTTGCCCGCCGAACAGACGATCGGAGAGCCGCCGCCCGGCCGCGATGGCCACCGGGGTCAGGCCGGCGTGCTGTGTGACATCGCCGATGGCATAGAGATTCTCGACGCTGGTCTGCTGGTAAGGGTCGGTCAGCACGTGGCCAAAGGCGTCGAGGCGCACGCCAAGCGCGTCCAGCCCCAGTTCGATGCTGGCCGGTGCGCGGCCGACGGCCCAGATGAGGCTGTGGAAGGGCCCGAGCTTGCGGCCGTCGGTGAGGTGCAACTCGAGCGTCCCGGCGGCGTGCCGATTGAGCGCGGCCGGCACCGCGTGGGTGACCACCTCGACGCCATCATCACGCATGATGGTCAGCAGCGACTCGCCCAGCAGGCGGTCAAACTGCCGCAGCAGGCACTCCTGCCGCAGCACCACGGTCGTATGGGTCCCAAGCGCCGAGAAAATACCCGTCAGCTCGGCGGCGACATAGCCGGCGCCGACGATGCAGACACGCTCGGGCCGGTTCGGCAGCTCGAAGAAGCCGTCGGAACTGATGCCCAGCGTGGCGCCCGGCAACTGCGGAATCAGCGGCCGGCCGCCTGCGGCCAGCACCACGGCTTTTGCCGAGATGTCGCGATCGCCCACGCGGACCGACTGCGGCGATACCAGGCGCGCCCAGCCACGCAGCAGTTCCGCCCCGCGGCGCTCGAGGTTGCGCCCGTAAATGGCATTCAGGCGCTCGATATAGGCGTCGCGGGCGGCCTTGAGACGCTGCCAGTCGTGCCGCCCGACCGTGACGTCGAAGCCGTAGTCGGGTGCTGCATCCAGCACATGGGCGATCTGACCGGCGTTCCACATGATCTTTTTGGGCACGCAGCCGACGTTGACGCAGGTGCCGCCAAGGCGGCCACCTTCGATGACAAGGGTGCGGGCGCCGTAATCGGCTGCGCGCTGGGCGCAGGCGAGTCCGCCGCTGCCGCCGCCGATCACTATCAGGTCGTAGTCAAAGGCCATGCCGGTGTTCCCTGTCCGCGATGCGTTCGGTTGTTAAGTGGAGGATGTTACACCGGAGGCTCAGGGCTAAAATAAGCGCAACACGATCCAAAGGTGGAACCGATGGCCCCAGGCCCGACCGACAACCCGCTCCTCCAGGACACCCCGCTGCCGCGTTTCGACGCCATCACGCCCGAGCACGTGGAACCGGCCATTTCCCGCCTGATTGCCGAACAGCGCGCCCGGGTGGCGCAGATCGAGGCCGAGCCTGATCCGAGCTTCAAGACCGTCGTCGAACCGCTCGAGGAACTGCAGCACCGGCTGAGCCGGGTCTGGTCGCCGGTCGGACATCTCAATGCCGTCATGAACTCCGAGCCGCTGCGCGCCGCGTACAACGCCTGCCTGCCGCTGCTGTCCGAGTACCACACCGACCTGGCGCAGAGCGAGCGGCTGTATCGCGCCTATGCTCACGTCAGTGAACGCGAGTCGGCGACGCTGGATGGCGTGCAGCGGGAGGTCATCGAACACGCGCTGCGTGAGTTCCGTCTAGCGGGCGTTGCGCTTGAGCCGCAGCGGAAGGCGCGTTTCAAGGCAGTCATGATGGAGTTGTCGCGACTGTCGGCCAGGTTCGAGGAGAACGTCCTCGACTCCACCAATGCCTGGACGCACGCAGTGCACGATCGCGGTGAGCTGACGGGCATCAACGAAGGCATTCTCGAGCAGGCACGGCGTCGCGCGACGGAGAGCGGACAGGAAGGCTGGCTGTTCGGTCTCGATCAGCCAAGCTATGTCGCGGTGGTCACCGACGCGGAGTCGGCACCGCTGCGGCGCGCTTTCTACGAGGCATGGACCACGCGTGCGTCGGACCGCGGCCCCTCGGCCGCAAAGTACGACAACAGCGCCGTCATGGAGGATATCCTGCGGTTGCGGCACGAATCGGCGCAGCTGCTGGGCTTCACGAGCTTTGCCGACTACGCGCTCGCCAATCGCATGGCCCGCACGGTACCTGAGGTCACGGATTTCCTGCGCCAGCTGGTGCGCGCCGCCCGGCCCGCCGCCGCTGCCGAGCTCGCCGAACTCGAACGCTTCGCGGGCCGCAGGCTGGATGCCTGGGATGTCACTTTCTACTCCGAGCGGCTGCAACAGAGCCGCTACTCGGTGTCGCAGGAGGAACTGCGGGACTACCTGCCGCTGCCGCGGGTGCTGCAGGGGCTGTTCGAAGTGGCCGAGAAGCTCTTCGACGTCCGCATTCGCGAACGCAGCGGGGTGCCGGTCTGGCATGCCGATGCGCGCTACTTTGAAGTCCAGGCACCGGGTGGCGCGCCGCTCGCCAGTTTCTATCTGGATGCCTATGCGCGCCAGCACAAGCGCAGCGGCGCCTGGATGGATGACTGTATCGGCCGCAAGGCGCTCGATGGCCAGACTACGCTGCCGGTGGCCTACCTGGTCTGCAACTCTCTGCCGCCCTCGGGCGATCGGCCGGCGTTACTGACACATGACGATGTCGTAACGCTGTTTCACGAGTTTGGTCACGGGCTGCACCACATGCTCACCCGCGTCAATTACCCAAGTCTTGCCGGCATCAATGGCGTCGCCTGGGACGCGGTCGAGCTGCCGAGCCAGTTCATGGAGAACTATGCCTGGCAGCGCGATGTGCTGGATCGCATCTCCGCGCACGTGCGCACCGGTGAGCCGATTGCGCCCGAGACGCAACGGCAGCTGATGGCGACCCGCAGCTTTCAGGCCGGCCTGCAGACGCTGCGGCAGGTGGAGTTCGCGCTGTTCGACATGCGCCTGCACGCGGAATTCGACCCGGCACGCGGCTCACGCGCGTACGAGATTCTCAGGGAGGTGCGGCGCGAGGTGGCGGTGATTCAGATACCCGAGTGGAACCGTTACCCGCACAGCTTCAGTCACATCTTTGCAGGTGGATACGCGGCCGGCTATTACAGCTACAAATGGGCCGAAGTGCTGGCGGCCGATGCGTTCAGCGCCTTCGTCGAGCACGGTGCCTTCGACCGCACCACCGCGCGGCGATTTCTCGACAGCATCCTGGCGCGCGGCGGCAGCCGCGATGCGCTCGAATCGTTCGTGGAGTTTCGGGGGCGCAAGCCCGAGGTCTCGGCCCTGCTGCGTCAATACGGCATCGCGGCCTGAACGCGCATCATGACCAATCCGGCGAAGGCAATTGCCGCAGCGTATATGATGCTTTTCAGTGCGGCGGCCATGTGCGATCCGCGACCGCAAGCCGCACAGCCCCAGGCCGCCGCGCCAACCGATGTCGAGGCCATCCGACTGGCACGCAAGGATCTGAACGAGGCGTTAGTGTCGCGGAACCTGGAACTCTACGCCAGTTATTGGACCCGCGATGCGACGGTGGTCTGGGCTGGCGGCGAGATCCGCACCGGCATCGATGACAACGCCAAGCGACTGGCGGGGACGTTTGCGGACCCGCATTTCTCGGGCGTGCGTAACACAAAAGAAATCGAAGTCGCCAAAGGGAGCCTCTCCGCCTCGGAGTCCGGCAACTGGGTGTGGTCCTTCGGCCTCAAGGACGGCTCGCTGGCCACCTACCGTGGTCGTTATCTCGTGATGTGGCACAAGGATGCCGGCCAGTGGCGCATCCAGTCGGAACTCTATGTCTGGACCAGCTGCAGGGGTGACACGGGGTGCTAACGGCTGGTGCAAGTCGTGGGGGGTTGGTCACGAGGGCGGTGGCAGCGGGACGACTCATCTCAATACCCACTTGCGCTGTGCCTTTGGCCTGCTGCCGCGTCGCGCTCATAGCCCGCTCCACGACTTGCACCAGCCGTTAGCCTTGACCCACTTGCCTGGGAACAGCGTGCAGGGTCCCGCGGGAGCGCCATCGGCGCCGCCGTAAACCGAGCAGTTGGAGCACAGCGAGCCCGACTGCGCGCCTTTGGCCTTGGACGCATCTTCGACGTAGTCGAGCGCCCTGGCGGCCGGATCGCTTTCGCTCAGCAGAGGCAGGTCTGCGGCATGCGCGCGGCGCGACTGGATGCCCGTGAGCGGCAGGACGGCCAGTCCGAGTGCGAGTCGGCGCAGCAGGGCGCGGCGATCATCATCGAATCCAGCAGCCATGCCGCATTCTAGCCGATGCCCAGCCCGGCGCGACCGGTGAGCGTCAGCACGCCCAGCAGTGCATAGACCAGGGCTGCCGCAATACGAATCCACTTCAACGGCACCACGCGCGTGACATGCTGAGCCAGCAGCACCGTGGGCACATTGACGATCATCATGCCGATGGTGGTGCCGGCAACGACGGCCAGCAGGTTGTGATACTTCGCCGCCAGTGCCAGCGCCACGATCTGAGTCTTGTCGCCCATCTCCGCCATGAAGAAGGTCGTCGCCGTCACCATGAAGGCGCCATAGCCATCCACGGCGCGGGGCGCGCCCTCGAGCTTGTCGGGGATCAGTACCCAGACCGCGAGTGCAATAAAGGAGATGCCGAGGATCCACCGCAGGATCTGCGGACTGAGCAGTGAGCCGGCCCATTGCCCGAGTACCGCGGCCAGCAGGTGATTGGCGGTGGTCGCTACCAGTATTCCAAGGATGATCGGTATCGGCCGCCGCAACTGCGTGGCCAGGATCAGCGCCAGCAACTGCGTCTTGTCGCCCAGTTCCCCGAGGGCGACCCCGGCTATCGAAACCAGGAAGGCTTGCATTCAGCTGCTAGGTTGCCTGATCGCGCTGTGCGAGGCGATAGCCGACACCTGTTTCCGTCAGCAACCAGCGCGGCCGAGACGGGTCGGGCTCCAGTTTGGCCCGCAATTGTTTCATGTAGACGCGCAGGTAGTGAGTCTGCTCCGTGCTGGCAGGCCCCCAGACCTGCTGCAGCAGCACGCGATGGGTCACCACGAATCCGATGTGCTCCGCCAGCACCTCGAGCAGCCGGTACTCGATGGGCGTGAGGTGCAGTTCTCCGCCCTGGTCGTCGCGTGCCGTGCGGGCCGCAAGGTCGATGCGCCAGGCGCCGATGGCGATCTTCTCACCGCTGGCCCCGGCGCCGGCACTGTGGCGCAGCGCCACCTGCACCCGCGCGCTGAGTTCGCGCGCGCCAAAGGGTTTGCTGAGGTAGTCATCGGCGCCGGCCTCGAGCGCGGCGACCTTGTCGGCCTCCGCGCTGCGTGCCGACAGTACGATGATCGGTACCCGCGACCAGACGCGCACACCGGTGATGACCTCCATGCCATCGCGATCCGGCAGTCCCAGGTCGATGATGATCAGATCAGGCTTGTAGCTGCGCGCGGCGCGCAGGCCGAGCTCCGCCGTCTCCGCCTCGATGATGCGAAACTGCTCGAGTTCGAGCAGCGTTCGCAGTACACGGCGGATCTGCGGGTCGTCTTCGACGATCAACACGGCGCGGCTGGCAACGGTCATCGTGCGATCGCATCCTCGAGGTTCGGGGCCAGCAGCGGCTCGTCGGACTGGGGCACGCTGAAGCGGAAGGCGGCGCCGCGCGGCGCACGGTTCTCTGCCCAGATGCGGCCGCCGTGCAGGCGCACGATGGTGCGGCAGATCGCCAGGCCCAAACCGATGCCGCCATCCGAGCGTTCAGGAGAGCCGCGCTGGAATTTCTCGAACAGGATTTCCGGATCGCTTCCCGGTAGCCCCGGGCCGTCGTCCTCGATGCTGACCTCAACCTGGCGCGTCAGCGCGCGAGCACTGATACGTATCTCGCTACCGGCCGGCGTGTACTTGCTGGCATTGTCGAGCAGGTTCTCGAGCACCTGCTCGATCAACCGGCCGTCGACCTGCAACAACGGCAGGTTCTCGGGCAATTCGATGCGCACGCGGTGGGCGCGCAGGCGCGCATCGAGTCGATGCAGCACCGTACCGACCAGCTCCGCCAGCTCGTAGGCCGCGAAGCGCGGCTGGATCGCACCGGTTTCGAGCCGCACCAGATCGAGCAGTGTGGTGATGCGCTCGCTCATGCGCATGGCCTCCTCGCTGACCGAGTTGGCCAGCGCGCGCCGATCGGTGTCACTGAGCGCATCCAGATTGCCCGCGAGCGTGGCCGCTCCGCCCGCGATGGTGGCCAGCGGCGTGCGCAGGTCGTGCGAGATCGAGGCCAGCAGCGCATTGCGGATCGCCTCGGTTTCGGCGCGTACCTCGGCGGCCTGGGCGTGCGCGGCAAAATCCACGCGCTGGAGCGCGAGCCCGATCTGCGCCGCAAAGGTTTCCAGCAGGCGGAACTGCTCCGGCAAGGTCACGCGGCGTGCGTTGCGAGGCAGTACGCCGAGTACCCCGAAAACGCGGTCGCCGCCGGACAGCGGCAGGTACAGGCCCGCTGCGCCGCTCAGCGTGTCGGTGCCCAGGCCCGCGGGTTTGTTGTGATCGAACACCCACTGCGCCAGTCCCAGCTCGGCGTCTCTATAGGAATGCTCGCGCGGTGCCGCGCGAGGGTAGACAACCCGCCCGTGTTCGTCCGCGAACAGCACTACCGTGCGGCTCTCGAACACCTGGCTCACATGACTGGCGGCGACGCCGGCCATCTCGTCGCGACCCCGGGTCAAGCTGAGCTGACGGGTCATGGCGTAGAGCAGTGCGGTGCGTCGCTCGCGGTGGCCGGCCACCCGTGCCTGCAGCCGTACGCTGGCGTTGAGGTTGCCGATGATCAGCGCGACGCCGAGCATGATGGCGAAAGTCAGCAGGTACTGCACATCGGTGACCGCGAACGAGTAGCGCGGCGGGACGAACAGGAAATCGAACGCGAGTACGCCCAGCACCGAGCTCAACGCCGCCGCGCGCCGGCCGCCGTACACTGCAACCAGCGCGCTGCTCAGCAGGTACACCATTACCAGATTGGCCTGGCCCAGCTGCGGGAAGTAGGCATAGAAAAAGAAGCACAACCCGGTCGCGGTCAGCGTCGCGGCGATCGCCAGCAGGTAGCGTGGCCAGCGGCGCTTATCGGAACTCGATGACGGCACGCTGCTATCGGGATTGGCGAGCGCCGGCAGGCGGGCGGGTGCATCGTCCCCGCCGATCACCAGCACGTCGATATCGCGCCGCGCTGCGAGCAGCCGATCGGTGGTCGAAGGCCGAAACAGTCGACGCCAGCGCACGCGGTGCGGTCGCCCGACCAGCAACCGGGTGACATTGCGCGTGCGCGCGTACTCGAGCAGCTCGGCGCTGGCCGATGAGCCGCCAAGGGTAATCGCCTCGGCACCCAGCGAAGCCGCCAGGCGCAGGATGGCGATGCGGCGATTGCGCTCAGCCTCCGACAGGCGGATCAGGTTCGGCGTTTCGACGTACACCACCAGCCACTCGGCATCGAGGCCGTCGGCCAGGCGCTTGCCCGCGCGCACCAGCCTCTCGGCCTGTGCATCAGGGCCCACGGCCACGAGCAGCCGCTCACGCGCGGCCCAGGCACCGCGGACGGATTTCTCGTGACGGTAGGCCCGCATCGCCTGATCGACGCGATCGGCGGTCTTGCGCAGCGCCATCTCCCGCAGCGCGATCAGGTTGCCTTTGCGGAAAAAATTCTGCAGCGCCACCTGCGCCTTGTCGGCCACATAGACGCGGCCCTCGCGCAGGCGCTGCAGCAGGTCATCGGGCGGCAGATCGACCAGCTTCACCTCGTCGGCCGAGTCGAACACATGGTCCGGCACGGTTTCCAGCTGGCGCGCACCGGTGATTTGCATGACGACGTCGGTCAGGGATTCGAGATGCTGCACGTTGACCGTCGTGTAGACGTCGATGCCGGCATCGAGCACTTCCTCTATGTCCTGCCAGCGCTTCTCGTGACGTGGCGGCGGGTCCCCACCGCTGAGATTGGTGTGCGCCAGCTCATCGATCAGCAGCAGTTGCGGCTTGCGGGCCAGTGCCGCATCGAGATTGAATTCACGGCGCATGCTGCCGCCGAAATCGATCAGCAACGGCGGCAATTGCGGGAGGCCGGCCAGCAGGCTCTCGGTTTCCGGGCGGCCGTGCAGTTCGACGTAGCCGACGACCACGTCGATGCCCTGCTGCTTGAGGCGCTGCGCGGCTTCAAGCATGGCGTAGCTCTTGCCGACGCCGGCATTGGCGCCAAAGAAGATGGTCAGCCGCCCACGTGCGGCGCGCGCGGCCGAGGCTTGCACGCGCGCCAGCAATTGATCCGGGTCGGGCCGGCCATCGTCTGTCCTCTGCACGATGCTAGCCAACTACCATGTCCCGGTCTTCTGGCCAAACCACGGGACACGGTTGGAGGCGTCACGCCGAAAATCCGCGCGCACGAGAAAGCCGTCCGTGAATCGATACTCGCTGGTCAAGGTCCTTCCTTGAGGAATTGCGGCACGCCGCGGAACAGACCGCCACGGTCCTCCATGTATTGACCGCGCACGGCCACCGCAATCCGCGGAGTCAGCTGGTAGCGCGCGGTGCCTGCGCCATTATCGCCCCGATGAGGGCAATCAGCGATCAGCGCCGGAGGTGGCGTCGAGGGCGAGATTCAGCGTCAGCACGTTGACGCCGGGTTCGCCGAATATGCCCCACTGTCGCGGGCGCGTATGGCGCTGGATCAGCTCCTCTACGAGCTTGGGTGCAAGTCCGCGCACACGCGCGACCCGCTGCGACTGGTAGGCTGCGGCCGCGGGACTGATCTCCGGATCCAGGCCGCTGCCCGAAGCGGTGACCAGGTCCACGGGAATCGGCAGCGTGTTCCCCGGATCGGCGGCGCGCAGGAGTTCGATTCGCGCTCGAACGGCGTCGAATTGGGCGGCGTTGGTCGGACCCAGATTCGAACCGCCCGAGTTGCGGCCGTCGTAGGGCTGCGGCGAGATGCCCGATGGTCGCGGCCAGAAGTATTGTGCGCCATCGAATGGCTGACCGATCAGCTCGGAGCCCACCAGGCGGTCGCCGTGGCGGATCAGCGAGCCATTGGCGGTTCTTGAGCAGCACAGGCTGGCAATCCCCGTCACCGCCAACGGATACACCAGGCCGGTCAGCACCGTGAGCACCAGCAGGGACAGAATCGCTTGTCGCAGCAGCTTGGCCATGGGGCGGTTCCGTTAGGCCCAGTGCGCCGCGGAGAGCAGCAGATCGATGGCCTTGATGCCCACGAAGGGCACGATCAGTCCGCCCAGCCCATAACGAAGCAGATTCTGGCGCAGCAGCGCCTCGGCTCCCAGGGGTCGATAGCGAACGCCGCGCAGCGCCAGTGGGATCAGGGCGACGATGATCAATGCATTGAAGATGACGGCCGAGAGGATGGCGCTGTTCGGGCTCGCGAGGTGCATCACATTGAGCCGGTCAAGTGCCGGATAGGTGCCCGCGAACGCGGCCGGGATGATCGCAAAATACTTGGCGACGTCGTTGGCAATGCTGAAGGTCGTCAAGGCGCCGCGCGTAATCAGCATCTGCTTGCCGACCTCGACCACCTCGATCAGCTTCGTCGGGTTGGAGTCCAGGTCGACCATGTTGCCGGCTTCCTTGGCCGCCTGGGTGCCGGTGTTCATGGCCACCGCGACATCGGCCTGTGCGAGCGCCGGCGCATCGTTGGTGCCGTCGCCGCACATCGCAACCAGGCGCCCCTGCGCCTGTCGCTCGCGGATCAACGCCAGCTTGGCCTCGGGCGTAGCCTCGGCCAGGAAATCATCGACCCCCGCTTCGGCCGCGATCGCCGCCGCGGTCAGCTTGTTGTCGCCGGTGATCATGATGGTGGTGATGCCCATGCGGCGCAGTTCCGCGAAGCGTTCGCGGATGCCGCCCTTGACGATGTCCTTGAGCTCGATCACACCGAGCGCGCGCGCGCCATCGGCGACGACCAGCGGCGTGGCGCCCTGGCGAGCAATGCTGTCGACCGCGCGCTGCAGTTCCGGCGGCATGGCGCTACCGTGCGCCTTGAGCCATTGCTCGATGGCATCGGTGGCGCCTTTGCGAATCTGGCCGCCCTCCAGATCGACACCGCTCATGCGTGTCTGCGCGGTGAAAGGGATGAACCGTGCGCCGAGCGCGTTGAGGTCGCGGCCGCGAATGCCGTGCTGCTGCTTGGCCAATACGACGATGGAACGGCCCTCGGGGGTCTCATCCGCCAGCGAGGACAGCTGGGCTGCATCGGCGAGTTCCTCGATGCCGATGCCGGGCGCGGGAATGAAGCGCGAGGCCAGACGGTTGCCGAGCGTGATGGTGCCGGTCTTGTCGAGCAGCAGCACGTCGACATCGCCGGCCGCCTCGACCGCGCGTCCGGAAGTGGCGATGACATTTGCCTGGATCATGCGATCCATGCCGGCAATGCCGATGGCCGACAGCAGTCCGCCGATTGTGGTCGGAATCAGGCACACCAGCAATGCCACGAGCACCGTGATCGAGATCGGTGTGCCGTGACCTGCCGTGGTGACGCTATAGATAGAGAAAGGCAGCAGCGTCGCGGTGGTCTTGAGGAAAATCAGCGTCAGTCCCGCGAGCAGGATCGCGAGCGCGATCTCATTGGGTGTACGCGAGCGCTTGGCGTTCTCGACCATCGCGATCATGCGGTCGAGAAAGGCCTCGCCCGGATTGGCACTGATACGGATGTGCAGCGTGTCCGAGAGCAGCCGGGTGCCGCCGCTGACGGCCGAGCGGTCGCCGCCCGCCTCGCGAATCACGGGCGCGGATTCACCGGTGATGGCGCTCTCGTCGACCGATGCGGTGCCGGAGATCACTTCGCCGTCTCCGGGGATCGTGTCGCCGGCCTCGACCAGCACGACATCGCCGCGCCGTAGTGCACTTGAGGCAACCGATACATAGGGCTGGTCGGTCCGGCCGCCCGGAAAGCGACGCGCCATCACATCCCGCCGGCTCGAACGCAAAGCGGCCGCCTGCGCCTTGCCACGCCCTTCGGCCAGGCTCTCGGCGAAATTTGCGAACAGCAGCGTCGCCCACAGCCACAGCGCGATGGCCAGCACGAACCCTGGCTGACCTTCCGCGGCCAGTCCGCCACCGAGTTGAATGATCCACAGCACACTGATCAGCACGCTGCCCACCAGCACCACGAACATCACCGGATTGCGCCATTGCACCCAGGGCGCGAGTTTAAGAAAAGAATCCTTGATCGCCTGGCGGACCAGCGGGGGGTCGAATAGAGGGCGGGGAAGCGCGGCGGTGCTCATGAAGTGTCGTCAGTGCGCGCGAAACTGCAGTTCTTCGACGATGGGACCCAGCGCCAGCGCGGGAAAGAAGGCCAGGGCGCCCACGACGATCACCGTCGCGGCCAGCAGCGCCACGAACAGCGGTGTGTGTGTGGGCAATGTCCCGGCGCCTGCAGGCACGCGCTTCTTGGCCGCCAGGCTCCCCGCGATCGCCAGCACCGGCACCATCAGCCAGAAGCGCGACATCCACATCGCCAGTCCGAGCAGCGTGTTGTAGAACGGCGTGTTGGCGGACAGGCCCGCAAAGGCGCTGCCGTTGTTGTTCGATGCAGAGGAGAAGGCGTACAGCACCTCGGAGAAGCCATGCGCCCCGGGATTGGCAATGCCGGCGCGGCCGGCGGCACAGCTCACCGCGATCGCCGCACCCACCAGCGACAGGAACGGCGGGATCAGGATCACCAGCGATGCCATCTTCATCTCGAAGGACTCGAGCTTCTTGCCGAGATATTCCGGGGTACGGCCGACCATCAAGCCGGCGATGAAGACCGCGATGATGGCGAATACCAGCATGCCGTAGAGACCGGAGCCGACACCGCCGAAGACCACCTCGCCCAGCTGCATCAGCCACATCGGGATCAGCCCGCCCAGCGGCGTGAAGGAGTCGTGCGTCGCATCGACCGAGCCGTTGGATGCGGCCGTGGTCGCGGTGGCCCAAAGCGCTGAGTCGGCGATGCCGAAGCGCGTCTCCTTGCCCTCGAGGTTGCCGCCGGACTGCATCGACGAGTTCTGCTGTGCCACGACGGCCGGGTAATCGGCGTTGGGGCGACCCTCGGCCCAGGCGGTCACACCCAGCAGCGGTACGAACAGCAGCAGCATGGTGGCCAGCAGGGCCAGTCCCTGGCGCCTGTCGCCGACCATCAGCCCGAACGAATAGCACAGCGCTGCGGGTATCAGCAAGATCGCCAGACACTCGAGGAAATTGCTCAGCGGTGTGGGATTCTCGAACGGATGGGCCGAGTTTGCGTTGAAGAAACCGCCGCCATTGGTGCCCAGTTGTTTGATGGCGATCTGGCTGGCCGCCGGGCCGAGCGGCAGGATCTGGGCCTCGATGCGGGTGGACTGCGTCTGTATGTGACCGTCGGCGTCCTTGACGGGATTACCATCCGTGCCGGTAACCGGCAGGTCGACGCTGATGGGGTTTGTCAGTACCGCGCTCTGATAGGGATGGAAGCTCTGCACCGTGCCCTGTACAACCAGCGCCAGTGCCAGGATCAGCGACAGCGGCAGCAGCACATAGAGCGTCGCTCGCGTCATATCGACCCAGAAATTGCCGATGGCGCGCGCTTCTTTGAGCGCAAAGCCGCGGATCATCGCCACCAGCACCGCGATGCCGCTGGCCGCGGAGAGAAAATTCTGCACGCCGAAGCCTGCCATCTGCGTCAGGTAGCTCATGGTCGATTCGCCGCCATAGCCCTGCCAGTTGGTGTTGGTGGCAAAACTGACGGCGCTGTTGAAGGCGGAATCTGGCGATACGGCGTCGAAATGCTGAGGGTTCCAGGGCAGCACACCCTGCAGCCGCTGCAGCGCATAGACTGCCAGCGTACCCAGCAGGTTGAACAGCAGCATAGCGGCCGCGTACTGCTTCCAGTTCATCTGCGTTTCAGGCTCGATGTAGCACAGGCGATACAGCCCATGCTCCAGGGCTTGCAGCAGGCGCGTCGCGCTGCCGCGGCCCTCGAACACCGCCGCCATGTAGGTACCGAGCGGCTTGACCAGCAGCACCAGGACGATCAGGTACAGGGCCAGTTGCAACCAGCCATTCGCGCTCATTTCAGAATCTTTCCGCGCGCAGCAGCGCGTAAACCAGGTAGCCAAACAGGCCAATCGTGAGGATGGCTGCGCACCAATACAGCGCGCTCATGGGCGGCTCATGAGCCGATCGCACACCACCGCCATGCCCCAGGTCAGCAGCGCGAGTGCGATGATGAGTCCAACAAACCACAGATCCATACGACCTCCGATCGGACGCAATGCTGCGTGGCCGAGGCGTAAAAATGCCGTATGGTTTTGGCGGCGCGGACCCCCAGGCCGCTTCAGTCGCAGCTCACAGTTTTGGCGTGCCGAGCTTTGACATAGGGCGTTCCCGGAGACCGGAACTGTGCAACGCGTCGTTGGTTAATTTTCTTTGATTGTCCTAGACTTCCGCGCGATGACGGCCAATCCCACAGAGTTGTTCAGGCCGCCGCCCGACGGTGGTGTCGATATGGCCGGCAACCGCCGCAGCGATTTCGACATCACGAACACGGTCCGTGTCAGTTCGCCGCGCGAGGTGCTCCGAGCCACGGAACAGTTGCTGGTCTCCGCCTGGCCGCAGATCGTGCTCTCGCCCGTGGAGCGCTCCTTCAACGATTTCGATGCCCTGTTTGCCGGCCGCATGCCCGGCTATGCGGGTGTCGATACTGTCTATCACGATCGGCAGCACACGCTCGATGTCACCCTGGCAATGGCGCGTCTGCTGGCCGGCCATGAACAACAGGTCGATGCCGCCACCCGGCTGGGTCCCGACAGGGCAGTGCTCGGTGTGGTGCTGGCGCTATTCCACGACGTGGGTTATCTGCGGCGTACCAGCGATCGCGAACAGGCCAATGGCGCCGAGTTCACCCGCAACCATGTGAGCCGCGGCGCCGAGTTCCTGCGCCACTATCTGCCGCAGATTGGCCTGGGCGACTGGATCGAGGTCGCCTCGCAGATCATTCACTTCACAGGCTATGAACGGCCCTTTGCCGAGATCGTCACCCACGACGCACGCGATGTGCGCCTGGGGCATCTGCTCGGCACCGCCGATATGATCGCGCAGCTCGCGGATCGCTGTTATCTCGAGAAGTGTCGCGACCGGCTGTATCCGGAGTTCGTACTGGGCGGTGTTGCGCTGTCCGCCGACGGCCAGGCCCCCGCGGTCAAATACGCCTCGGGCCTGGACCTGCTGCGGCAAACCCCCGGATTCGTAGCTAATACGCGCGCCGGCCGACTCGACCGCGAATTCAATCAGGCCTATCGCTTTCTCGAGGTGCTGTTCGAAGGACGCAATCCCTACATCGAATCAATCGACCGCAACATGCAGTACCTCGAGCAGGTCCTGCGCAGCGAGAGTTGGCGCATGTTGCGCCGGAATCCGCCGCTGCACGCCGCCGATCCGGGAACGCTCGGCCGCGTGCGCAGCCTGATGCTGGGTTACTTCAAGAAGGCCTGGATCCAGGACTGAACGCCAGCGCGTTCGCGGAAGGCGTAGCCACCGCGCGCACGTAGCGCGCGTGTATCTCATCCAGCTGCGGCCAGACGGCCTCGGCACCCGCCAGTTCGATATCGCGCAGTGCCTCCCTGAGCACATCGACCGTCAGCGCCTGCAGCGCGCCACTCGCAACCGGTGCAAAGCTCAAGTGCCAGGGCTCCGGCTGCACGCCGCCGCGATCGCGGTCATAGGGCCGAAAGAAGCCATGGCTTTCGGCGTGCTGCGTGAGCCAGCGGTCGAGCTTCTCAAACACCCCACCGGCAGCGTATTCGGCAGGCACCAGCTGCGCCTTGCGGCCGTCAGTCAGGGCAGCGCGATCTATCACGTCGATCTCGGTACCCCAGTGATGTCGGCTGGCTCCGGGCAGCGCGGACCAGTGCAGGATGGCACGGACGATCTGCGGTGCTGTCATAACGGCGGGATCCAGCGGAGTACCGTTGCGGTCCAGCAGGGGTCGCCGGCCCCGGAACTTATCGTTCCAAATACCGAGCTGGCGCTCGAAATCGCGAAAACTGGAGGCGGCGGCCAGCTCGATGCCCGCCGGCCGTGCCGCGGCTCGAAGGGCAACAAATGCCCGTGCAGCATCGGGTTGCAGCGTGCACTGCAGCTCCGCCAGCTCGAGAACGTGGGCCCGCGTTCGGCCGGTCAATTGCTCGGAATCCAGAACCACCATCACTTGTAGCCGTGGGACCGCACATACGGCATCATTTGGGTCCATAGAGTACCCGGAGGCCGTATGCGCGGCCCACTATTTAAATATGTAATGCTTGCTCTGGGTGCGGTGGCCTTAAGTGTTGCGCTGCTGCTGGATTACCTGGTTGGCCGTCACCGACTGCCCGAATCGATGCTGCTTCTGGCAGGTGCTTGTGGCGCGGCGGGCATCCTGTTGCCGGGCTTTGCGCTATGGCGCCAGCGGAACCGCCTCGATGGCACGGTGCTGGGCCTGATCGGCGCGGCACAGCAGATCAGTCGCGGAGAGTTCCACCAGGCGGTCGTTGCCACGCGCCGTGACAAGCTCGGCGACCTGGAACTGGCTTTCGAGAACATGCGCCAGGCGCTGCGCTCGACCACCTTCACCCGCAATTATCTGCACAGCGTGCTCAACAGCATGACTGATGCGGTATTTGTGACCACGACCGAAGGCGTGGTCCGCATCGCCAACGAGGCGGCTTACCGTCTTACCGGCTTCGAGGAAAGCGAGCTGATCGGCAAGCAGGTCGTCGCGCTGCTCGAAGTCTCCGAGAAGAGCGACTCTGATCCGCTGCAGGCAGCCTGCGATGCCGGCGAGACCGTGCTGCGCACCCGCTCGGGCCAGACCATCCCCGTGTCCTTCGTCGGCTCGACCATCGCCACGGATGATCCGCAGTTCGAAGGCGAGATCTTCGTGGCGCGCGATATCACCGAGCGCAAGCGTGCCGAGCGGCGCATCCGCTATCTCGCGCGCTACGACGCACTGACCAAGATTCCGAACCGCATGCAGTTCCAGCACCTGCTGCAGCAAGCGATCGCGCGCGCGCGCCGCGGCGGCCGCGGCGTGGCGATGCTCTACATCGACATGGATCGCTTCAAGGAGGTCAACGACACCTTCGGACACGCCTCGGGCGATCGCGTACTCGAAGTACTCACCGAGCGCCTGACCCAGGTGCTCAACACCGAGGCGGTCCTGGGCCGGCTCGCCGGCGATGAATTCGCGCTGTTCGTCGATGGCATCAGCCAGGAAGAGAGCGAGGCCAGCGGCCAGGTGGCGCAGCTCGCGCACACCGTGCTGCACGCGGCCGGTGAAGCCTTCCACATCCGCCAGCAGGAAGTGTTTCTGACCGTCAGCATCGGCATCGCCTTGTGTCCGCGCGATGCCGAGAACGTCATCGACCTGATCCGCAATGCCGATGCGGCCATGTACTACTCGAAGCAGAACGGGGGCAATACTTACGCCTTCTATTCGCCCGAGATGAACGCGGCCGCGGTCGAGCGGCTGATGCTCAAGAGCAAGCTGCGCCGCGCGGTGGAGCGCGATGAGTTCGTGGTGCGCTACCAGCCCAAGGTGGACCTGCGCGATGGCCGTGTCGTGGGTGCCGAGGCGCTGCTGCGCTGGCGGCTGCCCGGCCATGGCGACATACCGCCCTCGCAGTTCATTCCGATTGCCGAGGAGAACAATCTCATCAGCGCCATCGGCGAGTGGGTGCTCGAACGTTGCTGCATGGACTTCCGCGCGCTGCGCCGGCACATCCCCGATCCGGGCCGGATCTCGCTGAATCTATCGCTCAAGCAGCTCAAGCAGGCAAGCTTCATACTCAACTGCCGCTCGATCTTCGAGCGCCACCAGGTGCCGGCACGCAGCTTCGAGCTCGAGATCACCGAGACCACGCTGATGGCCGATCCGCGCCGCACCGTGCAGATGCTCAACCAGCTGCATGATATCGGGCTGCATCTTTCTATCGATGATTTCGGTACCGGCTACTCATCGCTGTCGGCCTTGCAGCAGTTCCCGATCGGCACGCTGAAGATCGATCAGTCCTTCGTGCGCGATTCGGCTGACGACCCTGCGGACGCGGTGCTGGTCCGTACCATCATCGACATGGGCCACAGCCTCGGCATGGATGTGGTCGCGGAGGGCGTGGAGTCGGTGCGCCAGCTCGAGTTCCTCTGTCATAGCCATTGCAATATGGCGCAGGGGCAATTGTTCGGTGAGGCGCGCAGCATCGAAGAATTGCTGCAGTTGCTGCAGAGCCAGCAGGGCGGTCGCGCCGCATTCGGCAATCTGCTGCCGGCCGCGGTGCCCGTCGGACTGCGGCCCGTATCGGCCTGAACACACTGCGCTGGTTGCTGCGGTCCCTGCCGCTGCTGTTGCTGATCGCCTGGCTGCTCGGCGCCGTCTGGCTGTCGCTCAAGCGACTGCCGCCCGGCCTGCACATCGTCGGTGCCTGGCAGACACTGCCGGCGAATGCGCCGCGCTTCCTGCGTGACCTCTCGGCAGCGGATGCCAACGGAGCGCCGCTGGTCGAGCAGCAGATCGATGCCGAGCTGATCGGCATGGTGTCCCGGGCGCGACAGTTCATCATCCTGGACACCGGACTGTTTGGCGATCTGCCGGCCGCCGGTCCGCGCGCGTCCCGGTTGCGTACTGCGCTGCCGATTGCCGCCGTGCTGGTCGACACGCTGCTGCGCGCGAAGTCGCAACACCCTGACCTGGCCATTCTCATTTTGACCGACCCTTCGACGCAGGCGATGGACGGCATGCAGCGGCTGCTCGAACGCACCGAGATCTCAGGCGTGGAAGTGTTACCGGTCGATGTGGCCCGGCTGCGCGCACCGGATCCGGTGTTCCGCTCGTTCTGGGACCTCTGCTGCCGCTGGTGGAGCCGCGCGTCCTCTTCCGCCGACTGGCCCAATCCACTGGAGGTCGGGCCCCCCACCGTATCGATGCAGCTGTGGGGCGAGTTGCGCGCTTATCAGCGCAGCCACCGCCAGTTGCTGATTGCCGATGACGGGGCCGCAGGACTGGATGCACTGGTGTTCTCGCGACCGTTGCATGCCGAAGCCGGCATTCACTCGGCCACCGCGCTGAAGCTCTCGGGCGCCGCGCTCGAGCCGCTGATCGAATCAGAATTCGTGCTGGCGCAGTTCTCCGGCTGGAGCGATGGCGGTGCGATGCAGGCGCGTGCCCAGCGACTGCTGGAGCCGCAGCGCCGGCTGGTGCTGCCCGAGGGCGAGGATGCCGCGCGCGCGCGCGTGCTCACCGAGGGCGCCATCGGTTCGACGCTGGTGGCCCGCATCGATGCGGCCGGACGCGGCGATCACGTGGCGATTGCGGCGATGGTTCTCTCGCAGCGCGAGCTGGTGCGTGCATTGCTGGATGCCGCTCGCCGCGGTGTCGCTGTGCGTCTGCTGCTCGATCCGGACAAGGATGGCTACGGTTACGACCACTCGGGCATACCGAACCGCCAGGTGGCCTCCGAACTGATCTCGACCAGCGACGGCGCCATCCGGGTGCGCTGGTACCGCACGCATGGGGAGCGATTCAGCCCCGGGTTGGTGCTGATCCAGAGCGCGACACGAGCCTGGCTCATGGTCGGGACCTCGACCTTGAGCCGTATCGACCTCGGCGACTTCAATCTTGCCGCGGCAGCCGTGGTCGAGGTGCCCCCGAACGCGCCTGCAGCCTCCGATGCGCTTGGCTGGTTCGATGCACTCTGGTACAACCGCGCCTCGACAGGGACCGAATACACCACCGATGCCGATGTCTATGCGGATGCCTCGCAACTGCGCTACTGGCAATACCGGTTGTTCGAAGCCATGGGTACGTCATTTGACTGATTTGCGCGGCGCGTCACTATCTCGCGGGCGCCGTTCTGTGGATAATCGCGGCAGCATGGAGGCGCTGTCTTTGACGGCTCTCGGGAATTAGCCGCGCAATGCGATACAAAGAGGGTCGCGATCAAACGGCCGAGCTATTGAGGATGATCGTGCCGCAGATGGCACGGCACACCGCCGGCTTTCATCCGATGAGCTACGCCGTGTGGTACGAGTATCACGCCGGCCTCAATCCCAAGCTCAAGACCGCGCTCGACGCTTACCTGGCCGAACGCAACAGCCTCACCGACGCCGACATCATTGCACTGTACGAGACGCACATTGCCCCGCGCGACGCGCAGGCCTCGGCGCACGTGAGTGCCCAGATCGCGCGCCTGGTCGAGGAGGTCGACGGTGCGGCCACCGCGGCGGGCAAGGATGTGCGCCTGTACGGTGACGAGCTCGATGGCTATCACCGCAAGCTGCAGACCGATATTGGCCAGGAGCAGCTCGACGAAGTGGTGCAATCGCTGATCCTCGACACCTCGCGCGTGCGCACCAGCACCGAGACGTTCTACGATCACCTCCGCAAGAACGCCCAGGAAGTCGAGCAGCTGCGCGCCGAGCTTGCGGTGGCGCAGGGCCTCGCCTCGCGTGATCCGCTCACCGGACTGCTGAACCGTCGCGGCTTTGACCAGCAGTTGCAGCGTGCGTGGGCGGTGCCGTACGCCGAGACCAGCCTGCTGATCATCGACATCGATCAGTTCAAAGCCATCAACGATGCGCATGGACACATGCTCGGCGACAAAGTCATCATCGCGGTGGCCCGTGCGCTGCACACCTGCGCGGGCACGCGGGGACCCACGGCCCGAATCGGCGGCGAAGAGTTCTC
>Ga0181522_10000575_pt1 | contig 26714 bp, 28 predicted proteins | sample PEATcosm2014_Bin_27_FD_121103 | JGI IMG/M metagenome (GOLD analysis project Ga0181522, IMG submission 121103) | Peatland microbial communities from MTU Mesocosm Facility, Houghton, MI, USA - PEATcosm2014_Bin05_10_metaG | ecosystem: Environmental > Terrestrial > Soil > Wetlands > Peat | place...
AGCCAGGCGGTGATTTTCGATGGGGTGAGGAGGCGTTCGACCATGTGCCTTCAGCGTAGGTTCAGCCCGTGACACGACTGGGTTACGTGGGCGACTCCTCCGTCACCTCGAGTCGCCCGCGCAGTTTCCCCACGGCACTCGCGAGTCGCTCGCGCTGCGCCCGGCTCGCGAGGGGTCCCGAGGCGCCCGGCGACGAGCGCCGCGCGAGCGACGAGCCCGGGGAAAAGAGGTCGGCGAAACGAGCGAGTTCGTCGTCCGCGCGAACGAGCTCCAACAGGGGTAGGTCCCGGGCGACCGATTCGCCCACCAGACGTCCCACGCGTTCGTGAGCCTGGCGAAAGGGCATACCCTCTTGAACAAGTCGTTCGGCGATGTCGACGGCCACGAGGTTCGAATCCGCCGCGGCCCCGGCCGCAACGTCGACGTGGAACTCCAGGGACGAGTACGCTCCCGTGAGCGCTTTCAGGACGAGTCGGACTTGACGCACGGAGTCGAAAAGTGGTTCCTTGTCTTCTTGCAGGTCGCGGTTGTACGAAAGCGGCAAGCCCTTCAACGTGACCAGCAGGCTCGTCAAGTTCCCCACGAAACGTCCGGTCTTGGCCCTCGCCAGTTCGGCCACGTCACTGTTCTTCTTCTGGGGCAACATCGATGATCCAGTCGTGTACGCGTCACCAAGGGTGGCAAAGTTGAATTCCGCGCTGGTCCACAAGACCAACTCCTCGCCCATTCGCGAAAGATGCACACCCAGTAGCGCCACGTCAAAGAGCGTCTCGGCGACGAAGTCCCGATCGCTCACCGCGTCCATTGAGTTGGCGAAGGTTTCGCGAAAGCCAAGTAACCCCGCCGGAACCGACGGGTCGATGGCGAGGGACGTTCCCGCGAGCGCCCCGGCACCTAACGGCGACACGTCAAGGCGTTCTCGCGCGTCGAGCAGTCGGTCCACGTCGCGCAACAGCGCCCACGCGTGCGCGTTCAGGTGGTGGCTGAGCAGGACCGGCTGGGCACGCTGCAGGTGCGTATAGCCAGGCAACGAGGCGTCGACGTAGGCGTCACCGAGGCGCGATAACTCGTCGACCAGCGCAAGCACGAGACTCGACACCTCACCCAGCGCGTCACGGGTGAACAGACGCATCGTGGTCGCGATCTGGTCGTTGCGGCTGCGCGCGGTGTGGATCTTGGCACCAACGTCGCCGAGCATCTCGGTCGCGCGACGTTCGATGGCCATGTGGATGTCTTCGTCGCTCCCCGATCGCACGAAAACGCCGCGGTCGAATTCGGCCTCGATCTCTTCGAGAGTCTCGAGCAGGGCCAACGCCTCCTCGCTGGAGATAAGCTTCGCCGCCTCGAGACCACGCACGTGCGCTTTCGAGCCCATGATGTCGTGGTGGTAGAGCACGTGGTCAAAGGAATAGCTCTCCGACAGGTCCCACAGCGTCGTGTCCATGGAGGACGCAAACCTCCCGCTCCAGAGTGTCATGGCCGCGGAGGAACGGCGTTCTTGGCGCCTTGTCGCGCCGCCCACGTCTTGACGCCTAGTCCGTAGATCTTCACGTAACCCTCGGAGTCGGCGTGGCGGAACGTGTCCGCGGCGTCGTAGGTCGCCAGACCGTGGTCGTAGAGCGCGTGGGGACTGCGCCGACCGGTGATCCGAAGCAACCCGGGCGCGTTGAGACTCAGACGTACGTCACCGCTGACGTGGCGTTGCGTGTCGACCATGAACGCGTCCAAGGCTTCTTTAAGGGGAGAGAACCACATGCCGTCGTAAATCAGCTCGGCCCACCTCGACTCGAGACGCGCCTTCTCGTGATGAAGATCGCGTTCGAGAACCAGGTCCTCTAAGTCCGAGTGCGCGCTGATGATCGCGAGGGCCGCCGGACATTCGTAGACCTCACGGCTCTTGATGCCCACGCGACGGTTCTCGACCATGTCGACGCGACCAAAGCCCGTCGCGCCGCAGCGGTCGTTCAGACGCTTGATCAGATCGGCGAGTGCGAAAGGCTCGTCGTCAATGGCGACCGGAAGTCCCGCCTTGAAACTCAGCACCAACTCGACCGATTCTTCGTTCGAGATCCTCGTGAGGGTGTAGGGCTCGTCAGGTGGCGCCGCCCAGGGGTCTTCCATTGCCCCGCATTCGATCGCTCGGCCCCACAGGTTCTCGTCGATCGAGTAGATCTTTTCCTTCGAAGCGCGTATGGGGATGTCCCATTTCTCGGCGTAGTCGACCGAGTCGGCCCTCGTCATGCCCCAGTTGCGCGCCGGGGCCAGGACCTCCAGGTCCGGGGCCAGCGCGTGGGTGCCCACTTCGAAGCGAACCTGGTCATTGCCCTTGCCGGTACACCCGTGGGCCACGGCCTTCGCGTCGAACTTGCGCGCCTGGTCCACGAGGTGTCGTACGATCACCGGCCGCGAAAGCGCCGAGACCAAGGGGTACTTGCCCTCGTAGAGGGCGTTCGCGTAAATCGCGTAGGCGCAGAATTCTTCGGCCATCTCTTGGCGCGCGTCCACCACCACGCATTCAAGCGCTTCCGCGGCGAGCGCCCGGGCCTTGATGTCTTCGAAGCTCTCCGAACTGTCGGGGTCCTGACCGACGTTCACCAACACGCAGACAACTTCGACTCCCCACTCCTCGATCATCCAGCGCACCGCCACCGACGTGTCGAGTCCCCCGCTGTAGGCGAGTACCACGCGCTTAGCCATGACTGTTTCCTTTCACTGACGTCATCGTCATTTCATCGATTCCCGCGAGGGAACGAAATTCGCGCGCTAGAGCGTCGCCACCGCGCCCCTCACTGGCAATCACCAAGATTGTGTCATCCCCGGCGACGCTGCCGAGCACTCCTTCGAGCGCGCTGCGATCCAAGGCCGACGCGACGACGTGCGCGCAGCCGGGAGGCGTTCGAACCACCACGAGATTGGCAGAACTCTCCACCGAGACCACCCATTCGCCCATCATTCGTCGCAAGTGATCGAGCGGTGCCGGGTTCGAGAGACTGGCGCCGCCCACGACGATCCTTCGCGTTCCGTGCTCGTCACGAATCTTCACCGTGCCGAGTTCCTGGAGGTCGCGGGTGACGGTCGCCTGAGTGGCGGCGATGCCTTCGGCATTCAGGCGGACCACGATCTGGGCCGCGGTCGAGATGACCTCGCGTTCGAGGAGTTCGTTGATCCGGTGCTGACGTTGCGTCTTAGTCATGGTCTTCCTTCTTGATCCAACGAAGAACGCCCAGCATCGCTGAACGCCGATGGAATACTTGGCGCCAAACGAGGGAGTTCTCACCATCGATCACCTCGTTGGTGATCTCGTCGCCCCGGTGCGCGGGAAGACAGTGCATTATCACCGCTCCCGGCTTGGCCTTACGCACGAGAGCCTCGTTGACCTGGTACGACGCGAAGTCGAGTCGGCGTCGCTCGGTCTCGGCCTCGAGTCCCATCGAGACCCAGGCGTCGGTGTAGATCACGTCCGCCTGACGCATCGCCTCGTCGGCAGAATCCGTGAGCGTGAGCGTGCCTCCTTCGATGGCGAACGGGTCTTCCGCGCCACCGTGGGCGAGTTGGTAGGTCGCCGGTGCCGCCACCGTGACGTTCGCACCCAGACGTAACAGCGCCACACTCAAAGAGCGCGTCACGTTCGTCGCGTCGCCGACGTAGGCCACCTCGAGTCCGCGAAGTTTCTCCACGTCGCCACCGGTGAAGTGTTCAGCGATCGTGAGCACGTCCGCGACCGCCTGGGTGGGATGCGCCGAGTCACTCAGCAAGTTAATGAGCGACATCTGGTCGTTGGTCGCCGCGCGCATCCTCGAAAAGACCCGATGATCGCGAACGCGAAGGGCACTGATGGCGTACATCTGGGCGAGCGTGCGCGCGACGTCCTCGGCCGACTCACGAGAGTCCAGACCGACCTCCTCGTCGCTGAAGAACGTCACGTAGCCGCCGAGCTCTTGCACCGCGGAAGAACTCGAGGCGCGGGTACGAAGGCTGGGACGCTCAAAGACCAGCGCCACGCCCTGGCCCTTCAGGGTTTCGTCGTCGAACGGTGAGCACGCGTTCGCGTAGATGGTGGAGAGATCATCGTGCGTCAGTTCCTCAATGGTTATGAAATGACGGCTCATCGGACGATCTCGGTGGTCGGGATGGCGCCACTCATCGCGTCACGCAGCGCGTGGTGCCGCGTGCCATTGGCGAGGACCACGCGCTGGGCTCCGGCGTCGAGCGCGTCGAGCGCGGCGCGCAACTTCGGTACCATGCCCTCGCGCGCCGCGCCGGACGCCAAAAGCGACGTGACCTGATAGGCGCTCATGTGCGAAAGGGCCGAGGTGGGCTCGTCGGGGTCGTCACGCACCTGGTCCACGTCTGAGAGCATCACCAACGCCTCGGCCTCGAGCGCGCCGGCGAGGGCGCCCGCCACGGTGTCGGCGTTACAGTTCACGAGTTCACCGAACCCGTCGACCGCGAGCGAGCAGATTACCGGGCTGAAACCATTGGACCAGAGCGAGGTCACGACTTCGCTTCGCACCACCGGCGTCGCTCCGGCTCGCTGCCAGGGCTCGCCCAGCGACGAGGAAACCAAGAGCGATCCATCCGCGCCCGAGAGGCCCACGCACGCCACGCCCGCGTGATTCAGCGCCGCGCTCACGAGCAGGTTCACGTGACTGAGGGCCATCGCGACGTAGTTCATGGTCACGGTGTCGGTAATGCGTAACCCCTCGTGAAAACGGCTCTCGATCTTGGCGGTCTCGAGGAGCTCGTCGATCTGGGGGCCTCCCCCGTGCACGAGGGCGACGTCGAAGCCGTCACGCTTCAGCTGGGCGACGTCCTCGGCCAATTGGCCGAGCACCGCTGAGGTCGGCTCCAGTGACTCCAGGGCGTGCCCGCCGATCTTGACGACCAGACGCTTCACGGCGTTACCCCGCTGCGGGGCAGACCGGTCGCCTCGTCGCGACCCGTGGCGACGTTCCAGGCCTGGATGGCCTGACCCGCGGCGCCCTTGATCAGATTGTCCAGTGAACTCATGGCGACAAGCCATCCGGTACGGGCGTCGACCCGGGCGCTGACAAAACACAGATTGCTGCCCAGGGGGTCCTTCATCGTTGGCGGCTCGTCGACGACCACCACGAAGGGATCGCTCTCGTAGCACTCACGCAGCAGCGCCAGCGCACCCGCGCTGTCGAGTGCGGGGTCAACGACGCGCGCGTAGGCCGTTATCAGTTCACCTCGGCTGGTCGGCACCAGGTGCGGCGTGAACAGAACCTCTGCGTCGATCTCTTGTTGGATCTCGATGGTGTGACGATGATCGAGTAATCCGTAGGCCTCGGCATTACTCGCGAGGCGCGAATAGTGCAACCGGTCGCTCGGCGCGCGGCCGGCTCCCGAGACCCCGCTCAGCGCGTTCACGATCACGCCGTGATCACTCACGACGCCAGCATCGAGGAAAGGTCCGAGGGCGAGCGCGCTCGCCGTCGGATAACAACCCGGGACCGCGATGAGTGTGGCACCGGCCAGTTCCTCTCGATGTCGCTCGACCAGCCCGTAGACCGAGCGCGAAAGTAACTCGGGCGCGGCGTGGTCGTGGTGGTACCACTGGGCGTAGTCCGCCGGGTCCTTCAGTCGAAAGTCGGCGCCGAGGTCAACTACCTGCACGCCACGTTCAAGCAGGCCCGGGACGTACTGCTGGCTCGCCCCGTGGGGCAGCGCGAGAAAGACCACGTCGAGCTCGTGTTCGAACACGGTGTCGGTCGCCTCAAAGCAAAGGCGTGGGTACACGCTGGCGAGCGCTGGGGCGTGCGAAGCGACGGCCTTGCCGGCGTTCGTGTCACCCGTCGCCAACACGATCTCCATGTCCTCGTGCGACGCCGCGAGACGCAACACCTCCAGGCCCGCGTAACCAGTCGCACCGAGGACGCCCACTCTCATAATGACATTTTATGCACATCGGGGCATAAAACTGCAACTCCCGGGGCGCGGCGTTAGGCTGGCGACATGACGCGGCGGGGTTGGCTCTTGTTTTCGGCGATGTCGGTCATCTGGGGCATTCCCTACCTCTTAATACGCGTGGCGGTGCGTCACCTTGATCCGGGCGACCTGGTTCTCGGTCGGACCGGACCCGCGGCCTTACTACTGTTGCCCCTCGTCCTCTGGCGCGGGCAAATGGGATTGTTGTGGAAGAACCTTCGCTGGATCGCGGTCTTTGGTGTCGTCGAGTTCGGAGTCCCGTGGTACTTGATGGCGACCGCGGAAAAGCACATCACGAGCTCACTCACCAGTCTGTTGATCTGCGCGGTGCCTCTCTTCTCGGTCGTCGCCCAACGAATCCGCCGCAGCGACGAGCGCGTCAGCGCGCGGCGCTACGCGGGACTACTCATCGGAGCGATCGGCGTCGCGTTACTCGTCGGACTCGATCTGAAGGGTGGCTCGATCAGTTGGATCGGTCTCATGATGATCATCTGCGTGGGTTACACCCTGGGTCCGATCATCCTCGCCACCAAACTCACCCACGTACCCGGGCCAGTCGTCGTCGCGGGAGCGACGGCCTTCGTGGCAATCTGCTGGATCCCGTGGTCGGTGGTGCACTGGCCCACGCACCTCTCGGGCGAGACCGCGACCTGCGTCGCCGTACTATCCGTGGTCTGCACCGCCGGGGCGTTCCTCACCTTCTTCGAACTCATCAAAGAGATTGGACCGACGAGGTCAGTGGTGGTCACCTACGTCAACACCGCCATCGCCGTCGTGCTCGGTATCGTGGGCCTCGGCGAGCCGCTCACCGTGGGCATCATCCTCGGTTTTCCCCTCGTCATCGTTGGTTCGATCTTTGCCACGAGCACGTCACGCAACAACACGCTTTCAGGCTCTGTACTGGGCCGAGACTCGAACCTGATCGTCAACGAGTAGCCACATCGCGCCCGACGTGTGCACGAGACGCACCTCGTGTCCACTCTCGACCGGACCGTGGTGGATCACCTCGACCTCGCTGACTGGTACGTCGACGACCTCACTCACCGCCTGCCAGACTGCCGCGTTGTTCACGTGTCCGACGACGTCCAAATCCGCACGACGCAGCGGCCACCCTTGACTCACGGCGTCTGGAGGAGGTTCACGCAGCGTGACGCGTCCGGGAACCTTTCGTCCCTGAATCGCTTCACCGTAGACGTCAAGGAAGTGAGGTTGAATGCGCACCGGATGACCAGAGGTGTCGACCGGCACCCAGAGCACCGCGGCCTCGAGGACGACTTCACCGTCAGAACAGACGTCCGTTCTCCGTTCAGCCCACGCGGCGCCCACGCCCGAGCACCACGTGGTGAGCGCCAGACGTTCATTCATTCGGGGCCAATCGCCGCTCGCGCGCCGCACGACGGCCCGTCGCACGACCCAGACGTAGTCCGAGACGATACCCGTGTCTTCCCAATCTTCGGTCGCCACGTCCTGGAGAAAGCGCGCCACACCGTCGAGTCGAAGGGCCCCCGAAGGATTGGCGTCACTGAGTCGAACGATCACCTGGCTCGTGTAACGACGACCGCGGTCACCTAGCGGCACAAATTCGATCACCGGGCCAAACTAACGTGCTCGTCACCGTAAAAGGTGCATTAGCGCAACGTGGCCCCCAGGGCCGCCCCCGTCGCGATCAAATTCTCACGGAGCTCGGCCACCTCAGACTCCGTCAAGGTCCGTTCAAGTGAACTCACTCGCACCGCGTAGGCGAGACTACGCGTGCCTTCTGGAAGTGCGGCGTCGTAGTAGACGTCAAAGAGTCGTACGTCCTCGACGAGTTCGTCACTCTGGGACAATGCGAACGCGAGGTCTTGCGCGTGCACGTTCTCAGGCGTCACGAAGGCCAGGTCGAACAAGGCACTCGGATAACGACTGGGTATCGACCCGTAATCGCTACGACGAGTCGCGAGCGTCCAATCGTTGAGGGCATCCAGGTCTAAGTCCAACACACCCGCGCGTCGTGGACCCACTCCGGGCACGACCGAGTGCAGAAATTGGGGGTCGATCTCACCCACGCGACCGAGTACGGCGCCAGTCGCGCGATCGACGAGTAACGCCGCGCGCGTGGGGTGCATGAAGGGCGCGGGCGCCAGGTCGGTTCGCACGACCACGTCACTGAGTCCCAGTCGTTGGGCGATGGTCGCCCACAGGGCGACCGCAGTGACGGCACTGTCGTCGGGCCGTCCGAGCACCATGGTCTGGCGTTCGTTCTCTCTGGGCAGGGCGAGCTCGACGGTTCCCCCGGCTCCTCCCCTGGTACGCCGAGGCTCGCCGGCACTCGGGTGAGAGAACACCGCGCCAATTTCGCTGAGGATGACGTTGCCCTCGCCCCGTTCGAGGTTCTTGGCCCACGCCTTGACGAGTCCCGTCACCATCGTGCCACGCATCACGGACTCGTCATCGGCGAGTGGATTGGTGATTCGAACCGGCTCGAGCCCGGGCTGGGCGACGCGGAACTCGGCATCACTGATCAGCGTGGGGGTCCACGCGTCGAGGCCGCCGAGGTCGACGACGACGTCGCGCACTCGCCGGCGCAACACCTGGCGCTCGTCGAGGCCACCAGGCGTCGGCCAGGAAGGAACGTGTCGGGGCAGGAGCTGATAGCTGTGGAGCCTCGCAATCTCTTCGATGACGTCCGCTCGTCCCGCGGCTCCCTCTCGAACGTCCAGCCGAGCGCTGGGTGCGGTCACCCGCAGACCCGAACCCACCACCTCGACGCCAAAGCCCAGCCCTTCGAGCAGACGAGTCACCTCGCCGGTCTCGATGCCGACACCCAAGGCTCGCGCAACGTCACCCTCGCCCAGCTCGACCGACGCGGGAACGGGCATCTGACCGCGAACGTCGAGCGGTTCGGCGAGCCACTCGAGCTCGGGAACACTCTCGCGAAGTACGTGGACGAAACGGGCTACGGCGCGCAACGCCAACTGAGGATCCACGCCTCGCTCAAACCTTGCCGACGCCTCACTACGAAGTCCGTGACGCTTGGAACTGCGCGCAATGTTCATTGGATCGAAAAACGCCGCCTCGACCAACACGTCGGTGGTGGTCTCGTTGATCTCGCTCGACGAGCCACCCATCATGCCCGCGAGACCAATCACGACGTCATCGCCGTCGACGATGACGCAATCCTCGCCGCTGTCGCCAAGTCCGCGTCCGGGACGGGCCAGGGTGCGTTCCACGCCGTCGAGGGTGACGAGGCTCTCGCCCGGTCGAGCTGCCCGCACGCGCAGTGTTTGGGACGCAACGTGTTTCGCGTCGTAGGGGTGCGTGGGCTGACCTAGTTCGAGCATCACGAGATTCGACGCGTCCACGACGTTCGAGATTGGTCGCATGCCCGAGGCCAGCAGTCGCTGGGCCACCCACGAGGGTGAAGGACCTACCGCGACCCGTCGAAGCACCGAGACGGTCAGGCGTCCGCACAGGGCGGGTGCCTCGATGCCGGCCGTGGCGACTGAGTCGCTCTTCACGGCGCTGTTGGGAGTGGCCAAGGGCGGCGATGCCAAAGGTCGCTGGAGTCGAGTCGCCAGGTCACGCGCGACCCCTTCGACGCACCACGCGTCGGGCCGATTACCTTCGACCGAGATGTCAAAGACGACGTCGGCCACGATGCCCAAAGCTTCGAGAAGACTCTCGCCCACTCGCGGTGTCGTCAGGTCGTCGAGGATCATGAGGCCCTCGTGGTCGTCGCTGAGGCGCAGTTCGCGCGCCGAGCAGAGCATGCCGTGTGAGGTGACGCCGCGCATCTTGCGCTCGGTGATCACGAAGCCACCCGGCAGTTCAGCCCCGATAGGCGCGAGAGGAACATAGTTGCCCAGGGCGAAATTTGACGCTCCGCAGACAATCTCGACCGGGCCGTCCCCCGCGTCCACCACGACCAGACGTACCCGATCAGCTCCGTCGATCGGACGTATCTCGTCGATGCGCGCGACGACCACGTCGTCGAGTCCTTCGCCCACTCTCTCGACGCCTTCGACCACGAGGCCAAGATCGTCTAAGAGGATCGTCAGTTCGTCAACACTCTCGGATAACTCAACGAATTCACGCAACCACGACAAGGGGATCTTCACGAGAACTGCCTCAAAAATCGAACATCGTTCTCGATGAGCGCGCGCATGTCGGAAATCTGATGGCGCATCTGCGCGCAACGATCGATCCCGAACCCGAAAGCGAATCCACTCCACACCTCCGCGTCGATCCCCACCGCCGCAAGGACTGCAGGATCCAACATGCCACAGCCACCAAGTTCAATCCAGCCAGTCTGAGAACAAGTGCGGCAACCTTCGCCGTGACAAATCGTGCACGTGATCTCAAACTCCGCTGATGGTTCGGTGAAGGGGAAAAAGCCCGGACGGAGCCGCGACGAGATGTCGGGTCCAAAGAACGCCTGAGTAAAGGTCTCGATCACGCCGGCCAGGTCGGCGAAGGTGATGCCTCGGTCCACCACCAACCCCTCAATCTGGTGGAACGTCGCCAAATGGCGAGCGTCGGGCGTGTCGCGTCGATAACAACGTCCGGGCATGACCGCGTGGACCGGCAATGAGTTCGTGCGGACCGCGCTTTCCATGAGGTGGATCTGCGTGGGCGAGGTGTGAGTCCGTAACACCACCGTCTCGGGCTCACCCAACTCGACGTAGAACGTGTCCCAGAGGCCCCGAGCCGGGTGCGCCGGTGGGATGTTGAGGGCCTCGAAGTTGTACCAGTCGCTTTCAACTTCGGGTCCTTCGGACACGCGAAAGCCCATGGCCACGAACACGTCCTCCAGGTGCCGCTGGGTCGAGGCGATCAAGCTCGGATGTCCGGCGTCGACCGGGCACCGCACGTTCTGGACCACGACGTCACCAAGTTCGAGCCGGTCGGCGGCGAGCGCTTGACTTCGAGCTGCGTTGGCCAGTTCACCTCGCCGCGCTTCGAGTGCTTCTTCGATCACCCGTCGGGCATCCTGTAATTCCGCGCCGGCGTCGCGGCGTACCGACGGCTCGAGCGAACCGAGTGACCTCTGCAGCGTCGAGAGTATCGAGCGCTTGCCAGTGATCGCGGGCTCCGCCTCGCGCAAGGCCTCGATGCTCGTCAGGGCGCGAATCGTCATCAGTAGAGCATCGACGTGTTGGGCGAGATCTCTTAGCGGTGAAGATGTCATGACCCTTCAAGGCTACGAGGTGACGATGACGATTTCGCGTCTTGTCGTTGATAGTACGCTTCAAAGGCAATTAACGAAGCCGCGATGCCCGCGTTCAGCGACTCACCTCGCCCCTGCGTGGGTATGGTCAGACTGGCGTCACACAGGGCGACACTCGCCTCGTCCAATCCCGTCGCCTCGTTCCCAATGACGACCACCGTCGAGCCCGTGAAATCTTGATTTCGGTGGCTCTCGCCCCCGCGCACGACCGTCGCGAACGTGCGCGCACCGCCAGCCGAGAAGTACGTGAGGGCCTCGTGGAGAGGACTCACGCATACGGGCACGTGGAATACCGAACCCGCACTCGCGCGAAGTGCCTTGGGATTGAACGGGTCAACGGACTGGCCACTGAAGATCACCGCATCGACTCCGGCGGCATCGGCGGAGCGAATGATCGTGCCGGCGTTGCCCGGGTCGCGCACGTCGTGCAGCACGAGCACCATTCCGGCCACCCTGAGGTCCGTCAAGGCGGTCACCGGAAGTCGAACCGTGGCCAGGAGCGGTTGAGGGGTCTGCGTGTCGGCGATCTTCTCGAGCACCCCCGCGGCTAAGGCGAAGACTCGTAGCCCGCGAGATTGGGCCGTACCTAGAACCTGGGCCACGACCGCACTGGTCTGTTCGGCCCCGTCAACGTAGATCGCCTCAAACTCCGCCCCCGAGTCGAGGCCCGCTTCGATGAGATCGGGGCCTTCGAGAACGCACACTCGCTCACTCCAGCGAAGCGAACGCTTGTTGACGAGGCGTCGCAGTCGACGCACCCGTTGATGTGACGGCCCTAACGCCTCGATCAGAACGACCTACTTCGCCAGTGCGTCGCTCGCCTGGGCGACGATCGCGGCGAAAGCGGCGCTGTCGTTCACGGCCAGGTCAGCCAGCATGCGCCGATCCACTTCGATCCCCGCGGCGTTGAGTCCGGCGATGAACCGACTGTAACTGAGTCCGTGCGCGCGGGTGCCCGCGTTGATGCGCTGAATCCAAAGGCGACGCATCTCTCCCTTACGCGCGCGACGGTCACGGAAGGCGTAGACGCCCGAGTGCTGGACGGCCTGATTCGCCGCGCGAAAAGTACGACTGCGGTCACCGTAGTAACCCTTGGCCTCTTCGAGAATTGCCTTGTGATGCTTCTTGGCGTTGACCGCCCTCTTGACACGTGCCATTTCAGTTCCTCTTTTCTAACTCGATCTCTACAGACCCATCAACTTCTTGACGTTCTTCTCTTGGCCCGGCGCGATGTCGGTCTCGCGACCGAGTCGGCGCGCGCGCACCGACGACTTCTTCTCCATCAGGTGACCACGGAAGGCCTTGCGACGGCGTAACTTGCCGGTGCCGGTGATCTTGATGCGCTTCTTGGCGCCACTGTCGGTCTTCATCTTCGGCATTTCAACTCTCCTCTATCGACACTTCCGCCGAAATACTCGGCACGACCTCTGCTTGCGGCGCTTCCTTCGCGCTCTCGACCTTGGCCTTGGTCTTCTTCTCCGGGCCCAGCACCATGATCATGTTGCGACCGTCCAACTTCGCCGCCGATTCGACTTTCGCCACGTCCATGAGACGCTCAACAATGCGATCCAGGATCTTCTTTCCAAGTTCAGGGTGGGCTGACTCTCGCCCGCGGAACATGATCGTGATCTTTACCTTGTGACCTTCGTTCAAGAACTTCTCCACGAGGCGGGTCTTGGTATCGAAGTCGCCCGGACCAATCTTGGGGCGGTACTTCATTTCCTTGACACCCACGTTTTGAGTCTTGCGACGCGATTCCTTCGCCTTTTGGGCCTCGTCGAACTTGAACTTTCCGTAGTCCATGATCCGACACACCGGGGGTTGGGCCGTGGGAGCAATCTCCACGAGATCCAAATCGAGGCTTCGCGCCAGCGCCAATGCTTCTCGAGTCGATACGACGCCTCGCTGCGTTCCCTCGTTGTCGATCAGGCGGACGGTGTCGACGCGGATACGGTCATTGACACGGTGGTCTCCAGGCACTGTTGCGATAACTCACTCCTTGCTCTACGCGACGCCTCGATGGCGTCGCCACGGCAAGCGGGGCGCAAAACTCCTGGGAACCCGGCGCACTCGAGTGGCCAGGTGGACGCTGGCGATGCCAACCTCACTTGCTGTGAACTGCCCCACTACGTTAGCAGAAGGCCAAAAGTCGCCCGGTCGCTGTTTTTAGCGCATCCTTAGGACCAGGCGTCTGGAACTCTTATGTACTCTTCGTATCTTTGTTCACCATGACCGCGACCCTCAGCCTCGACGACGAGACCAGACCCGCCGATTCCACCCGTTGGCGCCCGAGTGCGGCGGCGCTGGTCGCGCTCGGAGGCTTCGTCATTTTCGCGATTCTCGTGCTCACCAAGGCCACCGCCCTGCTCGAACCCGACGACTACGCCTACCGGGCCTCGATCGAAGCGCTGAGCCACGGACACATCCTGCTCACCAACGCCCAGTATGAGGCGCTCAATCGCCAGCTCGCCTCGAGTGGCGGGCAAGGAATCCTCCAGTGGCACCACCTCGCGTCGGGCAAGTGGATCAGTGAGAAAAACCCCGGCTATCCCTTCTTCGCGGTGCTGTTCTACATGCTCGGGCTTCTTCGCGTCACCCCCCTCTTCTACGGCGCCCTCGCGTGCGTCGGCCTCTTCGCGGGCGCCAAGGCGTGGCTCGGCAAGTGGGCCGGAACCTACGCGGTCTGGCTGTACTGCTTTTCGGGCGCCGCGGTCACCTTTGCCTGGCGCGACACCATGCCCAGTTTCACGGACGCGTCGTTGATCGCGGCGGGCTTTGGGGCACTGCTTTGGACCATGCTCAGCGAAGACGCTCCACCTCGGCGACGCCTGGCCATTGGTCTACTCGGGTTCCTCGCGCTCGAAGGCGCCGTCTTCATTCGCTACACCAATATCATCGAACTCGTCGTCGCGATTGCGGGCGTGCTCGCCTTCGCCAGGACCGTGCAGATACCGTGGCGCACGATTGGCACCTGGTTGGGCACCGTCGTGGTCTTTGGCGTCGGCGTGCTGGCCTTTGACCAGTGGGCCTACGGCAAGGCGACCGCGACGGGTTACTCACCCGGTGAGATCAGCTTCTCACTCTCGGCCCTCTGGCCGAACCTGAAGGGCATGCCCAAGCACCTCACGACCTCCATGCCCTTTTGGATCCTCGCGGGTCTGGCGTGCGTGTTCATCGCGGTTCGATTCGCTCGCGCCCGTGCGGGCGCCGCGTTCGACGAAGAACGTCGCCTCGCGGCCCGACGCGACGCCGTGGTCGGACTCGTCCTGGCGGTTGGTTGGCTCGGCCTTTGGTTCCTGTACCTGACCTACACCTGGACGGTCAACCAGGTCGGTGGTGGCCACGGGGAACTGGGCGGTGGTCCTGGTGGTGGTGGCCTCACGGTGCACGTGATCCGCTTCTACCTACCCGCACTCGGGCTCATCGCGCTACTGGGCTCGTGGTTGCTTGTTCGACTCGGTCGGCTCGTACCCTGGGCGCTCGTAGGCGCACTGGTACTCGCGGCGGTGCTGTCGTTTCACGCAATGGCGTCGTCGGGTTCCATTGGCGGCGGCCCGAACGGCGGGTTTCCTGGCGCCGGTTCGTTTCACTTTCCCGCTGGCTCTAAGGTGCGGTTGCCCGGAGGATTGGGGGGCTTCAGTGGAGTCACGCCGCCGCCCGGAGGCGGTTACGGGCCGCCACCAACGTCTAGTTCGTCCAAGGGGTGATCATCGCACCCGATAATTTGGTGCCATGGACGAACCAGAAGATCTGAAGGACTCAGAAGAGATCAAGTATTTTCGCGAGACCCCGGTCGAGACCGTGCTGGGCAATCACATCTTCGTGTTGCTCCAGGTCGCCGCCGTGCACCTGGCCGAGACGCCCGCGGACCTCGCGGGCGCCCAACTCGTCATCGACGTCCTGAGCGCCATGATCAAGGCCGGGGGTGTCCGTCTGGGCGAACACGTCGACCTCTACCGCAGCGCTCTCGCCGAGGTCCAACAGGTTTTCGTGCGCGCGGCCCAACCGGCGAAGAGCACGACCTCAGGTGGTGGCCCTGAAGTTGAAGGTGAGACACAAACCGCCGAGTGAGCTTTGCGACGTCGTCATCTCGCCGTTCATCGCCGCACTCAAGTCGGCCATGATGCTCATGCCCAGGCCCGAGCCGCCCGATTCGCGGCTTCGCGACGGGTCGAAGCGTCGGAAGCGCTCCTGACGTTGTCCGTACACCGGTAGTCCCGGACCCCCGTCCTCGACGCGAAGCTGTACGCTCGCGCCAACGCGACCCAGGGTGACGCGAACCGGAGCGTCATCGGGGGTGTGACGAGCGACGTTACTCAGGGCGTTGGTCATCATGCGATCTACGAGGTCCAGTCGCGCGCTCAATTCGAGGCCCGGCTCAATGTCGCTTTCGACGACCCGCGCGGGGTGGTCGTCGCGGAATTCTTCCACGCCCGCACGCACCACGTCGCTCAAGGGAACGCGTTCAACGTTGCCGGGTGGAAGTTCACGGATCTCGGCGAGCAGCAAGAGGTCACTCACCAGGACCTCCATGCGAAGGATCTCCCTTTGCATTCGCTCGATGGCCCGCGCCAACTGCTCGGCCGAGACCTCGGGGCTGGCGATGAGTTCGGTGTAGCCCTTAATGACCGTGAGTGGCGTGCGCAGTTCGTGGGACGCGTCGCCAATGAACAGCTGCATGGACTCCGCGTGGCGCGACTCCACTTCAATCTTCTCCTGGAGCGTGCGAACCATCGTCGCCAGGGCGCGTTGCAGTTCGCGCACGTCCTTGCTGCCACGATTGGGCGGCACGGTCTCGTAGGTCTGGCCTTCGGCGACGTCGGACGCGAAGCCAATGAGCCCTTCCATCGTGACCAGGTCGCGACGCATGAAGAGCCGAGCGACCACCACCATCGCCAGGGCCGCCAACACCGCGGCCAGGGCGACTCGCAGGATCAACTGTTGGTTCGAGCGGCTGATGCTCTTGGTCGAGGCGGCGACGAGGAGGAAGTCACCTCCGCCGATGTTGAGCGACCGGACACGAAATCCGGGCAGGTTGGACTCGCTGACGACCGAGGACAATGAGTTGTGCACGTCCGCGAGGGTGGGAGTGGCTCTCAAGGGTGTGTTGGCACCGATGAGCTGGGTCACGCTCCCGTCGGGATAGACGACGTCCAGGGTGAGGTCGAAATTGTTCTTCTGATCGACGTTGATCGCGTCACTGAGCGCCTCGTTCGGGGTGCCGATGCCGCTCTGGACCACCGCGTTTACCGTTTGATCCAGGTTGCTGAAGGCCGAATGCGTGCTCGAGTTGACCGCGTACCATCCCACCGAGAGTGCCACCACCGTGGTGATGACGATGAGCAGAATGGTCAGGCGCGTGGCCAGCTTCACTACTTGGTGCTTTCGTCAACCAGTTTGAATCCGACTCCACGTACCGTGGTGACCGGCGCGAAGCCATCGCGGTGGACCTTTCTACGTAGGTACGACACGTACGTATCGAGCACCGACGTCTCAGAGTCGAAATCGATGTTCCACACCTCGCGCAGGAGTTGTTCGCGAGTGACCAGCCGATTCTTACGCTCCATGAGCACTTCGAGAAGACGAAATTCCGTGGCCGAGAGTTCAATCGGCTCTTCATCGAGAAACACTTCGTGGCGGTCGACGTTCATCGTAAGTCGCCCGCACTCGTAGTGCACGTCGTCGTCGCCCGGCATCGCCCGGCGCAGGATGGCCTTCACCCTCAAGAGGAGTTCTTCGAGGCTAAAGGGCTTGCGCACGTAGTCGTCGGCCCCGTAGCGCAGACCTTGGGCGACGTCGTCGTTCGAATCTCGCGCCGAGAGCATCAGGACCGGGGTCTGGGTGTCGTGTTCGCGAAGCTTGGACAAGAATTCGAATCCGTTCATGTTCGGCATGTTGATGTCCACGATGCAAAGGTCGGCGCGATGCCGGTGCAACATCTCAAAGGCCTCGACGCCGTTCGCGGCGGTCTCGGTCTCGTAGCCAGCGATCCTCAAGGCGTCACAGAGCAAGTCCCGGACACCAGGCTCGTCGTCAACCACCAGTACCGTCGTCATCATTCTGCCCTCATGAAGTGAGCGTACCTTTTGTGCGCCAGCCGATTGCTCACGCAGCGGCCAAAGAGTTCACAGAGAACGCTCCTACGTCCCACAGCAATTTCACAACTTTGGTCGATACGCTAGAGAACGTCCGTTCGAAAGGGGATCCGATGAAGAAGTCACTTCCTCGTACGATCGCCTCTCTGTGCATGTGCGCGACACTCTTGTTCTGTGCCTCCGCAGCTTCTGGTGCCCCCTTGGGACGGTCGAACCACGGCGCAACGACCACCACGACCTTCGGCCCGTGGAAGACCTACCGCCAGGCACTCGCCGCCTACGTCGCCGCGCGCAAGACGATCGCCGAGACCTTTCGCGCCGCGGTCCAAACCGCCAAGTCGACCTACTTCGCCGCGCTCGCTTCGGCGACCCCCGCCGAACGCAGCACCGCGAGGGCCGCGTACGAACTCGCCATCGCCCAGGCCGCGGCGACGCGCAGTTCGGCCTTGATCAGTCTCGGGAACCCGCCGGTACGACCCAGTTAGTTCGACGCAACTCGGCGATACGTGTCGCCCAGCAGCGTGCGACTCCTTCTAGCGCCGAAACGGTGCCACGTCGACCACCTCGTCGTACCCGAGGTGACCCACCGCCCTCGTCGCACGTGCGCGCACGCCCACGGCAATCGTTCGCGAGCCGTCCAGGATATTGACGCAGTGAAAATACAAGGACTCGCCGCGGTGATCGCGAAATACACCGTCACCTCGGGCATCGTCAAAGGCGGCAATGACTCCTTCGATCATGTCGTGCGAGACAAGGAGCCCTGACGAAGTAGTGACACCATCTCGAGCGCGGTGAAAGCGGCTTCGCGACCTTTATTGGTCTCATTGGGTAGCGAGCGCTCGAGTGCCTGCTCGACCGTGTTGACCGTCAGCACCCCAAAGACCACGGGCACGCCACGGCTCAACTGCACGTCTTGGATACCGCGTGCGCACTCGCCCGCCACCACGTCGTAATGTCCCGTCTCGCCTCGAATCACCGCACCGAGCGTGATCACCGCGTCCACTGGTCGAGTCGCGCTCGCGAAACCTCGCGCCAACAAGGGCAACTCAAAGGCGCCGGGTGCCCAGGCGAGCGAGACGTCACGACGGTCGACGCCCGCCTCGTCGAGCACGTCCAGTGCACCGGCGAGCAGTCTGGTCGTTATTCCGCCGTTGAACCGCGAACACGCGATGCCCACCCGCAGGCCGCGGCCGTCGTGGGTGCCTTCGAGATACTCACCGACCCTCGCGCGCAGGCTCTCGCCGACGGACGAATCGAACTTCGTCTCACTCGACGTCGTCATCGAGGCCTCCGAGTAGGTGACCCATTCGTTCACGCTTGGTGCGCAAGTAGTCGATATTGAACTCCGTGGGACGGCTCTCGAGGGCGACTCGTTCGACGATGTTCAGCCCGAAGCCCTCGAGACCGCCGTACTTCGAAGGGTTGTTGGTCATCAGGCGCATGGTCGTCACGCCGAGGTCAACCAGGATCTGCGCGCCGATACCGTACTCGCGTGAATCGACCGGCAATCCGAGCTCAAGATTTGCGTCGACGGTATCATGACCGTCTTCTTGGAGGGCGTACGCGCGTATCTTGTGGCCGAGTCCGATGCCTCGACCTTCGTGGCCACGCAAGTACACGACGACGCCCGTGCCTTCGGCGGCGATCTTGGCCAACGCCGTGTGCAATTGGGGACCACAGTCACAGCGCAACGACCCCAACGCGTCACCGGTCAGACATTCCGAGTGCACCCGAACGAGCACGTTCTGCGCGTCACTGACGTCGCCGTACACCAGCGCCATGTGCTGTTCACCATCGAGGACGTTCTCGTAGACGAAGGCCTGGAATTGGCCGAACTCGGTGGGCAACGACGCTTCGGCGATGCGCTTGACGAGTTTCTCGTGGTGGCGCCGGTAACGAATGAGGTCCGCGATGGTCACGATCGGCAGCGCGTGGCGCCGGGCAAACTCTTCGAGTTCGGGTAGTCGGGCCATGCCGGTCTTGTCGGCGGTCACCACCTCACAGAGCACGCCCGAGGGATACTTGCCGGCGAGTCGACAAAGATCCACGGTCGCTTCAGTGTGACCAGCGCGCTTGAGTACTCCCCCCGTGCGGTAGCGCAGCGGAAAGATGTGACCGGGACGATTGAGGTCGCTCGGTCGCGTGGTGGGGTCGATCAACGCGCGCACCGTGGCCGCGCGGTCACTCGCCGAGATCCCCGTAGACGTTCCGTGGCGAACGTCCACGGTCACGGTGAAGGCGGTGCGTTGCGCTTCGGTGTTCGCCACCACCATGAGGGGCAGATCGAGTTCGTCGGCCCGCTGGGACTCGAGCGGCACACAGAACACGCCCGACGTGTGTTCGAGGAAGAACGCCATGCTCTCGGGCGTGACGTCCTCGGCGGCCATGATCAGGTCACCCTCATTCTCGCGATCCTCGTCATCGACGACCACGACCATCCCGCCACGCTTTATCTGGGCAATCGCTTCTTCAATCGTTGACAGCGCCATCAGACCTCCACGTCCACACGTATATCTTCGCCGATTCTCGACACGTCCACCACCCGTCCCCGGCGAAGCGTGCCAATGGTGGGAGTCGACATGGTCTTTAAAGCGCCGAGGGTGCCCGAGGCACCCGCGAAAGCGGGCGCTTGGTACCACACCACGTGATTGACCAAGCCCTGCTCGAGGAACTCACTCGCGGTCGTCGGACCCCCTTCGACGAGTAGCTGGAGCACGTCGTGCTCACCGAGTTCGTCCAGTACGAGGCCGAGTTCACCGCTTCGCTCGAGACACGGTCGGACTCGGGCGTTTTCGGGCACGGCGCCGAGCACCACGCGCAGCGGCTCGATGATGATGTCGTCCAATCGAGCGGTGAGGACCGGGTCGTCGGTGCGCACCGTACCCGCGCCCACGAGGATCGCCTGGCTTTGGGCGCGAAGCACGTGCGCGTCTCGGCGCGCCGCTTCACCCGTGATCCACTGACTCGTTCCATCCGACATGGCGACGACCCCGTCGAGCGTCGAGGCGATCTTGAGCACTACGTAGGGACGTCCCGTGCGCCGGTGCCACAGGTACGCGGCGAGTTGCTGGCGCACGAGGGCTTCTTCGATCCCCACCTCAACCTGCACCCCCGACGCCTTCAGCAATTCAACGCCCCGGCCCGAGACTCGCGAATCGGGATCGAGCGTGCCGATCACGACTCGGGCGACACCCGCCGACACGATCGCCTCCACGCAGGGACCCGTTCGTCCCACGTGACAGCACGGCTCGAGCGTGACCACCATCGTGGCACCTCGTGCGTTCTCCCCCGCTCGGCGAAGCGCCACGATCTCGGCGTGGGATTCGCCGGGCGCTTGGGTATGACCCTCGCCCACGACGACGCCCTGGTCGTTGACCAGAAGTGCCCCCACCCAGGGGTTCGGTGGCGCGTGCAGTCGCGCTTTCTCCCCGGCTTCAATAGCCATCAACATGTACTCGTGGGGTGCCAGCGCCATAAATTCAGCTTCGAGCGGCCTCTCGCAACGCGTGCGCCGCTTGGAGCGGCTCGGGGGCCGCGAAGATCGCCGAGCCCGCGACCAGCACGTTCGCGCCGGCCCCGACCGCGACGCGCGCCGTTCCCACGTCGATCCCACCGTCGACCTCGATGTCGACGGCCAGGCGTTGCTGGTCCACTTCGTGGCGAGCGTTCGCGACTTTGGGCATCACGTCAGCGATGAAGGATTGGCCGCCGAAACCTGGAAACACCGTCATCAAGAGCAATAGATCGATGTCGCCGAGGAACGGCGCCACTCGATCAAAGGACGTATCGGGATTGGCGGCCAACCCGATTCGAAGGCCTAAGGCGCGAGCGTCTTGGATAAGGGTCTCGGTACCCCCCACTTCGACGTGGACCGTGCAACCGTTCGCGCCCGCCTTCTGGAAAGCCTCGAGATAACGCCCGGGCTCGGTCATCATCAGATGACAGTCAAAGAAACGCGTGCTGTAGGCGCGCAACGAACGAACCACCGGCGGTCCGATCGACACGTTGGGCACGAAGTGCCCATCCATCACGTCCACGTGCAGCCAATCGGTCTCGGCGTCCACTTCGTGCACGCGCGCGGCGAGTTCGCCGAAGTCCGCCGCGAGGATTGAAGGGGCAATCCGAAGGGCACCGGGCGGACCAGGATCTATCGTTGTCACAATTTCAGCCTAGGGCGTCGACCTCGTCCTCAAGACCACGACGACGTCGGCGAAAGGCGCGCGCCCGACCACCACGCGTTCGCGCCCATAGCGCGTGAGCCTTCGACCTGGACCTCGTCGAGTGCGTACGCACCGTCGGCGGCGTGAAGCACCACCTCACCGCCCTCGTAGGTGAGAGTCCCGGCGGGAGCGTGAGAAGCGACCACGTGCCCGCGCAGTACCCGGACCCGACGACCCGCCACGAAAAAGAATGCCCGCCCGAGTCGCACGGTTCGCGCGAGCAACACCGCCGTCTTCGACGGTTCGAGGTGAAAGGTGTCACTGGTGAGTTTCTCTGCGTAGGTCGGCTCGCCGACTTGGAGAACGGGATGTTCGAGCAGGTCGCGCGAACCCAAGACCTCAACGAGCAGTGCCGCCCCCAACCTCGCGAGTTCGTCCAGAAGATCCGCGGCGCTCTTGTCGTCGACGTCCGTGCTCGCTTGCGCGTGTAGCGGTCCGGTGTCGAGGGATTCTTCGAGTGACATGACGCACACGCCCGTGCGCTCGTCACCCGCGAGGATCGCCCGTTCCACGGGCGCCGCACCGCGCCAACGCGGCAGCAGGGAAAAATGAACGTTGAGCATTGGGGTGTGCGCAAGCACCGACGCGGGGATGAGCGCCCCGAACGCTACGACCACCCCGCGGTCGGCATCGAGACCTTCGAGTTCCTTCATTGAGTGACCCACGCGAAGACCGAGGTCGAGGGCGGCCTGCTTGACCGGACTGGGTGAGAGCGATGAGCCACGACCACGCTTACGGTCGGGACGAGTGATCACCAGGGCAACCTCGTGGCCCGCACCCACCAGCGCCTCGAGTGCGGGCACGGCGGCGCTCGGCGTGCCGAGGAACACGAGCCGCATTTAGTTCTCGAGCAGAAGGTTGAGAACGTCGGGATCGCTGTTCGCGAGCGCGACGTTACGCGCTCGCAGGATCTTCTTTGCTTCGCGACGCTGATCGTCGTCGAGGCGCTCGATCAATAGGACGCCATTCAGGTGGTCCATCTCGTGTTGGAAGATTCGCCCTTCGAACTCGTTTGCTTCGACGCTTATCTCGTTACCATCGAGGTCATAACCCACGAGGTGCACGGCGTTCGCTCGGGTGATCTCCCAACTGAGATCCGGCACCGAGAGGCAACCTTCGAGGTAGGTCCACTCACCATCGGTCTCGATGATGGACGGATTCACCACCACCACGGGACCCTCACCCTTGTCGTAGACGAAGAGTCGTTTCTGGACGCCGATCTGGTTCGCCGCGAGGCCAACGCCGGGCGCCTCGTACATGGTCGCAATCATCATCTCGGCGAGTTGGGCCACGCGAGCGTCAATGTCGTCAATCTCGGTGGTGACCTCGTTGAGGACGGGATCGCCGTAGGTTCTGATCGGCAGCGTGTTCACCCCACTACGTTACCGCCCACCGCTTTTGGACCGTCCGAGCGATGACGCAGTCTTGTGCGGACCGGCCTTCGCGATGAAAGGTTTGCCTGTCAATGTCGCGTGACGAGCTCTGTGGGACCCGGTTCAGTGCGGTACTAGTGAACTGCGACACGAACCTTCTCAGCGGGTCTCGAGACGGCGCGCAGCGCCGACGTGAGTTCGTCAACGGCACTCGCGCGTACGTCAAATCCCCGCGACGTCGCGTGCACCGAGATCGGTGCTCGTAATTGGGCGACGAAGGACTCCGCGCCGGGCCCGGACACCTCGGCGAGCGCACCGTAAGGTGGCAGGGCTAGCAACTGCGCGGTGGCGACGTCCTCGAGCATGATCGCACTGACGTCACCGCTTTGTAGGGCCTGCACCACGACGTCGTTGCTTCGCCTCGTCTGGATGACCACCTCACCATGACTCTCGGACCGTGATCCCACGAGTCGTCCAGCCTTGCCCACCGCGGTTAGCGCCGCACGACGAGCGGATTCACGAGGCGCGAGCAGATATTGGTCGAAGTCAACGAAGATCACGACCCCGCAGTGACGGACCCGTTGCCAAATGGCCTCGGTGCCCACGACCACGCGCGACAGCGACGAGCCCGGATCGCTCGCGGCGGTCAGTTCGGTGACCGGCTGGGAGAGTTGCGCCGACACGTCCCTCGCGAGGGTCGTCACGCCCACTCGCACGCGCCGCAAGTTGGTCGCCCCGCACGCGCGACAGAAGTTCGCGCGCAGTTCGTGGCGCTGGGCGCACGCTAACTGATCGCCGATCTCCTCTTCGGCCATGCCACACTCGACGCATCGGGCAAGTTCGCCACATTTTCGACACGCGAAGAGTCGTCCGGTACCTAGGCGTTGGAGCACCACCGCCACCGCGACTGCTTCGTCGCCGCCGAGTGCCCGATGCGCCGCGTCAAGGGCCTCACGAGCAAGGACGCCGTCGCGCGGGTCACTGGCGCGCCGGTCGACGACGCGCACGTTGGGCCAGCCGGCAGGCACGTCGCTCAGGGCGCGCACGTGTGCGTCCAGAATCAGTGTCGGTGACGGAATCATGGACGTGGCCCACCAGGGCGCGCTCTCACGCCGGCAACGCTCGCGCAGAAGGGTGAAGGCGTCCCACGTCGGAGCCGCCTCGGACTCGAAGGCCTCGTCGTCGGCGTCCACCAATACCGCTCCCGCCACGCGAGGTACCGGAGCCAAGGTCGTGCCACGCGCACCCACGACCACGGGCCAACCCGCTCGCATGCGGTCCCACTGCTCGCCCGAGGCGACCGGCAGTCCGCGCTGCTCGAGGCGTCCGCGTAGTCGCGTCGCCCAAGACTCACTGGGCACGAGGACCAGCAGGGAACCGGGTCGGTCGTGGGTCTGCTGGTAGGCACTCAGGATCATCGCCAACGGGTCAGTCGTCGGAGACACGTGCCAGACGCCCGGTGCGAGATCGTCCACACCGTCGCGAACGTGCGGCTCGAGCGCCGGGGCGATCGGCACGTCGGGCAAGGACGTGACGAGCCGTTTGGGCGACGCCGAGATGAGAAACCGAGACAACGGGCTATACCACCGCTCACTCGCCCACGTCAGGAGCTCGAGCATCGACGCCGGAGGTCCGTACCCGAGCCACTTGGTGACGGCCTTGAGGTCGTCGCGCGCATCGACTTCGGCGACGACCCAGGCCCGCACGGAGCGGTGGTTGAAGTCCACGCGCACCCGGTCCCCCACCCGGGCGTGCGCGCTCGACTCGCTCAGGTTGTAGTCGAAGGGTCGGTCAACGGCGCCAACTTCGGTGATTACGCGAACCGCACGCAGGGCGGCCACTTACAGCGACAGTTCTCGGCGCAGATCGTCTAGGCGGGGTGTCTGTTCCCAGGTGAAGCCCTGGTCGCTTCGCCCGAAGTGACCGTACGCGGCGGTGCGCTGATAGATAGGTCGGCGCAGGTCCAAGTCGCGGATTATCGCAGCCGGTCGCAGGTCGAAGATGGCGTCGACGGCTTTGGCGATCTGGGCCCGGTCCACGCGCTCGGTACCAAAGGTGTTCACCAGTACCGAGACCGGTCGCGCGACGCCAATGGCGTAGGCGACCTGTACCTCGCAACGATCGGCCGCGCCCGAGGCGACCACGTGCTTGGCGACCCAGCGCGCGGCGTACGCGGCGGAACGGTCGACCTTGGAAGGGTCCTTACCCGAGAACGCGCCGCCACCGTGGCGAGCCATACCACCGTAGGTATCGACGATGATCTTGCGTCCCGTGAGACCGGCGTCGGCGTGGGGTCCCCCGAGTACGAACTTGCCCGACGGGTTGGCGTAGACCCGCACCGAACTCGTATCAAGGTTCGACGGCAACATGGGTTTGATCACGTGCTCGAGCAGGTCGTTCTTGATCGTGGTCTGGGAGTCGTAACCGTCTTCGTGCTGGGTCGAGATCAACACCGTGTCCACCGCGACTGGTCGATCCCCTTCGTAGACGATGGTCACCTGGGTCTTGCCATCGGGGCGAAGGTACGGCACCTCGCCCGAGCGACGCACCTGGGTGAGGCGCATCGAAAGGCGGTGCGCGAGCCAGATGGGTACGGGCATGAAGTCCTCGTTGTCATTACAGGCGTAGCCGAACATCATGCCCTGGTCACCCGCTCCCAGCGCGTTCAGTTCGTCCTCGACCGATCCGGTGCGGTGCTCGAAGGCCGTATCGACACCACCCGCGATGTCGACGCTCTGTTTATCAAAGGACACGAGTACGGCGCAGTTCTTGCCGTCGAATCCCTTGGCCCCGTCGTCGTAGCCAATGTCCAGGATGGTCTTTCGCGCCACGGCGGTGACGTCGACCGACGCGCTCGTGGTGACCTCACCGGCGATCACGCACAGGCCCGTCGTGAGCAGCGTCTCACAGGCCACGCGCGCCGTGGGGTCTTGGGTGAGGATCGCGTCAAGCACGCCGTCGGAGATCTGGTCGGCGATCTTGTCAGGATGGCCTTCGGTCACCGACTCCGAGGTGAAGAGGGTGCGGTCGCTCATGGTGCTCCTTGGGGTAACAATGAGGCAACCCTAGCCAAGATCTCGTATGAAATGGCATCTTTCGAACGAAGGTCTACCGAATCCGCGCGCTCGGCGCGGTCGAGGATGACCACTTCGTTGGTCGGGTGTTCAAATCCGGCACTCGGCGCACTGACGTCGTTCACCACCAACAGGTCAACACCTTTGGCGTGCAACTTCTTTCGTGCGTTCTGTTCGACGTTGGTCGTCTCGGCGGCGAAACCCACGATGACCTGGTGCGCGGACTTCTTCGCGACGAGATCGACCAAGATGTCCGCGGTCGGCTCGAAATGAAGCACCGGTGGTCCCTGATCTTTTTTCAACTTCTCGTCTGAGGGCTTGACCGTAAAGTCCGCGACCGCGGCGGCCATGATGACCACGTCGACGTTCGCTAGGTGCGAGAGGACCTCGTCGTGCATCTCACTCGCGCTCTCCACCTTTCGTACGTCCACGTCGCGCACGACGTCCAGGGCGAGCGCCCGATTGACCGTCGACACGAGGGTGACCTTCGCGCCGAGTCGACTCGCCACTTCGGCGAGCGCGTAACCCTGGCGTCCCGACGAACGATTCGAGATCACGCGCACCGGGTCGATCGCCTCGCGAGTGCCACCAGCGGTGATAAGGACACGTCGTCCCGAGAACGGACCCTCGTAGCCACGCGCCAGTCGCTTCACCAATTCGGCGATCTCCTGGGGCTCGCGCATACGACCCGCGCCCACGTCCCCGCCGGCGAGCGCACCCACGTCGGGTTCGAGCACCAACACGCCGCGGCGACGAAGCGTCGCGAGGTTCTCCTGGACCGAGGGCTGCTCCCA
>Ga0181522_10000576_pt1 | contig 26694 bp, 20 predicted proteins | sample PEATcosm2014_Bin_27_FD_121103 | JGI IMG/M metagenome (GOLD analysis project Ga0181522, IMG submission 121103) | Peatland microbial communities from MTU Mesocosm Facility, Houghton, MI, USA - PEATcosm2014_Bin05_10_metaG | ecosystem: Environmental > Terrestrial > Soil > Wetlands > Peat | place...
GCGCCAGTTCTTCGGTGCGGTCCGGCGCCTGCATCGTGATTTTGAGCATGAACCGGTCCTTCTGCGCCTCGGGCAGCGGATAGGTGCCTTCGTATTCAATCGGGTTTTGCGTGGCGAAGACGGTGAAATTCGACGGCAGCAGATGCGTTTCACGGTCGATCGTCACCACGCGTTCCTGCATCGCCTGCAACAGCGCGGACTGGGTCTTGGCCGGCGCGCGGTTGATTTCATCCGCCAGCAGAAACGAGGTGAAGATGGGGCCTTTGATGAGCGAGAACTCGTTTTTCTGCAGGTTGAAGACGTTGGTGCCGGTGATGTCCGCCGGCATCAGGTCGGGCGTGAACTGGATGCGCGCAAAATCCGCGCCGAGCACGCGGGCGAGCGTGCGCACGAGCAGGGTTTTGGCGACGCCGGGCACGCCTTCGATGAGGGCGTGGTTGCCGGTGAAGATGGCGATGAGCGCCTTTTCGATGACGTCGTGCTGGCCGATGATGACTTTGCCGGCCTCCGACCGTGCCTGTGCGAGGACTTCCTTTAATCGTTCAGTATTCATGATTTTGGTGGTGCATTGTGGGATCCGAGGATGGAGCAGATTGTTTTGTAGGTCGCGACGGGATTGCGGGCCTTGGGGGGCAGGGAGATTTCCGCCTGGAATACGGCCTCGGCCTGTTGGCGCCGCGGGACGGAATGTTGGCCGGCCGGCCCGGCCGATTTTTTCCATTCGGCAAAACAAACCGGCAGCAGGTCGCGCGGGGCGATGCTGCGGCGGAGCAGGTTGACAAAACCGGCCGCCGAGTCTTTGCCGGCGATGAAGCCCTGCCGCTCCTCCTCGGCGTGCGGCGGCACGAGGCTGCCGGCATTTTTCCAGATGAACAACCCGGCCAGCAGCAGCAACCCCGCCGCCAGCCCGTGCAACCGGTATTTGCGCATCAGCATTGCGACCCCGGAAGTCTCGACGACGCCGAAATGTGCCTCGTCAAAGACGGCGTTTTGATTTGCGCCGACGAGCCATGCCAGCAATGCCGCATGCCGGTCCTTCTCCATCGCCTCGTTGCTTACGAAATAGGAATCCGTGGCCATCACAACCGAGCCTTTACCGAACTGTCGTTCAATCAGCACCGCCCGGGTTCCGCGCGCGTAAATCACGCGCCATGCGCTGTCCAGATTGGTGAAAACCGCGCCGCTGTACCAGTCGAGTACCCGCGGCAACGGCAGATCCGTTTTGTTCTCCACCCGCACCGGTTCGAAAGCGTCGTTGAACTGTGTCAGTTTTATAAAATCCGTCCCAAAGCCCCAACGTTCGGTCAGTTCCACCCCCTGGTCTTCGTCGTCGGTTTTCTTTTTCTTCTTCGGTTTGTCGGGGGTCATTTTTTCGCCCTTGGCCCGGGATTGGGCTGAATCCACCGAATTGGTTTCATCCTCCTCCTCCGGATCAGAGAACGCAACGGTCTGCGGAAAGAACGTGATGACCAGCCGGTTGCCGCGGGCAAGAAAAACGTCCAGCTCGCGGGACAAATCCGCCGGCACCCAGTCCCAGTCGTAAGCCGAACCGGCCAGTTGCAGATAAACCGTGCGCGGCTCCTCCGGCAGAAGATTCTCGGTGCTGAAATCGCGGCGGGTGGAAATGCCGGGCACCTGGCCGAGGCTTTCATAAAACGCCATGGTGCCGAGCGGATCCGAACGCAACGTCGAGTACGCCGGGTAAACGTCGCCCACCTCGAACCGGAGCTGGAAAAGCCGGACCAAACCGAAGGTGAGCGCCGCCACGCAGCCCAGCAACAGGATGAGGGGAAAATATCGTTTCATCCGGCGGCCTTCATCCTTTCCACGTTGGCGGCGAACCGCCCCACAAGTTCAGAATCGACCTCGTGCAGGCCATACCAGACACGCTCAAATGACCCCAGGTTGTCGTCGAAAATCGATAACAGGTCGGGAAACGAATGTGCGCGCCGGCGCAGTTCGCGCTCGTACTCGCGGTTGGATTTGAACCGCGCGATGCTGATCAGATTCCGCGAGGCCAGGTGGGCAAGGCTGGCGAAATAAAATGCCCGCAGGGCCAGGCGCAATTCACCCCGCTCAAGAAGTTCGCGGGCCAGCTTCGTCCAACTGTCCCCCGGCAGCTGGTCAGCCCCCACGTTTTCATCGTTGACGTCCGGCACCGGTTGGATGGGTTCGCTGGCGACGACCGCCGGGGCCATCCGGTCCCGCCAGACGCGATAGAGCAGGACGGCCAGCGCAGCCAGCGCCACGGCCACCAGGCCGTAAAGCAATATTTGCAGGACCTCGATCCAGCCGTAACCGGAGGTTCGGGAACCGGAGTAGGTTTGCGGGTGCCGGAAATGTTTCCGCAACCAGTTGTCCAACCAGTCAAAAACGGCGCGGGCCCACTTCCGCAGCATGGCGCCGACCTTGTCGAAGAATTTCGCTAACAGGCCTTCCTGCGCGTCCGATTCGGCGGTTTTCTCCCGCGGCATGCGCCAGGTGTATTTGTCTTTGTGGATGGTCCGGTTGATGGCCCGGTCGAGCTCGGCCGGGGGAACCGGCGCTGAAACTGGTGCCGCGGCCGGTGGCGGGAGGGCGGGCGCCGGCGCGTCCGCCGCCAGGACCGGTGACGCGCAGAACAGCCCCAGTAAAAATACCGCGATCACGGCCAGCGGTGGTGAAGCTGCCGCAACCGAATTCAACTCCGCCCGCAAATCTTCCCCAGACTCCAGCGCCTCGCCATAAAAACAGCGCAGGACATAAACGGTTTTCAATATCGGGTCCACGCACAGATAGGTCAGCCCCAGCATGCCGGCAAAAAAGGTCGTGTTCAACATGCTGAACGTGCTCCGGGTGAAAATCGATTCGATGCCGAACAGCATCTTGATCAGATGCGGCAGCATCAAACCCGTCACCGCCCAATTGAGAAACACATAAAAGCCGAACCCGGACAGGATGGCCAAAACCAGGTGGTTTTGCCTGGGCCAGAGCAACGCCTGTTGCCACGATTTTTTCAGCAAAGCCGAAAGCCCTGCCGGACCACCGTCGTCCAAGGCGGTCACATTCTGATAAAAGGCATAAACCCAGGCCGCGGGCAGCACGGGAACAAGCGACAGCGGGATCACGAACAGGCCGGACGGTTGCACGAAGGCCTGCGTCAGGAGGACGCGTCCCCAGCGGCGGGCCGTCCAGTGCGGCGCCGGTTCGGCGGCAAGGTGCGCCCGCAGCCGCCGGGCGAAAATGACCTGCCAGAACTTCAGCCAAAGAAACAACATGGCCATGCCCAGTGCGGAATCAACCAGATGCTGCCCGGCAAAAGGGCTGCGGCTCATGTCCGCCCAGAAATAAAGCAGCCCGAGCACAAACGGAATGGCGCCCAGATAATAAACCGCCAGGGTGGCGGCCGGCGCGGTGCGCAGCCGGTGGGTGGCCTCCTCAATGAGATCGAAGCTGGCTTTGCCCTGTCGGCGTTGATGCGTGCCTTTCATTCCTGATCGACCCAAGGAACCTGCCAGAGCGTTCCCTCGTGGAACGTCGCCGGCAGCTTCAACAAGCCTTCCCCGATGAGAAAGAAGAAAAACCAGGCGATCAAAATTCCGGAGGCACACCAGGCCAGGCGCAAAAGCCGCGCGAGCGCGGTATGCCGGGAGGGTGGCTGCCGCGTCAGCTTTTTCAGGCAGGCGGCGCAGACCACGCGGTCGTCATGTTCGGTGATGCACTCGCGACAGAAACACTGTCCGCACTCCGGGCAGCGCGCCACGGCTTCGCGGCCCGCATGATTAAAACAACGCTGATGGGCCAGATTTTGCATGGTTCAACGGGACATATTCACGAAACGGCAGGCGGCCCGCCGGGCATGTTGGCCGCCGGCGGGGACGAGGCAGCACCCGAACCTGTCGCCGCGGCCCGAATCCGGGCGGAGATTTCATCCGGCGAAAGCGCGCCTTGCACGCCAACAATGGAGGGGCGGATGCGCTCCAGCGCCTTGCGCGCCCGCGGCAGGCGGCTGAGCGAAGGCAGCTCCTCGATTTGCACCGCCGTGCGCAGATAGCCAGTGCAGGCGGGCCCCATCAGGTTGTTGATCAGGAGTGGGGCGAGGAAAATAACCGTGAGAATCGTCCAGGTGATGATTGCCGGGTTCGTTGCTTCTGGCAACGAGAACAGGGCGTTCGCCAGGCCCGCCAGACAAAGCACAATCGGAACCACCAGCACCCCGTTCCACACCGCCCGGCGTTTGGTGGCGACGAGGGTGATGACCTGGATGTCGCGAAAATAAAACCGCTTGTAGGTTTCCGTGTAACCGCTGGAGTCAATGCAAAGCAGATGATCTTTTCCCAGCCACAGGCTCGAACGCGAGACGGCAACCGCGCCAAAGACCGACCGGGATCGGGCGCGGGTCAAACGCTGGTATTCTTTCTCAGGCATGGGTCAGGGGCGATGCCGGCCGGCCAGGCTGATAAAGAGCAACCCCCAGCCGGCGATTTGCATCGAGGCCAGGACGATGGCGGCGACGTAACGGACCTTCGTCCGGTGGACAATGCTGCGGGGCGCGTTCCAATAGCGGATGGCCACAAACAACGCCACCGGGGCGGTCACCAGCGTGAAATAAAAAATCAGGAGCGGATAAATCGCCAGGGACAAGGCGATGCCGTCATAAAGCGTCCGCTGGTTTTCCAGGCTTTTGATCTTCCCCTTGGTTATTCCCGTTTCCAGACAGGCCGGGCAGAAATGCTGCCCGTTGAGTTCGCAATCGCACAGGGCACAGAGAAAACGGCCGCAACCCTCGCAGGGCAGAACGGCCTTCTTCTGCGGATGATAAAAGCAACTGGACTCCCCTTCGACCAGGATGGTTTCGCCGCTTTGCCCGGGATGGCTGCGGCGAAACAACGCGGGAAAAACCTCAACCTGCAGGGGCACGCCACAGGCAGGACACGGCGAGAGTTCGGGCCGATTGAAGACCCCCTCCAACAGCCAGGCCTGGCAAGCGGGGCATTGAATCAGCGTAGTCATCCGTTATTTGAAAATGACCCGGGTGTTGCAGATGTGATCATGCAGGGCGCGCTTTTGACCGTCAAAAGCGGCGATGACGTAGCCAATCAGACACGTGAAGCCGCTGAGCATTTTTGAGAAATATCTGCCGAAGGATCGCAAGTACGAAACCCGCCCGCCATCCGCGGTCACCACCTTGATTTTGCAGGCCATCTTTCCGAGCGTCGCGCCATATTTTCCGATGAGGATCACTTCATACGCGATGCCGATGGACAGGTTTATGGCCAGGAGAACCAGCTGCAGGGCAATCGCCCCTTTCGGGCGCACCCCGGCGGCTTGCGCGGCGCTCATTCCGGCAATCAGCGAGATGCAGAAATTCACCGCGAACAGAAGCAGTCCATCCATGAAAACCGCGGCAAACCGCGTCCAAAACCCGGCGTAATTCAAAGCCCCGGTATTGATCTGGGCTCCCTCGGCCAGTTTTTGCAGGAAGACCGGCTTGCAGTTGGCGCAGATGTAGACCCCGCCTGAAACTCCGGCATGATGAATCATGTCCTGGGTACGAAACATTTTGCCGCACTCGGCGCAGACGGCCTCGGGGCTTTCCCCCTTGGCGGAGCCGGTTCCGTCGGCGGAGGGAAGGCCGAATGACGGGGAAGGAGCGGTAGCCTCGCGACAAGACTGCCAGGCCGCCATGCCTTCGCGCCACACCAGGGTGTCGGGCAGGATCTTCCCGGTGCGCACCAGTTCGGCGAATTGGGCATCATTCACGGGGCCGGCTTGTTTTTCTTGGTCAACGTAGTACCAGTTCATGTCAGGGAGATGCGTTAAGCGGGCCAGTTGCCGCCCGACTTGGTTCGTAGGAGAAAATGCGGATTTAAGCCGGAAATGGCAAAATAAATCTGTCCGGGGCGGTCCCCAACCGGCCTGCTAGGCGGGCAATTTCGGATGTGAAAAAACCAAAGGATTTGTCGTTCCGGATTGTCCTACTTGGTAAAAGAAAGCCGCATGGGCGACACGGATGAAGAAAAGGTCTTGGTGTTGCAAAGCCGGAAAGGCGATCCTGCAACTTTTGAATCGCTCGTTCGCACGCATCAACGCATGATTCATTCGCTCACTTTCCGCATGACGGGTTCCCTGGCAGACGCCGAAGACCTGGCCCAGGAGGCTTTTATCCGCGCTTACCGGCAACTGGACTCCTATCAGGGCACGGCGAAGTTTTCCTCCTGGCTTTATCGCATTGCGGTCAACGCCTGTTTGAACTGGCAACAGCGGGAAAACCGACGTGAACGTATGCATGCGAACTGGGCCGAGTCCAATGACGCTTTGCGGCCGGAGTCGGAACCCTTGGCCGGTGAAGATGCCCCGGGCCGGCAGGTGCAAGCGGCCCTGATGAAATTGCCGGCCAAACAACGTGCCGCCATTGTATTGACCGTTTATGACGGGCATAACCACGCTGCAGCTGCAAAAATCCTGGGTTGTCCCGAAACGACAGTTTCCTGGCGGGTATTTGCCGCGCGCCGGAAACTAAAACGGCTGTTGAGCGCCAAAGGAGGACAGAATGAATGATTCGGATCTGGAGAAGAAACTGAAAGCGGTGCAGGTACCCTCGCGGCGGGAGGATTATTGGGAATCATTTCCACGGCTGGTGTCGGCAGAATTGCGCGCAACTCCGGCCAGACGTCCGGCGGATGACCCCAACTGGCTGCCCCCGCTGGCGTGGGGCGGCAGCATCGCCTTCGCCTGCCTGCTCATCGGTTTTGCCATCGGTCACTGGCATGGCCGGATGGAGAAAAGCGATCCTTATGCCTTGCTGCAAAACGGGAAGGTGCTCCACGAAGTGCTGACGCTTTTCCCGAACCGCGTCCGGGCCATCGTTCAAGATGAACATGGAATGCAACTGGTGCTGGCCGACCAGCCGGACGTGCCGGCCTCGACACCAATTTATGTTCATATCTGCGATGGCAAGCAGTGTTCATCGCTCGTGACCTTCAGTGGCCAGGAACTCGAAATCGCCGGGCAGAAGGTCACCATCCTGGCGGAGGCGCAAGGTGGTGTGATCGTGGTGGGATCTCGGTTTGCCTGGTCGAGCGACCGGCCAGGAGAATTGCGCGGCGGCTTGAAAATTGAGGCCACGAGTTTGAATTCGATCAACCTCTGATAATTCCCATGAAAAAATACGCGGCGATTATTTCCATTTTGATTTTGACGATTCAGCTGTTGGCTCAGTCAAACGAACCGGTACGGCTGGCGTTGATAACGGAAACGGACGAAGCTGCTGTGCCCTCGGATGTTTTGACCGCCCAACTTTCCGGGAATCCAAAGCTGCAACTGCTGGAACGGAATGAAATCGGAAAAGTTTATCGCGAACAGGGATTGTCGGCGGCCAACCAGGATTATTTGAAACTCGGCCGTCTTCTCGGCGTGGATGGACTATTGCTGCTGGAAGTGGTCCGGACGCCGCAAACGACCAATTTTATGACGCGGTTGATTGCAGTAAAGCCAGGGGTGATTTTGACGGACGGCAGTTTTCCCTGGCCACTGACGAACACAGCGGCTTGGGCTGGATCGGTGGCTCCCTATCTCAATTCTTTTCTGCCGAAGCTGGCGTTGCTGCCCAAGGATGCCATCCCCCTGTCCGTGGTGAATATTCGATCGGCAATCCAGTCGGCTGACGCGCCGGATGCAGAACGACAATTGAAACTATTGACCATCCAGCGCTTGAGCCAGGAGCGCCAGTTCTTTGTTTTGGAGCGGCAACAGATGCAACGTTTAGGCGAGGAAAAGGAACTCAGAGCAGAAGAGTCGGCGTTCTGGAACGGCAGTTATCTGCTGGAAGGCGTCGTGGATCAAAACGGCTATTCCAAGGATGTGATTACCATCAACGCACGGCTGACCCCTCCGAAGGGTGGTGCGCCATTAGTCTTTGAAGTTAACGGCAGCCGCACGAATTATTCTGACGTAATCAACCGGCTGGCGGCAAAAGTAATTGAGTTGTTGGGGGTCAATTCAACGGTCCAGACGTGGAATGCGGTTGACGAGGCACAGCAATATTATGAGGAGGCCAAATGGGCATTGAAGTGGGGAGTCTATGCGGAAGCGCAGGCGGCCGCCGATTCGGCATGGGCATTGGGTAGAAATGATTTAGCCTGCGCGTTGGTGCGGGTGAAATCCTATGTGTCAGAATTATCGGCAGGGGTTGGAAGGTTTCAAAACGGCGAAAGTGGGGTTCAATCCGGGTCTGAAGTCAATGGCGTGCTGGTTGGTCGAGCCCCACCAGATTCTGAGGTTCAATCAATGATCAAATACCTGTTGACTGAGCACAGGTACGGAATGGTTTACAAGACAACCCAACGTCCCGGGGCCACGGATATCAGTTTTGTTTTTGCTGACAGACCTCCCGATCCAAAAAACATTGATCAGGCGCTTCATGCGCTGGAGCTTTACTACGAGTTCAGCCGGGATTCATCGACAGACCTACTAAAAGTTGCTTCCGCAACCTCCAACTGGAGGAATTCAGACTGGTACAACTTGGGAATTGAAGTATTGGTTGTTGCATCGCAAGTCCTGCAGAACTTTAACTTTGTTCCTGCATCACAAAAGCCAGTCGCAGACAAGCTGGTGGAATTACGCGCAAGGACACGTTCGGTGGCAGAATGGATTTCACAAGTTCCGCTAGTGCACGACAGTTATTATGTTGGTGACCGTGTTGCGGTCTATGATGAGCTTGCAAATACAATTGGCGAAGACGGTCAAAGAAATCCCAATGTTTTTAGCTGCGAAGCCAGGTGGGGTTGTTTGTGGCAGGAAACTCCGGAGGACGGTGTTGCTCTGTATCGGGAATTGATGAGCAGCGCCGTTTTCAGTTATGTTCACGATAAATTTTGGCTTCGCGGATTAGAGACCCCGCGATTAGTTGCTTGGAACGCCGAAGATCGAAAACGCATTCCGACAGTCTGGACCAATTTCATCCAGGAATTGAACGCTTCCACCAATGTGCTTTGGCGCTTGGAGGCCAAAGCGCTCTCCTTGGCTGACGCAGGTGACGAGGAGAAGATGGCGGCGTCTTTTACGAATCTTTTCAACAGCCTGTTTGAAAACCGCGATGCGCTGGTGGCTAACAATGTCGACGTGCTTTATGCGGACTGGGGTGTTGGTGCTCTGGTCAGCGCCAAAACCGGCAATGGAATCAGCACGGCTACCAAGGAATCATTGGATAATCTTTATTGGCATGAATATCGTTCCAAACTCGAAGCAATGGATCTGGAATATCGGGACCGAGTACAACCAGTGCTGACCGCGCAAATGCTTTCAAGACTCGGGCTACAAGGACAATATCTGGATGAAAAAACGTTCGAGCAGCAAAAACAATATCTGAAGCGGGGGAAAACGTATGATTTCATGGAGTTTGCCCACACATTCAGCAGCCCGGATTATTCCAAAGCCCAAGCGCTCGAAATCCAGCCGTTGATCTCAGCCTACAAATCCAATCTGGTCGCTCAATCTCAAAACGCTTCCGGGATGCAAAAAAGCCAGTTGATGAGCGCAATCGCCCGGGTCGGCTTTTTGGAAAACGATGTGAACCGTATTTTGAACCCGCCCGTGGTGGCGCCGCCTCGGCCACAGGCGACAGTCCAAGTTCCTCAACCAGCCGCAATTGCGAAGGCCGCGGTTGCTGTCCCGGTTCCCTTGGAGGTTCCGGAGATCGTCACCAATGTGATTACGATCAGCAAATTCAAGAGGATTCCGCTGGAGGGTCTTTATGCTTTATCCGGACCTGAGCAGGTGGAAAGGTCCGGTGCCACCATCACCGCCCATCATTGGCTGGAAGGAAAACTACTGCTCGATTTCCAATATGCTGTTTTCATCGTTACTCGTGACAACCATGGCGTGCTGATGGATTCCCGCGATGAAGCAGGCTCCGCCATCGGCATTTTGGATCCCGTGACGGAACATTGGGAGGTGATTGGTTGTCCCAAAACGGAAATTCAGTCAGAAACCAGGTTCTATCATCACAGTACTCTCTTGGACGGCGAGTTGTTTACTTGTGATGGCAACTGGCTGGAGAAGTATGACTTCCAAAACAAACGGTGGCAGGTATTGCCGATTACGGACGGCAACAATTACGAATTATTCGTCGTCAATGGACATCTTTATGCAGCTAGTCGGGACATCATTTTTGAGATTTTAGATGGTGGGAAATCGACCCGGATTTTGGCCAGTGCCAGACGAAATCCAGCCGTTTCCAAGTTGGACGGTGAGGATTTAGGCGTTCCGACGTTGTTTGCAGGTCCGAATATTTCGTTACGGGTCTGTACTTTGAAAAAAATCTGCACTTGGACAGGGGATGATTGGCAGGAGGATTTCGCCGCACCAACCGACTCGTCCCAGCCAGAAATTTTCCCGGACGGAGTCTTGTTTCGCCGGGATGGCGCTTTAAATGCGGGCTATCAGAATGGTGTCATTTACCGTGGAACGAACGGTGTTTGCGGTCTTCTGCTTCGCCAGGACGAATTTTTCTGTCTGGCAAACGAAACCAACATAATAAGGCATTGTCTGGAGGGGAATCAAGATGATTGGTCCAATTTTCCCAGACCGGGTAGCCATCCAGCTAAGCCTCCGAAGACATTTTGGGAAATGCCGGCCAATTTACTGCCAAATATGCCCGCCGCCTTGCGCAATTCGGATTTATACCTTTTACAGGATCCTTTCGCAGTACATGCAATCGTTAATGATCACCATGAAGTCGTACAACCAGAAATAAAGGGAAGAGATGAATACGATGCCAGATTGCTCTATTTTTCTCAGGATTTGCCCAAGCCGCTAAAAGTATTTTTGAAGTTTGACTCTCCCGATGGGGCTTCGCCGGCGGTGGGCATCAACCCGGGATCTAGTCAAAATTTCCTGGGAATCCCGACAGCCTGGATGTTTTTCTCAACCAATCTTCTCTTTTGCGGCATGGAAGCACCCAATAACCTGATCCCCGGTGGAGTTGGCCGCATTGACCCCAAGCCCGGAGTTTGGATGATCTCACTGGCTCAGGTTGATTCAGCAGTTGCCGCACAAAAACAGATCCAACTTGAACAAAGGGTAAAAGCAATGGCTGCAGCGGAACAGGCTCAAAAAGCGAAAGAACTAGCGCGGAAAACTCTATTGGCAAATTTGTTGGCGAAATATGACCGCAACCACAATGGGATTATTGATCCTGATGAAAGGGAGGAGGCATTGAATGACCCGGATTTCATCGAATCTGAATTGGGCACAATTGACGCCAATCACAATGGCTGGCTGGATGCGGAGGAGCTGGCTTGGTTCGACGCCAACCGGAACAAAATATTGGATCCGAAAGAACAGGCCGGAATTGAAATCACCCAACGGTTGTTGGCGGCAAGATTAATGAAACGATTTGACGCCAACGGAGATGGATTCCTCGATCGTTCGGAATTTGACGAACTGGTTAAATCCAGTCTGGGTACCAATGCCCCACCCGGTCCGGCTTTGTTCTTCCCATCGGGTGGCCCGAGTGCACAAATGGACGCAGGGCAACTGGAGGCCTTTCTGAAACAGCAAACCCGCCGGGGACTGCGGTGGCGTGGAATGCCGGGATCACCCCTTTTCAATCCGATGAGAACCAATCCCAATAGCCCAATTGACCAACAGCAATTGTTCAAGGCGGCAGTAGAATCCTATTGGCAGAATGGCGGCAGCATGACCGATAGGTCTCCATTCAGCAGAAGGGTTCCGCCAGGCGAGGGTGTTATGACCAATGGGACGCGAGGTGGCATAACTCCATGAACCCGGTCATTGTTTTTATCAAAGGATTTGCCGGCAGAAACTGTCCTAGTTTTTGAAAATGAGAGTATTCAATCCTTGGCTGCTCTTGGTGCTGTCTGCTGGTTGGCCGGCCGTGGCCGGCGCCCAGTTACAGGTCCTGCCCGACCGGGAGCCGCAACAGGTGTTTGCCGGCGACGCACGGAAAGTCGCCGTCGTCTGGCGCAATGCTGGCGATCGCACCACGGACGCCGAAGTTCATGCTCGTCTTTGTCAAATCAGTTCCGCGACAGTCGCTCCGCTGTCAGAGAAAACCTGGAAACAAATCGAAATTTTGCCCGGACAAACCGTGCTCGAATCAGCGCTACTGAATTTCCCTGCGGTGAATGCAGAGACGTGCTTCCTGATTCAGTGGCTAGAAGACACCAACCGGATCACCGGGAATACCGAGGTCTGGGTCTATCCGACGAACTTGTTGGGGGAGATCAAATCGCTGCCCGGTAATGATATTTTGGGTGTGCTTGACCTCAACAACGAACTCAAGCCGTTGCTCAGGCAAAACGGCATGCCATTCGTGGACTTGGCTGAAACGGCACTGGAAGATTTCCATGGCCGGCTGGCCATCATCGGGCCGTTTTCAGCGAAGGCACAAATGCGTGACGGCCTGGCGCAGGCCATTCAGAAAATTGCCCGGCAAGGTGCAGCCGTGGTTTGGATTCAACCGCCGCCGGAGCCCAAAGACCAGCTCAAGCCGTCGTTCTATATCGTGCCAGAGGGCAAAGGCCTGGTTGTGGTCGTCCAGGCGGATTTGGTTGCCAATCCAGCCGACCGTCCGCAGGCTCAACTCAACCTGGTTTGTTTTTGCAGGCTGGCGTTAAATCCCGTGCCGTTTTCCCTGCCTGATTTGAAACCTCAACCATGAAACCAAGACACATTATGAAAACACGAATCCCATTCATTCTGGCCCTGTTGCTGGCTGCCGGTATGACCGTCCGTGCCGCAACCAATGGTGTTCTCACGGTCGCAGTATTCGATTTTGAATCGAAGGATGAGGCGGTGCGCGACCTTGGCCCGAAGGTGGCCACATTGGTTAACGCCACCTTGTCCGCCGAACCGCAAATCATTACCGTCGAGCGCGCCGAGTTGGACAAGGTCCTGGGCGAACAGGAACTCGGCCTGTCCGGAACTGTTGACCCGAGTAGTGCGGCTAAAATCGGCCAGCTGACCGGGGCCAAGGTGCTCGTTACCGGCCGGGTGTTCAAAGCAGACAATCAGACCATCATCGTGGCCAAGGTCATCGGGACCGAAACCAGCCGGGTTTATGGCGAAATGGTGCAGGGCGGTTCGTCCGCCACCCTGGTTAACCTGTCGTCCGGTCTCGCAATGAAGATTGCCGCCGATGTTTCGGACAAAGGCGACAACTTGGTGGCCAAGGTGGAAACGCGCGAGGAATTCATCGCCAAACTAAAAAAAGCCCTCGAGGGGAAAAAGCTGCCGCTGGTGGCGGTGAAAATCAACGAGCGGCATTACGGGCCACACATCATTGATCCCGCGGCGGAGACGGAACTGTCCCTGATCCTGCAGCAGTGCGGGTTTACTTTGGCCGACGATAATTCCACCAACAAACCGGCCATCGAAATCACCGGCGAAGCCTTCAGCGCGTACGGCATGCAAAAGGGCAACCTGATTTCCTGCAAATCGCGCGTTGAAATCAAGGCCCGCGATCTCGCCACCGGGAATATTCTGGTGGTGGACCGGCAGACCAGCGTCGGCGTGGATATTGCAGAGCAAACTGCCGCCAAAACCGCCCTGCAAACCGCAACCGACGCGCTGGCCGAACGGCTGTTACCCCAATTCGTCCAATAAAAGTTTCGGCCCTATAAACGACACGGCGTTTCACGAGCTCAGGTGTTCGCAGACCAGAACGGGCTGGCCGCGTTGCCGAAAATCTGGAAGGGCGTGATGCCCGTAAATTGCAAGATTAGGCCCCCGAGACTTTGCAAAATGCATCGCACCCGCTGTGCGAAACTGCAACTGAGGGCTATTTCTTGGGTTTCCCTCAAACAATTGATTGGTACGGGCTTGGCTAGACGTCACTTTGTATGAAACAAACACAGGTTTCTTACGTCTGGTTAGAATGATAAGCCCCTGGGAAGGGGGCAATTAAACAACAAGGATTCCAATGAAAACAAAATGCCTCCTGAAACTGACGGTGGGTTTGGTCGCGATCCTGATCGCGGGCATGGCCCCAATTCGCGCCGCGACGACCAATTCGGTGCAGAACATTGAATTCGAACTCACCTTTTTTACACAAGGTCCGACCAACCATCCCTCCACCAATATTACCACGGTAGCGATCAATCAATTCCGGGTGACCACCAAGGATGTCATTGCCGCGCTGGGCCAGGCCACGTCGAATAACTTTTCCTGCAGAGCCCGGCTGGTTTCGGTGCGCGACGCCACTTCCACCAACAGCTCGAGAACCATTGAGGTGCGTGATGGAACCAACGTGGTGGATGTGACCGGCTATTTCCACCTCACCGCTGCCGAAACCAACATCCTGAGCGTGCACAGCCTGAGGTATAACAGCACCACGGGCGACGGCTTCGCGATGAAGGATGGCATCTTTCATCTCACCCTGTCGAATACCAACCTGACCGCAAGCCTGGACCTGGGAGGGTTTGCCACCACCACCACCGCGATCTTCAAGTCAGGCAATGTCATTTCGAAGGTGGATGAGATTGACGCGGAGGTGGCCGGTTCCGGCATGGGAACAAACGGCATTCCAGCGATCGTCAAGGGCCAGATAGAAATCGAGGGCCGGGTTTTGAGGACGGAATAATCCGCCGCCACAACGCGCTACCCGGTTTCAAGGTCAATCAGGCAAAAACCGGGGTGGGGCCGCTATACCCGCCCCGGTTGGCCGGAATGCGGGCTGAACCAAAACAAATATCCATGAGAGCCAAAGTGGTCATCCCGCTGATGCTGGTGGCGTTGTTTGTGGTGTTTCTGCCGTTCGTCATCCGCCCTAAACATCCCGCGACCGGCGGTCCGGCGGAAGCCGTGATGCTTGCGGCGGAACCTTCCGCGACCGATTCCGTCAGACAATGGGGATCGGGCAGTTCGGCCGCATCGCCGGAAGAAAGCCAGCCGGTGCTGCATATCACCACCGATGCCGGCGCCGACCAGCCACCCACTGCCCAATATGAAGATTATGTGAACCGGCGGATCGCTGAGTTGGGGGATTTGGGCATGACGGGCGATGCCAGTTCGTTGATCACCATCGAGTCCGAACTGGACAGCCGGGATCCGCGGATTCAGGCGGCGGCGGTGTCAGCCGCCATCCAGTTTGGCAGCCGGGATGCCATTCCGGCGCTGCGGGACGCCTGTGGCCACACCGACGACCCCGCCCAAAAGCTCAATCTGCGGAAAGCCATTGAATTCTTGGAATTGCCCTCGGAGTCGGAAATGGTCCATCCAACCGTGCTAGCCGCCGGTGGCAGCGCGGCAAACTGAACGGGTTTGCTGCGGACACAAAGTCTCCGTCCTCCACGCCGGTGCCGCCTCTTCTACGGCGCTGGTTTGCAGCGGCGCCCTTGCCGCCCGGTTGGGCCAGGATGGCTTTTCACAAAGGCAGGTAAAGGTTGGCGGATGACAGAATTGTCATCTGCCGTTCAGCGGGCGTTCATCTGCAGCGGGTTTCATGACCGGGTGTCGTTTTAATAACCGATTTGGTCATGGAAGAAATATTATTGCCGGTCTTATTCAGCCTTGCCGCCGTTCTTGACGGGTCGGCGACACTTCCTCAAAGTCGGCACATGCGTGTGCTGGTGGTTGAAGACGAAAAGAAGACGGCATCGTTTGTTCGCAAGGCGCTGCAGGCCGAAGGCTTTGCCGTGGATGTCTGTCACAATGGTGACGACGCCCTGGCCGCGGTGCGGACCACACCCTTCGACGGCATCGTGCTCGACATCATGCTGCCCGGGCGAGACGGCTTGAGCGTGTTGCACCAGTTGCGCGACCGCAAAAACACCACGCCCGTCCTGCTCCTTTCCGCACGCGGTGAAGTCAACGAACGCGTTGAAGGCCTCAATGCCGGCGCGGACGATTATCTGCCCAAACCGTTCGAGCTGGCGGAACTGGTTGCGCGAGTGCGGGCGCTGACGCGACGCAGCGGCGAAAACAAGTCCACCGTGCTGCGCGTGGCCGACCTCGCGCTGGATACCATCACGCATCAGGCGCAACGCGGTGGCACGGCGATAGAACTGACCGCGCGCGAATATCGGCTGCTTGAATTTCTCATGCGCTCACCCGGCCGCCTTTGCGGGCGCATGATGATTCTTGAAAAAGTCTGGGACTACGATTTCGATCCGGGAACCAATCTCGTGGACGTTTACATCCGCCGGCTGCGCGAAAAAATCGATGCTAGTTTTGAACCCAAGCTGCTCCACACCGTGCGTGGCACAGGTTACCTGTTGAAGGATCCGCCATGACCATCCGCACCCGGCTCACCCTTTGGTATGCTGGCATTTTGACGGGGTCATTGCTGGTAATCGGTTTGGGAACCTACCGCGAAATCGACGAACGCTTGCGCCACGAACACCGCTGGGAACCGGAGGAGCACGCCATCGCCGAAACCAGCGAGATGGTGTTTCAAGTGGGCCTGCCGGCCGTGGTGCTGGGATTGCTGGGCGGCTGGTGGCTGACCCGCCGGGCGCTGGCGCCGGTGGCGGGGTTGACCGAGGCCATAAAAAAAATTCACGAGCGCAATCTTCGCCAACCGCTGCCTCGCACCGGCAACGGCGATGAACTGGACCGCCTGACCGAGGTGTTCAACGGGATGCTGGCGCGGCTCGATGATTCCTTCAATCGCACCCGTGAATTCACACTGCACGCGTCGCACGAACTCAAAACGCCGCTCACGATTTTGTGCGGCGAAACCGAAACCGCCCTGCGCGACGAATCGCTTTCCGTCGCCGCGCGCGAACGCGCCGCCAGCCTGCTCGATGAATTACGCCGGCTCGCCCGCATTGTCGACGGGCTCACATTGCTGGCCAAGGCTGATGCGGGCCAGGTCGTGTTGAAACTGGAACCTTTGCCGTTCAACGAACTCGTACGTGACAATTTCGCGGATGCGCAAATCCTCGCCGAACCGCAGGGCGTCCAGGTGGAACTGGCGGTTTGCGAGGAGGTTTCGGTGCGCGGCGACCGCCATCGATTGCGCCAGCTGCTGTTGAACCTTGCCGACAACGCCGTCAAATACAACCAGCCACAGGGCCGGGTGACGATGAGCCTGCGCCGCGCCGGAGACATGGCCGAATTCACCATTGCCAATTCTGGCGCAGGCATTCCGCCGGAAATGTTACCGCGCGTTTTTGACCGGTTTTTCCGGGGTGACGCGGCGCACAGCCAGGCCGTGGACGGCTGCGGCCTCGGCCTGAGCATCGTAGAATGGATTGTTACCGCGCATCACGGGAGCGTCAAAATCGAATCCGTACCGTCGAAAATTACAACCGTCACGGTTCGTCTGCCGGCAGGCCCGGACAAAACGAAAGCCGCTTGAAATATTGCTCAATCATCATGGGAATTAGCCTGCTGGCCGGCTGCGCCCGGTTCCAGCCGCAGCCGATATCCCCGGAGCAGAACGCGGCCCAACTGGAGGCGCGCCGGCTCGATGACGCCGGGCTCAAAACATTTCTCGAACAAAATCTCGACCATGAGCTGCCGGGCCGGCCGGGGCAGCAATGGGATTTGAACTCGCTCACCCTCGCTGCGTTTTATTTTCATCCCGACCTCGCCGTGTCCCGCGCCCAGTGGCGCCTGGCGGAAGCCGGCGTGAAAACCGCGGGCGCGCGGCCCAATCCGACGGTGTCGGTTACGCCTGCCTACGATTCCGGCATTCCCGGAAATTTCAGTCCGTGGATGGTGCCGGTGACAACGGATCTGCCCATCGAAACCGCCGGCAAACGCGCCAAGCGCCTGGCCGAGGCGCAGGATGTATCCCGGTCCGCTTGGTGGAATCTCATCACGACCGCCTGGCAGGTCCGCAGCGGAGTCCGGGCCGGCCTGCTCGATTTTACCGTGGCCCGTCGCCGGGCCGATTTGCTCCAGGAACAATTGTCTGTGCAGGAGCAGATCGTGAAATTGCAGCAGCAGCGATTTGACGTCGGCGAGATTTCGCGTCCTGATCTCGTTACGGCACAAATTGCGCTGAACAAAACCCGGCTGGATGCCAGTGATGCGCGCATCGGTCTGGCCGACGCGCGTTCGCGACTGGCGGAGGCAGTCGGCGTCGGGATTGCGGCGCTGGAGGGGGAGAAATTGGCATTCGATTTTTCCGGCCGCGCGCCGCGGGATATGACTTCGACGGCCGCGCGCCGCGTTGCCTTGCTCGGGCGTTCGGACATTCTTGGCGCGCTCGCCGACTACGCCGCGGCGCAGAATGATTTGCGCCTGCAAATTGCCAGGCAATTTCCGGATTTACATCTCGGCCCCGGCTACGCCTGGAACAATGGCAATGCCGGGGACAGCCAGTGGGAGCTCGGCCTCACGCTGGAATTGCCCCTCTTCAACCAAAACCAGGGGCCCATTGCCGAAGCGAAGGCGCGCCGCGAACTGGCCGCGGCCCAATTCACCGCCTTGCAGGAAAAAATCATCGGCCAAATCGACCGTGCTGCATCGGGTTATCGCGTGGCGCAGGGTGAATTAAAAAGCGTCAACGCCTTGCTCGCCGCGGAGAAACGGCAGGAACAATCCGTTGAAGCGCAGCAAAACGCCGGGGCGGCCGACCAGCTTGATTTGTTGAGCGCCCGGCTGGAACTCGATGCCGCCGCGTTGGATCAGCTTGATGGCCAGGCAAGATTTCAAACGGCGCTCGGCGCATTGGAAGACGCGCTGCAACGTCCGGCGAACGCCATCGGGGAGGCGGTCACCGCCACCGCCCTGACCAACCTCGTCCAGCACCCGCTGCCAGCCTTCGGGGAAAGGGAAAGTCACCCATGAACACGCAAATGAAATTCATCGTTACCGGCATCATTGCTTTTGCTGCCGGCGGCCTGCTGGTATTTTATCTGGCCGGGCATCCGCCAAGCCCGGGCGGCGACGAAGGCGACCAGAGTCCAGTCGCCGGCCCGGTGCAATTGAAACATGGCACGAACGGTGAAACCATTCTCACGCTCGACGCGGAAACGCAGGAACGCATCGGTTTGACCGCCGAAAATCCAGCCTCCCTGCAGTGGCAGCCGGAGATGAAGGGTTACGGCAGCGTGATTGATCCGGCGACATTGTCCGCGGCCGTCGCGGATTTGGAATCCGCCCGTTCGGCAGCGGAGGCGTCCGGCAAGGAATACAACCGGCTGAAAACCCTGGCGGCACAGAATAACGTTTCCGTGCGTGCCCTCGAAGCAGCGGAGGCTGCAGCTACGCATGACCGGGTGGCTGCTGAATCCGCACGCGAAAAATTCGCACTCGATTGGGGGCAGTCCCTGGCCGATGGCGACACCCGCGGAAAAATTCTTTCTGCAACGGGAAACAGTCAAGCGGCGCTGGTACGGATTGACTTGCCCCCCGGCGAAGCCCTTTCGTCGCCGCCGGCTTCCGCCCGCATTGTGGCTCTGACGGATGAAACAAAACCGGTGGAGGGTGTCTTTTGCAGTGCGACAGCGGGTGTGAATCCGCAGACCCAAAGTCAGACCTTTATCTTCCTGGTAAAAGACCAGCCGCTAACACCCGGCTCGGCGGTCACAGGCTTCCTCAAAATTTCCGGTGAACCGGTTGCGGGGGTGGTCGTGCCGGCCAGCGCAGTGCTGCGTTACGAGGGCAAGGGTTGGATCTATGTCCAGACCGGCACGAACGAATTCACCCGCACCGAGATTCTCCTCGACCGGCCGGTGGCGGACGGTTGGTTCGTCTCCGGCAGCCTGGCGGCGACAAACCGCGTCGTGGTTGGCGGTGCGCCGACGGTGCTGTCGGCGGAACTCAGCGGCGGAAGTTTCAACACCGGCGAACGCGATTAAGCCATGCTGCGACAACTGGTTGAAATTTCCCTGCGGTCGCGCGGCGTGGTCATCACGCTGGCGGTTGGCCTGATCGGTTACGGGGCTTACGTCGCGAAAAACGCGAAACTCGATGTCTTTCCCGACTTTGTCCAGCCGCAGGTGACGGTGCAGACCGAAGCGCCGGGGCTGGCACCGGAGCAGGTTGAGGCGCTGGTTACCCGGCCGGTCGAGAGTGCGTTGAACGGCGCGGGCAATCTGGATTCCGTCCGATCGGAATCCATCCAGGGCTTGTCCGTCGTCACGGCCGTTTTCAAGGAAGGCACGGCCATCTACACGGCCCGGCAGATGATTGCCGAACGGCTCGGTCAGGTCGGCGGCGAACTGCCCGCCGGCGTCCAAACGCCGGTCATGGAACCGCTCACGTCATCCACCATGGACCTGCTCAAGTTCGGCCTGACCTCGGACAAATTGTCACCCATGGAGCTGCGAACCTTCGCCGACTGGACGGTGCGCCCGCGGCTGCTCTCCGTGCCGGGTGTGGCGGCGGTGAAGGTTTTCGGCGGTGAGGTGAAGCAACTGCAGATCCAGATCAAGCCCGACCGGCTGCTGGCCTTCGGCATTTCCGTGCAGGACGTGTTGAACGCTGCCGGCGCGGCAACCGGCGTGCGCGGCGCGGGCTTTGTTGAGACCACGGCGCAACGGTTGGTTCTCCAGACCGAAGGCCAGTCGCTTACGGTGGAGCAGCTCGGCAGTGTGGTGGTGACGCAACGCAATGGCCGCAGCATCCGGCTGCGCGACGTGGCGGACGTGGCCGTCGGCGGGGAGCCGAAGTTCGGCGACGCGCTCATCAACGGCCAGCCCGGCGTTTTGATGACCACGGCGAGCCAGTACGGCGCGAACACGATGGACGCAACCATCGGGGTCGAGGCGGCCTTGAACGGGATGAAACCGTCATTCGCGTCGGCGGGCATCGATTACGTTCCCGGCCTGCATCGCCCGGCGACGTTCATCGAAATCGCGATCCACAACGTCAAGAACTCGCTGCTGCTCGGCGCGGTGCTCGTGGGGGCGGTGCTGTTCATCTTTCTGCTCGACTGGCGCACCGCGCTGATTTGTTTCACGGCTATCCCGCTCTCGCTGCTCACGGCAATCATCGTGCTTGATCGTTTCGGCGTGACGCTCAACACGATGACGCTGGGCGGTTTGGCCGCGGTGATTGGCGTGGTGGTGGACGATGCCATCATTACCGTGGAAAACATTCTGCGCCGGTTGCGGGCGAATCTCCAACTGGCCGTGCCCCGGCCATTATTTGCCGTGGTGCTGGAAGCCACACTCGAAGTCCGGAGCGCCGTGGTCTACGCGACGTTTGTCGTCGCCCTGGTTTTCCTGCCGGTGCTGACGATGTCGGGACTGCAGGGCCGGTTTTTCGCACCGCTCGGCACGGCGTTCATTCTGGCCAACCTGGCCTCGCTGGTAGTGGCGCTCACGGTGACGCCGGCGCTGTGCTACACGCTGCTTTCGCGGACGAAACCGCATGCGGAGCCGGATTATCTGCGGCATTTGAAAGCCTTCCACCGCCGGTGGTTGGAACGCACCAGCCGCCGGCCAAAATTCATCATTGGGATCGCCCTGGCCTTGTTCATCGCGGCCACGGCAGCGTTGCCGTTCTTTGGCGGTGAATTTCTGCCGGATTTCCGCGAAGGCCATTTTGTGGTGGGTGTCACGATGGCGCCCGGGACGTCGTTGGAGGAAATGATGCGGTTGGGGAAACGAATCTCGGCAGACCTGCGGAAAATCCCGGCCATCCAGAGTGTGGAGGAGCAGGCCGGCCGGGCGCAGGGAGGCGAGGACACCTGGGGTCCGCATCGCGGCGAAATCCACGTGGAACTCAAGCCGACCGCAGGCGAGGACCAGGAAAAGGTGCAGGACCAAATCCGGGCCACCCTGGGGAAATATCCCGGCCTCCAGACCGAGGTGTTGACCTTTCTTGGCGACCGTATCGGCGAAACCATCGCCGGGGAAACTGCCCAGGTGGTGGTGAACATTTTCGGGGACGACCTCGACGTGCTTGATCGGAAAGCGCAGGAAGTGGCGCAGGTGTTGAATCAGATTCCGGGCGCCGCGGACGTGCAGATTTCCGCGCCACCCGGGGCGCCACGCCTGGTCGTGCAATTGCGCCCCGACCGGCTGACGCAATTCGGCTTCCGTCCACTGGAAGTGCTTGAGGCCGTGCAGACGGCATATCAGGGGGATGTGGTGGCGCAGACCTACGAGGGCGACAAGGTGTTCGATGTGGCGGTCATCCTGGAGCCCTCCGCGCGAAAACAGCCGGAGGGCATCGGGAAACTGTTGATCAGCAATTCGGAAGGCACACGAATGCCGTTGAATAAATTGGCGGACGTCTTTCTGACGACCGGACGTTATGCCATCCTGCACGATGGGGCGCGGCGGCGACAGACGATTACGTGCAATCCCGCCGGGCGCGACGTGGCGTCATTCGTAGCCGAGGCGCAAAAACAGATTGCCGACAGGGTGAAACTGCCGGTCGGGGTGTATGTGGAATTCAGCGGCGCGGCGGAACAACAGACGCAGGCGCAACGCGAACTGCTGCTCCACTCGCTGGTGGCCGCGGTGGGAATCATTTTGTTGTTGGCGATGGTCTTTGGCAAAGCGGGCCACCTGCTGCTCGTGCTGGCCAACCTGCCGTTCGCACTGGTCGGCGGCGTGCTGGCCATTTTTCTCACCGGATTTTTCAGCGAGGGCGGGGCTTCCCTGTCGCTGGGAACCTTGGTGGGTTTTGTGACGCTTTTTGGCATCACCATGCGCAATTCCATCATGATGATTTCGCACTTCGAACATTTGGTGAACGAGGAGGGCATGACGTGGGGGTTGGAATGTGCCCTGCGCGGCGCGACCGAACGGCTGGTTCCGATTTCAATGACCGCACTCGTGACCGCGCTGGGGCTGCTGCCTTTGGCCATCGGCTCGGGCGAAGCGGGCCGTGAAATCGAAGGTCCGATGGCCATCGCCATTCTCGGCGGATTGGTGACGTCCACGCTGCTCAACCTGCTGGTGCTGCCGGTGCTGGCGCTCCGCTTCGGGCGGTTTGCCGCCACAAAAGAATTCCCCGCGACGTGATGGCCTGAAGCGAAGTCAGGTTGCCCTAACCTGGCTATTTGGCCGGGAGCGTGATGCCGATGGATGTGCCGCGACCCATCTGTGATTTGATCCGGATATGGCCACGGTGGGTCTCGATGATGCGACCGACAATGGCCAGCCCCAACCCGGTGCCCTTGGCTTTCGTCGTGCTCAGGACCGCGGTGAAGACCCGCTTTTGAACATCCTGGCTCATGCCGCTGCCGGTGTCCCGGAATTCCACGGTGACATGGGTGGTGTGCGGGCTGGAACGTGGCAACCGGGCTGGGCGGGATTTGATGGTGAGCGTTCCGCCGTCGGGCATGGCCTCGGCGGCATTGAGGATTAAATTCAAAAATGCCTGTTCCAATTGTGGCGCATCGCCCATCACCGCCGGCAGAGCCGGGTGCAACTGGCGGACGAGCCGGATGCTCTGGTTGGCCAGCTTGTGCCGCACCAGCAAGCCGAGTTCATCCACCAGCTCATTCAAATTGACCGGCGCGAGCTTGGGTTCGGTCGTCCGCGCAAAAGCCAGAATCTGCTCCACGATTTTATTTAAGTGCTCGATTTTTGCGTCGATGATTCGCGCATCCTTCGTCCGGGGATCCCCGTCCGGAAACTTCAGATCCAGCGAGTGATACAACAGCTTCATCACCGTGAGCGGATTGCGGATTTCGTGCGCCACCTCGGCGGCCAGCAGCCCCAGGGCGGAAAGCTTTTCATTCTGCCGCAGTTGTTCCTCGACATCCACGACGCGCTCATACAGCCGCGCCTTTTCAATCGCGATGGCCGACAATTCCGCCAGGGCGCTCAAAATGCGGATTTCCTCGTTGGAAAAATTGTACGGCCGGCCCGTGTACACGCTCAACGTCCCAATCGCCTGGCCGGCAAAAAGCAGCGGCACGCTCAGCAGCGAAACCAATCCCTCGCGCCGCGCGACCTCGACGTGCTGATAACGGGTTGAAGCCTGGACGTTCGCGACTTGCATCGGTTTTTTGCGGCGCGCCACCACGCCCAACAGGCTGTCGCCGACGGCCAGCCGGGGTTTGTTGATGTAGGCTTCGCCCGCACCGTAGCTGGCCCGCAAATCGAGCCATTCGCGGCTTTCGTCCAGCATCATCAACGAGCACATCCGGGCGCGCATCAACACACAGGCTTCGCGCGTGATGGCCTGCAACGCTTCGTCGAGATTCAAAGTGGAATTGATTGTGCGACTCACGCTGGCAAGGGATTCGAACAAATACACCTTCAACCGCAGTTGTTCATAAAGCCATGTGTTTTGAATCACCTTGGCGGCTTGCAGCGCCAGTTCCTGGAGCAATTCCTGGTCTTCCGCGGTGAAGGCGTCCGCGCGATCCGAATCCACGTTGAGCACGCCGCGGGTCTCGCCGTTCACCTCGAGCGGCACGGCCAGTTCCGACTGCACGCCCCGACGCGCCATCACATAGCGCGAATCCTGGGTCACGTCGCCGACGCGCGCGGGTTTGCCGGTCCGGGCCACCCAGCCGGTGACGCCTTCGCCGACGCGCAATTTGAGCCGTGTCGCTGCCGACGGCAGGTTCTGCGACGCATGAATTTCCAGGAATCCCGTGGTGGGATTGATCAAGACGACGGAGCCGCTGGAGGCGCGCATGAGCCGCACCGCCTCGCGGACGATCAATTGCAACGCCTCCTGGGGCTCCAGGGTGGAGTGAATGACATTGCTCACCTGATAGAGCAATTGCAGCCGCTCGTAACGCGACATCAACCTGGAAAAGTCGTCACTCACATTCTAAACTCAAGTTCATCGTACGCGGGCCGTCAACACCAGCCCCATGACGCCAAAAAAAAGATTGGGCAGCCAGGCCGCCAGCCAGGGCGGCAGATGGCCGCCGGAACCCAGTGCGAGGCATACCTGCTGGATTACAAAATAGGCGAAACAGATGAAAATGCTCCCCGCCACGCCGACGAAAAGGTTTCGCCGTCCCGAAGCCGCACCAAACGGAATGGCGATCAGCACCACGACCAGGCAGGTCCAGGGCGCGGCCAGGCGCTCGTGTAATTTGGTGAACAGCCAGCTGGAATCGGCGCGGGCCAGGCCGGGATGCAATTGCAAATAACGCCAGATATCCATCAGCGGAATGTCCGCTGTATGCGCGCCGGGCAATCCTTCATAGGCGCTGATTTTGATCACGCTTTGGATTTCCGCCGGAGTTTCATCAAATTCCGGCATCGCCAGCTCGTTGGTTTGCAGGGACGGCAACAGCGGCGCCGTCGTGTCCGCCTGCGAATATTCCGCCACGTTGAAAAAAGTCCAGACGCCGTTGGTGCGCGTTGCGCGGTCGGCATACAGGCGGCGGCTCGACCCGTCGGGCAACGTCCAATTCACCTGGGGCTTCAGCATTTCAGCGGTGTTCACGTGATATTCGCCCCAAAACCATGCCCGGTGATCGCGCGCATTGGTGAAGCCGGAGTTGTGGGATTCAGTCTTTTTCGCCACAGCCTCCGGCTTTTGCACATAGCGGTTCAGGATTCTTTCCGCCCGGTCCCAACAGCGTGGCACACACCATTCGCGCAACCCGAACAGGACCAGGCTCGCCGCCAGGCCCACGATCAGGTAAGGCACGCACAAACGCCACAGGCTCACGCCTGCCGCGCGCATGGCGGTGATTTCGTTGTGGCGCCCGTGGTTGGTGAGCGTGTAAAGCAACGCGAGCAGCAGCACCATCGGCAGTATGGTCACCAGAAATTCCGGCGTCCGCATCAGGTAATACTGGATGATGTCCAGGAGGCCCAGCTTGTCGTCCTGAAAATCCGACATGCTTTTGAAAGCATCGGCGGAAATCCAGAAGATCAAAAAACCGCCAAGGCAGAACGCCAGGGGGGTGAGCAATTCGCGGAATAAATATCGGTCCAGCAGCCGCATCGTGAAGGCAGGGTAAGCGGGGCAAGTCGCCCGGAGCAAGTTTTGTCGTCGATGCAAATCCAGAGGATGACGCAAAACATGCCGATGATTCTCACCCGACAACACGCCTGGCGCCGGGGCGGAACAGCCATTACTCTCCGTTCCGGCTTGCAAGGCCACAGCAAAGCCGGGAGCAAAAGCCGGTGGTTTGGCGGGAACTTGAACCCTGGACCAACCCCGAAAGTTTTCGGGGCTGCTCTAGGCCAACGGGCTTTGCCACGGGGCCAATGCCAGCCTTGGATTCTTCTTTCGCTTCCTTTTCCGTTCCAAGGCGCGAGCCACGGCTGTTGTGGCCAGTTCCACAGCCGCGAAGATTTCCAGGTCGTTGCCCAAACGCTTCGTCGTGCGCGTTTGGCCTTGCTGGGGCTCCCGGAGTCGGCCTTCGAGATTGATGGTTGAACCGACATAGTTTCAGCCGGAATCACCGCGCAGAATGCAAGTCCAAGCCATTTCCGCAAGAGTGGTGGGTTGGCAGGGACTCGAACCCTGGACCAATGCCTTAAAAGGGCACTGCTCTACCAACTGAGCTACCAACCCAACCTTTTATCGCAGAGCGAGTTGCGAAGAATAATAAATGATTGCAACCATTATATTGTAACCCGTACTTGTAACCCATCGGCTTTTGTGCTATGTTTTTTGCATGAAAACGATGAGCAAAAACACATCGCAGACAACCGAACAACCAGTCTTTCACAAGGTTGCAGAGAACCTATATCGGCTCGAATCATCGGACGGATACTATGCCTTATTAAAGCGCGGAGGCAAGCAGTTTCGCCGTTCGCTCAAAACCAAAGACCGAAAACTGGCCGACCGCCGATTGAATGATTTGCGGGCAAAAATTGGCTGCCTAAAAATTTCTCCCGACGCGAAATTGAA
>Ga0181522_10000577_pt1 | contig 26684 bp, 50 predicted proteins | sample PEATcosm2014_Bin_27_FD_121103 | JGI IMG/M metagenome (GOLD analysis project Ga0181522, IMG submission 121103) | Peatland microbial communities from MTU Mesocosm Facility, Houghton, MI, USA - PEATcosm2014_Bin05_10_metaG | ecosystem: Environmental > Terrestrial > Soil > Wetlands > Peat | place...
CGGTTGGAATTTTACTCAACACATCTTCAATCGTTCCCCAAAACTGCACATCGAACCCATCCGAAAACACGATCCTTTCGTAATTCCTGAATTTTCCGGCCATAGCTCGAAATGCTTTAACCTTGATGCCGAGATTGGCTCCCGCGTTCAAGTGCGGAAGAGCCGATATATCCTCGACCTGCACATCAATCCCAGCGGCAACCAATTGCGCCAGGTACTCTTTCAGGGTTCCGTAGACACACGAGGCACCGATACTCACAATCAGTTCGTTCATTCCATCCCCTCGCCAGTCCTCACTCCCTTTCCTTTATGGGACTCGTCCATGACGATGATGGGCCTTGCATTGGAAAACCCGACACACCCGTACTCTTTGAACAACTTCTCGGCCAGCATCCCATCCGAAGTTGCATCAGGCACATCCAACCATCGGCCAATCTCTCTCTTCACGACAATGTTCCCCGTATCGGTCATGCAAATCGCCGGAGGGTAGTTATAGAACACCGAGCCGTGACGGAAGATGGGGAAGATGGCGAAGTTCGGGAAACCACGCTTTTCAAGGTGGTCGTGAACCTCTTGAAGGGTCGTAGAGTCGAGTAAACAATTGTCGTCGTCCAAGAAAATCTCCGTCTCGCCCGTAGCATATTTCCATGCGTTGTGTCGGCACGAGTTAGCCCAGTTGCGATGCGGCTTCTCGCACTTCACAATGACCCTTTGCGGATGGGCAATACGGGCCATCAGCCCCACGTCATAGTCGGCGCAGTCAACCATCACGACATGCTGCCAACTGGTGAGGGTCTGACTATTCACCGATTCGCAGCAAGCGACAAGACTCTCGCGCTGGAGTGTCGGTGTCAGAATTGTAAAGAATGGGGTCATAGTTCCGTCGTCCATATTTTGTCGATCACCTTCACTTTTCCAATCAACTCCGTCACCGCTCGCTCCACGTCTGGATACTGGTCGCCCCAATCGTGGCCAGCCATGATCCCGCAGTCGTCAAGCACGCCTCTCCAAGCCAAAATGTCGGCCTTGACGCTCTCATAGTCGTGCGATCCGTCAATGAAGACGAAGTCAAACGTCATCCCGGCATCCGCGAACAGTTGAGCCGCCGTCAGCGAGTCAGTTCGCACAGTAAGCACGTTTGGATATGGCGATGTATTGATGGCGAAAGTGGCAAACAGATCCGGCTTGAGTCCACGCGACAATCCCTCAAGATTCCCGCTCCAGGTATCGACACAGAACACGAGTCCTTGGGTATTCGCAGCAAGGGCGGTAGTGGACCTTCCGTGCCATGAGCCGATCTCGACAATCATCATCGAGCGAGACGCGGCTGAGGCCAGATACTCCATGTCCTCGGTTCCCATATAGCCTTCGACGGTCAAGGGGTGTTCGAGATTCATATCGTAATCACCTCGTTCGTGAGTCCCAATTTCTGAATCCGCTTTACAATCGCATCCTTCGATACCTGGCTGCATACAAGAATGGGGTCGGCAGGCTTAAACTCTTCTGGCCTGACTACCACCACTCCAAACTTCTCGCGGCCCCAATAAGAAGCGTTCGAGTCGGTCGCCGCCGATACCTGAACGCCCATAGAGGTAAGTATCTCCGCAGCCTGTCCTACACCCCACAGCGCCATAGGACGCGACACATCGACCTTATCTTTGATTGCGTCCAGTTCCTCATTCAGTCGCGCTGCATACGCTCCCACATGAAAAGCAAGTGTCTCGGGAAAGGCTTTTTCAAATATCCCCCAGATCATCCGGCAGTCGGGATTCTCGCCCCTCTCGGTCCCGCTCTGCCGCAAAATGAACCCCGCTTCACTTACTACCCGCACGAGATGGTAAAGCGAGAAATGGTTGATGTGCTCAAGGTTGAAACCCTGAGAGATGGAGTGAATATATTCAGGGTAGAGGGTCGCGTCGGGAACCTCGACATAGAGCGAACCGCCCACCCAATCGCGCAAATCGGCAAGGAACCCGCGCACATTGGTGACATGCTCAAGAACATGCGAAAGGATGACGAGATTGTATTCCTTGTCGGGATCGGTGATGCTCCGAGTCTCGGCATCCAATCCTCGCGCATTGCAGCAGGCTACCTCGTCGGGTGAGACGCTTATTCCCTTTACTGTCCACCCGGCAGCGGCAAACTCCGCTAGTAGTTCTCCAGTAGCGCATCCTATATCCACAACTGGACCGCTGATGTGGGCAAGCCGCTTAATCATTCGCCTATGCCTTGCCTGATGGTCTGGACCGCCATAAAGAGACGCATCGACGTAGATGCTCAACTGTGCATAATCGGGAGCAGAAGTCGAGGCGTAGACCATCCCGCAGAAGGCGCAGGAAAGAATCATCTGGCCCGTCGGCATAGTGAACAGGATGCGGTGGGTACGCGACGTGCAAACGGGACAGGTTCTCACCTCAACACCTCCGATGTCAACTCGTCCAGGTTATCGGGGAATCCCTGATTGATGTAATCGCAATTCTGGCAAGCTGCGTTCTCCCCACGCCTCCGTTCAAGGTGCATCAATCGGAACTTCCGCATCCTAACTCCATTCCAGATTTCCTTGAGAGTCTCAGTCTTTACATCCCCCACCGCAGTTGCTTTCGTCCAGTCCGCATCGCAGACATTTACAATACCGTCCGAGTTGATTTTTAGAACATAGAATGGTGCCGGGCATACGTGCTTGTTCGCTGGACGCAGGATGTGAGTCAATCGCACTTCTCCCGTCCAGTTGTGCATCGGCTCAATATTTATTTCATCGGCAGCAACGGAAAACATAGCCTTGAACCGTGCTGCTTCGTCTTGATCCTCTGTCACCATCTTGACGTAGATGAATGGCTTGTCGTAGAGACCGCGAATCGCTTTGAATGAGACAAGGTTCTCTAATATTCTTTCGGGTGAAATGGGGGATTGCGTGAACTCATTCATTCTCTCTTTGGTTGTCCCATACACACTGACTCTCAGGTAATCAAGTCCAGACCTTACCAACTTGAGTGACGTGTAGATAGTCAACATGCTGCCATTGGTAGTCAGTTCAGTGCGCTCCGATATGCCCTTGAAACATGCTTCCGAAATCATCTCGGGCGCTTCGCGGTGAAGTAGCGTCTCACCTAGCCCGTAGAATCTGGCAACCTTGACTGTGCCTAATTCCAGCAAATCGTCACAGATTTTAGAGAACAGTTCCCGTGACAACTTGTGAATCCCGCCCGCCTTGCTTGCGTATTCATCAAGGGATTCAGGACAGAATGAACATTTGAAGTTGCAGCGGTTCGTAAACTCAATGAACACGGCAAGTGGGCCGGCGAGGGGGATGCGGGGTCCAAGAGGATCGTGCTGAATAGTTTTAAGTTGGGAAAAGGGAATCATTAGCCCTCGGTCACTTCTAGTCTCTTCATCAGTTCACCTTGCCATCTTCGTAGATACTCCGCGCCAGCTCCTGCTCGCTAGGGCCAAACATATCCGCGAATTCGCGCCCCGGGATTGGCTTGAGGGTGAATTGCGGTTCGGGGAAAGGTAAAGGCACCTCACCATGCAGCCGCTTCGTTCTAGGGGCGCTGGGACTCATTTCCGGGTGCTTGCAGTCCCTATGCGCTTCCGTGGTCCAGTGAATCCAGAGAAAGCGATGATGGGTTGACTGCCAGCGATGGGTGCGCTGTATGGGCAGGGTGCATCGGGAGCAGATGCGGCGATCCTCCGTTCCGAATAGTTGACTCCAGAATTTCATGACTTCACTGCTCCTTCCACGTACCCCACCACATCCTTAACCCGAACCCACTTCTCCACTTCCTCATCCGATATTTCGTGGAGGTCGAACTTCTCTTCAATCAGCATCGCCAGTTCCACCAAATCAATTGAGTCGCCGCCGAGGTCATGATCGAGCTTGGCTTTCGGCGTCACATCCTCACAGTCAACGAGGTATTGATCGGCAATGAGGGTCCGTACTTGGTCGCCTACACTTACTGCCGCTTTCACTTCATCCCCGCAATCCGAGCCGAACACTTGACCCACTCTTTTCTGATACAGTCCTGCGCGTCCGAGAGCGAGATTTTGCCAGAGCAAATCAACTTGGGCAAAACGTCCTCAACTTCGTGGTCCTTGATGCGAGCTTCTTTAATTGGCTGAGGCCAAAGGTTTGAGAGTTCGTCTGATCCGCCAATCTCCAGACTCACGAGATGATCCAACTCGAAATTCGGGCCGGGGCATCCTTCGGTTATGCCGTACTCCGCGCAAGCCTTTTTCTTCTCCGACTCGCTCACCTTGCGGAACGGCCCCGTCCTGAAGTCCTTGGCGCAGAGATTAACTTCGACGCCATTCGATAGTCGGTGAGCACCACTCGTATCCGCTATCAGGTCAGAATTCACCGCGCCGGGGGTCAGTGTGGGGTCAGGCAAAGCGTACTTGCCATCGTGACCGTAGTGGGCCGTTGCAGCGGCAAGAACAAGGAAAAGAATTGGGGTTCTCACTTGGCACCTGATTTCTGGCCGCGAAGGAAGGCTTCTTCTGCAACTTTTTGAAGCGTTAGACTCGCGCTAATTTTGGAGCCATTGACCAACCCCACTCCCTTCAACCACGCAATATCGGCGAACGTCACCACTGGCACCAGAGAGTAATCCTTGAACGATTCGATACGGCGCACTTCGGCTTGACGCTCGTACTCAATCCGAGCCTCTTCCTGTTGCTCACGCCGTCTCTGCATCTCGTTGACCAATGCCCGTACCCGCCTGCTACCGAATCGAAGCTGGAGTCTCTTCACGATCACCTCACCATATTACATGATTTCATGAAACTTTCAATCGACTTTTTTGGGAGGAACTACGACTATCTTACCCGCCATCGTTGACGGCTTGTTAATGGCTGAGTTGGCTCGTCTGTTGTACACGTTGTACGGCAAGGTCGCAGCGGTGCCAGCCGGTCTCTTCCCGATAAACTTACCTCGAATTTTCACTCATCCTCCGATAGACACACCTTCGGGCGATTCCCTCTGGGAAAGGGGGTTTGGCATATAGTCTCTCCGGTCTCTCGGTTCCTTATACACGCGCTTTTTAGTTTTCCCATGTGGACCGAGACGTATCGCCCATGAGGGGATCAACTACCCCTCCCGTTGCTCGGAACAAACCGGCACCTCGCCGGAAGCACGTTTTCAAAACAAAAGACAATCGACCGGGTGCCACGCCGGTCTGACCAGCCTCAGGCCCTTAACCCCTCGGCGCGACCGGCAATGATTGTGTGCTGGATGGCTCGGCTCTCTATACGCCAGCGAACCTCGGGAGCGGCTCCATGCGAGGTCGTAGCAAAGACGCACGAAAATGGCGACGACATGGTGAGTCGAATTGTCGAGGGGACATTTTTCATACTCTTGGCAACGAAAGAGTATCACAAAGCATCCGAAAGATGGTAATATTTATTTGCGGGGTGGACCGTCTAACCACTCCTCTTTTCGTACTCTTGGCGGATGCGAAAAGGACACCCCGTAAAATTTCCGCAGAAGCCGTACCGTCGTAATCGGCTTAGAACCCCCGGTAAACCACTGGGGGTTTCCTTTTGCTCAGACACCCCAAACACAGACCGCATCTCATTAAACTGAGGTGCCCCATGATCCCTGGACTTCTGTTTACGCTCCTGATCTTCGTTGTGGTGTGCGTTGTAGTGTGGTGGGTTTTTACTCTTTTGTCGGGGAAACTGCCTGAGCCTGTCCGAACCATCGTCATGGTCGTTATCGTGATTTTGATGTTGGTGTGGTTTTTGGACATAGTGATGCCGCTGTCCAACTTTGGCGGTGGGCACTTGTTTTCAAGGTAGGGAGCCGCCTGGTAATAGACGGCTCCGATTGGGCGGGACTATTTGAGGATGTGTGGCACGGCGTCTCGACAGTGAACCGGGACGATTCCTCGTTGCCCTATCTGCGAGCGGGAGTCAGTGGGAATGGTGCAATGATACTACTTCGCGGGAGGCTTGGCTTTCTCTTCTCGTTCCTTGCGTAGTTTCTCCTGAATCAACTTGACGGTGTTCCACATGTTAGCGAGGTTGAGTGGGGGGCGTTCTTGCTGGTCGGTCACTGCGCCAGCCCCTTTCGTGGTTCAGGGTGTTCCTGCTCCACATGCTTGCGGAAGGCTCCGATGGTGTCTGACTCGAAGGGGCACTTGGGACACCCGTACACACTGGTGTCTGGCCCAGATGCGAGGTCCACGCCAATCGAGTATGGCTTACCGTTGATGCTCACTATGTCCGCCACCGCGTCTCCTTTTTGGTGCAATATTGGGGAATTATGTATTTAGGTCCCGTTCACTGCGTTAGCTAATCGAATAGCGGCAAACACGCCGGATCGATTGGCGGTTTCGTTGCGACTTCCTTTGGAGATGGCATTAGCATCCACGGCTTAGGCTGTGCCAATGGCTCGCCTGACGGCGACCACTTGAAGTAGCCCAATGCTCCCACCGCAGGAATCGGGTCAATCGCGCACTGATCCGCCAACACGAGCCCACGCGGACCGAAGAACCACGGACTCTTGTGCTCGCTTACTATCGCCGTAACTGTTGCAATGCCGACGATTGCGCCACGAGAGAGTTTATCTGGAAGCGGGCAAACGAGCCCGAGAGTCGCCATGAACTCCGCAGCGTACTCGTACTCTTCGCGTGTCATTCCGAGGCTCGCGTGAATGGCAATTCGACGGGGCTTCATATCCCACTTGGTCACGGCAAAGCGCGAACGATTCTCGATATCCTTGCCGCCTTCCGTTATCGCCCATGCCCACGGCTGCTGAATGCTCAAGGCTATTTGTGGAATCTCCATTACTTACCTCTCTCTGGCACCGAAGCGCCAGCGTTGACGTTGCCAAGGGGATTAACTACATAATTCCCCAATATTGCACCAAACTCAAAACCGCCGATCGCTAGCGGCAAATCAGTCCCACGGGCGGCTCATAGCTCCAATACCGCTTTCCTAGTGCCGGATTCTCGCACTCCCAACAAAACATCAAGTGCAGGAGTATCAACGCACACGTCGCAAATGGCTCATGCGGAGAACTGGCGTAGGTGTTTGACTCGGCCCCCGACAGGGCCGCGCCGTGTGGCAACTTTGCCAACTCTTCTTCTTGTCTCCGATACCAGTATTCAAGTTGCTCTTTCGTGACCATCATCCCTCCACATCTTCAACCTTGACCCCGATAGACACCAGTTCTCCCTGAGCTTCAGGGAACTGCGCCAGTATGCGTTTCTTTGCCATCTCAGCCCTTGTGTGAGACTTGTAGAGATGCAAGACCCTGCTCCAACGAATCGTGTTCCCTTCTCCAGAGACAAACTCAGCACCATTGAAGAACAGTCCACTTTTGGGCATCCACATCAGCGTGTATTGGTAGTCTGGCTCCATGCCTTACTTCCCCCACGCACAAGCGGCTATACCCGAACAAAACACGAGGATGCTGCCGTATGCGAGTATCCACACGAACACATTAAGCCGCCTATGATCCGCTCCGGCAGCAAGCAACGAAACTCCTAACGCGGCCAGAAACATCGCTACACCAGTTCCGAGCAACCCACACGAAATACTCACTGGACCCCTCCCCCGTGGTGCAATATCGCACCAAAAACCCCTACCAGCCGCTAGACCTTAGCACCCGCCTCCGATTGCTCGGCAGTACGCGACGTTGAGTTTGCCGTGCGGGCATCTCTCGCTCGGGCTACGCGTGGGTCGAGATTCAGGTAGTTCGGCAGGTGCATTTCCTCCGCCAGCCAGTTCACCCCGCACCCGTTGCACCGGATGTAGTTTGACCTCAGAACCCTTGGCTTTTTGCACCACGGGCACGGCGGCTCTGCTCCCTGCTCGTTTCTTGACGCCTGCCGCATCGCTTCCTGCTGCTCCAACGTGAACCCCTGTTGCTCCATCCCTCAATCCTCCTGTCGGCTCAGGACTCTTCCTTCCACCCTGAAGCCTCAACACAATCACTTGACCCCTAGAACGATGCTCCACCTTAGCCTGCGCATCCAACTCCGCAACAAGCCACTTAGGAACCCTCAATGAAATCAACTGTGTATCACTCACGAATACAAAGTATCACAACGTATCACATGCGGTCAATACCCAAACTTATAAAAATTGAAAATCGTGGCTGTAACCTCAACATCATAGCCACGCGGGGGCCAGGCTGGCCTACCCCTCGAGAACATCTTTCGGCTCCGTCTCGCCAGTTCGATCTAGCTTTGCCGATTGCTTGCCGATGCTGCGCGGATTCATGGCAGGGGCAGGGGATAGCGTCGATACTGTCTGGATAGGGTACAGTCTAGCGACACACGCAATGTTGACACTTATTCTGTAGGGTTAGGCGCGTAGCATTATTTTCTTGACACGTTTTCTGTATGCTGATAGAGTCTATCTTGACAGTGAATGATTATCTGTTAGGAGATACTGAAATGCGGACATGGCATGAGGTTAACTTGTTCATTTCAAAGGGAATTATGTCTTTTACTCCCTTGTTCACAAGATTGCCTCATTTTCTTCTTGACATTCGTGCGGGAATCAACTACCTTAAATACATCAGAGGTTGCCAACCTCAAAGGAGCTTCAAAATGAGATACACCTACACAACTCAGGCGCGGCCCAAGGCCGTAAGCGGTCCACTCCACAACAACCTGATTGCCTCTGGTCTGCGCCTTCATGAGCGCATCAGCGGGCTCCCCGGCGAGGCCGACATATACAACTACGTTGGCGCTTTGGACGCGGTATCGATACAAGGCAATCAGGTCAACGTGTTTTGCCGGGGAATCCACGTCAAGCAACTCAACCGGCTTTTCGACGATCTCTCGCAGCCTATCGACATTCAAGCTCTCGGCATCGCTTTCGCCACGGAAAAGACCTATATGTATGCCAAGTCGCGCCGCCGTCTGGCATCTCTTCTCTCCCTCTAACCTCCGCCGCGCCTTCCTTGGGTAAGCGGTGCGTCGGGCTTGGCAGCCTGGGGCGGTACGTAACCCGCCAAACATGAAATGACCTTGGAGACCAGCTACCCGGCACTCGCTAGGTCCAAGCGTCCTGGAGGCTGCAACCCACCAGGGGCCGGTACGAAACCCGGCAGAAAGCTTCCTGCAATGAGCCGTTCGACCATCAGTACCTTTCAACTCTTCCAAATGTTCCCCGATGAGGAGACAGCGCGGCTCTACTTGGAGTCGCGCCTCTGGCCTAAAGGCGTCATCTGCCCAACCTGCGCCGGTCAGGACCGCATCACGCCCCGTAAGGCTGGCTTCCACCGCTGCAATAAGTGCCAGCTTGACTTTACGATCCGTACTGGCACGATCTTCGAGCGGTCGCACATCCCGCTCCACAAGTGGCTCTATGCGATGTACCTGCTCGTCACGGCCCGCAAGGGCATCTCTTCCATGCAGATCGCCAAAGAGATTGGTGTGCAGCAAAAATCGGCATGGTTTATGCTTCACCGTCTCCGTGAGGCTTGCGGCGGTGAGCTTGCCAAGTTGCAAGGAATCGTCGAAGCTGATGAAGCCTTTTTCGGCGGCAAAGAGGCCAATAAACACGAGTCCAAGAAACTCCGCGCTGGTCGTGGCAGCGTCGGCAAGTCGGCTGTAGTAGGACTCCGGGAGCGCGGCGGTCGCACCATCGCCTATCCCGTACCCAACACTGATAAAGAGTGCTTGCAAGGGGCCGTACTGGATAACGTCGAAGTCGGCTCCCAACTCATGACCGATGAATCGACCGGCTACGCTGGAATTGGCGGTCTCTTTTTCGGCCATGAAACCGTGAATCACAGCGCGGGGGAGTACAGCCGAGGCGATGTGAATACGAATTCCATTGAGAGCGTATGGGCAGTCATGAAGCGTGGGATGTACGGCGTCTACCATCACGCCAGCCCGAAGCATCTTCACCGCTACGTGGATGAATTCACCTTCCGTCTCAATGATGGCGACGTGAAACGACACACGCTGGACCGGCTCGATAGCTTTATCAAAGCGGTTGACGGCAAGCGTCTGACCTACGCGAGGTTGATTCAATGAAGACTCCAAAAGTGCTCGATAAGATGGCCGATATTGTGCTTGCCTATCGACCTCCAGAAAAGCAAAAACCACCACGGGCGCGGAAGAAATCCATAAAGCGGGTAACTCAAGATGAATCAGCGAAACGGGAGTCAAGTACGTAAATCCCATTCTTATTGTGGCTTATCGCCTTTTCGCCTCAGATGCGGGATGCCGTCATTCTGGAAACATTCAAGGGTTCTCATGGGGATGAATCACTGAGAGTCTATTGGTTGGCGGATCTGAAGAGGCCAACTTTCGATAGCCGTTTGGCGCAGAACTTCTGTGTTCTCTATGACAAAGCCGTAGAGATGGAGCGGAAAGAGCAGACCAAAGCTGCCTGATGATTCCCGTGGCAGGGATGAAACGAGGGACCGTCGAGAGATGGACCCCGTAGCAGTAGCCCAATGAAATGAGGTGTTTATGCAGGGTCAACGTATCGGGTATAAGCGAGTATCGACGGTAGACCAGACTACAGCAAGGCAGCTTGAGGGGGTCCAGGTCGATAAGGTCTTTGAGGATAAGGCTTCAGGCAAGGATACCGAGAGGCCGCAACTGCAACTCGCTCTTGAGTTTGTACGTGAGGGAGATACGCTCGTCGTATGGTCTATGGATCGACTGGCACGTAACCTTGACGACCTGAGAAAGATTGTCAAGACGTTGACTGGCAAGGGCGTCAAGGTCGAGTTCGTGAAAGAGTCTTTGACTTTTACGGGCGACGATAACCCTATGTCTAACCTGTTACTTAGTGTGATGGGAGCCTTTGCCGAGTTTGAACGGGCATTGATTCGGGAGAGGCAAAAAGAGGGTATAGCCCTAGCTAAGAAAGCTGGCGTCTATAAGGGCAGAAAAGCAACCGTGACGGGTGAGAGATTGACTGAGTTACTAGCCAGAATCAAGGCCGGCGAAAAGCGAGCTGCCCTGGCCCGCGAGTACGGGATCTCGCGGGAGACTCTCTACTCCTACATCGCCAAAGCGAGTAACGGCACAGTGGGCGCAAACTCTGTAGTCACCGAGTCTCAGGCCGCCACCCAATAGGATGCAAGGCGAAAGAAAGTTACATGAATCCATGTAATAATGCTTGACAAACGGCGAATGGTGGTATTAGAACGTATGTAACGCATCAATCACCGGCTACGGAGATGTAGCAAAGGAGAAACACCGTGACAACCTTGATTCTCATTCTCGCAACTTTGGCGGGCTCAGTTCCGCCTCCCGTCAATAACCCAGGCAAGATCACAACCGGCCCGTTCTGGTATAACCCGATTCCAACACCGCATCCCATCACGCCTCGCTTGCCTCGGTAGTGATCGGCGTCAACCTTAACCCATAACCGGCCAGCGGAGATGCTGGCATAGGAGCTAGACCGCAATGGAATTTAGCTGGCTAGTAGCCGAGTCCGAAGATGGGAGTTATCAACCCGTCGAAATAGTCTCTTCGCCCGAAGAGATGAACCAGGCAATCCAAAACTACATCGCCCGTGGCGCGGATGCGGGATGGCTTACACCTGAACGCTTCGCCTTGTGGACTCGGAAATCTAACAGGGTCGGATTCACGCGGAAAGAGGTCAGTCTGTGACGGCGCAACGGTACATTAACAGCATCCGCAATGCAGCCAAGAAAGCCTATGCGCAAGCGTATCTTGCATGGGTTATGGATGGCCGCAAGGGTCACAACGGGCCAGATGGTTACTGAGCGCAACGTCATAGGCACCACCATTGCAATGGGTGAGGTAATCCAGTGAGCGCACAACCAAACCTACTCTCATTCCCCGCCGCGCCGCAATCGCTGGTAGAGAAATATAAGCCGATGCGGATTCAAGACTTTGCGGGACTCGCCAAGGTCAAAGAGGGGCTACTCAGATTCACAGAGAAGCCCTACAGCGCATCGTTCATCTTCAAGGGTGATTCAGGTACAGGCAAGTCTACAATGGCGCGGATAGTGGCTGAGCAGATCGACGCCGAACTGGTACACGTTCCGGCCCAGGAATGCAGCGTAGACCGCCTCCGCTCCGTGGTATCAAATTGCCGCTACGCGCCCATGAGCGGCTGTCGGTTCTGGCTTGTCCTAGTTGATGAAGCGGATTCAATGAGCAAGGCGGCAAGAGACTTTCTACTGTCACCGCTTGATAAGTTGCCGCCGCTAACGGTGTTTGTTTTCACCTGCAACAGCGTGGAATCGTTTGAAGGCCGGTTTATGTCGCGGTCGATGGTTCTGGACTTCTCAAACTACGGAATACAGAAAGATGCTGCCGAACTACTGGCGGAAGTCTGGAAACAAGAGGCACCGGGCAAGGAATCACCGAACGTCGCACGGATTATCAAAGACGCACAAGGCAACGTCAGGGCGGCTCTCAAAGCCCTTGAATGGGAATTGAAGCTCATCTAGCAATCAACACTCTAACCGACTACGGAGCAGTAGTTTAGGAGAAATAACGTGCCAACTACACACATGATCTGCGAGACATGCGGCGGGAAGCAATTCGTAAACGCTGATGGCTCACCTAACAATGCTTTTGAAGGGTGCGACAGTGATTCGGTGAAGCCGTGTCCATCATGCACAGTACGCCGCGATTGGTTCAACGTTGGCAAGCAAGCTGGATACAGCGGCACCCCGCAGGCCGATGCAAAGATTGTGAACGCCATTGCCTCGATGAAGTGGGAGACGCTGGAACCCGGCAAGCAATTCCCCATGATGCCAGCAATGGGAATCAGCGAAGTCATCAAACAATGCCGCGTTCCCAAGGCGTCACACGTCGCAATTTCAAACCATCTGGCCCCGTATGGGTTCTACGGGATTCGAGGTCATTACACGAACGGGGATGCAGAGGTGTATGTGATCGACAGTGGGGATTGCATTACTCCAGTCTGCGCTGACTTCCATCCCGTCGCCTAGAATGCCTCCCGCTGGCCTCCCAAGGCTTTAGGCGCGTCCGATGGGTCTTGGGTAGGTCAATGGGTCAACCAGTAAACCGGACTCAACAAGAGGCCGAAAAACCGATGCAATATTGCACTAAACCGGAAAGAGGCAAGAATGACACCCGAGCACGAATCCCGACTCAAAGCCTGCGCCGATGAGATGGATGAGTTAGCGAAACGGACTCCCATCACATCCCCGCGATTCAACTGGTGGGCCGAACAACACCGCGCCGAGAATGACGACCAGGCCGCGTACACGCTCACCCATCCCGGTATGGATTGGCTCGACATAACCAGCAAGATCGGCCTAGTTCTGGCCGTCCTGCTGCTCGTTGCGATGATTCTGGAGTGAGGCAACCATGACCAAAATGGCCGAACGCAAGACAAGACTATCGGTAGAGTTCTCCGATTGTATTCGGGAACGCGGCAAACTCAGAGAAGTAATCATGCAGTTCTCGCCGTATGGCATTCAGGTACGGCTCAAGGGATTGAGGACGAGCTACGAAGTCACACCCGCAGCCATCTACAATCGCGCGGTCCAGGTGAGCGTAGACAAGGCGCGGGCTGAACGGAAAGCCAAGAAGGGGAGACGATGAGCGAAACTGATGGCAAGCCTTACGTTTTTGCTTGGGAATCGAACACTCGAAATTACCAAGGGTCGCGCGTCGTCAAGTATCGCGTGCGCTATCCCCGCCGAATCAGTAAACGGTGGAGTAAGGCATTCGCAACCGAACGCGAAGCGCAGCAACACGCAGAGAAGGTAGATGGGTTTGGCGAATATCTACGCGGGAGCCTTGCGCGATGATTCAGCCTCACGCCTTCCAGCCATCGAAGAGGGGGAAGCAGTGCGCCTCATGTGGCGGCTGGCCCGATGCCTACTATCACAATCTTGAGTTGTTCAATGACGCCGATAAGGAACGCGAGAAAGCACGGCAGGCCCACGAGCAGGAGCGCATGACGGCAGAGATGCGAACCCCACTCAAAGACGTATCACATGCCGCTGGAATCCTTGAACGCGAATCGCCGCTATTCAGGAAAACTGGCGAGAATCCAACGCTTTTCAACTAGGCACCAAAGGAGAGTAAGAGTATGGCAGTAGAGTTTGATGTAAAGGCAACACGAACCAGCGAGTACGGCTTTTTGCCTGAAGAACTGGAAGTGATCCCCGAGATGAATGGACGGCACGAATTGCCCGACATTCAATGGATCATCGACTCAATCCTCACTCATGGGCAGTTGCAGCCCGTGACAATCCGCCGCACGGGTGGCAAGCCTGTACTGGTCGCTGGATTCTCGCGCTGGCGGGCGGTCACGGCGATTAACAAAAACAAGATGATGGAAAAGCCTCTGCGCTTGCGCTGCTCGTACACCGCGCTAACTGACAAGCAGGCTTTTCTCGCCAACATCGAAGAGAACCGCGTCCGCAACGCCACAACCCCGATGGATGACGCCTACAACATCCAGCGGCTCATCAACGTGTACCAGATGACTGAGCAGGAAGTAGCCGACTCCTACCGCGCATCGGTTGCATGGGTCAAGTCTCGCCTGGTGTTGATCGAGGCCACTCCCGAAGTCGAGCAGGAGATCCGTAAGGGCACAATCAAGGGTTCGGCGGCAAAGGAGATTGCCAAACTCTCGAAAGAGCACCAGCAGAACCTTGCCAAGATCGCTAAGGAAACTGGCAAGGTCACACCCGCCGACATTCGCAAGGAGACGGGCAAGCAGGCAAAGAAGGCAGAACCCAAACCGGGCTCCCTGCTCGACCTAGCCGACGCAGCCTGCCGCCTCATCCTGGACGACAATGTGAGCATGGACGAAGCGCAGTATGCGGCAAAGGAATATCTCAAGGCGAGGGGGATAAAGCTGTGAGATACGACCCCACTCTCAAAAACATCTGGAAATGCGCCTCAGACGAAGTACGCCGCTACGCACTTCAGGCCGTAAGTATCGATGCCGAGAAAAAGGTTGCCGCTGTCACTGACGGTCACTGTCTCGCGGCGGTGGACGTGAAGCATCTACTGGAGCCCGAGGAGAAGTCTTTTCTCGTTCCCATCGAAGCGCTCAAGGCAGCGGCAAGCCTGTACTCACAACAGAGACGGAAGCCGCAAAAGGAACGGCAGGACGTGTTTATTCGCTTCGCCAACGATGCGGTAACTGTATCGGTAGGCAAGTCTAAGCGGAGCCAAACATTTGATCCCGAACACGGCCAGTATCCGCGATGGGAAACCGTGTTGCCGAATCCAGACGGATACAAACTCGGCATCGCTCTTTCGGCTGACCTGTTGATACAGTTGCTCTCGGCACTGCACGGCAACTATGACCGCGATAGTGTGGTGAATCTCTACGTTGCTGGCGAAGATAAGCCCGTGATCGTAGGGACACGGAACATGGATCGATTGAACTATGGACTATTGATGCCTGTGCGCTATGCGGGGGATATGCCCAAGCGTTTTTGGGAGCAGCGCAAGGACTAACACGCCATCTGCTCCCGTTGCCCGGTTCGCTCCATCTTCGTCCACTGCTCGGCAAGGTCAGAGGGTTTCCAGCAGTATTCAGGGGCAAGGCGCAGCATACGGGAGCCGGTGAGCAGGCCAGCATCAAGCAGTGAACACAAGAGGCGGTACGCTGTCCCCGGCTTCCATTCATAGCGCGAGTCGAGTAATTCGGGATTCAGGAGCCGGGGAACGCTCAGGTCATAGTCCGCAAACAATCTCAGGGCCAGCGGGAGACGGCCAGCCGGAAGCGTAGACAGTAACAGCAATGCGGCAGGATTCAGCATCAAGAGGAGGATAGCACTATGGCACGACGATCAGGATGGCAAATACAAGCCTCAAACGGCAACAAGATGCCCATCATGCCGGCCACTCTAGCGGCCTTTGATCTTCTGCTCTACAAGCTCAACGTCAAGGAGAAAGAGGCTGCAAGACACGCCAAGGTACGCGCATGGGTGAAACAGAACTATACCCGCCGCTATGTGCCTGAATCGGTCCTAGAGGCATTAGGACTTGAACTAGGGGTGTTCTGTGATTGAAACCACGGTAAGGTGCGACGTGTGCCAAATACAGAAGCAGCAGACGAATCGCTGGTGGGTAGTCGCCATTCAGGGCAAAGGGATATTCACTATCCGCGATGCCCACCGCACCCGTCCGGCGAACGGCGTTGACGTGTGCGGCCAGAACTGCGCTCACACGCTCTTTGACCGATGGATGACTACGGGTTCACTCAACAAACCCGAGACGACGCAATGATCTTCCGTACCTCATCCGATTGGCGCAGGCTCTACCGCTCCATCTGGAGACTGCCCTACGCCGACTGGCCCAAAAAGCAACGGGCCAAATTGGTGCGCGGGTGCAAAGACAAAGCCGTCTACGAGTCTCCAGAGGAAGCATTGCCCATCATCGCGGCCATGCCACTACGAGCGGGGCTCTATCTCAAAGTTTACAAGTGCCTACTCTGCTCGCTCGAAGATGGCAGACCGGCCTATCATGTGGGCAATAGTCGATGTGCGAATACGCTGCCGGAGCGAGCAATCAGGAGGGATATCCATGACCAGAACCGACCTGAACAACTTTAAGCGCCTAGCAAAGATGCTCCGCAAGGCTCAAGACTTGGCCGATAAGCTAGACGCCACGCTCGACAACGGCGGAGAAGTCGGCGGTATAGCGGACGAAATAGAACTCAAATGCTCGCGCGTAGATGGGGCCGATGTTTGGTAAAATAGTAGGCGAGTCCCTGCTTTCCCGTGCAAGGGGTCAGCAGCGCAAATCCTGACGCGGAGGAACCTCGCCCATGACCGAGGATAGCATTAGCCAAGATTCATTCGATTTCAACCCGCCACAACTTAAACGACTTCGCAAACATGCACCCCACAGAGACCGTTCATCTGAGCGTGATTTATGCGTGTGCGGTGCTGCGAAGTAGAAGAAAGCGACCCGTTGCCGCTCGTGCCAGTATGTTTTAGACAAGACTCCACGGAGAGAGCACGACCCAATCGTTTATCTGATTGACGGAGAAGAGTGCCGTAGGATCGCGCTTACCAAAGGGCAGTGGGCCACTATCTCAGCCATCGACTACGACGAAATCAGCCGGCACAACTGGGGCGCGTGGTGGAACGTAAAGACCCAAAGCTACTACGCGAGGCGAGCAGTTAAGGTGGGCGGGAAAGCCCATGCGGTGATGATGCATGACGCAATCTATGGTCCTGTACCGGACGGGAAAATGGTCGATCACCGCAGCAAGGATTCTCTGGACAATCGCCGGTCCAATTTGCGCGATGCCACGAAAGGCGAGAACATGTGGAACTCCGGCAAGAGGCGGAACAATACATCCGGATATAAGGGCGTGACGTGGAGTAAGTAAAAGGGAAAATGGATGGCTCAGATCATGGCCAACAGAAAGCCTCAATGTCTTGGATTCTCTGACGATCCAGCCGTGTGCTACGCAATGTATTGCGAAGCAGCCAAGCGATTGCACGGTAGATTTGCCCGACTCGCCTAGCCGACTATGATCGCGTTACTGTTTGCGGGGTTTGGCAAGTACCAGGTATCGAACGGCTCATAGTGGGCTGATTGTACGTATCCGCAGATAAAACAACAGACGAGCGCGACGGAAAGATTAGTCGTGTAGTCAAACTCGCGGATTATCTTCCACTGCTTGATCGCGTGTCCGCATCCAGGGCTAAACCACGGGGAAAAAGCGTTGATCACAAGGCCGGGAATCGGGAACTCTGCCCAAGGGACACTGTTCGGCGTAGCTGGAAAAACAGCGGTCCCAACGCCCCCCGGCTGCGTATAGAAGGGCTGTCCATTGAGATAGCCATTTCCATACATCGCCCCGACCTGCCATCTGTTCTGACTCGCCATGCCGCCAGTTTACCGCTGAATGGCTGCTAAGTCAGTAGTTACAGTCCAAGCTGCCCACGAAGCGCGTCGGAAGCTTGTTTACCTAGCCACTCTTCCCATGACGGATCGCCGCTCGCTCCCCATTGGTCGAGAAGGGATGGAACGAGGTCGGAGTCAATGCGGATCGTTACCGGAGAATCGAGGCGGGAGATGGGTGCTGGTTTGCGTGTCACGGCCCGAGCCGCTGCGGAATTGCTCATCATGTTTACCCTCTGGAAAGACTCTGCCACAGCCTCAGAAACAGCCAGCCGCTCGTCGGTAAGTGGCGGAATCGGATCCATAACGGGAGTGTACCATTTGTTCACAGATTTATGTAAAAAGTCGTTGACGCGGCGGGGAGTGGTATGAGATGGTATTGAGCATGGCAAAGCACCAAGACCTCAAGTACGGCAAGTACAACGTCAAGATGGTTCCCTTTGGACCCATCAGGATCAAGGCTGAGACTTTGGATGTTTTGCATTCAGCCGCCATTCACCGTACAGCCGCCTCAATAGTCAGGGAGTTGATTGAGTTGTGGGCTGAGGCACGTAAAGAGAAAGCATCGAAGAGAGGAAACCAATGACAGGCGAAGCAATCAACGTAGAGGACTTGCGCGATAAGCCGTGGCAGGAACCAACCCTTCAACCTCCAGCTTTTGTGTTGCTCGCCCCTGGCACCATCGCATCGGACTACGCGCTCAAGAATCTCAACAAGTCACTCGGAGAGGCGCAGAACGAGTTTGAGGACGCCGTGAAGAGCGCAACCAACACCTACGGTGGATGGATGTATACGCCGCTCAAATCCATCATTGCGGCGGTACGCCCATCGCTCACAAAATACCATCTGACCATCTCACAATTCCCCGTCACGGACTTGGAAGAAAAGACCGTAACCCTGTACACGCGGATCGTGCATTGGGACTCTGGCGAGTGGATGCAGAACTGCGTTGAATTCCCCGGAGAGTTGGCCCTCGGCAAGGACGGCGCACCAAAATTCAATCAGCAAACCATTGGCGGGAGTCTCACCTACGGCATGAAGTACGCGTACAAAGCCATCGTAGGCATCCCTGACGGCGAAGAGATGATCGACTCGACGGACGAGAATGGCGATCTTCCAGCCAGAAAGGGCAAAGCTACTCGGAAACCAGGTGCAATATCGCACCAGCCTCCCGCGCCTCAACAAGCCACGACAACGCGCCAGTCAAGCCAACGGGCCATCCAGCGCCAGCAAACCGCGCCAGCAGCCGCACAGCCGCAAGGAGCGCAACTTAACTTCATCCCTCCAAATGGTCTGACGGCGGTAGTCAAGTCAGTGAAAGAGATTGAGGCTATTCCTGCAAAAGCAGCCCAAGGGAATGTGCCAGCGATGAAAGCTGTCCGTGGCCGGATGGTCGTTACGCTGCTTGGCGAACACAACGGCACATCTGAGGCGTCATGCTTCGACACAAAGTTTTTCCCCGCGTTACATGAGTCAGTCGGGCTTGAGTGTCACTTCCAAATCGCGGAGAAAGACTCAAACGGGCGGCACTACATCAACATCGAGGACATCCTGTATGTCGATGGAGTTGAATACGTCGAAGGCAAACCAGCAGTAGACCCCGAGACGGGTGAAATTCTCGCAGAAAGGGAAACACAATGAACTGGCAGGCAGTTGAATCATCGCAAATCGCAGAGGTTGGCTTTCAGGAGCCATCAACGCTCGGTGTCCGTTTCAAGACCAAGACCGGAACCAGTGAATACCACTACTCCAATGTCACGGTCGGCATCTTCCAGCGGCTCATGGCGGCGAAGTCCATCGGGACATACTTCGGCCAGAACATCAAGCCGTTCCCCGAGAAGTATCCGTTTGTGAAGGTGGAAGCAAACCCTACCCTGCCCGCGACTTCGCCCGCGAGTTCCGCGAGTACGACGACGAAGCCGAACGGGAGCGCGACCAAATCTACGGGATCGACGGATGGGGAGATAGTTAGCCCTGTCACATCCTTAGCTGTAATCGACACGCTGGAGAATAGCGCCCTGTTCGCCTCTGGCGGCGTCACAGACGCGCAGCTTGCCGCTGGCCGGGAATGGTACTTGGCCAACGCACCCAAGTCCATCGCTACCGAAGAGGAACGGCTGGCCTTGAAGCGGTTTGCCCGCCCACTCCAGAAGCTCAGGACAAGCATCGAAGCCCGAGCCAAAGAGTACACCGGGGAAACCAAACGCACATTGGCGCGAATCGACACAGAGAAGCGGCGGCTGATTCAGATCGTCGGCGGGATCGAGCAAGAGGTATTGCGCCCGAATACCGAGTGGGAGCAGGAAGAAGAAGCTCGCAAAACTCGGCTGGCTGGAATCCAGAACAAGTTTGCATTATTGGGCCAGACACTCTATGCCGACATTCCCTCACTGGAAGCGGCAATCAAGGAATTGGAATCCTTCGACACCTCCACCATGCAGGAGTACAAGATCGGCACAGAGAGCACCATTGCAGCGTCCTTGAAGGTGCTCAAGCCTGAACTGGCACGGCGCAAAGAGGCGGAAGCGCAGGCGGCAGAGTTGGCGCAGTTGAGGGCGGAAGCGGCAGAGCGGAAACGGAAGGATGAGATTGCCGCCGCTGCCAGAGAGTTGATAGCCAATCAGACAGCCGCGTTGACCGCGCCTGCTACCTATGTCGAGACTCCGTCTGGCCCCGGTGCGCACGACGACGGAATTATGGCGGCAAGTATGGCGACGGGCTTTCACTCTCCAGCGGCGGTAGAGGCGCAACAGGAATTCCGGTCGGTTGAATCGGATACCAACGCCGTGAAGGTGGAAGCGGTTCAGGCGCTACTTGTCGAAGTGGAACTGGAAATCGAACAAGCCGAGGCAGTGATTGACGTCATCGCCAAGGGCCTTATCCCCCACGTCACCATAACCCACTGAGGACGCCATGTCAGTCATCATTCAACCGAAAGCACATTGGAAGCCTCGCCCCGAATGGCCGGCAGTTCACCCCCCGCTCAAGTGGTACTCGTGGGGTAACTGCCGCGTCATGGTGGGGAAGGGGCCTGCCGGATGGCACCTGTCGATTAGCTGTCCAGACCGGAATCCAACATGGGAAGAAATCAAACAGGCTCGTTACGACCTCTGCCCGCATGACGTGACGATGGCAATGATACTCCCGCCAACGGATGAGTACGTGAACATCCACAACTTCTGTTTTCACCTTCATCAAATACCGAACGAGTGAGCCTATGCCCTTTCCAGCCACACTAGACGCGCTCAAACAGGCCGGGTACACGTTCCTTCGTGGGGATGTGTGCTCGGTCTGCCATGAACCCGTGGAAGTCTACTCCACACCGGGCAAGCGGGAAATTGCCATGAACCCGATGCGGATAGAGCGGGAGGGGTTCACTTTGGCTTGTGGCGGGGAGCCAGCGGTGAGGCACTACGAGACGTGCAATATCGCACCGAATTTAAGCCCCGTAGAGCCTTCGGCAGTTCCAGGGGTGTCCAAACCCTCACCGGAGCCGCAACGTGAGCCTGTACCCCATCCAGCGCCTCACGTAGCTATGTTTGGCGTGAACGATCCCAATCACCAGTTGCTTGCTGTGGGTTGGCTACATGGGAACCTGGTTTGCCAGTTCAAGACCGCCAAGTGGAGTTACGCTGGAGTTCCAGAAGCCGAGTTTGAGAAGTTGAAGAAAGTACCCTTCGCGTACCGCATCTTTACGAGCAACATCAAGGGCAAGTATCCCGCAACCAAACTATCATGAAAGGACACCATGACCAAGCCAGTCGAAGCACCCGACCCCGCTCTGTTTGAGGATGAACCAACCCCGACGCCGGCCAAGAAACCCCGTCACGTAACCATCGCCATCAATCACCTGAAAGAGCAGCGATTGAAGGCAATCACCGCCCGTGACAGGGCCAGCAAACACGCGGAGTGTCGCGGATGCGGAGATTCTATAGAGTGGTGGATAACTCCGAACCAAAAGAAAATCCCCATGAACCCGATGAGTCGTGGTGACGATCCAGCCGTGGCGCATTGGGCAAGCTGCACGGAGCAAGATTCTTTCAGGAAGCGTAATTGATGCGGCGGCTATTTGAGGAACCAGACAAGTTCACATTGCGTCCACTGCGCCCACGTCAGGCGGTGGCCGTCGAAGCCATGCGGCAAGCTGCCAAAGAAGGCCACAAGCGCATCGTCATTCAGGCCCCGTGTGGATTCGGAAAGTGTCACGGAAAAGGAACCGAGATCATCATGTACGACGGCTCCCTGCGCAAAGTTGAGGACTTGCGCTCTGGCGATTTGCTGATGGGTCCAGATTCTCAACCGCGCGAAGTGCTGAGTACGTCAACGGGATATGGCCCATTGTTTCGTGTCGTGCCTCGTAAGGGAGAGCCTTTTGTTTGCAATGATATTCATGTGCTGTCGCTCAAAAGGTCATCATTCTCGACTAAAAAAGACAAGCAAAAGGTCTCCTTCAAGAGGCCCACCGTTGTGAATATCCCGCTTGATGAGTATTTGCGATCAACACGCACATTCAAGTCTCTACATCGTTTGTGGAGGGTGCCCGTCGATTTTCCCACACAACCAGAGCAGGTTATTCCACCATACATTATGGGATTATGGTTGGGCGATGGAACAAGCAGGAGAGTGGCCGTCACCACGGCGGACATAGAGATTGTTCAAGAGTTCCTTCAATCTGGGAAGGATTTAGGGCTGAAACTGAGGGTTGAACGGAACACAGATAACTCAGTAAACCTACATCTAGTACGACGGAACGGTGCGGTGCAAAACAAGGCACTAGTGGCTCTCCAATCGTCGGGCCTTATCCGCAATAAGCATATTCCCGCAGCCTACAAATTGGCATCCAAAGAAGATCGGCTGTGTCTGCTTGCGGGGATCATCGACACGGACGGTGCTTACATTAAGTGCTGTTATACCGTTCACCAGAAGTCTCGGGTATTGGCCGATGACATCGCTTTTGTGGGTCGGTCTGTGGGCTTGTGTGTGTCGATTTCGGAAGTCCAGAAGCGGTGCGTGAATAACGGGAAGATTGGGACATATTACGCGGTCAACATTTCTGGCGACACGTCCATGATTCCCTGTCGTATACCGCGAAAGAAATCGGCAAAGCGGGTGATCGACAAAGACCCTCTCGTGTCGGGATTCTCGGTCGAATCAATCGGCTACGGTACCTTTTATGGATTTACCCTATCGGGCGATGGCCTCTACTTGCTGCGCGACTTCACGGTAACACATAACACCGTGTTGGCTGCGCATCTGATTGCGTCGGCGTTGGAAAAGGGAACCCGCCCTTTGTTTACATGCCCCGCCATCTCACTTGTAGATCAAACCCTGAAATCGTTTGAGTTTGAAGGTATATGGGACATCGGGGTGATGCAGGCCAAGCATGAACGGACAGACGGATCACGAAGGGTCCAGATCGCATCAGTTCAAACTCTCATCAAGAGACCTTTGCCGAACATTCACTTTATGATTCTTGATGAAATTCACCTTCAATTCAACGGCCTCAACACTATGCTGGACGAGCCGTGGAAGGACAAGATTGCCATTGGCCTATCCGCTACGCCTTGGGCTAAAGGGATGGGGTTGAGATGGACGAAGTTAATCATCCCTGCGACCATCGCAGAACTCATTGAAGAACAGTGGTTGACTCCCACCGACCTCTACATCCCCGAGCAGGTCGCAGACCGTGGAAATATCGAGCAGGAGAAAGGCGAGTTTACCGAAGCATCAGCCTCAAAGGAAATGCGTCAGTCTCGAATCGTCGGGAATGTAGTCGAGACCTGGAAGGCATTAGGACCAGGTGAAAAGACGTTCATGTTCTGCGTCAATCGGGAACACGCGAAAGAGCAGATGGGAGCCTTTGTGGACTCAGGGATTCCGTTCGGCTACATCGACGCCAATACGGAACGCGAGGACCGTAAGCGAACATTCGCCAAAATGAAGTATGGAGAAATTGCTGGCATCGCATCAGTAGGTTGCTTGATCGCCGGAGTCGATGAAGATGTGCGATGCGTGATTGATGCAGCTCCAACTACCTCGGAGATGCGGCTTGTCCAGAAATGGGGCAGGGGAATCAGGCCAGCGGAGAACAAGACTTCGCTGATTGGTTTAGACCACGCAGGAAATAATTCAGACGAGGGGTTAGGGTTGTTTTGGGAGATTCACCACGACCATCTGGATACCCATAAACCCCATGCACCCGGAGTGGCCTACGAGGGCGAGAAGCGGCCAGCCAAGCCAAAGAGATGCGTACAGTGTCATGTCCTGATTCCTAAAGGTCACGCCTCATGTCCTAAGTGTGGAACCGTTCTGCCATCTCACGGCGATATTGAGCACGAAGATGGCGAATTAGTTCTCTATGGCAAGTCAAAGAAGGACATGGCCGACCTAGAGAAAGCCGTTAAGTTTCTGGAGTCGAAGGGGAAGAAATTCTACTCCGACTTTGGATACGACAACGCCATTGAAAAGGCGAAACAGTTGGGCTTCGTTCCAAGCATGGGACGCGAGTACACAATGCAGGAAAAACAGCAGTGGTACTCAGGTTTCCTTTGGCTATGCAGGGAACGGGGAAAAGCGGAAGGTGCGGCGGCGCATCGCTACCGGGAAAAGTTTGGAGTGTGGCCCAACCAGTTACGGAAAGAGCCTAGCCCGCCTAGTTGGGAAGTGGAGCAGTTCGATAAACATTGCCGAATCAAGTTTGCCAAGGCCAAAGAAAAAGAAGCAAGAAAATCATCATCGCAAGAAGCTAATCCATTCGCCTAACCCTACCATGGAGCCTTTTAATGGGAATTATATACTTGACTCCCGGCAAAAAGCGGAAGCAGAAAGAGAAGAAACTTGCTCCTCCCATTCATTGAAGCCGAGGGTTTGGTACGGACCACGCATTTCGATCCGGAAATGGCCATGCTCGCGGATCGGCACTATTCCCGGCGCACGGTCGGAGCTAGGCAATTCCTCTATTCTGGGCGAAAGCTGGTTCTCCGTAACACGGAAGGAACCGTCCTTTTTGCTTGGGTTTACCCTGATGAAGACAAGCGAATGGATGGCCAGAAAGGGTACAACTGTGCGATTTTCCGAAACGAGTCTAAGCGTAAGGCGAGCAAAATCATCCTTGAAGCCGAGGCCGCTGCCTTCGCCAAGTGGGGCCCCAATCGGCTCTACACTTACATCGACCCTGCCAAGACGAAGACGATCCTTGCGCTGCGTAATTATCCTGACCGGCCTGATGAGAGAATGCCGAAGCTGGGCATCCGAAAAGGTCAGCGCGTCGTCGGTGCCACCTATCGGCAAGCGGGATGGAAGCCCTTGGTTCATAAGAACGGCAAACCTCGAATCAGCCAAGCTGGACAGCATTTATTCGTCAAACTGTGGCACAAATGGTGAACAATGCAAAACGGGAGTCATGTATATAATTCCCCTTTTAATGAGTGAGCCTGTAATCACGTCCCCACATAGTTCAATGGGAGCAGAACTGATTCTTCCAGATCAGAGGAACTGGACGGAGTACGACAGGTTTCTGGAGCGGAAAAGGTTTACTCCGCAAGTCGCTGGCTTGACATCTATTCCACCATTGAATGCGGCCATGTTTCCGCACCAAAGCGATATCACGGCTTGGGCGTTGCGGCTTGGCCGTGCTGCTGTATTCGCGGGAACTGGGCTCGGCAAGAGCCTTATTGAGTTGGAGTGGTCGCGCTGCGTGTATGAACATACGGGCGTCCCGGTCCTGCTCCTAGCTCCGCTGGCTGTCGCTTATCAGATGGTCACAGAGGGCGAGAAATTCGGCGTCGAAACCATCTATTGCAAGGTTCCCAGCGAGGACGATGTTCACATTGTCACGACCAACTACGAGCGTATGGAGCATTTTTCGCCCGAGGATTATTCCGGCGTCGTGCTAGATGAATCAAGTATTTTGAAGTCCTTTGACGGAACTACGCGGCAAGCCCTCATCGATACGTTCCGCGAAACCCCTTACAAGCTCGCCGCGACAGCCACGCCCGCCCCAAACGATCACATGGAACTAGGCAACCATGCGGAATTTTTAGGCGTCATGACGGCAACCGAAATGCTGTCTATGTTTTTCACCCACGATGGCGGCGAGACGCAGAAATGGAGACTCAAGGGCCACGCTCGCACGGAGTTCTGGAAATGGGTGTGCTCATGGGCCGTGAACATTCGCAAGCCGTCAGATGTTGGCTACGACGATGGGCCGTTCACACTGCCACCGCTCATCTACCACGAACACATCGTTGACGTGGAAACCCCAACCGAGGGGATGTTATTCGCAATGCCAGCAGAATCATTGGGTGAGCGTTTGGCTGCGCGGCGGTCCACGGTGAATGACCGCGTTCAAGTGGTGAAGAAAATCGTCGAAGCGGAACCGGACGAGACTTGGCTTGTATGGACGAATCTCAACGCGGAGAGCGAGTTGGTAGCACGTTCCGTAGACGGCATGGTCGAAGTGACGGGATCTGACTCACCTGATTACAAGGCAGAGACCGCTCTCGCTTTCGCGCAAGGAAAGATTCCGCGCATGGTTAGCAAGGCCGATATTTTTGGCTGGGGCGTGAATTGGCAGGTATGCTCTCATGCGATATTTGCAGGGGTCACGGATTCTTGGGAGAAGTTCTTTCAGGCGGTTCGGCGGAACTGGCGTTTCGGCCAGCGGAACCCGGTCCACATTCACATCATCGCGGCATCTACCGAGGGAAATGTACTTGAGAACCTGAAACGCAAAGAGCGAGAGGCTGAACAAATGGCGGAAGAGATGCAGGCAAACATGCAGGACTTGACGCGGCTCAATCTTCACGGGACCACGCGAACTGAATCTCCATACAGGCGCGAGACTACACGCGAGGATGAGTTAGCATGACCGCCGCC
>Ga0181522_10000578_pt1 | contig 26674 bp, 23 predicted proteins | sample PEATcosm2014_Bin_27_FD_121103 | JGI IMG/M metagenome (GOLD analysis project Ga0181522, IMG submission 121103) | Peatland microbial communities from MTU Mesocosm Facility, Houghton, MI, USA - PEATcosm2014_Bin05_10_metaG | ecosystem: Environmental > Terrestrial > Soil > Wetlands > Peat | place...
ACCGGCAAGCTGTCGGAATTCGCGCCCCGGGCGAAGTTCATCCACATCGACGTCGATCCTGCCGAGATCTCCAAGAACGTCCCGGCCCACATTCCGATCGTCGGTGATGCCGCCAACATCCTGCCGCGGCTGGTCGCCGAGTACCGCGCGCTCGAGCCTGAAAGCCAGCGGCTGGAGGAGTGGTGGGGGAGGATCCGCAGTTGGCAGGAGCGCTATCCCCTCACATACGAGGACTCCAAGGACGCCGAGATCAAGCCCCAGTACATGGTCCAGGCGCTGTATGAGGCGACCGGGGGCAACGCGATCGTGACCAGCGACGTCGGCCAGCACCAGATGTGGGCGGCCCAGCACTACGACTTCCCGGCGCCCCGGCGCTGGGTCAACTCGGGCGGCCTCGGCACGATGGGCTTCGGCCTGCCCGCGGCCATGGGGGCAGCCGTCGCCTGCCCCGATCAGGTCGTCTGCTGCATCGCCGGCGACGGCTCCGTGCAGATGAACGCCCAGGAGCTGGCGACGTGCGCCCAGAACGACATCCCCATCAAGGTCTTCATCATGAACAACGGCTACCTGGGGATGGTCAGGCAGTGGCAGGAGCTCTTCTGGGACGGCAAATACAGCCATGTCGACATGGGCGAGTTCCCCGACTTCGTCAAGCTGGCGGAGGCCTACGGGGTGACGGGCATGCGACTGACCGACAAGAGCACGCTGGTGGAGGACATGAAGAAGGCCATCGCGACGCCGGGCCCCGTCCTCGTCGACGTCCGCGTGACCCGTGAGGAGAACACCTATCCGATGATCCCTGCCGGCTCTGCCGCTCGCGAGATGGTGGGGTGAGCGTCATGGGCGAGCCGGGAACCAAGGAGCCGCTCAGCCTCGAGGAGCTGGAGGCTGCCACGAACATGAGGACGGGCCGCAAGCACGTCCTGTCGATCCTCGTCGAAAACAAGTCGGGCGTCCTGACCAGGATCGCCGGCCTCTTCGCCAGGAGGGGCTTCAACATCTCCACCCTCACGGTCGGGCCGACCGAGGACACCCAGATCTCGCGGGTGACCCTGACGGTCGACGGGGCCCTGCACCCGATCGACCAGGTCACAAAGCAGCTGCACAAGCTCGTCAACGTCCTGAAGATCCGCGATCTGGAGCCGGCTGAAACGGTCTCCCGGGAGCTGGCCCTGTTCAAGGTCACAGCAGACGGGACCCAGCGCGGGGAGCTGATGCAGATCGCCGAGATCTTCCGGGGCAAGGTCGTCGACGTGACCAAGCGGGCGATCATCATCGAGGTCACGGGGACGACGGAGAAGATCGAAGCCTTCGAGACGATGGTCAGACCCTTCGGGTTGATAGAGATGATGAGGACCGGCGAGATCGCCATCTCGCGCGGCCGGACCGAGACCTGATCGGGAACGCCCTTTGCAGCTGACCGCCCAAGGCCCGCCTCTCGCGCTCACGACATCCGAGCGCGAGCGGCTGGCCCGGCGGATCGGCCAGGCATCCCGTGGCGCCCGCTCACACGGCCGCGCCACCCTCGCAAGCATCACCCTCGAGCTCCCAGCCGAGGTCGACCCCGCGGAGGTCGTCTGCGCATCCCGCCGCGGCGAGCAGGACCCCTGGTTCCTCTTCGAGCAGCCCGCACGCGGCAGGCGAGCGCTGGCATGTCTCGGCGAGGCCCTGGAGCTGCAGGCGGAGGGCCCGGGGCGCTTTCGCGAGCTGGCCCTGCGCTGGCGGGCCCTGGCCTCCGAGGCCCGCAGCGACCGGGCCGACGGCGCTGGCCCCGTGGCCGTGGGGGGCTTCGCCTTCGCCCCCGACGGCGGGCGCTCCCCCCACTGGCGGGGCTTCGCGCCCGCCTCCCTGATCGTCCCCGAGGTGGCCCTGGCGCGCCGCGAGCGCGACGGCCGGGCGCGGGTGACGATGACGCTGACGGCGCTCGTCCAGCCCGACGACGTGCCCGACGAGCGACTGCAGCAGCTGCTGACCCGCGTGCAGGAGCTGCGGTCCCGGCCCCTGCCGCTGCTCGATCCCTCGCCGGCCGGGCGCTTCGAGGTCGTAAGCGCGATGCCCCCGGAGCACTACGAGCAGGCCGTCGAGCAGGCCACGAGGATGATCCGGGAGGGGCGTCTGGAGAAGGTCGTGCTGGCCCGGGAGGTGCAGGTGCACGCGGGCGGGGGGGCTCCGGCCTACGACCCCGCGGCCGTCTTCGGGGTCCTGCGCGAGGAGTTCCCGTCCTGCTTCGTCTTCTGCGTGGGGCGGGGCAGCGCGACCCTGATAGCGGCCAGCCCGGAGCTGCTGGTGCGAAGGGAGGGGCAGCGGGTCAGCACGCTGGCCCTGGCCGCCTCGATGCGCCGCAGCGCGGACCCCGCCGTCGACGACCACCTGGGCGAGCAGCTGCTGCGGGACCCCTCCTACAGGGAGGAGCACGCGATCGTCGCCCGCCGCATCGAGAAGCAGCTGCGCAAGCACTCGGTGTGGGTTGCGGCTGCGCCCGAGCCGGAGCTGGCCAGGATCGCCAACATCCAGCACCTGGCGACGCCGATCAGGGCCCAGCTGGCAAAGCCTATCGAGGCCCTGGAGCTGGCCGGCCTGATGCACCCGACCCCGGCCGTCGGCGGGGAGCCCCTGGAGGTGGCGGCGCCCCTGATCCCGGCCCTGGAGGGCCTCGACCGCGGCTGGTACCTGGGCCCCGTCGGCTGGAGCGACCTCGTCGGCGACGGCGAGTTCTGCGTGTCCCTGCGCTGCGCCCTGCTGGACGGGCGGGTCGCCCGCTGCTATGCGGGCGGCGGCATCGTTCGGGATTCAGACCCCGTCAAGGAGCTGGCCGAGACGGAGGTCAAGCTGGCCGCTCTGCTGCCTCTCCTGGCCGGCTGAGGGCGGCCGCGACGGCGTCGTTCAGGCGCCTGTGGGCGGCGACGTTCCCATCGCGGTCGCTGCGCACTTCGACGATCGCCGAGCCCTCGTAGGCCAGGGCCCGCTCCAGCGCCTCCCGGAAGCCCCTGACGTCCGATGCCCGCTCGTGCTGCAGGCCGTACAGCTCGGCTGCCCTGGCGAAGTCGAGCCCCGTCGGGGTCGCGACGTGGTCGGTGAAGACGTCCCCCTCGCCGTCCGAGTCCCGCGCCATCACGGCCCCGGCGACGGGCAGGAAGTCGAAGATGCCCCCGCCGCCGTTGTCGATCAGGACGATCGTCAGCTTCAGGCCGAGCCGTCCGGCGGCCAGCAGTCCGCCCACGTCGTAGGCCAGGGCGACGTCGCCGATCAGCAGCACGACGGGCCCCTCGGAGGCGGCAGCGGCCCCAAAGGCGCTCGAGACGGTGCCGTCGATCCCGTTGGCGCCCCTGTTGCAGAGCACCCGCGGCGGGTCCGGGCGAACGGGCCAGAACGTCTCGACGTCGCGGACGGGCATCGAGGAGGCCACGAACAGGGTTGCCTCCTGGGGCAGCAGCACCCCCAGCTCCCGCGCGACGGCTGGCTCGCTCAGCCCGTCTGCGGCGAGGACGCCGGCCAGGGCCTCCCCGGCCAGCTCGTCGGCTGCGCGCCAGCTCTGAAGCCACTGCTCCTCGGGCGTGAAGCCGGCCCGGGCCGCCAGGTGGGCCAGCGCGGCGGCGGGCTGGCAGGCGACGGTACGGCTGAGCACCGAGGCGGGGTCCTGCCAGGCGAACTCGGGATCGAGCGCGACCTGCTCGACATCGGGCATGGAGGCAAGCCACTGGCGCAGCGGCTTTGAGACGGGCAGGTCCCCGACCCGCAGGATCAGCTCGGGCACCCCGCCGGGGCTCTCGCCGGCGCGCAGGATCGAGTCGTAATGGGCGACGGCCGCGTCCCCGCGCCTGGCGCCCGACATGGGGTCCGCCAGCAGCGGCCAGCCTGCCATCTCGGCCAGCCTGGCAGCGACAGCGGGCAGCAGCGCGTCGCGCTCGTGGCGCCCGGCGACGATGACCCCCCGCTTGACCCCCGCCAGCAGCGAGAGCAGCTCCTGGGGCGGCTCGGGCGGCGAGGGGAGAGGGCGGGCGACGTAGGGGCGCCCGTCGGGCCGGGCCGTCGGGTCGGCCGGCAGGGGCTCGTCGGTGACGAGCGGCTCGCGCAGGGGGAAGTTGAGATGGACGGCGCCGGGAGCGCCCTCCAGGGCTGTCGCGTAGGCCCGGCAGGCGAGGGTGCGCATCCAGCGTAGGCCGGTCTCGCCTGCTGCGGGCTGCTCGACCTCGAAGAACCACTTGGCGGCGGAGCCGAAGATCTTCAGCTGGTCGACGGCCTGTCCGGCGCCGTTCTCGCGCAGCTCCGCGGGCCTGTCGGCGGTCAGGAGGATCAGCGGCACCCGCGCCTCCCTGGCCTCGACGGCGGCGGGGAGCAGCTCGGCGGCGGCCGTCCCGGACGTGCAGGCCACCGCCACTGGCAGCCCGCTGGCCTTGGCCAGCCCCAGCGCGAAGAACCCCGAGCAGCGCTCGTCGACATGGGAGAAGCAGCGCAGGCGCGGCTCGCGGGCCAGCGTCAGCACCAGCGGCGCGCTGCGAGACCCCGGCGAGGTGCAGGCTGCCTGCATCCCGCAACGGGCCAGCTCGTCGACGAAGGCTCGCAGCAGCAGATAGGTGTCGGTGGGGCTGTTCATAGGATGGGGCCGTGTCCGAGACGGTCGTCCTCCTGCACGGCTTCGGCGGCACCCACCGCGCCTGGGACGGCGTGGTCGAGCGCCTGGACGGCGAACGCTATCGCCCGCTGGCCCTCGACCTGCCCGGGCACGGCGAGGAGACCGCCCACCCGCGGCCGATCACGTTCGAGGCCTGCGTCGAGCACGTCCTCGCGAGCGCTCCCGAGCGCTTCGTCCTGTGCGGCTACTCGATGGGAGGGCGCGTGGCGTTGCACCTCGCCCTGGCCGCTCCCGAGCGGGTCTCGCGGCTGGTGCTCGTGGCCTGCAGCCCCGGCATCGAGGAACCGGTCGAGCGGGCCGCCCGCAGGCGGGACGACGAGCGCTTGGCGGGGGAGCTGGAGAGCGGCCCCTACGAGGACTTCATCGAGAGCTGGCGCACGCAGCCGCTGTTCGCCGATGACCCGCCCGAGGTGGGGCGGCTGGCCCGCGAGGATCAGAGGCGCAACGACCCTCTTGCGCTGGCAGCGGTCATGCGCGGTCTCGGAACGGGGACGATGCAGTCGCTGTGGGGGCGGCTGCGGGAGCTGGCGATGCCGGTCAGCTTCCTGGCAGGGGCGCGGGATGAGAAGTTCTGCGCGATCGGGGAGCGGATGGCGCAAGCCTGTCGTGACTGCAGGCTGATCGTCGTGGCCGGCGGCCACGCTCTCCCCCTCGAGCGTCCCGATGCCGTGGTCGCGGTGCTGCAGGAGGATGGCCGAGATGGCGCAGGCGCAGGAGCCTCAGGCGGTCTTCGGGCGCGAGGATCCAGCAATTCCGCAGAAGAACGACATTCCGTTGATTAGAACGCTATTGTGGCTGGCCCAGGATCCTCGGGGGCGGGGAGGTCCGTCGCGAGACGGATCCCCCCGCCCTGAGGTCTTCTCCACACGGTCCTCGAGGCGGCTGCGTCCCCGTCCCGCTCCACACGATTGCGTATGTGATAGCATACGCACGTATGGCAATCACGCGAGGTCGAGAGGATGCGAGGGCGAGCGTGGGCGATCGGCCGGCGGCGGCCGACCCCCTGGCGCCTGCCGCGATAGGGGCACGCGTGAAGGCCCTGCGGGAGGCCGAGGGCCTGTCGCTGCGCGACCTGTCCGAGCGCAGCGGCGTGAGCGCGCCGATGCTCTCCCAGGTCGAGCGGGGCGAGACGAGCCCGACGCTGACGGTTGCAGGGCGGATCGCCGCCGGTCTGGACCTGCGCCTCTCCCAGCTGCTGCGCCTGGACGAGCAGGGCGAGGTGACGATCGTGCGCGCCTCGGAGCGCCGTCGCGGCGGCAACGCGCGGCGCGGGCATCGCTTCGAGGTGCTGACGGGCGCCCAGCCGGGCCAGCGGGCGGAGCTCTCGCGTCACACCCTCGGCCCGGGCGGCTCGACGGGCGGTCCGGGCGGGGTGGGCGGGACTCATCTGCACGAGCCCGGCAGCCGTGAGACGGCGTTCGTGACAGAGGGGCGGGTCGTGCTGGTCTGCGACGGCGTGCGCCATCAGCTGGCGGAGGGCGACTGCGTGACCTTCGACGCCGATCTGCCCCACCATTTCGAGAACCCTGCAACGGAGGAGGCCGCCTTCCTGGCGGTCGTCTCGGCCGGCCTGAGGAGGAGCTGAATGCCCAAGACGATGTTCGAGAAGATCTGGGAGGCCCACGAGGTCGCCGAGGGGTTGATCTACATCGACCTGCACCTCGTCCACGAGGTCACGAGCCCGCAGGCCTTCGACGGGCTGCGCCTGGCTGGCCGCAAGGTCCGCCGCCCCGACCGGACCCTGGCCACGGCAGATCACAACACGCCGACGGACGGCACGCCCACGGCGGCCATGATCAAGGACGCCCTCTCGCGCGTGCAGGTCGAAACGCTGGAGCGCAACTGCGCAGAGTTCGGCGTCCCCGTCTACTCGCTGGGCTCAGACCGGCAGGGGATCGTGCACGTGATCGGCCCCGAGCTGGGCGTCACCCAGCCGGGCATGACGATCGTCTGCGGGGACTCCCACACCTCCACGCACGGCGCCTTCGGCTCGCTTGCCTTCGGGATCGGCACGAGCGAGGTCGAGCACGTGCTGGCGACGCAGTGCATGGTCCAGCAGCGGCCCCGCTCGATGCGGATCCTCTACACCGGCGAGCTCGGCTTCGGCGTCTCGGCCAAGGACCTGATCCTGGCCACCCTGGGGCAGCTGGGCGTCGGCGGCATGACGGGCCACGTCGTCGAGTACGCCGGCGAGCCGATCCGCAAGCTGTCGATGGAGGGTCGCATGACCGTCTGCAACATGACGATCGAGGGCGGCGGGCGGGCGGGCATGATCGCCCCCGACGAGACGACCTTCGCCTGGTATGCGGAGACCGAGCGTCCGGGCGCGCCGAAGGGCGCCGAGCTGGAGCGCGCCATCTCGCAGTGGTCTGAGCTGCCCACCGAGGAGGGCGCCTTCTTCGACAAGGAGGTGCAGATCGACGCGAGCGAGATCTCCCCGCAGGTGAGCTGGGGCACGACGCCCGGGATGGTCAAGTCGGTGACTGAGAGCGTTCCCTCCCCGGAGGACTTCGAGACGCCGGCGGACCGCGAGGCGACCGAAAGGGCCCTGCATTACATGGACCTGCAGCCGGGCACGCCGATCCAGGAGATCGCCCTCGACCGGGTGTTCATCGGCTCCTGCACGAACTCCCGCATCGGGGACCTGCGGGCGGCGGCGGAGGTCGTGGCCGGACGCAGGGTCGCGCCGAGCGTGAGCGCGATGGTCGTGCCGGGCTCCCAGCAGGTCCGCAAACAGGCCGAAGCGGAGGGCCTCGACAAGGTCTTCACCGACGCCGGCTTCGACTGGCGGGTCGCGGGCTGCTCGATGTGCCTGGGCATGAACCCCGACATCCTGGCGCCCGGCGAGCGCTGCGCCTCGACCTCCAACCGCAACTTCGAGGGCCGCCAGGGCAGGGGCGGACGCACGCACCTCGTCTCCCCGCAGATGGCCGCTGCAGCAGCCATCGAGGGCCGCTTCGTCGACATCCGGGACTGGTCGTGAGCACCGGAGCGCCCGGCGCGGCCTGGCAGCGCCCAGAGCTGGTCGGGGAGTTCCTCGACGGACGCCAGGCGCTGCTGCCGCTGATCGACGTGCAGGAAGAGCTCGTGCGGCGGATCTTCCAGCGACATCGGCACGAGGTCTCGAGTTTCCTCGACCTCGGTGCAGGGGACGGCGCGATGTCCGCCCTCGTGCAGTCGGTCCTGCCCCACGCCCAGGCCGTCCTCGTCGACTTCTCGGAGCCCATGCTCGCTCGCGCGCAGCGACGGCTGGGGGAGCCGGGCGGGCGCTGGCGGTCTCTGCAGGCGGACCTGTCCGACGCGGGCTGGCGTGCCGGCCTGGACGGAGCGCCCTTCGGGGCCGCGGTCTCGTCGTTCGCGATTCACCACCTGCCCTCCGCGCGCAAGCAGGAGCTGTTCGGGGAGATCTTCGAGCTGCTCGAGCCGGGCGCGATGTTCGTGAACATGGACGTCGTCACCGTCAGAGGGCCGCTGGAGGGGCTCTTCGAGGAGCAGATGGCGGCCAACGCAGGCGAGCTCGCGCGCAGCCGCGGCGGCGACGAGCACGCTCGCCACAGGGCCGAAAGCGAGCTGCTGGACGACAACGACGACGACCAGCCCGATTCCGCCGAGATCCAGTTGCGTTGGCTCGGTGAGGCGGGCTTCGCCGACGTGGAACTGCACTTCAAATGGGCCGAGGGCGCGATCTTCGGCGCCGTCAAGCCGAGTTAGTCAGGAGAGACGCATGCAGCCCATCGAGACGATCACGGGTGCTGTCAGCCACCTGGACCGTGCCAACGTCGACACCGACCAGATCATGCCCAAGCAGTTCCTCAAGCGGGTCGAGCGGACGGGCTTCGGCGAGTTCCTATTCTACGACTGGGCCAAGGAGCCCGGCTGGGACCTGCCTGCCAACCCGATCCTCGTCGCCGGCGAGAACTTCGGCTGCGGCTCCTCCCGCGAGCACGCGCCCTGGGGCCTTCAGGACTACGGCTTCCAGGCGATCGTGGCCCCCAGCTTCGCGGACATCTTCTACTCCAACTGCACCAAGATCGGGCTGCTGCCGGTCGTGCTCAGCGAGGAGGACTGCCAGGCCCTCGCGCACGCCGGGCAGGGACAGATCGACCTGCAGGCCCAGGAGGTCCGCTTCGACGGACGCCAGGTCCCCTTCGAGATCGACCACGAGATCCGCCGCCGGCTGCTGGCGGGGCTGGACGACATCGGCGTAACTCTCGCCGAGGACGAGGCCGCGATCGCCGACTACGAGGCCGGGCGCGAGCGCAGCGGGCCCGTGACGACTGCCCTGTGAGCGCCGTGGCACACCGCATCATCACCCTCCCCGGCGACGGGATCGGCCCGGAGATCATGGCTCCGGCGCTCGATGTCCTGCGCGCCGTCGGCGAGTTCGAGTTCGAGCAGCACGTCTTCGGCGGTGCGTCGATCGACGCCCACGGCACGGCCCTGACCGACGAGACGCTCGCCGCCTGCCGCTCCGCGGACGCGGTGCTGCTGGCGGCCGTCGGCGGCCCCAAGTGGGACACGACCGACCCCGACAAGCCCCGTCCCGAGCAGGGCCTGCTGGGACTGCGCAAGGGCCTCGGGCTGTTCGCCAACCTCCGACCCGTCAAGCCGATCCCCGCCCTCTACGACGCCTCCCCGCTGCGGCGAGAGCGGATCGAGGGGACAGACCTGCTGGTCGTGCGCGAGCTGACGGGGGGCATCTACTTCGGTGAGAAGACGCGCACGGCAGAGCAGGCCAGCGACCTGTGCTCCTACAGCGTCACGGAGATAGAGCGGATCGCCAGAGCCGGGTTCAGGGCGGCCCGCTCGCGGGTCTCCAGCGTCGACAAGGCCAACGTCCTGGAGACCAGCCGCCTGTGGCGCGAGACCGTCACGCGCATCCACTCCAGCGAGTTCCCGCACGTCGAGCTGGAGCATGTGCTGGTCGACAACGCAGCCATGCAGCTCGTCTCCTCGCCACGGCACTTCGACGTGATCCTCACCGAGAACCTGTTCGGGGACATCCTCTCCGACGAGGCCGCGATGCTGACGGGCTCGATCGGGATGCTGCCGAGCGCGTCGCTTGGCGCCGATGGCCCGGGGCTGTTCGAGCCCGTGCATGGCTCCGCGCCCGACATCGCCGGGCAGGGGAGCGCCAACCCGCTGGCCATGTTCCTCTCGGCCGCCCTGATGCTGCGCCACGGCCTGGGCATGGAGGCGGAGGCCAAGGCGATCGAGTCCTCCGTCCAGGCCGCTCTCGCCGGCGGGCTGCGAACAGCCGACCTCGGAGGCAGCGCGGGCACCGCCGAGGCCACAGCAGCGGTCCTGGCCGCCCTGTAGCTCCGCCCCGTGACGGCTCAGGCCGGCGCCACGCCGAGCCCGCCCCCCTGCGGCACGGCGATCGCGCCGCCCCGCGCCGGCAGCACGTCCTCGACGCCCTCGAACAGGGCGAGCGTCGCCAGGCCGCAGTGCGGCACCGGACCCCGAGAGGCCAGCGCGCCGGCCACGTGCAGCGCGGCAGCCACTCCGAGCGGCCCGTCGAAGGTGGAGGCGAGGTAGACCTCGGCGCCGGAGGCCCGCACCAGCGCTGCGGCGGCCACGAGCCCCCCGATCCCCCCGCAGCGTGAGACCTTCAGGCACACGGCGTCGGCGACCCCGGCCCCCAGCGCCCCGTGCTCGGCGGCCGTCTCGTCGATCGAGACCCGCACCGCCACCCGCTCCCTCACGGCCCGGACCGCCTGCAGCCCGTGCGTGGGCTCCTCGACCAGCTCCAGCCCCGCGCCTTCCAACGCCTCGATCATCCGCACCGCCTGCTCTACGTTCCAGGCCCCGTTGGCGTCTAGGCGCAACAGCGTCTGCGGTCCCGCGGCGGCCCGAACGGCAGCAACCCGTCCCGCGTCGTCGCCCGTGCCGACCTTCACCTTCAGGCACGTGAACCCCTCGGCGACGGCGCGTGCTGCCTGCTCGGCGGCAGCTGCACGGTCGAGCGCCGGCAATGTCGCGTTGACGGGCACCTCGGCGGCGTAGTCGTCGCTCAGGAGCGCCGCGATCGGCTTGCCGGCCCGCCGCCCGGCGCGGTCCCACAGGGCCATGTCGATCGCCGCGAAGGCCTCTGGCAGGTCCTCGACCTCGCGCAGGGCGTCCACCAGCCGCGCTCCCTGCTGCTCGTCCCAGGCCTCCAGCAGGGGCCTGTAGGCGGCCAGGGCCGCCATCACCCGCTCCATGTCGGGGCCGCCGTAGGCGGGCAGGGGGGCCGCTTCGCCGTAGCCGCTGAGCCCGTCCGCTCCCGTCAGCGTCACGAGCGCCAGCTCCCGCTCGGTGACGGTGCCGTAGGAGGTGTGCAGGGGCTCTGCCAGCCGCAGCGTGCGCCGGTCGACCTCCAGCTTCACGGCGTCACGAGCCGACTCCGCCGCCGGCCAGGATGCCGGCCGCGAAGAGCAGGCAGAAGATCAGCTGCAGCATCCCCGTCTGGGCCAGGGCGCCGTTCAGGGAGGGGCCGTCGACGCGGGTGCGGACGACCTCGGCGACCCGCAGGGCCAGCGGGGCGGCCAGCCAGGGCAACAGCAGCCAGGCGTCCATCGAGCCGGCCAGCCACGGCACGGGCGCCAGCAGGAACGCCACGACGAGCATCGTCGCATACATGACCCGTGTCCGCCCCCGTCCCAGCCGCACGGCCAGGGTGCGCTTGCCTGCCCGCCTGTCCGTCTCCAGGTCGCGGACGTTGTTGACGACCAGGATCGCGCTGGCCAGCAGGCCGACGGGCACTGCGCACAGGAAGGCCTGCCAGGGCAGCTGCTGGACCTGCACGTAGTAGGAGCCCGCCACGGCGACGATCCCGAAGAAGAGGAAGACGAACAGCTCGCCCAGGCCCTCGTAGCCGTAGGGGCGGGGGCCGCCCGTGTAGAGGACCCCGGCCAGGATCGAGGCCGCGCCGACGGCCAGCAGCATCCAGCCCGCCACGACGATCAAGTAGACGCCGCAGGCCACCGCCAGCCCGAAGGTCACGTAGGTCGCCACCAGCACCTGGCTGGGCGGCACGAGGCCCCCGGCCGTGACCCGCACCGGGCCGAGGCGGTCCTCGGTGTCGGCGCCGCGGCGGGCGTCGGAGTAGTCGTTCGAGAGGTTGGTCCCGACCTGGATGAAGATGGCCCCCAGCAGGGCCGCCACGAAGGCCAGGGGATGGAAGTGGTCTGCCCCCAGGGCCAGGGAGGTGCCGACGAGGACGGGGGCGATCGCGGCCGGCAGCGTGCGCAGGCGCGCCGCCATCAGCCATATCCGAACGGCGCTCACGAGCCGATCAGGCTCGCTTCGGGAAGCGCGAGAAGTCCGGCTTGCGCTTCTCGCGGTATGCGTTGCGCCCCTCCTGGGCCTCATCGCTTCCGTAGAACAGCAGGTTGGCGTCGTGGGCCAGCTGCTGGATGCCCGCCAAGCCGTCCTCGGCCGCGTTGAAGCTGGCCTTCAGCAGGCGCAGGGAGAAGGGGGAGAGGGCCAGCATCTCCCGGCACCACTGCACCGTCTCCTGCTCCAGGCGCTCGAGCGGCACGACCGTGTTGACGAGCCCCATCTCGAGCGCTTCGGGGGCGTCGTACTGGCGGCACAGGAACCAGATCTCCTTGGCCTTCTTGGGGCCGACCTGGTTGGCCAGCAGGCCCGCCCCGAAGCCGCCGTCGAAGGAGCCGACCTTCGGCCCGACCTGCCCGAAGCGGGCGTTCTCTGCCGCGATCGTGAGGTCGCAGACGAGGTGAAGGACGTGCCCGCCGCCGATCGCATAGCCCGCGACCATCGCCACGACGGGCTTGGGCAGGCGGCGCATCTGCACGTGCAGGTCGGTGACGTGGAAACGCCCCACGCCCGCTTTTCCGGCCTCGTCGTCGTTGAGGTAGCCGGAGTCGCCGCGGACGCGCTGGTCCCCGCCCGAGCAGAAGGCGTCGGGTCCCTCGCCGGTCAGCACGATCACGCCGACGCTCGTGTCCTCCCGGGCCAGCTCCAGCGCCTGGGAGATCTCGATCACCGTTCTCGGCCGGAATGCGTTTCTCACCTCCGGGCGGGCAATCGTGATCTTGGCTATGCCCGCGTCCTCGCCCGTCGCGAGCTCGTAGCGGATGTCCTCGTATGCGCCGGTTCCGGCGATCCATTGGGTGCTCATCGCGGGAAGGCTAGCTGCAGCTAGCCTGTGGGCAATGCCAACCAGTGGATGGCTGGACCGTGCCGCCGGCTGCGCACCCGACCGCACGGCCGTCGAGACCCCCTCGGGGAGCCTCTCCTACGGGGAGCTGCTGGGCCGCGCCCGGGCCGGCGCTGCAGCCCTGCAGGAGCGCGGCGTGCAGCCGGGCCAAGCCGTCGCCATCGCCCTTCCAGCGGGCCTTGACTTCGTCAGCGCCCTGCACGCCTGCATGCTGCTCGGCGCCGCCGCCCTGCCCGTCGACCTGCGCCTGGCAGCGTCCGAGCGCGAGCGCATATCCGCACCGGCCTCCGTCCTTGTCGATCAGCCGCTGCCGAGCGAGGGCGTCGAGCTACCCCCCTCGCTGCAGGCTCCCGCCCGCCACGATCTCGACGCGACGGCGCTGATCGTCCACACCTCGGGCACTACGGCCGCCCCCCGCCCCGTCGAGCTGACCTACGGCAACCTCTTCTGGAGCGCCATCGGCTCGGGCGTTGCGCTGGGCATCGACCCTACCGAGCGCTGGCTGTGCGCCCTGCCGCTCTCCCACGTCGGCGGCCTCTCGATCCTGATCCGCTCTGTCATCGGCGCGACCACGGCCGTCGTGCACGAGCGCTTCGAGACTGACCGCGTCCTGCAGGCGCTGATGGAGCAGGACGTGACCCTCGTCAGCCTCGTCGCCACGACCCTGGCCCGGCTGCTGGACGCCGGCCTGCAGGCCCCGCCGAAGCTCCGCTGCGCCCTGACGGGCGGAGGTCCCGTGCCCCTGGCCCTGGTGGAACGTGCCCGTGCAGCGGAGGTCGCGGTCAGCACCACCTACGGCCTCACTGAGACCTGCTCGCAGGCCACGACGCTGCCCGTGGCAGTGCTGGAGGAGCCGGCGACCCATACGGCCGGCCCGCCCCTCTTCTGCACCCGCCTGCAGATCGCCGAGGATGGGGAGATCATGATCTCCGGCCCGACCGTGGCGGCATCGGCCGAGCTGACCAACGGCTGGCTGGCCACGGGCGACCTGGGCAGCCTCGACGAGCGCGGCTGGCTGACCGTCATCGGCCGCAAGGCCGACACGATCGTCAGCGGCGGGGAGAACGTCGCCCCGGCCGAGGTGGAGGCCGTCCTGGAGGCCCACCCCCACGTCCTCGAGGCCGCCGTCGTGGGTCGCCCCGACGAGCAGTGGGGGGAGGCCGTGACCGCCCTGCTGGTCATGCACGAGGGAGAGGCGCTGGACGAGGAGGCCCTTGCCGAGCACTGCCGCACGGCCCTGGCCCCATACAAGATCCCCAAGCGCTTCACCCGCCTGTCCGACCCGCTGCCGCGCACGCCGTCGGGCAAGCTGCTGCGCAGGGAGCTCGTGTGAGCGCGAGCTTCGACGCCGAGCGCTACAGGACAGAGAGCCTCGAGGGCTGGGAAGCGGCCGCCGCCGGCTGGGTGCGCAGGCAGCAGCAGATAGGGCACTGGGCCGCGCCCGTGGCGCAGTGGCTCGTCGAGGCCGCGGCGCCGCAGCCGGGCGAGCGGGTGCTGGAGCTGGCGGCGGGGCTGGGGGAGACGGGCATGCTGGCGGCTGAGCTCGTCGCCCCCGCCGGCAGCGTCCTCATCTCCGACCAGACCGAGGCGATGCTGGAGGGCGCCCGCGCGAGGGCTGGCGAGCTGGGCGTGGGGAACGTCGAGTTCAAGGTCCTCAACGCCGAATGGATCGACCTGCCGCTGGCCAGCGTCGACGCGGCCCTGTGCAGGTGGGGCTTCATGCTGATGGCCGACCCGGGCGCTGCCCTGTCCGAGACGCGCAGGGTGCTGCGCTCCGGCGGGCGCCTGGCCCTGGCCGTGTGGGACGCGATCGAGCGCAACCCCTGGGCCCAGCTTCCCGTCAGGGCCCTGGCCGAGCGCGGCCACACGAGCGCAAGCGGGGCCGACGGCAGGCCGGGACCGTTCGCGCTCGGCGACGCCGGGCGCCTGGCCGAGATCCTCGCCGACGCGGGCTTCGTCGAGCCCTGCATCGAGACGATCGAGCTGACCCGCCGCCACGACTCCTTCGAGGAGCTGTGGGACTTCCAGCTGGACGTCTCGCACAGCTTCCACGAGGCCGTCATGTCACTTCCCGAGCAGGAGATCGAGGCCGTGCAGGCGACGCTGCGGGAGCTGCTGGCCACCCACACGGACGCGACGGGCGCGATCGAGCTGTCGGGCGCCACGCTGGTGGCGCTGGCCGAGGCCTGACCTCAGGCCCGCTTCGGATAGCCTGCGGCCAATGATCTACGACGACGACGCAGACCTCACCCTCCTCGACGGCAAGACCGTCGCAATCATCGGCTACGGCTCACAGGGCCACGCCCACGCCCTGAACCTCAAGGACTCCGGCGTGAAAGTCGTGGTCGGGCTGCGCCCCGACTCGGCCTCCGTCGCGAAAGCCCAGCAGGATGGCCTGGAGGTGCTGCCCGTCGTGGAGGCCGCCAGCCGCGGAGACATCGTGATGATCCTGCTGCCCGACGAGCTTCACCGCCAGGTCTGGGAGCAGGAGATCCGCGACGGCATCGCGCCCGGCAACATGATCATGTTCGGCCACGGCTTCTCGATCCACTACAAGGAGATCGAGCCCCCTGCCGGCGTGGACGTGGCGATGGTCGCCCCCAAGGGCCCCGGCCACCTCGTCCGCCGCCAGTACACGGAAGGCTCCGGCGTGCCGGGCCTGATCGCAGTCGAGCAGGACGCCACGGGCAACGCACGGGCTCTGGCCCTGGCCTACGCCAAGGGCATCGGCTGCACCCGCGGCGGGGTCATCGAGACGACCTTCAAGGACGAGACCGAGACGGACCTGTTCGGCGAGCAGGCCGTCCTCTGCGGCGGCGCCTCCGAGCTCGTCCAGGCCGGCTTCGAAACGCTCGTCGACGCGGGCTATGACCCCGAGATGGCCTACTTCGAGTGCCTGCACGAGCTGAAGCTGATCGCGGATCTGATGTACGAGAAGGGCCTGGCGGGGATGCGCTTCTCGATCTCCAACACGGCCGAGTACGGGGACTACACGCGCGGCAATCGCGTCATCACCGAGGAGACCCGCGCCGCCATGCGCCAGATCCTCAAGGAGATCCAGGACGGCGACTTCGCCCGCGAGTGGATCGCCGAGAACAGGGCCGGCCAGGAGAGCTTCAAGCGCATGCGAGCGGAGCAGGCCGACAAGCAGATCGAGCACGTCGGCGGGGAGCTGCGCTCGCACATGGACTGGATCAAGCCGTCCTTCTGATGGGCGAGCCGGCGGCCTGACGCGGCAGGCGCGAGTCGATGCTGGCCTACGTCTTCTGGCACCGGCCCGCGCCGGGCGTCGCCCCCGACGCCTACGAGCAGGCCCTGCAGCGCTTCCACCGTTCCCTGGCCCACAGGCCCCCGGCCGGGTTCCGCGGCTCTGTGACCCTGCGGGCCCCCGTCCTGCCGTGGCTGCCGGCCCCCGACGGCGAGCCCGGCCCCGGCTATGAGGACTGGTACCTGCTGGACTCCTGGGACGCTGTCGGCGTGCTGGAGAGCGCGGCCGTATCGCACGGCCATGCAACTGCCCATGAGCAGGCAGCCAAGCGTGTCGGTGTCGGCACAGCCGCCATCTACCGCCAACAGGACGGTCACGCCATGCCCGCGGACGCCCGCACGGCCGTCTGGGTCGAACGGGCGCCAGGCAGCGCGCACGGCACTATCGCCGACCTGCTGGCGGACGGCATGGACGGGCACAGCAGTTCGCTGTGGCGACGCTGCCTGGTGCTGGGGCCCGCGCCGGAGCTGTGTCTGTTGAGTGGCGCGGAGCAGGTTGTGGCGGGTACAGGTCTGTCCCTTGCGCGTCTGCCCGCCGGCTGGAGCACCGAAGCGGCGCCCCGGGAACCGCTGCCCGCCGTCGCGGACACACCGTCCTGACGGACGGCTCTGCTTCATACACCAGACGGGGCTCGAACCCGTATCAACGGCCGCTAAAGCCGCTCCATTGGCCATTTATGGTACTGGTGCCCGAATCGCGACCAATCGTAGGCTGATTGTCGCGGGAGCGCACCGATTCATTACCTCGCTCCACCAAAATGAGGCCACGCGGCTGTCTCAGTGGTTTTCCGAAACGGGACGATCGTGAGCGTCTTGCCGCGATGTCTCTCACACATCTCCGGCGCGCGGTGGACCTATTTCGGGTAATTCGTTTTTCACTCTTTGCATTTCCTTGTGAGGCATACCTTCAGGCTGTAGTCTCGGCACACTCTGGGGGTGGTGTGACCGATGAACCTCTTCGATCATCTCGAGGCAGTGGCAACCGACGGGGCCTCGCTCCCGTGGTGGTCGGCACGGTCGCTCAGCGAACCGCACCGCCGGTTCGACGCCAAGCTGATCTCAAGGGTGGATTGCTGGCAGGACCGGCGCCGAGCTCGAGAGGCGCTGGAGCGCGTCGAGAAGGACCCGGCGGTGGAACGTCTGGAGCCGGACGGAAGGGAAGTGTGGGTGCGCTTCAGCGAGAGCTGCATGAGCGGTCTGGGCGAGCGCTTTGCCGAGCCGGTGCCAGTGCTGCCCGACAACCGCGACCTGCTGGGCGGACAGCGCTTCGTGGTGAACTTCTGGTGTGCCAACGCGACCAAGGCGCTGCACGTCGGGCACCTGCGCAACCTGGCTGTGGGCAACGGCCTGGCTGGCGTCTTCAGCGAGTCCGGCGCGCAGGTCGAGCGCCACAGCTTGATCTGCGACATCGGACGCAGCATGGGGGAGGCGATGGCCGGCGTAGCGCGGTCGGATCCTCAGACGGGCCCGGAGCTGGAGAAGGCCGACCACTTCGTCGGGCGTTGCTATTTGGACTACCTGCGGGCGGCTCAGGATCGCGTCGCGCCCGACGTGGGGTCGCGGGAGATCGCGCTGGGTGGGGAGGGAGGGGCGCTCGACGGAGCCGACGAGCTGACGCTGCAGCTGATGGCCGGCGACGCCGACGCCCGCGAGCTGTGGCACAGGACTCGCTCATGGGTGATGCAGGGGCAACTCGAGACGCTCGCGCGGCTGGGCGTCGAGTTCGAGCGCGTCTACTACGAGTCGGACTACATGGCGAAGATGCGCGAGTTGGAGGAGCTGGGTCTGCGCCAGGGGGTGATCCACCGCGACGGCGATGGGGTGGTCGTGTTCCCGACCGGGCTCAGCGAGCTGGAGGAGATGCCCCTGGTGCGCAGCGACGGCGTGCCGACACAGCACATGCGGTCGCTGGCCTTCTGGATCGACCCACCGGACCTCGACGGCGCCTTCTCGATCCAGGTCTCCGGTGCCGAGTGGGTGTCCCACGTCAGCTGCCGCCGCAGGCTGGCCGCAGCGCTCAGCGTCGACGGCGCCGCGGTTGCGACCAAGCCGACGCAGGACGTCTTCCACGGCATGGTGGCCGTGGAGAAGCGGGCGATGGCCTCCAGCGTCGAAGGCGCGCTGCTGATCGACGACCTCCTGGACTGGCTGGAGGCCCAGATCGACAGCGACCAGCGGGCCAGACGGGTGCTCGAGTCCCATCCATCACCCGAGCGCGTCCCCGCCCAGGTGGCGCTGGCGTGCTTCTCGCTGCAGCAGGTCGGTAAGACAGTCGAGTTCGACCCGCTGTCGCTGCTGGACGAGTCGCGCAGCCCGGGCTGGGCGCTGGCCTGCGCCCGTGCCGCTTCAGGCCGTCCCGTGACCCCGGCCGACCTGCGCGCAGCGCCAGGCGACCCCGACTACCGCTACGCGCTGGTGCAGTCGGAGATGTACCGTCGGCACCTGCTGCGGGCCATCGGCACGCGCGATCTGGAGACGCTGGGCCGCTACGCCTTCCGGCTGGCCGGCTGGTACCTGCGCGAGCCGCGTGCCGCCACGGTCGAGCGGGTCGTGTCCGCGACCCTAGGCCAGGCAGCCGTGGGGCTTGGCCTGGAGCCCCTGCAGTCAGAACGGGTCGGCTGAGCCGTGGACGGGCTGCTGGCGATCGAGCAGCGGCCCGTCGGCAGGGACGCCGCGCCGTGGGTGCGCGAACGGGGGTTGTTCAGCCTCGGTCACGAGAACGACCGTCGCATCGCCGAGCTGCGCAAGGGGCTGACGGCTCACGAAGAGGTTCGCGTCGAGGGCGCCCAGGCGACCGACGACACCGTCGAGGACGTCCTGATAGGCCTGCACGAGCCCGGCTACCTGGCCGCCATCCGCTCGGTCTCAAGCGACCGGCCGGTGGTGCTGGACCGCGTGGCGGCGCCCGGCACGATGCCGGACATACCCGTCAACGCCCCGCTCATTGCGGCTGCTCACGAGGGCGTCCGCGTTGCGATCACAGCGGCCGAGCGTCTGCTCGCCGGTGCTCGCTACACCTACGCCCTCTGTCGTCCGCCCGGCCACCACGCCGGGCCGGCATGGTGCGGGGGCTATTGCTACCTGAACAACGCCGCCGCCGCCGCCCGGGTGCTCGCGAACGGGGGCCTCGGCAAGGTCGCGCTGGTCGACCTCGACCTGCACTACGGCAACGGCACGGCCGCCATCGTCGCGAGGATGCCCGCGGCGGCGATGTGGTCGTTGCATGAGCAGCGCGCCGGCGCGCCGAGCCCGTCGCCCTTCGGTCCCCGCGAGCACCAGATCGCGTTCACCCGGCCGCCGAGCACGGATGCATACCTGGCCGCGCTGGCGGGAGCGATCGAGGACTTCGAGCCCGGCACGGGCGCCGTGGTGGTCTCGCTGGGCTACGACACCGTCGTCGGGGACCCGCATGGCGCGTGGCGCTTCCCGTCGCAGATCTTCGCGCGGATCGGACGCTTGCTCGGGCGGACAGGCCTGCCGCTGTGCGTCGTCCAGGAGGGCGGCTACGCGCTACGCGCGCTGGCGCCCTGCAGCTACGCCTTCGTCAGCGGCCTGCTCGACGATGACGAGCCACAGTGACCTGCTGGTCATAGGGGCGGGTGCCAAGGCGGCGGCGCTGGCCGCCAAGGCGCACGTGTTGAACACATTGGGCCTGGCCTCGCTGACGCTGACCATCGTCGAGTCGCTTGAGCCGGCGGCCTCCTGGCTGGGGCGAAACGGGGCGACCTCCGGCGAGGAGCCGCTGGCCCTGCCGCCGGTCAAGGACGTCGGCTTCCCCTACCAGAGCCGGCGCAGCTTCGACGGTAGTGGCGACGCCGTCGACCAGTGCATGCTCTCCTTCTCCTGGCAGTCCTATCTGCTGCATGACGGCCGCTATGCCCGTTGGGTCGACGCCGGCTCGCCGGCCGTCTCCCACGCCGACTACGGACGCTATCTGGCCTGGGTCCTGAGCCACGCGACGGCCGGCGTGCGCTTGCAGCGGGGCCGCGTCGAGCGCGTCCTGCTCGAACCGGGGGCGGTCGACTGGCGGGTCCAGGTGGGGGAGGAGATCCTGACGGCCCGCTCGCTGGTCCTGACCGGCCCGGGCCTGCAGGCGACGTTGCCCCACGACGAGGCAGTCGCGTCGCGGATGCTGCAGAGCTCCGGTCCGCGGGCGAGCTTCGAGGCGATCCCGCCGGAGTCGGGTTGCGAGGTGGCACTCGTCGGCGGCGGCGACAGCGCCATCGCGTGCGTGGCGTACCTGCTCGCGCTGCGCCCGCGAGCGCGCTTGACCGTCTACACCCCAGAGCTGCCTTCGGGCAGGGGCGAGAGCTTCCTGGAGAACCGCGTCTTCTCGACTCCCGAGGAGGTCTCCTGGAGCGCCCTGTCGCTGCAGCAGCGCCACGCCTTCGTGCGCCGCTGCGACCGGGGCGTGTTCGACCCCCTGGCGCTGTCGGAGATCTCCTTCGACGAGCGCTGCTCGTTCGTGCGCGGCCGCGTCACCAGTCTGGTGTCGGTTCAGGAGGGCGATCGGATTGGCGTGCGGCACACCGGAGGGGAGATGGGCATCCACGACTTCGTCGTCAACTGCACGGGCGCCGACATGCGCGCCCAGGTCGAGCAGCTGCTGGCGGTGGAGGTCCGGGAGGAGGTGGCCCAGCGGATCGGGGTGGCGTGGGAGCAGGCACTGGGACCCGACGCCCGCTTCGGTCATGCACTGGAGCTTCCCGGCCTCGATCCTTCGCTGCACATTCCGGCGCTGGCGGCTCTCAGTCAGGGGCCAGGCTTCGCCAACCTCGGCTGTCTGGGAACGCTCGCCAACCGGGTCCTGGAGACGCTCGCGAAGAGGTGAGGGGACACGGCCCCAGCACGCGCCCGTGTTCGCTAGACTCGCAGCCGTCGTCGCGACTGGCGCTCGGGTGGAGTCAACCACCGGGAAGCGACGATGATCGAAAGCCGCGCGCCTGGGCACCTCTCAAGCAGCGTTCCCCTCCAAGACGCAAGGAGCGTGCAGGTCCCATGACGACGACCGAGCAGCAGATACTCGCCATCCCCGACGATCTCAAGCCGGCCGACGGGCGCTTTGGCTGCGGGCCGTCGAAGGTCCGCCCCGAGGCCCTCACCCGGCTGGCCACCGAGGGCGCTGGGGTGATGGGCACCTCGCACCGTCAGAAGCCCGTCAAGGCGCTCGTCGGGCAGATCCGCTCGGGCCTGCGCGAGCTGTTCTCCCTGCCAGATGGCTGGGAGGTCGTTCTCGGCAACGGCGGCACCACCGCCTTCTGGGACGCCGCCGCCTTCGGCCTGGTCCAGGAGCGCGCCCTGCACCTCACCTACGGCGAGTTCTCGCAGAAGTTCGCCAACGTCACGCGTCACGCCCCGTTCCTGGCCGAGTCGGTCACGATCGCGGCCGATCCGGGGAGCGCCCCGGATCTGACGGGCCTGGGCGAGGAGGCCGCTGAAGAGGGCGTGGACCTGCTGGCGTGGGCTCACAACGAGACCTCCACGGGCGTGATGGTGCAGGTGACCCGCCCGCCCGGCGCGGAGGGCGCCCTGGTTGCGATCGACGCGACCTCGGGCGCCGGGGGCCTGCCTGTCGACGTCACCGAGGCCGACGTCTACTACTTCGCCCCCCAGAAGGGCTTCGCCTCCGACGGCGGGCTGTGGCTGGCTCTGCTCAGCCCCGACGCCCAGCAGCGGATAGCCGACCTGCACACCTCCGAACGTTGGATCCCCGACTTCCTGTCGCTTGCCACGGCGCTGGAGAACTCCACCAAGGACCAGACCTACAACACGCCTGCCGTCGCCAGCTTGTTCCTGCTCGCCGACCAGATCGGCTGGATGCTCGACAAGGGGGGCCTGGACTGGTGCGTCAGCCGCACGAGCGCATCCTCCGGGCACCTCTACAGCTGGGCCGAGCAGAGCGACTACGCGACCCCGTTCGTGGCCGATCCGGGGCTACGCTCGCTGGTCGTAGGCACGATCGACTTCGCCGAGGGCGTCGACGCGGCGGCCGTCGCAGCTACGCTCAGGGCTAACGGCATCGTCGACGTGGAGCCCTACCGCAAGCTGGGCCGCAATCAGCTGCGGATCGGCATGTTCCCGGCAGTCGACCCGGCCGACGTGCAGGCGCTGACAGCATGCGTCGACTGGATCGTCGAGAGGATCGGCCGATGAGCGCCCCGGATGCTCAGGGCGCGCGCAAGCGCGTCCTCGTAAAGGAGAAGGTCGGCGACTCCGGCGTGGCGTTGCTGCGGGAGCACTTCGACGTCGACCTGGGCATAGACTGGGATGAGGAGCAGCTCAGAGAGCGGATCGGCGACTATGACGGCATCCTGATCCGCTCGGCGACGAAGATGACGGCCGAGCTGATCGAGGCCGGCGGTCGCTTGCGGGTGATCGGCCGGGCCGGCGTCGGCGTGGACAACGTCGACGTGCCGGCAGCCACCAGACGCGGCATCGTGGTGGCCAACGCACCGGAGTCGAACGTCGTGACCGCTGCCGAGCACACGATGGCACTGCTGCTGGCGATGGCCCGCAACGTGCCCCAGGCGCACATGTCCTTGACGGCAGGCAGATGGGAGCGCTCGAAGCTCTCCGGCGTCGAGCTCTACGAGAAGACGCTCGGCGTGATCGGCTTCGGGCGGATCGGCCAGCTGGTCGCCCAGCGGGCGCGCGGCTTCGGCATGCGCGTGCTGGCCTTCGACCCCTTCGTCAGCGCCGAGCGCTATCGCGACCTGGGCGTCGAGAAGGCGGAGAGCCCCGAGGACGTCTACGCGCTGGCGGACTTCATCACGATCCACTTGCCGAAGACGCCAGAGACCGAAGGGTTCCTGAGCGACGACCAGTTCGCCCAGATGCGAGACGGCGTGCGCGTCCTGAACGTCGCTCGCGGCGGGCTGATCGACGAAGCGGCGCTCGGACGGGCGCTGCAGTCGGGCAAGGTCGCGGGTGCCGCCCTCGACGTGTTCCCCAGCGAGCCGATGACGGAGAACCCCCTGTTCGCCGACCCGCGCGTCGTCGTGACGCCTCACCTGGGTGCCTCGACGGCCGAGGCTACCGACAGGGCCGGCTACCAGTCGGCCGAGCAGGTCGTCGCAGCGCTGACCGGGGGCGTCGTCTCAACGGCCGTCAACATCCCGTCGATCGCTGCCGAGGACATGGAGATGCTCGGACCGTTCCTGCCTCTGGCGACCCAGCTCGGCCACCTGGCCATGAGCCTTGCGGAGGGAAGCTCTGTCGAGCGGATCGAGGCGGCGTTCTTCGGCAAGATCGCCGAGTTCGACACCCGTCTGCTCGGCCTGGCTGTGATCGTCGGTGCCCTGGAAGGCCGCACGGAGGAGCCCGTCAACCTCGTCAACGCACCCTCGATGGCTCATCAACGCGGGATCGTCTTCGAGGAGAAGGCGGTCTCCGAGGCGGAGGACTTCAACGAGCTGATCCGCGTCACCGTCCACGCCGGCACGGAGCGCGTCGCAGTCGCCGGCACCGGCATCGGCCCCGCCCGAGTGCCCCACCTGGTGGAGGTGCAGGGCAGGCGCCTGACGATCGAGCTGGCCCCGCACGTCACGGTCTTCCGTTACCAGGACCTGCCGGGGATGGTGGGGAAGGTCGGATCCATCTTCGGTGAGCACGGCATCAACATCTCCTCGGCTGCGGTCGGCCACACCCCCGATGGCGCCGGCGAGGCAGACGGGCGCTTGGCGGCGATGGTCGTCACGACAGACGCGGCAGTGCCGTCCGAGGTGGTTGGGGAGATCGTGGCCGCCGAGGGATTCCAGCAGGGCTGGGCCGTCGACCTCGGCTGATCGGCCGGGTCGGCTAGGCTGGCAACCGATGCAGGCGGTCGTCATCACCAAGCACGGCGGCCCAGGTGTGCTGCGAGTGCAGGAACGCCCCGACCCGCAGCTCGGGCCAGGACAGGTGCGCATCCAGGCCGCCGCGGCGGGCGTCAACTTCGCGGACGTGATGGCCCGCATGGGCCTCTACCAGGACGCCCCGAAGACGCCATGCGTCGTCGGCTACGAGGTCGCGGGCACGATCCTCGAGCTCGGCGAGGGCGTCAACGGCCTGACGCCGGGGCAGCGGGTGCTGGCCGGCACCCAGTTCGGCGGCTACGCCTCGCAAGTGGTGGTGCCGGTGGGCGACGTGGTCGAGCTGCCCGCCCACCTCAGCTTCGAGCAGGGCGCGGCGATCCCTGTCAACTACGCGACGGCCTGGGCGGGCCTGATCGGCTACGGCTCGCTGCAGGGCGGAGAGCGGGTGCTCGTGCACAGCGCAGGTGGTGGGGTCGGCATCGCTGCAACGCAGATCGCCAAGCGCTTCGGCGCTGAGGTCTACGGCACAGCCTCTCCCTCCAAGCACGAGCGCATACTCGAATTGGGAGTGGACCGCGCGCTGGACTACACGAAACCAGGCTGGGAGCGGGGGATCGGCAGCTTCGACGTCGTCCTCGACGCGGTCGGCGGCAAGAGCTTCCGGACCAGCTACTCGCTGTTGAATCCCGGTGGGCGGATGGTCGCCTTCGGTGCCTCCTCGGTCGTCTCCGGGGAGCGGCGCAACCTCGTCACGGCACTGAAAGCGGTCCTACGCATGCCGCGCTTCAACCTGATCAGGCAGATGCAGGAATCGAAGGCCGTGATCGGGCTGAACATGCTGACCCTGTGGAAGGACCGCGGTACGCTTGAGCCCTGGATCGACCCGCTGCGGGGGATGCTGCAGGACGGCACGATCAAACCGGTCGTGGCCGGGGCGTTCGAGCTCGAGCGGGCCGGCGAGGCGCAGAGCATGATCGTGGAGCGGCGCAACGTTGGGAAGGTCGTGCTGGTGCCGTAGAGGTGCCGGCGCTCATGGCGCGGTCGCACCCGTTTTGTAGCCGCTGCAGTCAAGCACGAGGAATTCTCCGTCACAGTGAGTTCGTGGCCTCCATCTGGCGGCCATGCTCCGCACAAACCGAGCATCCTGAAGGTCGATCTCGTGGGCTGTCTGCAACGAGTCGGGCACCCCGTGGCTGAGAGAGCGGAAGGCCGGAAGTGTTTCGTGAATTGCGACCCGCAGCACTTCTGCGCCGACTACGAAGGCCTGATAGGAGGCCGGCACGTCCAGCTCACGCAGCATGCCCGGCCTGGCGGTCCGGTTGGCGGATTCCCTGGCAAGGCGCCGCGGCGATATGGACACGCCTAATCTGGCGGCTTCTTCGTAGATCCAGGTGTCGTAGATCAGGCCGCTGAGTGCCGTGCGCAGGTCGGCTTCATATTCGTGTTCGCACGTCCTCCGGTAGGAGTCGTAGCGATCCGCGACGGAGCCGCCCGACGCCTCGGCCAGCGAAGCCATGCGCAGCGCACAGCGGCGATACGTAGGGGGATCGGGCACGACCCCCGGCGGCACGCTCGCCCGACGCCGGTAGGTGGAGACGAGAATCACGCTGACAGGCGTCCAGCGCTCCAGGTAGCCCTCTGTGATCGCCCGACCTCCGACACGCGCGATCACCCGTCGTGCAGCGGCCGGACCGAACGTCAGATGCAGCCGTCCGGGCGTCCGCGCCGCCGGCTCTCCGCTCGGGCGATGCGCTGCGTGCGCGCGCTGGGTCGCTCCGCACCCGCATTGCGCGAGCAGCAGCGCGACCGCGACGACGACGCCTGCGCCCCTGCCGATGCAGACGCGCCGAAGTATGGCTCGCTCGACAGCGAGCTTCGTGCGCAGCTCCATCGTGGAGCAGCATCTCTCCCGCCGGGCGCGGCGGTCAAGCCTGAGCCGCAAGTGTCTCCGACAACCGGTCGGCGGTAGCTGTTAGCATCGGTCGCGGATGCTGTTCGTGTTCTCGTCCTGCCTCTCTCTCCTGCTCCCCCCTCGGGGGGAATAGTGCGTGGCGGCCGCGCAGCCGCAAAGCCATCGAGAGGCAAGAGCAAACGAGAAAGAGAAGGAGCAGCAATGAGTCACGACAGCCAGCCCCATCGCGATCCGGCCGACCGGGTCCTGATCTTCGACACGACACTGCGCGACGGCGAGCAGTCTCCGGGGATCTCGCTGAACAGGCAGGAAAAGCTCGAGATCGCGCACCAGCTGGCGCGCCTTGGCGTCGACGTGATCGAGGCTGGCTTCCCGATCACCTCTCCGGGCGACTTCGAGGCGGTGCAGGCGATCGCCAGGGAGGTCGAAGGACCGATCATCTGTGGGCTGGCGCGGACCAGCAAGCAGGACATCGAGGCGGCCTGGAACGCGGTCAGGGACTCTGAACGGCCCCGCATCCACACGTTCATCGCGACCAGCGACATCCACATCGAGCGCAAGCTGCAGACGACCCGCGAGGACGTTCTCGGGCAGGTGCGCGCAGCGGTTGCTCAGGCGAAGGAGTACACCGAGGACGTCGAGTTCTCCCCCGAGGACGGCTCGCGCTCGGATGTCGACTACATGGCCGAGGTGATCCAGGTCGCCTTGGACGAGGGCGCGACGACGATCAACGTCCCCGACACGGTCGGCTACACGATGCCGATGGAGTACAGGGCGATGTTCGAAGAGCTGTACCGCCTGGTTCCCGACCTGGGCAACGTCGTCGTCTCGGTCCACTGCCACGACGACCTGGGCCTCGCCGTGGCCAACTCCCTGGCCGGGCTGGAAGCCGGCTGCCGCCAGGT
>Ga0181522_10000579_pt1 | contig 26499 bp, 25 predicted proteins | sample PEATcosm2014_Bin_27_FD_121103 | JGI IMG/M metagenome (GOLD analysis project Ga0181522, IMG submission 121103) | Peatland microbial communities from MTU Mesocosm Facility, Houghton, MI, USA - PEATcosm2014_Bin05_10_metaG | ecosystem: Environmental > Terrestrial > Soil > Wetlands > Peat | place...
AGACACCCGAGCCGCCCGAGCTGCCCGAACTGCCGGAGGAGCCCGAGACACCCGAGCTGCCCGAGCTGCCCGAGCTGCCCGAACTGCCGGAGGAGCCCGAGACACCCGAGCTGCCCGAGCTGCCCGAACTGCCCGAACTGCCGGAGACACCCGAGACACCCGAGGAACCCGAGGGATCCGAGACACCCGAGCAGCCCGAGGAACCCGAAGCGCCTGAGCCGTCGGAGGAACCTGAGCTACCCGAGATACCCGAACCGTCCGAGGAAACAGAGGAGCCCGAGGAACCCGAGGAGCCCGAGCCGTCGGAAGAGCCGAACCAACCCGAGATAGCCGAGCCGCCCGAGCCGCCCGAGGAGAGGGCAGCTTCGCCGGCTGGGCCAGACAGCGAGACGGCTTATTCCCGGGCCAGCGACGCCAGCAGCGACTCCGACATCATCGATGCCGCACGTAGGTCACAGGACAGCGTGATGTATCCCAATGCCGACGACTGGAAGGGCCAGTGGCTGGAGCCAGGAGACATTGTCTACACCGGGTGGACGAGCGATCCCGCCGCAATAAACGGATCGGTAGTGGGCTTCTTTACCTCGCCGCGCGTCGCGACGGCTGTGGGCGGAAACGCACAGCTCCTCTACCGCGGACTCCAGGTCGCGCCTCGTGCCGGCGAGTGGAGACCACAGCTGCGTGCGTTCCGTGTCGCGCAAAGAGTGCGGATTGCTGGCTGTGTCGCCAAGGCGAACCGCCAGCACGGTGAGGGCGGGTTTGACCAGTATCACATCCCAAACTGGAAGGCAGTCCTTGAGCCCGGGGACATACAGGACATGCACCATGTGACTACGCACTATCTCCCGAGGAGCAACGAATGAAGATCGATGCGACCACCACCGACGAAGAGCGTCCATACCTGAACTTGATGCCCATCTTGGAAGCTCTGGAAGACGACGGCAACAAGGCAATCGAGGGTGGCTTCGTGATCAACCCCGACGGTTGGCGATGTCTCCTCAGGGACCCAATCGACTTTGCTCTGCTGGAGGCCAGCTTTGAGCTACCTCCGAACGTCGTCCTGATCCCAGCGCGCGACACCGTGCTCGATCGCGCATCCTGGTGCTCTATCGAGGGCTCGAACGCGTCTGTCGATTGACAGGGCGAGTGGACCTGCTACGCGGCAGGACGCAGGGAGGCGGGCAAGCCCGCCGCCCCACCCCTGCCATTCTCAGGATCTACCCCTACAACCGCGGGTTCTTCGGCTGTTCGGTGATCGGTTCGTCCTGAGTCACCGTGAAGGTGCTGCTTTCGTCCTGCACCTCCGCCGGCGGGCTACCCCCGAGGTAGCTTTTCGTCAGCGTGAAGTTGCCCGGATGATCACCGGGCGCGTTGTCGGAGTCGACTTTCACCGCAGCCACGCTGTGGGCGGCGATGTAGTCCGAGGTCGCCGAGGATGTCGGGGCGTAGGCCTGGCCTTCGTACTGGAAGATCAGGATTCCGATGTTCGACGAGCCGGCGAGGATGTTCTTTTCGATGGCCGCGTCGCCCTGGTCGAGCACGATGCCCTCGTAGTCGGCAGCCATCGTGTCGTCTGAGATCGACACTTCCGGCGAGCTCGGCTGCGTCGGGCTCATCGAGTAGACGTAGACGTTGTCGTCGTTGCCGAACAGCTTCGAGTGGGTCACGCTCGACCCGCTGGCGGCGCCGTAGAAGAGCACGCCCGTCGCCTGGGTTTCCGTCCATGCGTTCGAGCCGCAGCTGGGCGCCTCGCACTCGTTGCCGGCGATTTCAGAGGACTTGATCGTAGCCTGGGCGCCGTTGCTCACCTGGATGCCGTTCTGGGCCGTCTCCGGCGTCTTGCCGGCGCCCTGTACGTTGGCCCCTGAGATCTTCGCCGACGAGCCAGCGCCGTCGATCGTCATCCCGTTCTTCTGGTATTCGCTGACCTTGACGCCCTTCAGGAGGGCGTGGCCGACCTCGACAGGCGAGGTCCAGGCCATCCCGACCTGGATGCCCACGCCGCCCTGGCAGCCGTTGATCGGGCTCGCACCCGCACCGGCCATCGTCAGGTCCGTCGCCTTCAGCGTCGCCCCGCCGGCGACCAGGATCCCGTAGAGGTTGTCGTTACAGGTGCCGGCCGGCCACTTCGCGTCGACTGTCAGGGCACCCAGTGTGACCTTCCCGCTAGTGCAGATCGAGATCTCGTCCTGGGGCGTCCCGTAGGGCGTCGCACCTGCCGCCGCGTCGCACGGCGTCGAGGAGTTCGCCGGCAGCCCCGGCAGCGCGATCGTCACAGTCCCCGGGCCGTTGGCCGGCAGGAGGCTGAGCGGCGTCGTGATGCTCAGCTGTTCGGTGTACGTCCCCGAGCAGATGTCGATCGTGTCGTTCTTGGTGGCTGCGTCGACCGCAGCCTGGATGGTGGCGTAGCCGGCATCCGCGCAGCTCGTACCCGGGCCTGGACCGGCTGCGCCGGCTGCTACCCACAGGGTGCTCTTCGCGGCCGCCTGCGAGGCGACCGGCGTGCAAAGCAGGACCAGCGCAGCCGCAGCGACGCCGACCCGGGAGTATCTGAGTGTTCTCGAGAGCAAAACCGGCTCCTTGCCTAGTTGTGAGGACGATTCATCGCCTGCACGGCGCCCGCGCCGCGTCGCTCGAGAGCGCGCAGCCGCATCCCGACCCGGGAGATCCGTTCCTGTCCCCTCCTGCTTGCCTTCATGCCATTCCCCTCGGCTCCGCGGCGCCCCAACCCCTCCAGAGGTCGGCGCAGGCCCTCTACCGCGAGCCGATGCTAGACGCCTGCCGCGCCACTTGTCAACCTGATTGACCGTCGAGACGGGCCCGCCCCGCGGGATATGCCGGGTAGGTGGAAGACAGGCGCGGGCAAAATGTCAAATCCCTCAAATGGGTGTATATTGATCTCCAATGGGAGTGGGGGCTGCCTGTGATGGGAGGGTGTCGTTGCGAATGTTCAGTCGCGCCCGTATAGCCGCCTGCACCATCTCCGTGCTCGTCAGCCTGGCGGTCTGGCTCGCGCCGGTCGCGACTGCCTCCGCCTTCAGCGCGAACGGAAGCGTTGAACAGGTGTACGTCACCGGGCTGGCGGCGAATGCCCAGGCCTCGCTGCTGAATTCGCATGGCGAAACGGTGTCCACACAGAACGCGGATCCGCTCGGCGGGCTGCTGTTCCGCAACGTGGCGCCCGGTAAGGGATATCGGGTTCGGCTGGCCTCCACGAACGAAGAATCTGCGCGCCTCACCGTCCACACGGACGCCGCACGTCCCTGGGATTCGAGCATCTACAAACAGTCGATCCCCGACAGCGGATACAGCTACCTGACCACCCGCGACGGCACCCAGCTCGCGATCGACGTCCATCCGCCCGGCCTCGGCTCGCTGACGGACTCCGTCTCCTGGGCCCATCCGCAGGTGAGCCGCGCGGGGCGCTACCCGACGCTGATCGAATACGCGGGATACGGCTACGCCAACCCCGCCGGCCCGGAAAGCGGCATCGCGGCCGTCGCCAACCTGATGGGCTTTGCTGTCGTCGACGTGAACATGCGCGGCACCGGCTGCTCGGGTGGCGCCTTCGACTACTTCGAAAAGCTGGAGAACCTCGACGCCTACGACGTGATCGAGACGATCGCCCATCAGCCGTGGGTGCTCGGTCACAAGGTCGGCATGCTGGGCATCTCCTATGGCGGCATCAGCCAGCTGTTCGCCGCACAGCTTCAGCCGCCCGGCCTGGAGGCGATCGCGCCGCTGTCTGTGATCGACGCGACAGCCAGCACCCTCTACCCCGGCGGCGTCCTCAACACCGGCTTCGCGGTGGCCTGGGGAGAAGAACGGCAGCGAGACGCCGAGACGGCCGGTCCCGAAACCGGCGAGCACTGGGCCTACGAACAGATCCAGAACGGCGACCAGACGTGCGCGGCCAACCAGGACCTGCACGGCGAGGCCGCCAACGTGCTGGCGGAAGTCGAGGAAAACGCCACCTACAACCCGGCCGTGGCAGATCCGCTGGACCCCGTGACCTTCGTCGACAAGATCGACGTCCCGACCTTCCTGGCCTGCCAGTGGGAGGACGAGCAGACCGGCGGGCACTGCGCCGACCTTGCAGAGCACTTCACCGGCACCGAACGCAAGTGGTTCACCTTCAGCAACGGCGCCCACGTCGACTCGCTCGACCCCTACACGCTCGACCGTCTGTACGACTTCCTGCAGCTGTTCGTCGCACACAAAGCACCGTCGGCCAACGCCGCCGCCCTGCAGACCTTCGCCCCAACCGTCTATCAGGCAGCGCTGGGGCTCCCCAAAGAAGACAACGTCACGCTGCCGCAGGACCCGATCCAGCAACTGCAGAAGTACAAGTCGGCTCTGAGCGCCTTCGAGGCGCTCCCGGAGATCCGCGTGCTCTTCGACAACGGCGCCGGGACCTCGCCCAGCGGCGGCACCACTCCCGGCAACCCCTACCCGGCCTTCGAACAGTCCTTCTCGTCCTTCCCCATTCCGGGGACGACAGCCCGCTCCTGGTATCTGGGGCGGGAAGGCACCCTGGGCGAACAGGCCGAAGCCAGCGAAGGGGTCGACTCCTACACGTCCGACGCAGGCGCCACGCCGCTCACCGATTACACGGGCGGCACGGGGCCCGGCGGCCTCTGGGGCGACGCCGCCGAGTGGGACTGGAACTGGGTGCAGCCTCAGACAGGCTCGGCCGTGTCCTATGTGTCGGCGCCGCTCAGCAGCGACACGACGGCCATCGGCGGGGGCGCCGTGAACCTGTGGGTGAAGTCCTCCACTCCAGACGTCGATCTGCAGGCCACGGTCAGCGAGGTCCGCCCCGACGGCAACGAGACCTTCGTCCAGAACGGCTGGATCCGAGCCAGCCAGCGCAAGCTGGCCACCAGCTCCTCGAACGAGTTCGATGAGACGCCGACGCCGCTTCAGCCCATCCCCACCTTCCGCGCATCCGATGTGCAGGCGATGCCGGAGGGCGAATTCGTTCCCGTGACGATCCCGCTGTACTTCGAGGGACACGTATACAGAGCCGGCTCTCGCATCAGGGTCACGATCGCGGCACCCAACGGGTCGCAGCCGGTGTGGTCATTCGGCCAGACACAGCCTGAAGGCACGACGGCCGACGTGTCGATCGCATTCGGCCCCGGTATGCCGTCGAACCTCACCCTCCCGATCGTGCCCGGCGTCAACGTGCCGACAGGGCTGCCGGCCTGCCCGAGCCTGCGCAACGAGCCCTGCCGCGCATACCAGCCGTTCGTGAACGACGGCTCCTGACGGGCCGCAGCTGGCTGGCCACTATCAAGGCGATGCTCGACGGCACGATGACCGTCGTGCGGCGCCAGTGGTTCGGGGTCGCCGACGTACGCGACGTCGCAGACCTGCACATCCGCGCGATGGCAGCGCCGGAGGCAGCCGGCAAGCGCTACCTGGCTCTCGCCGACGGCCCGACGATCAGCTTCCTGGAGGTCGCGCGGATCCTCCGCGAGCAGCTCGGCCCGCTCGCCGAGCGGGTGCCGACCGAGGAGGAGCCGGGAGAGGACCGGCCACGGCTCGTGATCCACAACGAGCGGGCCCGCGAAGAGCTGGACTGGCGCCCCCGGCCCGTCACCGGCACGATCGTGGAGACGGCAGAGAGCCTTCGCGACCTCGGCCTGCTGGGAGAAGGGGACTGACGCATCAGGCTCCCGGCTCGGGGCCTTCCACGTTGAAGACAAGCGGCCCTTCGCCGACGATCGTCAAGACGATCTCCTGAGGCGCGTCCAGCGGATTCACGTCCCTGTGGACGAGTCCTGCCGGGACGTGGAAAAGGCCGCCTTCCTCAACCTCCGTCGCCTCGCGCCCGCCCGGCCCGAACTCGAACCGCGCAGCCCCTCGGACCACGTACCCCAGCACGTCGCGGTCACCGTGGTGGTGCCATCCCGAGCTGGCCAACGGCTCAGCCCGGGCCCGCATCAGAGTTGCCTGTCCGGTCTCGAATGCGACCTCTCGCATCACGCCCGGCGTCGTCGCGACGCCGTCGCCGAGGCCCTCTCGTAAGACGGCGGAGACGCGCTTGGCCATCGAGCCGGCGATGCTATCGACCGACGTCGGTCTCCCGGTCGCTGGCCACGCGTCACCTACGGGGCGAGGCTGAACGGCGGGTAGCGGTCGGTGACCAGGACGTGCGCATACGCGACGACGCGGTTGGTCCAGCGGCCCACGCCGACGAGGAAGTCGAACATCCCGCGCGGAAAGCGACCGGTGGCGAGGATCGCGAACCAGGCCGCCACGACGACGAAGAAGGCGGCGATGTAGAGGAAGAACAGGATCACGTAGTGGGGGATCGCCAGGAGCCACTTGACCAGCGGCATCCAGCGGTTGAGGTCGTTGCGCGCATCCGGGTAGGGAAACTCCAGGTGCACCGTCTGGTGCTCGTCTGTGGAAGGGTAGCTGTCGTCCATCAGGGCCAGATAGACGCCCACCCGGGCGGAGAAGCGCATCAGCTCGAGGTTCCAGTCGAACCACCAGCGGGGGTACTTCTGGCGGAACAGGATCAGCAGCAGCGTGGGCAGCACGACCAGGCCGACGGCCCCGGCGGCTTTCCCCTCGCTGTAGGCATAGCCCCCGCCCTCGATCAGGCCCAGCACGATCAGGATCGGGATGACCGTGAACAGGCGAAAGAAGGTCGTCAGGCGGTTCAACGGCCTGTCCGGGTAGTCGACGGAGTACTGGACTGGATAGGGCGCATCGGGGTTCATGTCGGGCCTTTCCATTAGGTGTACGGCGTACACTCATCCCGGACTATAGGTGTACGCTGTACACTTGTCAAGTCTATGAAGGACGAGCAGAGCGCAACCAGAAAGCCGCTGAGCAGAGCCCGCGTGCTCGAGGCCGCCGTCGCTCTCGCCGACGAGGCGGGGCTGGAGGCGTTCAGCATGCGCGGGCTGGCCCAGGAGCTCGGCGTCGTGCCGATGGCGCTCTACAAGCACGTCGCGAACAAGGAGGAGCTCCTCGACGGGATGGTCGACATCGTCTTCGGCGAGATCGAGCCTCCCCCCGCCGATCTCGACTGGCGCTCTGCCATGCGACGCAGAGCGCTGTCCACCCGTGAGGCCCTCAAGCGCCACCGCTGGGCGATCGGGATGATGGAGTCGCGCCAGCCCGGGCCGGCCAACCTGCGCAGCCACAACGCCGTCATGGGCTGCCTGCGACAGGCCGGCTTCTCCTTTCAGATGGCGGTGCACGCCTACTCCGTGCAGGACGCCTACATCTACGGCTTCGCCCTGCAGGAGAGGGATCTGGGGTTCGAGACCCCCGACAGCGCCGGGGAGGCCGCGCAGCGCAGGGCGCAGACCGTCGGCTCTCTGGACGACTACCCCTGGCTGGCCGAGATCGCGGCGAAGCTGCCCGAGTCGGGGTACGACAGCGCAGTCGAGTTCGCATGGGGGATCGATCTCATCCTCGACGGCCTCGAGCGGCTTCGCTGCGATCCGGCGACACCGACGCTGCTGTGACACTTACCCACATGGCCGAGCCCGCCGTCGCCCTGTTCGCCCCCCACCCGCTGCTGACAGTCGCGATCGAGGCCGAGGGCCCGGAGCGTCAGAGCATCCACTTCCACGCCGGAGGGCAGGGAGTGTGGGTGGCCGCCATGGCCCAGTGCATGGGCGCCAAGCCGATCTTCTGCGGCCTGCTGGGAGGCGAGCCGGGTGAGCTGCTGCGCCCGCTGCTGACCCGGTCCGTCGGCACGGAGACGCATCTCGTGAAGGCGGCGAGCCCGAGCGGCTGCTACGTCGTCGACCGGCGCCGGGGCGAGCGCGAGCTCGTCGCGATGACCGTCAGCGACCCGCCGGGCCGCCATGAGCTGGACGAGCTCTGCTCGCTTGCCATCTCCCACGCGGCCGGGTGCGGGTGGCTCGTCGTGACCAACCCGATGCCCGCCGAAGCGCTTCCCCTGGAGGTCTACCGGGACCTCGTCGCGGACGCCCGCGCAGCGGGAGCCAGGACGCTCGTGGACCTGTCATCGCCACGGCTGGACTCGGCCCTGCGGGGCGAGCCGGATCTCGTCAAACTCAACGACTGGGAGCTGGCCGAGCTCGTGCGCGGACCCGTCTCCGAGCCGGGCGAGCTGGTGGCCGCCGCGGGCAGGCTGCGCGACGCCGGCGCAAAAACGGTCGTCGTCACCCGCGGCGAGCAGCCGGCCCTGGTGCTCGACGGCGACCAGGCGCTCGAGCTGGCCCCGCCCCGCTTCGAGCACGGCTTCCGCGAGGGCTGCGGCGACGCCATGCTGGGAGCCCTCGTCGCGACCTGGGCGAGGACCGACGACCTGCACCAGGCGCTCGTCCTCGGCGCCGCCGCCGGCGCTGCCAACTTCCTGCGTCGCGGCGTCGGGCGAGCCTCGCGCGAGGTCGTCGAGGAACTGGCCGGGAAGGTCACGCTCGGCCCCTGGCCGCCGGGCTGAAGGTCGCACGGCCCGGAGCGGATGGACGCTCGCCTCGGCTGCTCAGGCGATCGCCGTCGGAGGGTCGACCGGCCCTCCGCGCAGGACCGCTGCCGGGCCCTCGCGGACGCTCCAGTCGGCCAGCTCGGCAAGGCCCTGCGCGCGCAGCCAGAGGACGCCGTGGCTCAGCTTCAGCGGGCGCCCGCCGTGGGAGGAGTGGGCGTCGCTGGCCAGCAGGTGCACGAGTCCATCCCGGGCCAGCCGCCCCATCAGCTCGGCCGTCCCCTCCTCGGCGTTGGCCAGGAAGTCGGCTGTCCACTGCAGCAGGCAGCCCCGCTCGCGGAGGTCGTGGAGCATTGCCTCGAAGTCCGCGCCGGCGTGGCGCTCGGGGTGGGCGATGACAGCCCGTGCCCCGCGCTCCCCGAGCCGTTCGACGAGCCTCATCAGCTCTGCCCCGATCGGTCCGGGGGCCGGCTCGAGCAGGACCCAATCGCCCCCTCCAAGGCATACATGGCGCAGGTGCTCGTCGCTGAGGGCGTCCACCACGAGAGCCGACACCTCGCCGCCCGGCGCGATGCACAGGTCGATGCCCTCCTCGTCCAGGGCCTCCTGCAGATCCCCGATCCGCTGCGCCAGCTCCTCTATGCGGACGTCGTGATCGCCCCTCACGTGAGGCGTGGCGCAGACGACCGTGATGCCGTCCTCGGCCGCCACCCGTGCCATCGCCAGGCTGTCGGCCAGGTCCAGGGCCCCGTCGTCGAGGTTGGGGAGGATGTGGGAGTGGAGGTCGATCAAGCGGAGGGCGACCCGGCGGATCCGACTCCGGCCAGCGCACTCAACACCGGGCCCGGATCGAGCGTAACGGCATAGCGGGTCGGCCCAGGCTGTTCGTTCTTGCCCTTGGAAGGCGCCAGCACTGCCTCGAAGCCGGGGCTGTCGCGGATCGGGTCGAAGGCGGGATCGACTTCGGCTTCTTCGATCGCGACGCTGCGCCGTTCGCTTTCCCTGCGGTCGATCGAGCGCCGCAGCAGCCGGACGGCCTGGACCTGGCGTGCCTCGAAGTCCGCCGACCCTTTCCCGGCCTGCTCCGCATAGCGGGAGTACAGGCAGGCGAGGTTGTAGTCGCCGTCGGCCGAGAGCCATCGCTCGGGCGGGAACGCCGACAGGTCCGGTGTTCCCTGCCCGAGCAGCCGCGCCGTCTGCTCGAGGACTTCCACGGGCGTGCGCAGCGCGTCCACCAGCGCCCCCGTCGCTGCGTCGTCTCCGTGCGCGTGCATCTCCTCGCGCAGGCACCGCAGGAGAGCCAGCGCACGAGCGGCCTGCCTCTTGGCCTCCGACAGGTCCGTCTCCGTCTTCGCTTGCGCCCGGTAGACGCACACGATCGCCTGCATGTAGCGGGCCCGGTACCAGATGGCGCTCCCCTCGGCCGAGGGATCGGCGACGACCGCGCAGAGGTGAAGCCAGGCCGTCTCGACGCGTTCCTGCCAACTCTCCCGGCTGCCCTCCTCGATCTCCTCTGCGGTCGCCGCGTCGGCCGACACCTCGTAGGAGGGCCGCTGCAGCAGCAGCGCAGCCAGGTTGAGCCTCGCCCCCAGGTTCCCCTGGTCGCGGTCGAGGGCCTGCTCGTAGAGAACGCGGGCCGACCGCGCGTCCGGGACTATCTCGCCCAGCGAGAAGAGCGCATAGGAGCGCCAGTCGCGTGCCCCCAGCATCCTCGTGCCCGGCTTGAAGCCGAGCGCCGGCTGGAAGGCCAGCCACATCGTCGCGGGCAGGACGAGACGCTCGTAGCGAACGGCCTCGGGGGCGCCGGCACCTGCCTGCTTGAGGGCGAAGTCCTGCTCCCAGAAGGTTTCCTGGGCGATCGTGCGGCCGTCGCGTCCGGCAAGTGTCAGGGTCAGGCCCGCGCCGCGATGCTCGTGGACGGGGTGCACTGTTCCCGAGACCGAATAGAGGCGTACGTAGAGGAGGCTGCCCAGCATCGACGCCAGTCCCGCCAGCACCCCGGCCTGAGGCACCGCTTCGGTGATCGCCTTGGGCAGTTCGAACTTCGGTTCCGTGCCGCTCTGGAAGACGAGCGCTCGACCGGAGCGGTCGTCGTGCATCCGTGCCAGGGTCGCGCTCAACGAAGCTCCCAGGACGTCTGTCAGGGTCGCTTCGCTGGAGCCGCTGAAGCCTGCCAGGCGGACCGTCCTTCGCAGGCGCGCGAACACGGCCGGCAGCATCGAGAAGACGAGCAGGAAGGCCAGCAGGGCCAGCACCAGCGCCCCCGCCGCCACGATCAGGACTTCCAGGGCCAGCCGCGCGAGCGGGGCCCCTTCGCCGAGCAGGTCCCGCCACCAGCCGACACGCTGGGTCAGCGAGCGCAGCTTGGCGGGGATCGGCACCGTCGAGTCCCGGGCGACCCCCTCGACGAGCTCGCGGGCCTGCGCTTCGAAGCCCGCGTCCTGCAGCCGTTCCGCCTGCTTGAGCTCGAGCTTTGCCTTGGCCGTGGAGGGGGCTTCCGCGGCGCTTGCGGAGGAGACTGTGAAGAGCGCTGTCGCGAGGAGCGCTGCAGCGATCTCGGGCAGGCGCCCGGAGATGCTCACCCCCCGCGGCGATGCATGCCGGCGCTGGCCGCGATGCCACATGTCCGAACTCCTTTCGGCGTCTGGCGCGATCCTCCTTGCCGGGGGCCGGCCGGGCGCGGAGGTCACGGGTCTTACGTCAAGCTCCCCCGGGGGCCTGCCGATAGGACAGGGGAGGCACCCTCATCAGCTCTTTCATGGCCCGTTCCCCCGCGACTGACCTGGATCTCGCCGGGAGCAACCACGCCGAGCAGGCGCGGCTGCAGCTGACCCGGGCCCGAGGCGCCTACTACGAGGACCCTGCAGGCGCCCTGGCCGTAGCCGTCTGGTGCTACGAGACGGGGCTGTCGCTGTCCGACCAGGAGCTGTGCGCTCGCGCCTGCGCCCTGCAGGGGATGGTGTCGCTTCACCGTGGCGACCTCCGTGGCGGCCTGGGCCTGGCCGTAGAGGCCGAGCGGCACCTGGAGGTGAGCAAGGATCCCGCCAGCCATGCCGAGGTCGCGGCGCTCAGAGCGCAGCTGAGCTTCTTCACGGGCTCCTACGTGGAGGCGCTTCGTCACGCCGAGCTGGCCGTCGGGCACGCCGACGCCGCACAGGACCTGGAGCTGCGGATCTACGTGCGTCGCGCCACCTGCCCCGTCTTCGGCAACGTCGGCGTCCCCGACCTGCGCGAGCGCATCGAGGAGCTGCTGGCGCTGACCCTGCAGGGCGGCAACGCCTGGGAGGAGGCGATCTCACGCAACGACCTCGCCTGCTGGTTCCAGCAGCAGGGAGACTTCGAGGCCGCCGTCGGCGAGCTGGACAGAGCACTCGACGCAGCGCACCGGGCACGCCAGTCGAACGGGTTCGCCATGGGGGTCATCCACTCGACACGGGCCGACGTCTGGCTGCTGATGGGCAGGCCACAGGACGCACTGGCCGACGCCGAGCGCTCGATCGAGCTGTTGTCGGGCACCGACGACCCCAACCCCTACGTGCTGGGAGCGACGGTGCGGGCCAACGTCGAAGCCAAGATGGCCCTGGGGCAGCTGGAGGACGCCCAGCAGGCCGGCGAGGGGGCCCTCAGCTGGCTCGGCGATCGCGTGCCCCAGACGCGCAGCCTGATCCTCACGACGCTCGCCTCGACGCTGCGGGCGGCGGGGCGGACCGCGGAGGCCTACGACGCCCTCGCCCGCTCAGCCGAGCTCGAACGCCAGGCCTTCAGGGAGCTGACGGAGCTGCAGCTGAAGCTGGAGCGGACGACGCTCGAGGCCAGCGCCGCGCGGCAGACCAGCATCGAGCTGGCCGAGAAGAACAGGGAGCTGTCAGACGCCCATGCGGAGCTGGAGCTGCGCACGGGAGAGCTCGAAACGCTCCAGGACCAGCTGCGCGAGCAGGCCGAGCGGGACTGGCTGACGGGCCTGCACAACCGCCGCTACTTCGCCCGCGAGCTGGAGCGACTGGCGAGCGAGCGGCATGGCGACTGGTTCAGCCTGGCGATCGTCGACCTCGACCACTTCAAGTCGATCAACGATCGCTTCGGCCACGACGTCGGAGATCAGGTCCTGATGCGGGTCGCAGCTCTGCTCTGCGACGTGCTGCGCCAGGGGGACGTCGTCGTGCGCAGCGGCGGCGAGGAGTTCCTCGTCCTCATGCCCGTGACCGAGATGAACGCCGCCACCGCCTGCTGCGAGCGGATCTGCGCGCGGATCCGCGACGAGCCGTGGGAGCAGATCGCGACCGGGCTCACCGTCACGGCCAGCGTCGGCGTCGCCGCCACCGCCGACCCCGGCCATCTCGCTGGGCTGACCCGTTCTGCCGACGAGCGCCTGTACGAGGCCAAGCGCTCCGGGCGCGATCGCGTCGTCAACGGCCGCCGCCGGCACAGGGGGGTCCGCCGGCCCAGAGACCGCACAGCCGGGCAGCGGGACGACCGCTAGACGCAAGGCCTCTAGGATCGGCCACGATGGCCACCCAGGCGGTCTTCCCCAGGGCATCGCTCGCTGCGGGCATGTACGAGTCCTTCTACCTGCGGGCCGTCTCGCCCCTGCGACCGCTTGGCATATGGATCCGCTACACGATCCACAAGCGCCCCGGAGCGCCGGCCCGCGGCTCGCTCTGGTTCACCCTCTTCGACGGGGGCAAAGCTCCCGTGCAGCGCAAGCTCACGACCCCCGAGGTGAGCGTGCCGAGGGGCGGCTGGATCGCCCTCGGCGAGGCCTCCTTCGGAGCATCGGGGGCAGAGGGCTCCTGCGAGGACGTCCGCTGGTCGCTGCGGTCGCAATCTGCCGAGCCCGAGTTGCGCCACCTCAGGCCCGACCTGCTCTACCGCGCTCCCCTGCCCCGCACGAAGCTGACCAGCCCGGCGCCCCTGGCGACGTTCGCCGGGACTGTCCTCCTCGGCGGACGGGAGCCGATCGAGATCGACGGCTGGCACGGGATGATCGGCCACAACTGGGGTAGCGAGCACGCGGAGCGGTGGATCTGGCTGCACGGCGTCGACTTCGCAGGGCGTCCCGACGCCTGGATCGACGTCGGCATCGGCCGCGTCAGGGTCGGCGGGCGCCTGACGCCGTGGGTGGCCAACGGCGCCCTCTCGCTGGACGGACGGCGCCACCGCATCGGCGGACTGCTTGCTCGCGGCAGCGCCGTCGAAGAGCAGCCGACGCACTGCGAGCTGCGCCTGACCGGCGCCTCGGGCCTGCTCGTCGAGGGCGAGGCGAGGGCGCCTGGGGGCGCGACGGCCGGATGGGCCTATGCGGACCCCGACGGCTCCGGGCACGACGTCGCCAACTGCTCGATCGCACAGCTCGAGCTGTCCGCGAAGCTGCCGGGATCGGCTGCCCCGATCGAGCTGAGGAGCAGCCACGGCGGCACCTACGAGCTCGGCATGCGCGAGCACGACCACGGCGTGCCGCTGGCTTCCTACTCGGACGGCTGAGGCCCTAGCCCCGCAACCCCGCCGCCAGCATCCGGGCCGTCGTCTCGATCATCGCCTCGCGATCGGCGTGCGGGGGTCGCTGCAGGGCGATCCGCAGGCAGCCGCTGGCGGTCAGGCCCATCGTCACGAAGACCAGGTCGTCGAGCTGCTCGGGGGTCAGGTCGGGCCGGTGGCGAGCCGGGATCACCCGGGCCAGGGCGAACAGCGTGTCCTCCACGCCCCGTGCAGGGTCGACTTCCGTGCCCCTGTCCATGAAGGCCCGCAGCACGGCCGCGTTGCGCTCGAAGGAGGACGTCAGGGAGCCGACGACACGGCGCGTCGCCTCCTCCAGGTCGAGGTCCAGGGATGCCCCCACGGCTGCCGTCAGGTCGTTGTAGATGTCGCGGATCGTCGCCTGCAGCAGGATCTCGAGGATCTCCTCGCGGTCGTTGAAGTACCTGTAGACCGTGCCGACGCTGACGTGGGCGGCCGCGGCGATGGCCCGCGTGCTGAGCGCTCCAGAGCCGCGTCCCAGCAGCTGAACGGTCGTGTCCAGCAGGAGCTGTCGCATCTCCTCCGAGCGGCGCTGCTGCGGCTTTGATCGCTGTTTCTGCAACTGACTCGAAAGTGACTGGAACGTGAGCGGAATTCATGTTTTCATGCCTGGCGATGACTGTCCAGGCCGTCTGGCCCGTGCCGAGCACGCTGCCGAACGTCGAGAGAGCGCTTGCGCGCCACGGCGACTTCGGACGCCTGTGGCTGGAGGGGATGTGGCGGGGCGACCCGCTGGCCGACGCCGTCGTCGCCGACGGCAGCCGGCTCGTGCGCCGGGCGCTGGCGGAGGGCGTCGAGGCGGTGACCGAGCCCCCGCAGGCGCTGGTCGAGCTGTTCGCGGAGCTGGACTCGCCGCCGCAGTGGCTCGAGCTGGATCGCTGCGAGCGGGCGGCCGGGCACCTGGCACGCCAGTCGCGGGAGCTGGGACTGGTGCTGGGGGCGGCTTCGCTCGTCGCCGGCGCCCAGAACGCGGTGGCGGGAAAGCCGCTCGCCTTCACGGGCCGCTACGTCGGCGACGCAGCAGTCCGCTCGATCGAGGTCGCCACGTGGCTGATCGCCGTCACCACGCCCGGGGGCCTCGACCGCCACGGGCAGGGCTTCGGGCAGACCGTGCGAGTGCGCATGATCCACGCCCACGTTCGCGCCCACCTGTCCCGTCATCCCGACTGGCGCATGGACGCCTGGGGCCTGCCGATCCCCCAGCCCTACATGGCCTTCACCCTGGCAGAGTTCTGCTCGGTCGCCCTGCGCGCCATGGCCCGGCTCGGGGTCCGCTACACCGACTCGGAGCTGCAGGACGTCCATCACCTGTGGCGCTACGTCGGCCACCTCCTGGGAGTCGAGCAGGACCTCCTGCCGGCGGGCCCGGAGGACTATGCCCGGATCGAGGACCTGTACGCCCTGACCAGCCCCGGCGCCGAGCAGGACGACCGGGCCTTCGTGGCGGCCCTCACGGACTTCCAGGCCTCCGAGCTGGCGCGAACGCTGCCCTCGAGCTGGACGCGTCCGATCATGCACGGGCTGCAGCGAGCCTTCGTCGGCGATGCCGTGGCCGACGACCTGGCCATCCCCGACACCCTCTGCAAGCACCTGCCTCGTCTCCTCGCCCCCCTCAACGCGACCGCCCACAGGATTCACGACCGGTTGGTGCCTGACGGCAGGGACCGCCGCACGCGCAGGGCCTTCGCCTTCAGGCTCGAGGAGCTGGAGCGGCTGCGCCGGCAGTACGAGGTCGCGCACGAGCTGGTCGACGACCTTCCCTGACGCGCGGCTGTACTCCCTAGAGTTGGGGGCGGGATGACTTCTCCCGGGACGACATGAGCGGCGCTGAGGTCGGGCTGGCCCTGTCGGTCTTCCTGGCCTGCGCCGTGGAGGCGGTGGAGGCACTGACGATCGTGCTGGCCGTCGGCAGCACCCGCAGCTGGCCCTCGGCGTTCGCCGGCGTCGGCGCCGCGACAGCAGCCCTGGCGATCCTCGTGGCCGCGCTCGGCCCGGCCCTGACGGCGCTGCCGATCGACGTGCTGCGGGTCGTCGTGGGCGGGCTGCTGCTGATCTTCGGGCTGCAGTGGCTGCGCAAGGCGATCCTGCGCTCGAGCGGCCTGAAGGCCCTGCACGACGAGCTCGATACCTTCCGCGAGGAGACGGAGGCGGCCCGGGCAGCAGCCGGCGGAGGCTCGGGCTTGGACGCCTACGCCTTCACGATCTCCTTCAAGGGGGTGCTGCTGGAGGGCTTGGAGGTGGCCTTCATCGTGCTCACCTTCGGCGCCAACCAGCACGACGTCGGCCTGGCCGCGATCGCCGCCGGGGTCGCCGTGCTGCTCGTGATCGCCGCCGGCTTCTCGGCGCGGGCGCCGCTTGCCCGGGTCCCGGAGAACACGATGAAGTTCAGCGTCGGCGTGATGCTGACCTCGTTCGGGACCTTCTGGGGAGCCGAGGGGGCGGGGGCCGGCTGGCCCGGCGGCGACGCCGCCCTGCTGGCGATCGTGCCGGGCGTCCTGGCCTGCGCCCTCGCGATCGTCTGGGCAGTGCGACGCATTCCCCTCCCGGGCGTCGAGGGCGTGCAGGTCGTCCCCGTCCCCGTCGAGGACCGCACGCGGGTGGGCGCATGAACGGCCTGGGCGGCTTCCTCTACGGCGTCTGGGAGTTCGTCGTCGGCGACGACTGGGTGACCGCCGTCGGGGTCGTCCTGGCCCTCTCCCTGACGGCTCTGCTGGCGACCGCCACGAGCGCCTGGTGGCTGGCGCCCCCGGCCGTCGTGCTGCTGCTCGCCCAGTCGGTCTGGCGCGAGGCACGCAGGGTCGGTCGCGCCGGCCGTTAGCACCGCGGGGCGTCCCGGTCCGCGAGCAGGGACAATCGTGGTCGTGCCTTCCGCGCCCGCCGAGCAGCCGACAGTCGCCGTCTACGGCGCCGGCGGCTACACCGGACGCCTGCTCTGCAGGGAGCTGGCATCGCGCGGGATGCGCCTGGTGCTCGCGGGCCGCGACGCCTCCCGCCTGCAACCGCTCGCCGAAGAGCTGGGAGACGCCGTCGTCGAGGTGGCGGGCGCGCAGCTGCAGGACAGGGGCGCTCTGCGCAGGGCCTTCGCGGGCGCCAGGGTCCTCGCCAACTGCGCCGGTCCCTTCGCCACGACGGGTGAGCCGGTCCTGCGCGCGGCCCTGGAGAGCGGATGCCACTACCTGGACACGACCGGAGAGCAGACCTGGATCAAGCAGGTCTTCGACCGCCACGACGGGGCGCTGCGCCAAGCGGGCGTCGCCGCCGTGCCCGGGATGGGCTTCGACTACGTGCCCGGCGACCTGCTCTGCCACCTGGTGGGGGCGCGCTGCGAGCCTCTCTCGGATCTGCTCCTGGCCTACCGCCTGCAGGGCTTCGGCATGACCCGTGGCACGATGCGCTCGTCCCTGGAGATGCTCAAGGGAGGCGACGTCGCCTACCGGGAGGGAGACTGGGTGCCGGCCGGCGCCGGCCCGCTTCGCGCCTTCGTCGAGTTCCCCGACCCGGTGGGACGGCGCCAGGTCGGCAAGTACCCGTCAGGCGAGATCGTCACCGTTCCGCGCCACCTGCGCCTGTCCAACCTGCGCTCTGTCATCTCCCTGGACTCGCTGGTGCCGGGCCCGGGCGCCTCGCTGCTGCCGGCCGCCCTGCCGGGGTTCGCCCTGGCGATGCGCTCGCCGCTGGCGAGTGTGCTCGACCGCGTCATCGGCCTCCTGCCCGAGGGTCCGGCCGAGGAGCAGCGTCGCGCCGTCTCCTGGACGATCCTCGTCAAGGCCACGGGCCAGGACGGGTCGCGAGCGTCGGGGGTCGTGCGCGGACGCGACGTCTACGGCCTCACGGCGCAGACGATGGCTGCCGGGGTCGAGCGCATGGCCGCGGCGGACTTCGCGAAGGCGGGAGCCCTCGCGCCCGCATCCGCCTTCGATCCGGCCGAGCTGCTGGCGGCCCTGGAGCCCTTCGGCCTCAGCTGGGAGGTCTCCTGACGCGCTTCTTCGTGACAGGTGCGCAGGGCTTCATCGGCCGCGCGCTGGTCGAGCGGCTGCGCGAGCGGGGCGAGGAGGTGCTCGGCGTCGACCTGTCGGGGGATCCGGGCAGCGGGATCGTCGCGGGCGACGTGTCGGGGCCCGGGGAGTGGCAGGCTCATGCTGCGGGCTGCGACGTGATCCTGCACACGGCAGCGATCGTCTCGCTGCGCTCGGGCCTGGAGGACTTCCACCGGGTCAACGTGGTGGGCACGCGCAACGCCCTGGACGCGGCCCGTGCCGGGGGCGTGCCCCGCTTCCTGTCGCTGTCCTCCGTGACCGTCTTCGGCAACGACTTCCCCGACGGGGTGCAGGAGACCCATCCCGTGCGCCTGCTGGGCGTGCCCTACGTGGACACCAAGATCGCCGGCGAGCAGGTCGTCCTGCAGGCACATGGCGCCGGCGAGGTGCAGGCGACAGTCATCCGCCCAGGCGACGTCTACGGCCCCGGCTCGCGACCGTGGATCCTGATGCCGCTGCAGGAGCTGCGGCGCGGACGCCTGGTGCTACCGGCCGGCGGACGCGGCATCCACAGCCCCGTCTACGTCTCCGACCTGATCGACGGCATCCTCGCGGCCGCCGCCTCCGACACATGCGCCGGGGAGGTCATCACCCTCTCCGGCGGCATCGGCGTGAGGACAGAGGACTACTTCGGACGCCTGGCCGCGATGATCGGGCGTCGCCGCGTGCGCAGCGCCCCCACACCGGTGCTGCTGGCGCTCACGGGAGCCATCTCGGCTGTCGAGCGCCTGCGCGGCTCGCCCGGAGAGGTCAATCCGAATGCGATCCGCTACCTGACCAGGCGCGGCACCTACTCGATCGAGAAGGCCCGCCGCCTGATCGGCTTCCAGCCCCGCGTGGACCTCGACGCGGGCATGCTCGAGAGCGAGCGCTGGCTGCGCGACAGCGGGCTGCTGTAGGAGCCGGTCTACCCCAGCAGCTGCTGGGCGATCGTCGCCTGGTCGAAGTAGACCCGCTCGCAGACGATCCTGTCGGTGCCCGGCTCGAAGAAGAACAGGGCGCACATGCGGCAGCGAAACGACTTGCCGGTCGGGGCGATGCCTTTCAGCTCCCCCTGATGGGTGCCGAGCAGGTCGAACTCGGCGACGATCAGGTCCTCCCCGACGTGCAGCTCGGTGTTCTCGTTGCGCTGGTCGGGGAAGGCTTCGCGCGAGCTCCTGTAGTACCCGGAGACCTCCTGCGCGCCGTCGTAGACGTCGCCTGTCGCGATGATCTCGTAGCGGGGATGCTCGAAGGTGGCCAGGGTCACGTCGAAGTCGTGCGTGTTCTCGGACTCCATGTGCTCGCGCACGACTGCCAGGCGACGCTCGCGCAGATCGGCGGCGGGGTCGGACATGGGCCGATCCTATCCGGCCACCACGCTCACCCCGCTTCGGCCACCGGAACCGCCGAGCACCGAGCGATGAAGAGGGAGTCGTCCCGGCCTCGTGCTTGGGAGGCCGGGACGCTCCTCAGATCCCGGGTTGAGCCTGCCGGGCGCTCAGGGCGCAGGCAGGAACGACAGGTTGCCGCCGGCGACGGTGACTTCTTCCAGTTCGCCTTCCATTTTGCCGTTTGAGAATTCGGCTTCTTTGGCGGCGTTGAGATGCGAGCCTTCGTACTGGCAGGCAGGAGTCAGCTTGACTGTCGTCCTGACGCCTTTCAGTTCCCAGTCGACGTCAAGGCGTTCCCTGAATTCGCCGAACTTCTTCTCCTGGCCGCCTTCGAGCTTTTCTTTTTCGGTCGAGTAGCCGGTGGCTTCGAAGGACTTTTCCGTGCCCTTCGTTTCGGAGGCTGCCGGCACCCACTGGGCCGGGATCGTCACTTCGCAGGTGCTGTCGGTCGCTCCGAAGGTCACATCCGAAGGACCGAGTTTGAGCGAGCCGTTCGAATAGAATTCCATGCCCAGCGTGAAGCTGGCGTAGACCGCTTCCCTGAGGCCGCCGCCGCCGTTGCGCAGGGCCAGGCATTTGGAGAATCTCACTTCCTGGAAGAAGGTTTCGGATTCGCCAAGGGCGACGCTCCCGTCGGAGTGCAGTTCCTTTTCGCATTCTTCGAACTTGTAGGGCCCGAGCACCATTTCCCCGGCTTCGCCTATGCCCCTGGCCGAGCCCGCCGCAGTGGCCTTGAATTTCCCGAAGACAGGCTTTTCCTTGGCCGCCAGCGCCGGCGAGACCAGCACGCCGGCAGTCAGAATGCAGACAGCCAGCACGGCTATTGCGTTCATACGTCTCATCCCGGATCTCCTTGCATTCGCATGCGAGGCTTGAAAACGGCCGCCTCCCTCTCACCGACGCCGCGAACATACCACGGCTTCTGCAGCCCGCAAGCCACTGAGAAGTCAGCATTCGGCCATCGTTTGCGGGCCCGCAGCAGCGGCGCTAGCCTGGCTGTCGTGAGGGGTCAAGGGGGAGCCGGCCGCCGCCCGCGCACGGCGGGCATACGAGCCATGCGACGGCGCTTCGCCCTGCACCGCCGGGCCGAGCTGACGGGGCTGCCCGTGCAGGAGCTCGAAGGGCGCCTCGCCGGCGGGCGGTTCGAGCGGGACAGCCCGGGGCAGCTTCGCACGCGGCGGGAGCTGCTCGCGGGGGCCGCAGCGGCAGCCGGGGTCGCGGCCTTCGCGTCGCCCGGACGGGCCTTCGCACGGGCCGGCGGCAGGCGGACCCAACCGCGCATCGCGGTCGTCGGCGCCGGGCTGGCGGGCCTGCGCTGCGCCCATCTCCTCTACACGGCCCGGCCCCACCGTCCGCTGCTGGCGAGCGTCTACGAGGCCAACCCGGAACGGTCCGGGGGGCGCTGCTGGACGTTGCGGGACTACTTCGGGGGAGGCCTGCTCAGCGAGCACGGCGGCCAGCTGATCAACACCGACCAGAGAGCAGTCAGGCGTCTGGTCGCAGAGCTGGGGCTGACCGAAGAGGTCGTCGACGGCGGCGACCTGCCCGAAGGCGAGGAAGTCTTCTTCATCGACGGGGCCGTCTACTCGCTCGAGCAGGCCGACGCGGACTGGAGGCAGTTCGGCTACGCAGCATTCCGGCAGGCCGGCCGGGAAGCCGAAACGCACGCCGGCGCGGCGCGCCTGGACGCGATGTCCGTGCCCGAGTGGCTGGCGAGCACGGACATCGGCGCCCACAGCCGCTTCGGCAGGCTGATGCTGTCCAACACGGTCACGGAAAACGGCGGCGACCCGGCCGACCAGTCGGCCCTGGACCTGATCGGCCTACTGACCTCGAACCCCCGCTCCTCGGTCGTGCCGCTCGGCGGCGACGACGAGCGCTACCACGTCGTGGGCGGCAACGACCAGATCGTCTCGGGCATGCTCGAGCGCCTGCCCCCCGAAACAGTCAGGAACGGGCATGTGCTGGTGGCGGTGCGCCGGGGCGGCGACGGGTCGGTGACGCTGACCTTCGAAGTCGGCGGCGCCCTCACCGACGTGACGGCCGACTACGTCGTCTTGGCCCTGCCCTTCAGCACCCTGCGCGAGGTCGACCTCACCCGCGCCGGGCTCTCGCCCACGAAGCTGGGGGTGATCCGCACGATGGGCATGGGCACGAACGCCAAGGTCCACCTGGAGCTGACCCGCAAGACCTGGCCGGCCCTCGGCTATGCCGGAGCCATGTACGGGGAATGGGACCAGCTGGCCTGCGGATGGGACGACTGCATGCCGCTGGGCCCGGACGCCTCGCCTGCCCTGTACCTGGCCTTCCCCGGCGGGCGGGCCGGGGCGAGCGGCCTGACGGGCGCCGCCCACGGCCCCGCCCCCGCCGCCGATGCGGCCTGGGTCCTGGCCCAGATCGACAACGTCTTCCCCGGCACCTCGGCGGCCTTCACGGGCCGCGCCTACGAGGATCACTGGGCGCTTGATCCCTGGGTCAAGGGCGCCTACTCCTACTACCGGGTCGGCCAGGCCCGGACCTTCGGGACGCTCGCGGGAGCCCCCGAAGGCCCGTACCTGTTCGCCGGCGAGCAGACCTCCGGCGAAAACATAGGCTTCCTCGACGGAGCCGTGGAAACGGGCGAAGCGGCAGCCAGGCGGCTGCTGGCGCTCACCCGCTGAGCGCCCCCCTCAGGTCGCGCATTCGATCGAGTTGGCGGTCCTGCCGTTTTCGTAGCAGGGCAGGATGGCGGGCGGCGTCCAGGCCCCAGGCGCCCCTTCCAGCAGCGGCCCGATCGCCGTTTCCTGCAGGCCGTACAGGCGCAGGATCAGCTGGAAGCCTTCGCCGGCCGGCGAGGGCAACCAGTTGGCACGCTGGGCTTCGTTCGTCGGTTCGGTCGCCTGCACGTACAGGTTCAGCGAGCCGTCTTCTTCGAAGTGCAGCGCCGAGCGGTCGCCCAGCGTGTAGCGCTGCAGCGGGTTGGCGACGAAGAAGCCCGTCGTGGAGTACATCGTCAGCGACCAGAAGCCCTGCACGGGCACGGGGAAGTCGCTGGCCGGGAAGTGCACGACGTAGCGCTTCTCTCCCGTCAGGGCGGCGCCTGTGCGGTCGGTCGTCGCGAAGGGGTAGATGGCGACGTTGGGCACCAGGGCGGCCAGCCCGAACTGGTCGACGACCGCCCGCAGGCCGTAGTCGGTGCCGTAGGTGCCGACGTCGGAGAGCCCCCAGCCGTTGTGTTTGGCGAAGTTGGCCTGCACCGCCGCATGGAAGGCCTTGGAGATTTCTTCCGGCCCGGCCTTGACGGCCGCCCGCAGGCCCGCCAGCACGCCGGGGCCAAGCTTGCTGTCGTTGGCCGGCGAGAGGCCCGGCCCGATCCCGAAGCGCCTCAGCAGCTTGAGCTCGGTCGCGTCCGCCTTGGGCGGCTTGAACTGCTTCAGAGCGGCGCCGAGGGCCGTCCAGTAGACGAGCGGGTCTTCGCCGGCCTGGGTGCCGGGCACCGTGTAGGGCGTGTACTGGGTGATGCTCGTTTCGGGCGCAGGCGGCGTGTAGGCGAGCCCTTCCTCGAGGTAGGCCTTCAGCGGCACGAGCTTCATCTCGGCCTGCAGGGCGACGGCTGCAGCGGTGTCTTCGCGGTCTTTGACGAGCGTGCGCGGCAGCAGCCAGACGCGGTCGTAGGGCGAGTGGATCACCTTCATGCCGTCGAGCTCTTCTGTCGTGGAGTACCTGCCGGGCCCGGCGATCACGTAGTCGCCGGGCGCCAGCTGGCCCGAGGCGCCTTCGCCGATGTTGGCGAAGTTCTCCTCGTAGGGGCTGTAGAAGGGCACGTCGGAGAAGCGCCCCGGGCTGGCCGGGACGTGGATCACGACCGGCTGTGACTTCAGCGACAGCCAGGCCACCGAGTAGAGGGTGTCGGCGTTGGGCGAGACGATCTCGCCCTCCTTGGTTTCAGAGAGCCCAGGGAAGTGCGAGAACTGGTTGACGGGCGCGTCGCCGATCTGGTCGGGGACGGTCACGCTCGTGTTGCTCTGATACAGCCGCTGCATGTTCAGCAGGGGCTGGCCGTACTCGTAGCCGTTAAGGCCGATGCCGAAGCCTTCGCTGTATTCCTGGGCGTAGCCCTCCGGGGCCTTGGCGGCGAGAGCGCCGCTCGCGCCCCAGGCCGAAAGGCAGAAGAGCGCTGCCGAGAGCGCCAGGACAACCCCTCGGCGGCCGGCGATCGATCCTTCTCCGGGCACGACGTTCCCTCCTCCGCTTGCTTCCCTCTGTGGGGCGCGAAGCTAGCGGGTTGTGAAACAAAATGCAAGGATGTCTCGTCTGTCATGCCTGCCGACCACGGCTATGCTCGCGCGGCGATGCCGCGGATCACACCTGTAACCCCAGAGGACGCCCTGGAGCTGGCCACGGCCACGCACCTGGCCGGCAGGCGGGTCGACATGGGCACGCTGGCCCGCGAGCTGGGGGTCGGCCGGGCAACCCTCTACCGCTGGTTCGGCTCGCGCGAGGAGCTGCTCGAGCAGATGCTGCTGGCCAGGGCGCAGACCTTCATCGAAATGGCCCGGGGCCAGGCGCGAGGCTCCGGCGAGGAGCGGCTGATCGCGACGATCCGGATCGTCGTGCGCTCGGCCGCGGAGGCCAGGCCCGTGCGCTGGCTGATCGAAAGGGAGCCGACCCTGGCCCTGCGCATCCTGGCGGGGCAGCGCGGGCGCCTGCACGAGCTGCTCGTGGAGGAGTCCCTGCGCGACCTCGCCCGCACCCGCAGCGAGGTCGAGGTCGAGGAGCTGAGGGAGCGGGTCGACGCCACCATCCAGCTCGTCACAGCGCTGCTGTGGGTGGCGATAGCGGTCGGGGAAGAGCCGCCCGTGGAGCGGATCGAACGACTGGCCAGGGAGCTGCTCAGCCGCGGCCCGGCGGCGGCTCGTCCCCGTTCCCGGCGCCGGGGAGCACACGCGTGAGCGAGCAGGGGGCCTCCCCCCTTGCCGAGAGGATCGCGCGGCGGGCGGCGCCGCGACTGCTGGCGGCGAGCGCGAACGTGACCCTGCCGGCCCGCCTGCACGCCGCCGCGAGCCGCATGGTGGGACGCCGCGGACGCCTGGAGCTGTTCTTCGCCTTCGACGACCCATGCAGCGCCGTGGCGGTCCTCGACCTGCTCGATCGGACTGCCACCAGGCAGCTCGACGTCGTGCTGCTGGCTGTCGTGCGCCGGGGCATGGCCGGCGATCCGGCAGTCGAGCAGAAGCGAGCCTACGGGCTGCTGGACGCGCAGCGGCTGGCCCGCCGCCGGGCAGCCCGACCGCTCGGGCGCACCCGACCGCTGGCCCCCTCCGACACGGCGTTCCTGGCCGAATGGGTCGCAGGCGCACCGCAGGGACCGGCCCTGACCGCCTTCTGCCGGGCGACCCTGGAGCGACTGTGGCTGACAGACGACAGCTCCGTGGCGGCGAGCGAGCTGCTGGGGCTGTGGCGGGAGCACCTCGGCCGGGAGCCCCGCCGCGACGGCGGCGCGCTGCGGCGCAACGAGGCGCGGATGGCCAGACGAGGCCCGTACGAGACGCCGGCGGCCTGGGTGGCGGGACGCTGGTACTTCGCCCAGGACCGCCCGACCCAGATCTGCGAGTGGCTGGACGAGCTGGGGTGGACGGCGTGAGCGAGCGGCTGGACTACTACTACTCCTTCCGCAGCCCCTACTCCTACCTGTCTGCGCCCCGCGCCTTCGCCCTGCCGGAGCGCTTCGACGTCGAGCTGGCCTTCCACGGCGTGATTCCGATGGCCATGCGCGGGCAGGCCGTGCCCAGGGCCAAGCGGGTCCACACGATCCGCGACGTGGCGCGGGAGGCCAGGCGCCTGGGCATGCCCTTCGGGCGCATCCACGACCCGATCGGGCAGGGCGCGATGCGTTGCCTGCTGATAGCCGCCTACGCAGCCGGGCAGGGGCGCACGAAGGAGCTCGTGCTGAGCGCCGGGCGCGCGATCTGGTCGGAAGCCGTGGACGTCGCCTCCGACGAGGGACTGCGCGAGGTCTGCGAGCGGGCTGATTTGGATTGGGATGGGTGCGGGGTCGCGTTGGCGGATCCCGCGCTGGCGGCGCAGGTCGAGCGCGACACGCAGTCCCTGGCGGAGCTGGGGCAGTGGGGCGTGCCGGTGTTCGTGCTGCGGGGCGAGCCCTTCTGGGGGCAGGACCGGATCGAGGACCTGGAAGCGCGGATGAACGAGCTGGGCCTGGCGCGGTCGTGAGCGAGCAGCAGCCGGGCAGGCGCCCCAACATCGTCCTGCTGATCACAGACCAGCAGCGCACGCCGATGCACTGGCCCAGCGAGCCGGGCTGGCTCGAGCAGCTGATGCCCAACGAGGCGGAGCTGCGGCGAACGGCCCTGTCCTTCGAGCAGGCCTGCACGGCGACGGCGATGTGCTCGCCCAGCAGGGCGTCCTTCCTGACGGGCACCTACCCCTCCCGTCACGGCGTGACCCTGACGCTGACGAACGCCGACCTGGAGCCCAACCCGGAGTTCCTGCCGGCCGTGCTCAGGGAGGTGAGGAGGATCGCCGGCAGCGGCGCCGTGCCGCGCTCGCGGCTGGCCCGGAACTTCGTGGGGGGAGCGCTGCGGCTTGGCCCCAAAGCCGGCGGCGAGCCCGAGCTGCCGACTGACAGGCCCACCCTCGGCACGCGACTGCGCGACGCCGGCTACACGGTCCTCTACAAGGGCAAGTGGCACCTGACTGCCCCGCTTGCGGGCGGGCACGCGTGGGGCGAGGCGGACGCCAAGCGGATCGAGCGCGACTACGGCTTCGGCGGCTGGGAGCCGCCGGACGCGGGCGAGAACACCGACCCCGAGCACTTCGGCGGCGGCAACGCGGGCGCGTCGGGAGAGGGCTTCGACGAGGACTACACCCGTCAGGTCGAGGCGTTCCTGTCGAGCGTCCCCCTGCCCGAGCCCTTCTGCCTGATCGTCTCGCTGGTCAACCCCCACGACGTGCTGGGCTACCCCCACTCCTACGTCGCCGGCGGCTATGCCCGCGAGCAGTTCGCCGGCATGGAGGTGCCGCTGCCGGCCAGCATCGACGAGGACCTGCGCGGCAAGCCGGCGGTCCACACCCTCATGCAGCTCGGCCAGACCTCCTACCTGGGACCTCTGAGCACGCGCGAGGCCCAGCGCGACTACGTCAACTTCTACGCCTACCT
>Ga0181522_10000581_pt1 | contig 26323 bp, 16 predicted proteins | sample PEATcosm2014_Bin_27_FD_121103 | JGI IMG/M metagenome (GOLD analysis project Ga0181522, IMG submission 121103) | Peatland microbial communities from MTU Mesocosm Facility, Houghton, MI, USA - PEATcosm2014_Bin05_10_metaG | ecosystem: Environmental > Terrestrial > Soil > Wetlands > Peat | place...
CACCGACACCGACATCCTCAACTTCGCGCTGAACCTGGAGTATCTGGAAGCGGAGTTCTACACCGTAGCTACCACGGGTAAAACGCTGGAACAGAGCGGGATCGCCGTGGGTGGTAGCGTGGGCAATCCAGGCCCAACCACCGGAGGAATGATGGTTAACCTGTCCAATTCTTCGAACAAGACGGAACTGACCGGAGATCTGAAGGCCATAGTGGAAGAGATTACGTACGACGAACAACAGCACGTGATGTTGCTGCGTTCGGCGCTGGGCTCGGCGGCGATCGCGAAACCGGCGATCAATCTCGATGCGCTGGGCACTGGCTTCGAGGGGTTCCTGCACTTCATCGCACTGGCGCGTGCGTTTGAGGATGTGGGCGTGTCTGCTTACGGCGGCGCGGCACCGTTGATCTCGAGCTCGGCGATTCTTGCTACGGCCGCGAGAATTGCTCTCACTGAGGCTTATCACGCAGGAAGCTTGCGGACGATTGCGGCTGCAAACAAAGACCCGTACCTATTCACGGTGGATTCGCAGGACATTTTGCCGCCGCCAGCGGGCAGGCAATACTTCACCGTAAATACGCAGGCACTCTCGATCGTGCGCACACCGGGCCAGGTGCTGGCGATCGTCTACCACAACACGACCAACGGAGCGACGGCGGGAGGATTCTTTCCGAACGGCGTGAACGGGAATATCACCAGCGTTTCGGCGTAGGCTCGCTTCGAAGAAATGCATTCAGGGGTGTCGTGGCGATCGAGTCTTGCGCATTCCTGGCGAGGCTCGGTTGCCGTCGCTGTTTGCGTCAATTCAAAAGGCCTTTCATCTGGCTGCTGACCAGCTCGCTGGCCTTGTCGGCGGGAATCATGCGCTCGAGCATCCCCAGGTCGGCGTCGATGATCACGTCAGTGTCTGTGACTTCGATGGTGCCCTTGATGGGGGAGCTGAAGAAACCCATATTGGCATTGAGCGAGAAGGTTAAGGTATTGCCTTGCCAGGAGCGCTGAACGTCTTTCAGTTTTACGCCGCGGATTTGCGGGGATTGGAAGAGCTGATCGAAGGAGCGATCGACGGATTGTATGACGTGTTCTTTGGTCTTGCCGTGAGGGACAGTGACTCGCATGGGTACCTCGTTCGAAGAATACACTGCGGCTGCGCTTTTCGCAGCGGGGCTGTGATTCGGGCGCAGGCACCAGGGCGCCAAGATATCTTTGCAGCCAGGCCGAAATGGTGGTCCTTTGGCAAGTTGCTAGCCCAACTTCCGCAGTTACGTGAATAAAGTCTTTGGAATCAATGCGAGTACCAGAAAGTTCCCCTACATTTGTGCCCGTTCTAACGCCGGGGGCAGCCGCATGCCGAGCCGTTGCAACAGGATCCGTTGGTGCTCGGTCGGTTGACTGACTGCGTTCCACGCGCACGCGCTTTACATCGACCTCTACCCATTCTGGTTCCGTGGTGCAGAACAAGCCCGTTTGATAACCCGGGCGCTTCTCGGCCCAACGCTTCACTCCCAAACGGCCCCGTTCGCCCATCACTCCCAGCCAGGCGATCCACGCGTTGTCGGGGACCTCGATTGGTTCGGTAACCCTCCACCAACGCCCAGTGCGCCGATAGCAGCGTCATAGATACATACCGCGATGCTACGAATCGCGGAGACAAAAGCAAGGGGGTTGGTCGTCACTACACGCACATTTCCAGCCATCAACCTTGGGACCCGTAACCCTGACACACAAACGAAAGCACTTTCTCCACTGTCGAGCGCGTAAATATGCTCAAAATATTTTCAATTGGTTCGAAACTGCGGAAGGCAGGCTAGTACGCAAAGGCTTTGGCGATGGCGAAAAGCGAAGGGTCGATCTCCAGAAGTGGCGAGCTCGGATACGAGCGCCAGCGACGTCAGGATTTTGGCAGCTCCACCCATGCCGCGTTTCGCTTTGAGGAGTCGAGGACCGCGGCTATGAATTGGACTCCGGCGACGCCGTCAGCGACTGTGGGGACTAGCAGCGATTCACTCGCTGGAGGGCGATTGGCTTGGCGGGCGGAGATTTGTTCGGCCAAGTCGGTGTAGAGCTGGGCGAAGGCTTCGAGGTAGCCTTCGGGGTGGCCGCTGGGGATGCGACTTGCGTGTTTGGCAGAGGGTGTTGCGTCGGCGCCGTTGCGCGTGAGCATCCGGGTCGGCTTGCCGTATTGGCTGAAATGCAGGTAATTGGGGTTTTCCTGGGCCCACTCGAGGCCCCCCTTTTCGCCGTAGACACGCAAGCGCAAATTATTCTCGTTGCCGACGGCTACCTGACTGGCCCACAACATTCCGCGGACTCCGTCTTCGTAACGCAGCAAGACTTGCACGTTGTCGTCGAGGCGTCGGCCGGGGACGAAGGTGGAGACGTCGGCGGCAACCTGTACGGCGCTCAGGCCGCTAACGAAGCAGGCGATATTGTAGGCGTGGGTGCCGATGTCGCCGAGCGAGCCTGCCGGGCCGCTTTGAACCGGATCGGTACGCCAGACGGCTTGCTTTTGGCCGGTGGTTTCGAGCGGCGTCGTGAGCCAGTCCTGGGCATATTCGACTTGGACCAGGCGGAGATGGCCGAGCTCGCCAGCGGCAATCATTTCGCGAGCTTGGCGAACGGTGGGGTAGCCAGTGTAGTTGTGGGTTAGGCCAAAGATCAAGCCGCTGTTCTTTACGATTTGGGCCAGGGCTAGGGCGTCATCCACTGTGGTGGTCAGGGGTTTGTCGCAAATTACGTGGATGCCCGAGTCGAGGAAGGCTTTCGCTGGGGCGAAGTGGAGATGATTCGGGGTGACGATCGAGACGGCGTCGATGCGGTCTGGGCGCTTGGTTTCGGCGCTTGCCATTTCCGCGAAGCTGCCGTAGGCACGGTCAGCGGGAATGTGGAGATCTTGCGCCGCTTTGCGGCTTTTTTCGGGGTTGGAGGAGAGGGCCGCAGCGACCAATTCAAAGCGGTCGTCGAGGCGAGCGGCGATACGGTGGACCGCGCCAATGAAGCCTCCCGGGCCGCCGCCGACCATGCCTAAGCGGAGCCGACGATTTGCGGTCGAGTTGGAAGTTGCGTCGATGGCCATTTGTATATCCTCTCGTTTTATTTTCTGCATCGTTGCGAGATTCAGCGCTGGTCGACCGCCTTTGTCTTTTGGTCGGTCTAGTCGGGATTCATCTGAACCTTGCCCTCGGAGCAGGGCGGCTGCAGTTGTGCTCGTGGTGACGCCGGGCGGAGCAAGCCCCGCCCCGACAACGGAAACGCCAATCGCTGCTGTGGGCATTGGTCGGCATGAGATTCAGCGTGAGCTCAGGCCGAGCATGAGGCGGTTTGCGGCTTGGTCTGTACCGGAGCTAGCGAAATCGTCGAACGTGGTGCTGGCGGCCTGGATGATATGACTGGCGATGAAGGGCGCGCCTTCGGCGGCGCCTTGCTCGGCGCTCTTGATGCAGCACTCCCACTCGAGGACAGCCCAGCCTGGGTAGTCGTACTGCGTCAACTTGGAAAAGATGGCTTTGAAATCCACCTGGCCGTCTCCTGTGGAGCGGAACCTGCCGGCGCGGTTGATCCACGGTTGAAAGCCGCTGTAGACACCCTGGCGTCCTGAAGGGCGGAACTCGGCGTCCTTGACGTGAAACATCTTGATGCGCGGGTGATAGAGGTCGATGTATTCGAGATAGTCGAGTTGCTGGATGACAAAGTGGCTGGGGTCGAAAAGGATGTTGCAGCGAGGGTGATTGTCGACGCGCTGGAGGAACATTTCGAAGGTGACGCCGTCGTGGAGATCTTCGCCTGGGTGGATCTCGAAGCAGAGGTCGACGTCGGCTTCGTCGAAAGCGTTGAGGATGGGGCGCCACCGGGCGGCGAGTTCGTCGAAGGCAGTTTCGATCAGCCCGGCGGGGCGTTGCGGCCACGGGTACAGATACGGCCACGCCAGCGCGCCGGAAAACGTAGCGTGCGCGCTCAGGGCGAGGTTGGCGGAGGCTTTGGCGGCGAGTCGGAGTTGCTCGACGGCCCAGGCCTGGCGGGCTTTCGCGTTGCCGCGGACTTCCTGCGGGGCGAAGCCATCGAAGGCGACGTCGTAGGCGGGATGTACTGCGACCAACTGGCCTTGGAGATGGGTGGAGAGTTCGCTGATCGCGAGGCCGTGATTGCTAACGATGCCGCGGACGGCGTCGGCGTAGGTTTTGCTTTCGGCGGCGCGCTTCAGATCGAACAGGCGCGCATCCCAAGTGGGGATTTGCACGCCTTTGTAGCCCAGCTTGGCGGCCCAGACGCACATATTTTCCAGGGTGTTGAACGGGGCGTTGTCGCCGGCGAATTGCGCGAGGAAGATTGCCGGTCCTTTGATTGTTTTCATTTTCCGTTAGCTCCAACCTGCATCCACAGTGAAATCCTGCGCGGTGCATTTCGATGCGGCGTCCGAAGCGAGAAACAGGGCCATATCTGCGATGTCTTCGGGCAGAACGCGCGCGGTCAAACACTGGCCGGCCATTACCTCCCTTTCGAACTCCGGCGTGTGCCACAGCTTGATTTGGCGCTCGGTCCAGACAGCGCCGGGAAGGATGGTATTCGCGCGAATATTGAACGGGCCGTATTCGCGGGCTTGCGTACGGGTCAGGCCGCAGACAGCAGCTTTGCTGGTGCTGTATACAGGAAGGCCGGTGTGCTTCAGACGCCAGATGATAGAGCTGAGATTGATGATCGAGCCGCCGCCGAGGCGCTTCATGTGGTACGCGACTGCCTGCGAGGCGAAAAACATGTGGCGGAGATTTACCGCGATGCGGTTGTCCCAGTAGGCGTGGGTGACGGCGTCAAAAGCGTGGCGATCATCGCTGGCAGCATTGTTGATGAGCACGGCGACGTCGCCCAGGTCGGAGCCGATTTCTTCGATAGCGGTTTGCAAGGCAGGGATGTCGCACACATCGCAGGGTGCAAATTTGGGAGCGCGGCCGGTTTCCTTTTCGAGCCGCCGAACCAGGGCGCGACTGGGTTCTTCGGCGAGATCAATGAAGGCTACACGGGCCCCCTGTTGCACGAAGGCTTGCGTGAATGCGGCGCCGATGCCGCTCCCGCCGCCGGTAATCAGCACGGTTTTATGGGCCAGATCGGGATACGTCGGGCGGCTCGTGTTCATTTTCTCGGGGGCCTGCGTCATTTTCGCGAACCGCTACTGTACCGATTCATCGTTTCAAAGGGAAGATCTGAAGAAGGCGCGGCAGGACGAAGTGGAAGAACTGATCGGAATCAGAAGAAAGGCAAGCGGCGACGTTGGGAGCGCCTGTGCCGGTGCGGGTGAAGCCATCTTTGTCCACAGTGATCTGGAATTGCTGCACCGGGCAGAGCGCGGGATCGAGCACGTAGGCGACCGCCATCACGTCGAACAGGGTCGGGGTTTGCTGGCCCCATTCGTGATAGAGCAACGTGAGCGCGTCGGTGAGCGGCGTGCCTTGAGCGAACAGGAGGGAGCGCATTTCTTCGTCGAGTTTCAACTGCGTGGAATCGAGCGGCATCATGAAGATGGGAACGCCACTGGTGAAGAGTTTCTGGGCGGCGGGGACATCGCTCACGATGTTGTATTCGGCATCAGGACCGCGGTCGGGCGTGTAGCCAAGGTCGCCGTAGCCTTTTCGGATCGAGCCACCCATCAATACCACGCGCTTTAGCTTTTTGAATGTGGCGCCATCACGATCGATGGCGGCGCCGATGTTGGTCAGGGGAGCGATGGCGACGAGGGTGATTTGGCCGGGATTCTGCCGAATTTGGTCAAGCAGGAAATCAACGGCCGCAGGATGCGATTTTGGCGGCGGCCCGTTTTCAGCCCAGCGGGCCTGGGAAAACGGAGTTTTGCTTTTCGTCGGAATGCCTTCAGCGACTGGAATATTCACGGCGGCGGTTTCAAGAAGGAGGCGATCGACCAGGCGGGCGCGGAGTGGCGTGTCGCCCCAGGCGGTGGTGATGCCGAGGATTTGCACTTCGGGGCTACTCAGGGCGAGACCGACGGCAAAAGCATCGTCGACATCATCACCGATGTCGGTGTCGATGATGATTTTTGGTCTTGCGGGGACCCGCGATGCGCGAGGAACAGCTTGACTGCGAGCGGCGTTTGCTGCGAGGACAAAAATCAACGCCGCACGGAGCGCTAGGAGGAGAATTTTCTGGCGCTGGCTCATAGGCATGGTTCCTGCGGGAGTATGGCCCGAAGAGAATATCCGCGCAAGTCCAGGTGTCATGTTTGACGACTATACGAGGTATGGCCGGCAGTTGTACGCTAGCCATGCCGAGCAACGGCACGCTTTAGATTCGGGCTCGCTTGGACAACTACATCACCACTGGATGGTCTGCCTTGACGGACTCCTTGTCATCGTCTGAAGTTAAAGAACTCACAAGAAAATATACGTACGGGACCTGGCGGCGGCAAAAAGGTTGGAATCCGCTGCACGTGGTCGATGCCGAGGGCTGCCATTTCACCGATGCGGACGGCAAGACGTACCTGGATTTTTCGGCGCAACTCATGTGCGTAACTCTGGGCCACAAAAACAAGGCGGTGATCCAGGCGATTCAAGATCAGGCGCGGGACCTCGCCTATGTAGGGCCAGGTTGGGCTACCACCATTCGCGCGGAACTCAGCAAGCGCCTGGTGGAGGTATTGCCGCGCGGCCTGGACAAATTCTTTTTCACTACCTCAGGGACGGAAGCAAACGAGGCGGCGTTCAAGATTGCCCGGATGGTGACAGGTAAGACGAAGATTATTTCGCGCTATCGCTCGTACCACGGGTCGACCATGGGATCGATTGCCGCCACGGGCGACCCGCGTCGATGGGCCATGGAGCCGGCGGGCAAGATTCCGGGGGTGATCTTCGCGCCGGAAGTGAACTGCTACAAATGTCCGATCCGGCATGAATATCCCGGTTGCGGGATCGCTTGTGTGGAATACATCGAGCACATGATCGCAAATGAAAGTGACGTAGCGGCCGTGATCGTCGAGCCCATCGTGGGTACCAACGGTGTGCTGATTCCTCCAAGGGAATACATGCCGCGGCTGCGCGAAATCTGCAATCGGCACGAGGTGCTCTTGATCGCGGACGAGGTGATGACGGGATGGTGCCGCACCGGCAAGTGGTTCGCCGTGGATCACTGGAACGTCGTGCCGGATATTCTGACCACCGCCAAGGGAATCACCAACGCGGCAATCCCTCTGGGCCTTTGCGCGACCTCTGAAAAGATAGCCAGCTATTTCGATGACCACTTCTTTTCGCACGGTCACACCTACGAGGCGCATCCGCTGACGCTGGCACCTGCAGTCGCGTCGATCGAGGAAATGAAGCGGCTGAATCTAGCGGCGCGGGCCGTGGAATTGGGCGCTTACATCGGACCAAAGCTCAATGAATTGAAGCAGCGGCATCCTTCGATCGGGGAAGTTCGCGGGATCGGGATGTTCTGGGGCGTCGAGTTGGTGCGTAACCGAACGACCAAAGCACCATTCAATACGATGCAGGATAAAGTCGCGGGGACACCGTTACTCGTGGACAAGATCGCCGCTCGCATGATGGGCAACGGAGTCTACATCCAGGCGTGGATGAGCCACTTTGTGATCGCGCCGCCGCTGATCGTGACGGAAAAAGAGATCGACTTGGGCCTGGCTGCCTTTGATGAAGCGTTGCGCGTTGCCGACCAGGAAGTCGAAGCCTAATCGCCCGCACAGTCCGAAAGTCAACCCGTAGATTCGCCGACTCGCTTCGCTTATCGTTGCGACAAACCAGGCGAAGCACTATTGATTCACGCCGCTCGCCAAGGCGCCACCGTCGACCGTCAGCAAATGCCCGGTGACGAAACTAGCCGAATCGGATGCTAGAAAAATCGCGGCGCCGATGAGTTCTTCGAGCTGACCGAAGCGGCCCATCGGCGTGCGAAGAAGAAACTCGCGCCCGCGGGCCGTGCCATCCAGCAGCGCAGCGTTCAGATCGGTTCGGAACACCCCGGGGGCAATGGCGTTGACGCACACTCCATGGCGCGCCCATTCGATCGCCAGAGACTTCGTTAGCGACGCAACGGCTGCTTTGCTCGCCGAATACGCGGCCACTTCATACAGGGCTACGAAAGACGAGAGCGAAGCGATGTTGATGATGCGCCCGCGTTTGCGCTCGATCATGTGACGCCCAAAAACCTGGCAGGCGCGCAGCGTGCCGCTCAAATTTGTCTCCAGAATGTTGTTCCACTCGGATTCGGGGACATCGAGAGTTGGCGTGCGCTTGGTCGTTCCAGCGGAGTTGACCAGGATATCGACCGCGCCAAATTCGGCGTTGGCGCCGTTCAGAAGCGCCTCGAGGCTGTCGCGATCGGTCACATCGGAACGCATCGCCAGAGCTTTACCGCCAGCTTGTTTGATGTCGGCGACAGCGGATTCCACCAGTTCGGTGCGCCGCCCGGTGGGCAGCACGTTTGCACCGGCCAGCGCCAGTCCTTTGGCGATGGTCAAGCCGATGCCGGAGGTTCCGCCGATGACCACGGCGGTCTTTGCAGTCAGGTCGAGCGGAGCATATGCCATCGGTAAGGCCCTTTGTACGCGAACGGATCCCAGACCACCGTTCTGTAATATGTGCTTTGGCAACGCAGAGTCTAAGGGTTGACGGGATTTCTCGCAACCCGCAAAACTGAAAACCCGTCAGCTTTTATTTCGGCAGAGACTCGATTTCAACGTAGTCCAGCGCGGCGTGTTCGTCGCGATCGGGTATTCCTTCGATCCGGATCTCCTCTCCCGGACCAAGCATGAGTCCTGTTATCCGGCGGCGCGTGGAGGAATCACCTCCGATTTTCGTTGCTGGCAATTGGTCGTTGGCCACCCAGTGGTCGACGAGTTTGTCGTCCACAAAAACGCGGAATGTAGACTCGCCATTTTTTTGATCGAAATATTCAACGTCGAGCGTGTACCGCCCGGCTTCGCCGGTGAACCGCAACGTTGCGGAACAGCCTTGAGGCTGCATGCATTCGATGGTCTTTCCAGACGAAGCGTTCTCCCAGGGAACCACATCGACAACCGTGTATCCTTTGAGCTGCATGGTCTCGGCTTCGATACGGTTTGGGAAATGTCCTGCGCGGCCTTTTGTGTCGGTGATGCCGGATTTGCGCAGGAAATAGTTGCAGATCGCGTCGCGCCAAACAATGGCATGCCCGGCCTGATATTCCAGACGCGCAAGCACATCGGCATAGCGTTCGGCATCCACATGCTCCTTAAGTGATTCCCATTGCCGGACCAATTCCTCGACGTGTTCCGCGCCTTCGTAGTGCGAGTCGTAGATGTGCTGGATTACGGTCTTCCCTGAATTCAGAACGTAGGTGTAGGAAACGTGGTGAAAGAACAGAAGCAATTCGTCCGGCGTGGTCCCGAGCGATTCGTAAATCCGTGCGACGGATGGCCAATACTGGCCGACAAAACCGGTACCGGTCGCCACGGTGCGATCCATGCCAACGCCTTCTTTGTCGGCACGGTGCCATTGGCCCCAGCCGTTTTCTTCTGACGACTCAATTCCCGGACCGTAGTGGCTTCCGAGAATGTCGGTGAGCGTTTGTGCGCCGAGAGGACCCGTGTAACTTTCGTAGGTCGGCCAGGACGAAAGTTGCATGTCTACGATTGTGCGCACGACGGCGGGGTCGTTCCCGAACGTCAACCGCGTCCACTCCTCGGCAATGGTTCCCGGGCTTAGGTCTGGATTCCACGCGAGGCGGCCGAATGCATAGAGATTCGCGAGCGCCAGTGGATGAGCGAGCCAGTTCGTATCGAGGCCCGCGTTCACGATGCCGACGAAGCCGCCAACCGGGCGGTGAAACGTCTTCCCGGACACGAGATCCTTTATCGGCGTTCCTTCTCTGCCGGCGTGCATGTCGAAATCGAGAACCTGCTTCCACATGGGTGCCAGGAAACAAAGATGGCGCTGTTGACCCGTGTATTCCTGGGTGATCTGCAACTCGATGGCTTGGTTCGTTTTTTCGAGTCCGCCAAGAAGCGGAGATACAGGTTCGCGCGCCTGAAAATCGATGGGGCCGTGCTTGATCTGGATGATCACGTTGTCGTCGAACTGGCCATCGAGCGGGTGGAGATTATCGTAAGCGGCCTTGGCGCGGTCGTTTCTCGGATCGCGCCAGTCGAGATGATGGTTGTAGACAAAGGCGCGATAAAAAACGATGCCGCCATGCGGCTTGAGTGCGCGAGCAATTACATTTGCGGCGTCCGCCGGGGTGCGATGATAGGCGGATGGACCGAGGCGGCCTTCGGAGTCCGCCTTGACGACGAATCCTCCAAAATCGGGGACCATGCGGTAAATTTCGTCCGTTTTCCTGCGCCACCATTCGGCGGCTCGCGGGTCGAGAGGATCGAATGTATCCAGTCCGCCGATGAGTTTTGGGCTGCTGAGATCGACGGCAATCGTAAGGCGAATGCCCCAGGCACGGAAGATGTTGGCGACGCGTGCGAGTTGCGGCAGGAAGTCCGACTCGATGACATGGGGATCGGCGTTGACGTTGTTGATGGCGCAGCCGTTGATGCCGACCGAAGCCAGCAAGCGGGCGTAATCGCGAACGCGGATCAGATCGGCGCGAACTTTGCCGCTGTCGAAAAAAATCGAGCGGCCACCGTAGCCGCGTTCGATGCTGCCGTCGAGGTTGTCCCACTGATTGGCCCAGCGGATCGGGGCGTAAGGCTTGTGGGTCTCGTTTAGGGAAGTTACGCTCTCGCGGCGGGCGATCTTGCCGAGCAACGCGAAGACGCCGTATAGGATGCCGCGATCGGTAGTGGAGACAATGGTGAGGCAATTCACTCCATTCATTCTCTCGGTGCGAATCCAGAATTGGTCTTCGTAGTGTTCTGGTTCCAGGTGCGCGGGGTGATTGATAGCGTAGATTCCCTGGAGACTCAGCGCCTCAATCGTTCCCAATACAATGGCGGACCGAGAGAGCTTTCCGGAGACCGGTACCAGACTCGCGCCCAACATGCCCTTGACGCCGCGAACCAACTCTTCGCGAGCGGATTGCATGACGACGGAATTGCCGAACACCACGATATTCGCGGGCAGCGCGTCGTACTGGCGCACTGCGCCTTTTTCTAGCGGTGTATAGCGTAGCCACGCTTCGTATCCGGTTTCGGCGCGCGCATCTGAGGCCTTGACGCACGAGACGAAGGCGAAGGTGAGGATCACGACCCAGAGACGAATTTTCATGAATTGGCTCGCGTCACGTTCGCACAGGCTGCGGGAAAATGCCAACGCGGTGTTCGGGGGGCAGAAGCTGGATCGGAGATGAGCACGTTAACATTCGCTCTGCTGCGAAAGCAAAAATTTAGCATGAGTCTTGCGAAATCGATTGCCGATTTGAGATCTGATGGTGAATTTTATTCTCACCGATGATGGGGTTGTGGCACTCTTGCGCGTGAACTTTCGGGCCAGCGGGAGGCCACTATCCCGCTCCCATCGTCAAGGCAAGCTACTTTTTGTCCGTTTCAGGCTGTCGGATTTGACGGATCTAACGATCGGCCACAACGAGGATTCGCAACGATGAAAATTGTAGACGCAAAGGTGATTGTTTGCTGCCCCGGACGCAATTTCATCACGCTCAAGATCGTCACCGAAGATGGAATTTACGGGCTGGGTGATGCCACTTTGAACGGACGCGAACTTGCGGTCGCGTCATATCTGTCCGACCACGTCGTGCCCCTACTGATTGGCCGGGACGCCCGCCGCATCGAGGACACCTGGCAGTACCTTTATAAGGGCGCTTACTGGCGACGCGGACCGGTAACCATGGCGGCGATTTCGGCGGTCGACATCGCGTTGTGGGATATCAAGGCGAAGAGCCTGAATACGCCGGCGTATCAATTGCTCGGCGGCGCTTCGAGAGCTGGGGTCCTGGTTTACGGACACGCCAGCGGCGGCGACATCGAAGAGACCGTGCAGGCCGTGGCGAAATATAAGGACGCCGGGTACAAAGCCATTCGCGCGCAATCCGGAATCCCCGGTCTGTCAAGTACCTACGGCGTTGGGCGCGGATCACTTTACTACGAGCCGGCGGAGAAAAATGCTCCGCCTGAGAGTCTCTGGTCCACCGAACAATATCTAAATTTTGTACCACAGCTGTTCTCGCGTTTGCGCCGCGAGTTTGGGCCCGATGTGCATTTGCTGCACGACGCACATCATCGGCTGACACCGATCGAAGCCGGTCGCTTGGGCAAGGAACTCGAACCGTATCACCTCTTTTGGCTCGAGGACCCGACACCGGCGGAACTGCAGGAGAGTTTCCGCTTGATTCGCCGGCATACCACGACGCCGTTGGCCGTAGGCGAAGTGTTCAACAGCATTTTCGATTGCCAACAGCTCATTCAGGAGCAACTGATCGACTACATTCGCACCGCGGTCGTTCATGCCGGCGGCTTCACGCAGATGAAGAAAATTGCCAGCCTGGCCGAAATGTATCAGGTGCGGACAGGATCGCATGGGGCAACGGATATGAGCCCAGTGTGCATGGCCGCAGCGTTGCACTTTGACCTGAGCGTCCACAATTTTGGAATTCAGGAGTACATGCGCCACTCCCCGGAGACCGACCAGGTATTCCCGCATTCCTATTCCTTCAAGGACGGATGGATGCATCCAGGAGACGCCCCAGGCCTGGGCGTGGACATCGACGAAACGCTAGCTGCGCAATATCCCTACGAGCGAGCCTATTTGCCGGTCAATCGAAAGCTGGACGGGACCATTCACAGTTGGTAGATGGAGTCTCGGCACACGTCAGCTGAGCATTCAACCGCGCGCGGCCGGGACCCGCTCCGTTTCCGATGTGGCCGGAAGTTCAAGACCCAGATACTGGCGCGCATTCTCGAAGCAGATATTCCGTATCACGGACCCGATCAGTTTTTCCTCGTTCGGGAGTTCGCCTTTTTCCACTTCGTTACCGAGCAGATTGCAGAGCACGCGGCGAAAATATTCGTGCCGCGGGAAGGACATGAACGATCGCGAATCGGTCAGCATGCCGATGAAATGCGAGAACAAGCCATTGTTGGAGAGCGCGTTGAGCTGCCACTCGATGGCTTCTTTTTGATCGAGGAACCACCACCCGCTGCCAAACTGAATTTTTCCCGCCGTCACGCCATCTTGAAAACTTCCGGTGACGGTAGAAAAAACGTAGTTATCTACGGGATTCACATTGTACAGGATCAATTTTGGCAGCGCGTTTTCCTGTTCTAGCAGATCGAGATACCTGCAAAGACTTTCGGCCTGCTTCCAATCACCAACGACGTCGTAGCCGGTATTAGGACCCAACTGCCGAGTGGCGCGGGTGTTGACGTTGCGCAACGCCCCCAGATGCAACTGTTTGGTCCAGCCCTTCTCCGCGTCCAGCCGCCCGAAGAACAGCATCAAGAAAGAGGCAAACTGCTCGTGCTCGGCCGGAGTGACGGCTCGGCCCGAACGCGCCTTGGTAAAAATAGCCCCCGCTTGTGTCTCGCTGCAGGGAGTTGCATAACAACACGCCAGGCCATGATCCGAGAGTCTGCCGCCATTCGCGTGAAAGAAATCGTGGCGTTTGCTGAGCGCGTCGAGGAAATCGTGCAGGGACGACACCGTCGTCGCGCTGGCGCGCTCGAGGCGGTCAACCCAGGCGTTGAACGTATCGGGCTGCTGCACCAGGAGCGCATTATCCGGCCGAAATGTCGGATACATCCGGAATCCGGGTGCGGCTGCCGATACCGCTCGATGATGGCTCAGGTCATCGCACGGATCATCGGTAGTACACACGACACGGACGTGGAATTTTCTAAGAATGCCCTGCGCCGTGAGATCCCCATTTTGCAGCTGGTGGTTGGCCCGCTCCCACACCGACTTCGCGGTGGCCTCATCCAATAGCTCATCGATACCGAAATAGCGTTTCAGTTCAAGGTGCGTCCAGTGATAGAGGGGATTGCGCAAGGTAAAGGGAACCGTCCGCGCCCAAGCGAGGAACTTTTCGTAAGGCGCGCAATCCCCGGTAACGGACGATTCGGCAATCCCGTTGGCCCGCATCGCACGCCACTTGTAATGATCACCCTCGAGCCAAGGCTCAAACAAATTGCGGAAGCGGCGGTCCGCGGCAATGTCGCACGGCGGCAAGTGCGAATGGTAATCGAGAATGGGTTCCCGCGCGGCGTAGGTGTGGTAGAGGTTTCGGGCGGTCTTGCAATGCAGCAGGAAATCATCGTGGATGAAATCCATCGAACGCGCTCCCGTTTAGCTATCTCGTGAGTACAAATAGAGACAAGGCGCAAGAGATCTGCGCCTGCCGAAACTATCATATCGCACACACGCCTTGTAGCTATCGGACTCCGGTAAGAACGTCGATCGTGAGTTGGTCCAAACGTTCGTAGGGCAAACTCTTCTTCAGGATGGCGTCCTTGTCAAAGGAATGCGCCAGCAGCGCTGTCGCGCCCTTCTTGGAATATCCACCCAGTTTCGGTGCACCGTTGGAATTCGAGCTGACCTCCTTGAGAATGGCCTGAATTTCCTTGTCGGAGTTCCAACGCGCAGCCTTCTCTTTGAAAATTAAGTAGTTGCGCATGCACCCGCGCGCAAAATCCTTCACTCCTTCGTAATCCTCCGTGCGGTAGGCATGCGCGTCGAAATGCCGAGGTCCCTGGTAACCCACATCCTCCAGAAATTTCACCAGCCAAAATGCGGCTTTGACGTTCACCGAACCAAAGCGTAAATCCTGGTCGAAGCGCCCGGGCATTTGGTCGTTGAGGTCGATGTGAAAAAGCTTCCCGGCCTCCCAGGCCTGCGCCACGCCATGCAGAAAATTCAGACCCGCCATCTGCTCGTGCGCGACTTCTGGATTGACGCCGACCATCTCCGGGTGATCAAGGGTGGCGATAAAACCCAGGTAGTGACCCGTGGTCGCCATGTAGATGTCCCCACGCGGCTCGTTGGGTTTGGACTCCAGCGCAATCTTGAATCCGTACTTGCGGTCAATGTTGTACTCACAAAGATAGTTGACCGCTTCGCGCAGATGTTTGATGGCATCGTCAGCGCGCCGGCAGGCGTCGGTCTCAACGCCTTCGCGTCCGCCCCATACGACGAAAATCTTGGCGCCCAGTTCCGCGCCAAGGTCCATCGCGCGCATAGTCTTCTGCAAAGCGTACGCCCGCACCTCGGGATCGTTTGCGGTGAAAGCGCCATCTCGAAAAACGGGGTGAAAGAAGAGCGAGACCGTCGCCATGGGCACGACCAGCCCGTGTTCCTGGCACGCCTTCTTGAAGTCGCGCACGATCGCCTCGCGTTCCGTGCATGTCGCATCGATCGGCACCAAATCATTGTCGTGAAGGTTGACGCCCCAAGCCCCGACTTCTCCCAGCATCGCCGCGATGTCGACCGGCGAAATCACCGGCCGCACAAAATCTCCAAACGGATCGCGTCCGCGATTTCCCACGGTCCACAGCCCAAACGAAAACTTATGCTCGGGCTTCGGCTCGTACAAATGGTTCCTCGACATCAACACCCTCCGATGCCTTGTCTCGACGAAATTAATACAACTATGAATGGAAAATCGATTTCATCGCCGGATAAATTCGACGATAAGCAGCGTAATTCTTCTCCGTCACTTCGGCGTTGGCCGGGTTGGGCCGGATCCGATCGACGACGCGAACTACCGCATCGCAGGCGGCATCCACCGAAGGCCAAATTTTCGCGCCGACTCCGGCAAGAATGGCCGCACCGTACGCAGCGCCTTCTTCTGCTTCGACAATTTCCACTTCGTGCCCGTACACGTCCGCCTGAATCTGCCGCCACAAAGGCGATCTTGCGCCGCCACCACCAAGACGAATGCTCCTCACCGGCACTTTCATCTCGTCGAAAATCGTGAAGGTGTCTTTCAGGCTGAAGGCCACGCCCTCCAAAATCGCGCGCACGACGTGCGCGCGCGTATGCGATGCGGTTAGGCCGACCAGTGCCCCGCGCGCGTCCGCATCCAGATGCGGGGTACGCTCGCCCATCAAGTAAGGGGCCCAAAGCAGACCGTCGGCGCCGGCAGGAACCGTGGCCGCCTCTGCGGTAAGCTTTTCGTAGGGATCGCCACCGGGTCTCGAAGAAGCGCACTCGAACCGATCGCGGAACCAACGCAGCGACAAGCCCGCGGCCTGCGTTACTCCCATCACGTGCCAGCGGCCGGGAACCGCGTGGCAAAACGTGTGCAACCTGCCGCGCGGATCAAGCGCCGGCCGATCCGTAGCGGCAAACACAACCCCCGACGTTCCAATCGTCGCGCTCACAGCGCCGGGCGTAACGATTCCCATGCCCGTGGCTCCGGCGGCTTGATCTCCCGCGCCTGCAACCACAGGTGTTCCCGCCGCTAGGCCCGTAGCTTCCGCGCCAGCGGGAGAAATTTTCCCGCAGATATCTGGAGACTCGAACACCGGGGGCAACAGAGTTGCATCGATCTGGGCCGCCTCGAGAACTTCCGCCGACCATTTGCGCCGTGCCACGTCCAACATCAGCGTCCCGGAAGCGTCAGCGACATCAATTGCCCGCTCCGCGGTCAGCCGGAACCGAACGTAATCCTTCGGGAGCATGACAAAACGAACGCGCTTCCAGTTTTCCGGTTCGTTTTCGCGCACCCACAAAAGTTTCGTAAGGGTGAAGTTAGGTAAGGCGGGATTACAGGTGAGTTGAATCAGCCGTTCGGCGCCGACGCGTTCGTTCAGCTCCTTACATTGCTTTTCGGTGCGAACATCGCACCAAATCAGCGCCGGGCGAACCACCTTGTCCGCGGCGTCCAGCATCACCGCCCCATGCATTTGACCGGAAAAACCCACGCACGAAATCTGATCTCCGCGCAGGCTGCCTTGCGCCAGAGCCCTGCGGACGGCGATGCCCGCAGCGCGCCACCAGTCTTCGGGTCGCTGCTCGGCCCAGCCAATCTTAGGAGAGGAAAAAGCTTGGTGTTCTTCGGTAGCCGACGCCAGGATGCGACCGTCGTCGGCAACAATTAGAGCGCGGGTGCCGCCGGTACCAACATCAATTCCCAGAACGCGCGCGGGCATAGTTCAGTCCTGTGACATCGCAAAGCAATTTTGATTCTGCCGCGGCGGCAACGGTGCCCTTGGCGATGGTCTCGATCGAACAAGCCATGGACGTGTTTCGCATGGAAGCGGGGCAAGGGAAACCGTCCACGGCGCAACGAGTATCGAGCGAAACTGGGTTAGCGCTAACTCTTTTACCGTGTACGTTAACGGTGGTATAGTACCACGCGATTTTTGAATTGCAAGTATAGACAATTTTTCTGGAGGCTTCGTTGAACCACTCTTTCCCAGTTCGCACCTCCGCGCGGATCTTCGTCGTCCTGTTCGTGTGTTGCGCCGGCCGCGCAGCGCTCGCCCAGAATGCTTTGCCGTATCGGGATCCGAAAATCCCCGTCGAACAGCGGGTGGCCGATCTGCTCTCGCGCATGACCCTCGAGGAAAAGATCGCTCAGCTCGAGGGCGCCTGGGAGAACAAACAGTTCTTCCCGGATCCGCAAGCCATGTTTGTGGACGAGAAAGGCGCTTTCTTGCCGGAGCGTGCAGCGGCATTGATCAAGAACGGCCTGGGAGAAATTTCGCGCCCGAGCGAACATCGCGACCCCCGCACCATGGTGGATTTCACCAACACAGTGCAAAAGTGGATGAGAGAAAATACGCGCCTTGGCATTCCCGTCTTGTTCCACGACGAATGCCTGCACGGGCACGTCGCGCCCAAAGGGACGTCGTACCCGCAAGCGATTGCGCTAGCGTCCACTTGGGATCCGGCCCTGCTCCATGAAGTCTTCACTGCGACGGCCGCCGAAGCTCGCGCCCGCGGCGTCCAACAGTGCCTCGCTCCGGTGCTGGATCTCGCGCGTGATCCGCGTTGGGGCCGCACGGAAGAGACCTACGGCGAAGATCCCTACCTCGTGTCACGCCTGGGAGTCGCCGCGATCACCGGGTATCAGGGAATCGGACCAGGCATCGACAAAGCCCACGTCATGGCCACGGCCAAGCATTTCGCAGTGCACGGCCAACCCGAAGGAGGCACCAACGTCGGTCCCGCGAATTATTCTGAGCGCACCATTCGCGAATACTGGCTGAAGCCCTTCGAAGCCGCCGTCAAGGAAGCACATGTCGCCACGGTGATGCCGTCCTATAATGAGGTTGACGGCATTCCCTCCCACAGCAACAAACACTTGTTGCAAGACATCCTGCGTCAGGAGTGGGGTTTCCAGGGACTGATCACCTCCGATTACTTCGGCCCCACGGAACTGCGCACCGTTCATCATATCGTTGCGACCGAGCAGGAGGCAGGCAGGCTCGCGTTCGAATCCGGCGTGGACGTCGAGCTCCCCTTCAATCAGGCTTACGGCAGCCTGGTCGAGCAGGTAAAAGCGGGAAAAGTGTCGGAGGGGGCTGTGGATCGCTCTGTCACTCGCGTGTTGCGTGCGAAATTCATGGCCGGACTTTTCGACGATCCGTATTCGAACGCCGATTACGCCGAAAGGATCACAAACAGCCTTGACCATCAGCGACTCGCTCTGAAAGCGGCGCACGAAGCGATCGTGCTGCTGAAGAATCAGGGCAATCTACTTCCGCTCGCGAAAAGCAAGTACGAGCGAATCGCGGTGATCGGCCCGAATGCCGCAGATTTGCACCTTGGCGGCTATAGCAACCAACCGGGGCGCGGCGTCACCGTGCTTCAAGGAATCAAGAACAAGGTGGGCTCGTCCGCGGAAGTGCTCTACGCGGAAGGATGCAAGATCACAGAATCGCAGCCGGATTGGGACGCTGACAAAGTGGTCCTTGGCGATCCCTCGCTGAACGCTAAACGCATCGAGGACGCTGTCAAGGTAGCCGAGAAAGCCGACGTCGTGATTTTGGCTCTTGGTGGAAATGAGCAGACATCACGCGAAGCCTGGGCCGTCAATCACCCCGGCGATCGCGACAGCCTCGATTTGCTCGGCAATCAAGACGATTTGGTGAAGGGCATCCTCGCCACCGGAAAGCCCACCATTGTTTTTCTCCAGCATGGCCGTCCGAATTCCATTCCCTACATCGCGGAACACGTGCCCGCTATTTTGGACGGCTGGTATCTTGGACAGGAAGGCGGCACGGCAGTCGCCGACGTACTCTTTGGCGATTACAACCCGAGCGGAAAGCTGCCGATTACGATTCCCCGCTCGGTCGGGCAGCTTCCAGACTACTACTATCAAAAGCCTTCCGCGAAGCGCGCATACCTCGGGAGCACGGTCCTGCCGCTGTTTCCCTTCGGTTGGGGTCTGAGCTATTCAACTTTCAAATTCGCGAACGTTCGAGCCACACCGGACTCGATCGGCACAGCAGGTCGCAGCACCATTTCCGTCGATGTCACCAACTCCAGCGCAGTTCGCGGCGACGAAGTAGTCCAACTCTATATCCGCGACGAAGTAAGTTCCGTCACCCGTCCGGTAAAAGAGCTTCGCGGATTCCGCCGGATCACCCTGAACCCCGGCGAAACAAATACCGTGGAGTTTGTTCTGGGCCCCGACGAACTTTCATTTCTCAATCGCGACATGCGCCGCGTAGTCGAGCCCGGGGTCTTCACCATCATGGTCGGCGGCAATTCCGTCGAACTGGCCCAAACAAAACTAAATGTAGTCGAAAAATAAACGCACTGACCTTTCTCGAAGCCAAGACGTCTGCAAGGCGAAGCCCTTGTAGGGGCACCGCACAGCGGCGTGCCATACGCCCGGCCTATCTCATCGACAGTGCGGGCTGACACGTCAATGAATGAAAAGGCAGCGAGGGTCAACGTTACTGCAGTATGCCAGGAGTCTTTTCGCGGGAATGGAACCCTCCCTCATGTCCCGGTCGGGTCGTTGCTGTCGAGCTTCAATCCGGCAGCGTCGCTTCCCCGGTGATCGTGAGGTGCGTCCGAGCTCCCGGCGTTTTCCGCAACCCCGCCCGCGTAACCGGCTGGCCGCCGCCCACCCAAATTTGCACATCGCCCCGAACGACCCGGCGCTTCCCTTCGGCGTCTACAATGCTCAATTCTCGATCGCTCAACGAAAACGACACGGTCTTGTTCTCTCCGCGATCGAGGTGCACCCGTTGAAATCCCTTCAGGGCCCGGAGCGCCGCGCCGTCCACCCCAGGATGAGTAAGATAAAGTTGCACGACCTCATCTCCAGCCATCGCACCCGTGTTTGCCACTTCCACCGACACCGTCGCAGCTTGTCCTGCCTTCAGCTTGGCGTGATCAACGCGCGCGTTTTTGTAGGTAAACGAAGTAAAGCTCAAACCATACCCGAATGGATACAGCGGCTCCCCATCAAAGTAGCGATACGTGCGTTTGGCCATCGAATAATCTTCGAACGCGGGCAATTGCTCGACCGACTTGTAAAAGGTGATCGGTAATCGCCCCGCGGGACTGAAATCCCCAGCAATCGCTCCTGCCACCGCCGTGCCGCCTTCTTGCCCCGGATACCAAGCCTCAAGAATCGCAGGCAAATTCTGGTCGGCCCAATTCACCGCCAGCGCGCTGCCGTTCATCAACACCAGAACCGTAGGCTTGCCAACCGCAAACACACGCTCCAGAAGCTGCTCTTGCGGAGCCGGCAAATCAATCTTCGTGCGATCGCCGCCGGCAAAGCCATCGGCATCCACCTTCATTTCCTCTCCCTCAATCCTTGCCGACAACCCCATCGCCACAACGACAAGGTCCGCATTGCGAGCCGCTTCCACCGCTTCAGGACCGCCTTGATCCGGCCAGCTCCAGATAAATCGCGCTTCCGCGCTGCGGACATCCTGGAAGTATTCGATCTTCACCGCATACAGATGGTCCTTCTCAAGATGAATCTTCTTGGTCAATGTCGAAGCCGGATGGTGAATGTTCCAGTCTTCGGTAGCCAAATCGTTGTCCACCCAAACCCGGTACCCATCCTGCCCGGTAAATCCAATTAAATAATCACCCGTAACCGGCGGCACCAGCACTCCCGTCCAGCGCGCCGAATAATTCCTCAGCAATTCCCTCGACATCCCCGTATCGCCCCAGGCAAAATCCACGGTGCTATCCGTGCGCGTGAGCGTCGGCGAACCCTCCACCTTCATGTTGGCGAAGTATTCGCCCTTCAAACCGTGCTCGCTGCAAGACGCGTCAACGCATAGCGCGCTCGCTGGAACCGCCTTTGTGACCCGGCCAACCAATCCGGTGCCCTCAACGTAGACGACTTTGGAATGCGGGAAACGAGCGCGAATGCCGTCCAGAATCGTCACCGGTTTCGACGGCGTTCCGTTGTAATTCCCCTCCAACGCGTCCAGATCATTCGCGTTGGGACCAACCACCGCGATCGTCGCCGGCGCGTTCTTCAGCGGCAAAAAATTGTCCTCATTCTTCAGCAGCACAATCGCTTCCTGTGCAACTCGCAGCGCAAGCTGCCGATGCGCGTCGGAGTCATTCTCGCTGGCCTTGACGTTCGAATACGGCACCATCGCCGGCGGATCGAACAGCCCCAACCGGAACCGCGCGCTGAACAAACGATCCAGGGAACGATCAACGTCCGCTTCCCGAAGCAGTCCGTGCTGTACCGCTCCGATGAGCGCCGCCCGCTCCGTGCTCATGCCGTTTCGATAATCACCGCAAATCAAATCCATGCCCGCTTTGATCGCCGCCGAAACTCCTTCCTCGCCATTAGCCGAGAAGTGGTGCCCGCCAAAAATGTCCGCGACCGCCCCGCAATCCGAAACCACGTACCCGTGAAACCCCCAATCGTGCCGCAAATGCTCCTCGAGCAATGTAGGATTGGCGCAAGCAGGCTGCCCATTCAACGAATTGTACGCGCACATCACCGACTCGGCTTTGCCGTGTATCACCGCGGCCCGAAACGCCGGAAAATAGGTGTCCTCCATGTCGTGCCGCGAAGCCTGCACGTCTACTGTATGCCGCGTCGACTCCGGCCCGCTGTGCACCGCAAAATGTTTCGGCGTAGCCACCGTCTTCAGATATTTCGGATCGTTTCCCTGCAACCCAGTGACAAATGCAACGCCCATCCGAGCTGTCAGAAAGGGATCCTCCCCATACGTTTCCTGCCCGCGCCCCCACCGCGGATCGCGAAATATATTGATATTCGGAGACCACACCGTCAGCCCGCGATACCAGTCCGCGCCCCCATCCGGGTGCACCGTCGCGTAATATTTCGCGCGAAACTCCGTACTGATCACATCCGCGACGTCATGCATCAACGGCACGTCAAACGTCGCCGCCAGCCCAATCGCCTGCGGAAACACGGTCGCCGTCCCCGCCCGCGCCACACCGTGCAGTCCCTCATTCCACCAGTTGTATGCCGGCACCCCCAACCGCGGAATGGCGGCAGCCGTGTGACCCAGTTGCGAGACCTTCTCTTCCAGCGTCATCCGCGACACCAGATCTTTCACGCGTTGTTCGACCGGCAGCTTGGCGTCTTCGTAAGCTGGTTTTTCCGGAGGCTGCTGAGCAAAGGATAAGGAGGGACCGACCACGCGCAGGAAACAAACCAAGCCGACGACTATTTTTGTCCGCATATTGCCTCGGTGCAGCTGCTGATTCTTTACGCAAAAACAAGAATTCCGCGCTGTGCATCACAACCGTTTCTTGTCGATATTGATTTTTTTGCTTCTTTGCCGCCCACCGCCGCGCTCAGCCTTGGCGCCGTGTACCCCTCGTGAAGCCCCAAAGGATTTGACACAAAGCGCCGCAGTATAGCACCGTTAACGTACACGCCTAAAGGGCCCGGTCGCACCTTTCACCGCGCTCTCCCCGTGTAACGTAACCATCTACGCGGACCTCCAGATGAGCAAAGAACGACGTGGAATCCATCTGATCGCCGAAATGGCGAACGTCTCTATCGGCACGGTGGATCGCGCGCTCCACGGCCGCGGTGGCATCAAGGATGACACCCGCCAGCGTATTCTCCAGGTTGCCCGGCAAATCGGCTATACCCCGAATCTCGCCGCCCGCGCGCTTTCCGTCACCAAAGCCAGCGCGCGCATTGGCGTCTGCATGCCTAGGGAAATTCATTTCTTCTACGACCAGCTCTGGAGCGGTGTCTTGGAAGAAGCCCGTCGCCTCGGTCAATTGGGAATCCAGTTTGTGAATCGCCCCGTGCAAACTCTCGGCCAGAACGACACCGCCGCATTCAAGGAGTTGATTGAGAGCGGCGTCAACGGAATCATCCTCACAGCCGGAAATCCGAAAGATCTCACGCCCCTTATCAATGATGCGGAAGAAAACGGCACGCCCGTCGTTTGTGTTTCCACCGATGCTCCCGAAAGCCGCCGCTCCACCGTCGTCTGTGTCGAACCCTGGTTGAATGGCTGCCTGGCCGGCGAGCTCATGGGCAAATTCCTTCCCCCGGGCTCCAAGGTTGCCGTCGTCGTAGGCATGCTCACCGCCGAAGATCATCGGAAGAAGACCGATGGTTTCTCCGACGCTTTCCCGCGACACTGCCCCGGAGGAAAAATCGCCGCTGTTGTCGAGGGCCACGAAGACGAGGACGAGAGCTTCCAAAAAACGTTTGACTTGCTTCGCCGTATCCCAACGCTCTCCGGCCTCTACGTAAACACCGTCAACTGTCTGCCTGTGTGTCGCGCGTTAGGAGCGCGTGGTTTGGCGGGAAAAATAAAACTGATCACGACAGACCTCTTCGCCGAGATGTCGTCCTACTTCCAAAAAGGAACGATCACGGCGTCCATCTATCAACAGCCGCACCGGCAAGGTCAAATCGCGGTGCGCATCCTGGCGGACCATCTCACCAACAAGACCACTTTCCCACCGGCCGTTCACCTCAGCCCAGGCGTCGTCATGTCCTCGAATCTTCACCTGTTCCGCGAAACAAGAATGACCGACATCAAGCTGACCGAGGCCATTCTGAAGGCCTCACGTTAACCCTTTAACCTGCTTGGCTCGCTATAACGTCCGCACTTTTCCACAATACCTTGAGCCAATTCCTGCCGCGCCAACCTATTTATAAGAGTTTTATAATCAACGACATAACCGGGGCGTTCCTGCACTTGGAAAACCGCTGGCAGGCAGGCTCCAGCCGATGTGCAGCCACGCACTAGGCCCCGCAGACTGCTAGGAAATCGATATTCAAAAGCCCTTTCAAGCAATACCGTCACTCCATTAAATCGAAAAAAATGCTTGACAAGGGTGCCACATTGGGAGGAATCTCCGTGTACGTTAACGGCGATACCAAATCGCTGTGGGGTGTAGGAGGCAAGAATGCATTTCCTTTCGACTGGTCGAAGTGTGGTCTCTGCTCTGAAACAATTCCGTTTGCACCACCTCGTAGTTCTCTGTTTTGCCGCGCTTGCTCTCTCGTTTTCGGCTCGCGCTCAGGACGCCACCATCGTTGGAACGGTCACCGATCCTTCCGGCGCCAGTGTCGCAAACGTCAGAATAACACTCACCAATATTGAAACTGGTCTAACTCATATCGTGACCACCGGTGATTCAGGTCAGTATGCCTTTCCTGACTTGCAGATTGGGCACTACGATGCCAAAGCCGAAGCACCCGGTTTCAAGACTGCGGAGCAAAAAGGCATCGTGCTGCAAGTTGCCGATCGCCAGCGCATCGACTTCCAGATGCAACTCGGCGGCGCTCAAGAAACCGTAACCGTCGAAGCCAATGCCGTTCGCGTGCAGACCGATTCCGGAGAGCAAAGCAACGTCATCACCGGTCAACAAATGTCGCAGCTAGAGGTGAACGGTCGTAGCATCTATCAACTTGCGCAACTTGCCCCAGGTGCTTCCAGCCAGATCGGTAACGACGCTTACGTCAACACTCCTGTCGGCGGAGACGCCAACGTGGAGTTCAACGGCTTGCGTCAAAATCACAATATCTACTTGCTGGATGGTGGCGAAGACGACGACCGCGGCGGCGCAGGTGGCATGAGCATTGCCCCGTCTACTGACGCTATCGCGGAATTTCGCCAGCTTACGTCCAACTACAGCGCCGACTACGGTCTCTCCTCGGCCGGCACCATGACCATGATTCTCAAGTCCGGTTCGAGTACTCTTCATGCATCCGCATGGGAGTTCAATCGCAACGATGACTTTGACGCGCGCAACTTCTTCAACCCGGCGCCACAGAAGGTCGCTGAGTTGCGTCTGAACGTTTTCGGCTTCAACGTCGGCGGTCCGGTCACTTTCGGCAGGCTCTACAACCACGATCGGAAGAAGACCTTCTTCTTCTACAATATGGAGTGGCGCCGGCTGATTCAGGGCAGCGTCAACAATAGCCAGACAGTGCCGGATCCTGCGACGTATGGCGGAGACTTCAGCGCCGTATCAAAGACGATCATGGTCCCGACGGCAGCCCAGGTCGCGCCCACGGTCTTGGCGCAGAACTGCCCGGGCGATGTTCTTCCAGCCGGAGTTGTCCAGGGCTCGCCGTTCCCCGGCAACGTCATTCCCTCGTGCATGGTCAGCCCGAACGCTGAAGCACTGCTCAAAGCGGGCATCTTCCCTGCCCCGACGGGTCCGAACGATCAGTTCACGGGCGCGGCCACCGTACCAACGAACTTAAAAGAAGAGATCGTCCGTATCGATCACAACTTCAGTAGCAAGTTCTCCGTGTTCGGCCACTTCATTGCCGAGCAGGTCAGCCAAGGTTACGCCATCAGCCAATGGAGCGGGGCGAACGTCCCAACCGTCGGCGATACGTTCGGGAACCCCTCGTACAGCGCGGTGGTGCACACGACGTATACGATCAATCCGAACCTGCTCAACGAACTGGCGTTTAACTACAACGGCAACCGCATCAATATCGTTCCGTTCGCAGGCGCGGGTCTTTCCAGTCTGGCGATTCCGGCGGGATACGATGCCACGGACACCCGGTTCTTCTCCGGCCCCAACAACCTCGACCGTATCCCCAACATCGACCTGACCGGCTCGACCGGCACCAAGTTTGAGATTTCCAGCTGGCCCTGGCACAACAAGGCCGACGATTATCAGATTCGTGATGACATTTCCTGGACCAAGGGCGCCCACCAACTGAAGATCGGCGGGAGTTGGGCTCTCTACAAGAAAGTCCAGGATCTGTTCGGCCAGACCCAGGGCGGGTTCACCTTTGACGGCACTTTCACCGGGGACGACTTCGCGGACTTTTTGCTGGGCGACTCAAAGAGCTACCAGGAGCTCGCGGTGCAGGATCACGGCCTCTGGAACAACGTATCGTGGGCCGCGTATGTGCAGGACAACTGGCGCGTGAACCGCAGACTGACGTTGAACCTAGGCTTGCGCTGGGACGGCATACCACACACATATGAAGCGAATGACCGGATGGGCAACTTCTATCCGTC
>Ga0181522_10000582_pt1 | contig 26257 bp, 20 predicted proteins | sample PEATcosm2014_Bin_27_FD_121103 | JGI IMG/M metagenome (GOLD analysis project Ga0181522, IMG submission 121103) | Peatland microbial communities from MTU Mesocosm Facility, Houghton, MI, USA - PEATcosm2014_Bin05_10_metaG | ecosystem: Environmental > Terrestrial > Soil > Wetlands > Peat | place...
AGCCGACGCTCACCGAGGCGAGCCGGACCGTGGCTTACGCGGAAATGGCCATCCGGCTGGGCACGACTGAAGGCGCGGTAAAGGTGGCGGTGCATCGCTTGCGTCAGCGTTACCGCGAAGTGCTCCGCGCGGAAATTGCGGATACCGTCGCCAGCCCAGGCGAGGTGGAGGACGAAATCCGGAACCTGTTTGCCGCGCTGGCCGGGTGATTTGCGGCGAACGTGGAGAATCGAGTATGGAGGATGGCCAACGCGACTTTACATCTTCAATCCTCAATTATCCATCTTCGCTAGATTATTGCTGTAACCTTTGGCCGGTTTTTCTTTAGGAACGGGCGGAATGAAAAATATATTTGAACCTATGCTTGCGATGTTCCTCAGTGGAAGCGAGATCCTCCTGATATGTGCCGCCGTCGCCATCGCCGCAGTTGCTGTTGTGGTAATCGCTTTTTTTGCAAGCAAATTGCCCAAACGCAAAAACAACGCGAGCCAGCCGCCAGTTCAACCGCCCCCCGTCGCGCCCGCCACCCAAGTCATTCCCCGCAAATGCCCGCAATGCGGCGCGGAATTGAAACCGGACGTGTCGGAAGGTCTTTGCCCGGTCTGCCTGCTGCAACGCGGCATCGCGACTGAAGGCGGCGCGCCTCCCGGTACGCCAACATTCATTCCCCCCACGATTCCCGACCTCGCCAGACTTTTTCCGCAGCTCGAAATTATCGAGCTTATCGGCAAAGGCGGCATGGGCGCGGTTTACAAGGCGCGCCAGCCGGCGCTCGACCGTTTCGTCGCTCTGAAAATCCTCGCCCCGCGGCCGGGCGGCGACCTGGATTTCGCCAACCGTTTCACCCGGGAAGCCCGCGCCCTCGCGAAACTCAGTCATCCGAACATCGTCGGTGTTTATGACTTCGGGCAGGCCGACCGCCTGAGTTATTTCATCATGGAATTTGTGGACGGGCCGAACCTGCGGCAGGTGGAGCAGGCGGGCAAACTGCCGCCGCGCGAGGCGCTGGAAATCATTCCGCAGATCTGCGCCGCGCTCCAGTTCGCGCACGATGAAGGCATCGTTCATCGCGACATCAAGCCCGAAAACATCCTGCTCGACAAAAAGGGCCGCGTGAAAATCGCCGACTTCGGCCTGGCGAAAATCCTGGGGCAGGAACCGAAGGATTGCCGGCTGACCGGCGCCCGGGACATCATGGGCACGCCGCATTACATGGCGCCGGAACAGATGGAAAAGCCGCAAACGGTGGACCACCGGGCGGACATTTATTCGCTCGGTGTCGTGTTCTACGAAATGCTCACCGGCGAACTGCCGCTCGGAAAATTTCAGGCGCCGTCGCAAAAAGTGCAGGTGGACGTGCGGCTGGATGAAGTGGTGTTGCGCTCGCTCGCCAGGGAACCGGAGCTTCGCTATCAAAACGTCAGCGAAGTCAAAACGCGGGTGGAAACCATCGCCAGCACCGACGCGCCATCGGCGGCCCCCCCGGTTTCCACCGACGAAATTCTGGCCCGGGATTATGTTTTGAACATTCGCAGCTGCCTGCGGCGCGGCTGGGCTTTGGTGCGAAATGATTTCTGGCCGCTCGTCGGCATGTCGGCGTTCGTATTGGTCGTGCTCTCCGCGGTCTCGTCGTTTGAGATGGTGTGGTCGTCCGGCAATGCTTCCGGGAACCCGTCAGGAAAAACCTCCATCCTGGGAATCCTACTGAGCGGTCCGCTCATGGGCGGATTATATCTGTACTTCCTTAAAAAAATTCGCCGGGAGGCGGCAGGCCTGGAAACGGCCTTCACCGGTTTTCGCCAGCCGTTGCCTCATCTCGTCATCGGCGGCTTCCTGGCGAGTTTGCTGACGGTGCTGGGTTTTGTGTGCCTGATTTTGCCCGGCGTTTATCTTTTTGTGGCCTGGATATTTGTTTTTCCCCTGATCGTTGACCGGCGGCTCGATTTCTGGCCGGCAATGCGGTTGAGCCGCCAAGTCATTAAGAAACATTGGTGGAAAATATTCGGACTCCTGGCCGTTCTGGGGCTGATCAACCTGGCCGGAATCGCCGCCTGTGGCGTCGGCCTGTTCATCACCTTCCCCATCACTTTCGCTGCGTTGACGTACGCTTATGAAGACATCACCGGCCCGGTGAAAAGTCCGGCCGGTGCTTCCTCGTCCATGCCACCGACACCGAAGCCCGACCGGTTCTGGCGCTGGTTTTTTGCGGTCGTGATAGCCGGCTTGGTTTTTATTTCGGTTGCAATTGCCATCCTCGGCTTGCTGGCAGCCATCGCAATTCCCAATTTCGTCAAGGCCCGACAGCACTCCCAGCAGCTTGCCGCCCAGCAATGGACAAAGGAAGGCTGGCAACTGTGGCAATCCCAAAAAATGGACCAGGCGGCGGCAAAATTTCGGCAGGCCGTCCAACTCACACCGGACGATGCGGACGCGTGGAACGGACTGGGCTGGGCGACGTTCAATTCCGGCAAATCGCAGGAAGCCGAGCAAGCTTTTCAAAAGGCCATTTCGCTGGATACGAATCAGCCGGGCGCGCTGAACGGCCTCGGCCAGATTTATTTGTCACGCAGATTATACGATCAAGCCGAGACGTACCTGCTCAAGGCGGCGCCTGCAGCGCCAGCAGCATGGTACGGATTGACGCGGCTCTATTTGCTCGAAGGAAAATTTGACCAGGCTGAAATCTGGGCGCAAAAACTGGTGGATTCAGGCCAGGCGGACGAAAACGCAAAAAAAATGCTTGAGGCGGCCAGGCAAAAAAAATTGAGCGACGGCTTGCGGCTGGTGATTGAGCCACCGACATCAAATCCTGCACCGGCGAAAACCTCCGCCGGGACGGATGACCCGAGCGAAGCCGCGACCGAGGCGTGGCACGCCCGCGTGGAGCAGCTGAGGCAGCGCCTGGACCAAAACCCGCAGGCCGGTATTCCTGAGTTAAAATTCCTTACCCAGTACGACTGGCTGGAGGCGGCCAAGGATAACCTGGAAACGGATGCGGACTATCGCCGGGCGTTGAACCGCCTGCGGGTGGCGGGAGAAACCCACTTTGTCGACTCGCAACTCCAGCCGGCGTTGAAGATTTATGTGGAGATCAACCACGGCCGATTCCCGGCCAGCCTGGCTCAATTGCAGCCGTTCTTTCAACCCCCCGTGGATGAGGCCATTCTGCAACGTTACGAAATAGTACCGCACGAGAAAGTCCCGGAGGCACATTGGGGCGGGGATTGGGTCGTGACCGAGAAAAGCCCGGTGGACAAAGATTACGACCGGCGCCTGGTCGTTGGAGCGGAAGGCGGCTGGGGCAGAATCCCTTTCTGATTTAGAGGGAACACCGACCGTTTCACGAGATCCAGACTCAATCCAACGCGGGCTTGCTTTTTCGCAACGCCGGGCGTTAGCTTCGCTGCGTGAGCACTTCCCCACCAGTCCCCGGAACGGGAACCACATCACCGGGCAATGTACCGTCACCCCGCCAGATTTTTGTCACCACGCACTGGTCGGTGGTGTTGACCGCCGGGCGCCTCAACGACACCACCCGCGTCCATGCCGCGCTCGAAAATCTCTGCCAAACCTACTGGCCGCCGCTCTACGCCTACGTGCGGCGACGCGGCTATTCGTCCGAGGATGCCCAGGACCTGACACAGGCTTTCTTTGCCCGGTTGCTGGAACGCAAAGCCGTTGCCACCGTGGCGCCGGAGAAAGGCCGGTTCCGTTCCTTTCTGCTCGCCAGCCTGAATCATTTTCTCTCCGACGAATGGGACAGGGCACGGGCGCAAAAGCGCGGCGGTGGAAAGGTGATTCCCTTCGACCTGCAAAGCGCCGAGACACAGCTGGGAGAAATCCCAGTGGAGAATTTCACGCCGGAAAAGGCCTTTGAACACCGCTGGGCCATCACGCTGCTCGAACAGGTTTATCAGCGATTGGGCGGGGAATATCGTGCGCAGGGCAAAGCCACGCTGTTTGACGCGCTGCGCGCCACGCTGGCCGGGGCGGGCGACGCCGCACCGTATGCCGCGCTGGCGAAACAGCTGGGCCTGAGCGAAGGCGCAGTCAAGGTGGCGGTGCACCGGCTGCGCCAGCGCTACCGGGCGTTGCTGCGCGAAACCATCGCCGACACCGTGTCCACCCCCGAAGAAGTGGAGGATGAACTGCGATATCTGTTCCGGACCCTCGCGGGAGGGTGAAACTTAAAACGTGATGCGTGATGCGTGAATCGGGGTTCACGGATCACGCATCACGTTTCATGATTTTTGTAACCTTTGGCCAATTCTTCCTTTGTATGAGGTGAAGGAAGAAATCATATGCCTGACGAGAACGAGAATAAATGTCCGCATTGCGGGAAACCGGTGCCGCCGACGGCGCTGGGGGGCATCTGCCCGGAATGCATGCTCAAGGCGGGCCTCGCCAACCAAACGGAGGGACCGGGCGGCGCCGGCCCGCAGGGAACAAAAATCATCCAGCCGCCGATCTCGCCCGCTGAAATCGCGGCGCTGTTTCCGCAACTGGAAATCCTCGAATGCCTGGGTCAGGGCGGCATGGGCGTGGTGTACAAGGCGCGGCAGCCGCGCCTGAACCGCCTCGTCGCACTCAAAATCCTCTCCCGCGAGAAGGAACAGGACGGGCAGTTTGCCGAACGTTTCACCCGCGAAGCCCAGGCCCTGGCCCGATTGAACCACCCGAACATTGTCACCGTCCACGACTTCGGCGAGGCGGACGGTCATTGCTACCTGGTGATGGAATTTGTGGACGGGCTGAACCTGCGCCAGTTACTGCTGACCGGCAGGATGCAGCCGGGGCAGGCGCTGACCATTGTGCCGAAGATTTGCGAGGCGCTGCAATACGCCCACGAACAGGGCATTGTCCACCGCGACATCAAGCCGGAAAACATCCTGCTGGACAAACAAGGCCGGGTGAAGATTGCGGATTTCGGCATCGCCAAAATGCTGGGTGTCGGGGATGGGCGGCAGGCGCTCACGGGCGCGAAGGACGTGGTGGGCACCCCGCATTACATGGCGCCCGAACAGCTGGAAAAACCGCTGACGGTGGATCATCGCGCGGACATTTATTCGCTCGGCGTCGTGTTTTACGAAATGCTCACCGGCGAGTTGCCGCTGGGCAAATTCGAGCTGCCATCGAAGAAGGTTCAAATTGACGTCCGGCTCGATGAGGTGGTGATGCACACGCTGGAGAAGGAACCGGACCGCCGCTACCAGCATGCGAACCAGCTCAAGACCGATGTGGAAACCATTTCGGGAACGGCATCAACAGGAGCGGGGTTTGCGGCCAAAGGTGGGGCAGTCCCGCTGCTAGCCTCCGCATCCGACAAAACCACCAGTGACAAGGCCATCGTTCCGGCGTTTCTGCTGGCCTTCTTTTTCGGCGCGTTCGGCGCACACCGATTTTATGTGGGAAAAACCAGGACCGCGTTCTATCAGCTGGCCGCTGTGGGATGGTGTGTCCTCTTGATCATCGCCTGCGCCACAACGGGCGGGAACTGGCAACCCACTCTCGGAATCCTGCTGGGATGCTCGGCATTCGGCTGCACCGTGTTTGCCACGATTGACTGGATTTTGATCCTTTGCAAAGCGTTCACCGATGGCCAAGGAAGAAGAATCACGAACTGGTTCCACCCGCAAAATGGTGAAATGAAAATCGGTGTCAGCCCATTGACCGTTCCCGCATCAACCGGACCGTCAACCCCCCGGTCAGTGCCACCATCAACCCCGCCGCCGGGCGGAGCCGCTTCTGCGCCCCTGCCCGGCCCCGGCGCGCCGCCGCCAGGGCTGGCGCAGGAAAAAATTCCGGGCCACGGTACCGGCAGGATTGTGGCGCCCGCCGTGGGTCTCATGATTGGCGCGCTCTGGAAATTGCTTTCTGCACTGACCGCCTTGTTCTTTGTTTCCGGTCATAGCCGATGGCTGGGACCGATGCTGAGCGATTTTGGAATCGGCTCCTTTTCGACCATGGCCGATGTCAGCATTGTATTGTTCAAGGTGGTTCCGGGCCTGTTGATTTTATTCGGCGCGTATCAAATGCTGCGGCTCCGGAGCTACGCCTGGGCCATGGCCGCAGCCATTTTGTCCATCATGGCCTGCAGCCTGGTCGGTCTGCCGCTGGGCATCTGGGCGCTCATCATTCTGTTGCAGCCGGACGTGCGGGAAACATTTGCGCGCCAACCCAAATCGCAACCGGCTCCGGCAGCCGTCTGGCCGTGGCTTGTCGGAATCGTGGTGGTCATGGGCGTGATCGTCGTCGGACTGATGGCTGCCTATGGATTTGTGCGGCACCAGATTGACAGAACGCACAAAGTGGACGCCGCTGACATCAGCACTTCATCAACCCAGGAAACGGCGACTCCGATACCGCCGGAGAATACCGCGTCCGCACCGGTGCCCCCGCCGGTTCGCATCAAAGCCGGTTCGTCCAGCCCGTTGACGGATTCGGAGGGCAACTTGTGGTTGGCGGACCAGGGTTTTGCTGACGGTGAAACCACGGAACGTTCCGACCACCTGGCGATCGCCAACACCAGGGATCCGGCACTGTACCAATCCGAAAGATACGGCATGACCTCGTTTGCGTACCCGGTTCCGAACGGCAAATATCTTGTGAAATTGCATTTCGCCGAAACCTACGATGCCATCAAGGGGCCAGGCGGGCGGGTATTCACATTCATCGTCGAAGGCCATGAATTCAAGGATTTCGATGTCTGGTCTGTAGCGGGCGGCGCCCAGCGCGCCTGCGTCGAAACCGTGGACACGGAAGTGACCGATGGCATACTAAACATCCGTTTCATCCCCCAGCAGGAAAATCCCGAGATCAACGGCATTGAAATCCTGCCGGCGCCAGCGGTTCCTCCGGTTCAGACCGGTCGTGACGCCATCATCGTCCCGGCTGCTCATCAAGATCCCAGCAAGACTTTGAATATCTCATCGCAGAACGGTCAGGTTGTAATCGAGACCACCAACGGCGCGCTGACGGCTGACAAAGTGCAACTTCAGACCGATCCTGATGGCTCATTGCGCCTCACGGCCCGGAAAATGGATTATGTCGTAACACCAACACCACCAACGCCGCCGGTCCAACCCGCATCACCGGTACCGCCCGTCTCGAGCACCATGGTAATGTCAGCCTCACCGATCAGCCCCGGAACGCTGAGCGAACCCCGTGTGCAACAGACAAAAATTTTCGGCAACCTTTTGACGAAGGACGAGTATCAGCAGGACTTCAACCAGACGCTCCCGCTCACGGCCAATGGCCGCCTAGCCATCGATAACGTCAATGGCCGGGTCGAAATCCATGGATGGAATCAGGACACGGTAGCCATCAAAGCCCTCAAGCACGGCAAGACCAGAGACAGCGTGGAAAAGACGCAGATCCGAGTGGAGGCCCGTGCCGATCGCATCACCATCCACACCAGGGAGCCCGAGAACTGGTTTGGCTGGAATAAGGCAACCGTGGATTATGTCCTCCAGGTTCCGCAACACGCGCGGCTCGCCAACGTCTCCAGCGTCAACGGGACCGTCACCATTGATGGCGTTGCCGGCAATATCGAAGCCTCCAGCGTCAACGGGCGGTTGCAGGTTCAGGGCGCAGCCGGCGACTTGAAACTTTCCACCGTCAATGGCCAGGTCGATGCCCAATTGGTTTCGCTCAACAGCGGCCAATCCGTTTCGCTGGACGCCGTCAATGGCCACCTCGAAGCGACCCTGCCGGTGAACGCCAGTGCGGAAGTCACCGCCAACACGCTAAACGGCGGCCTGAGCAGCGAATTCCCTTCGCTGGTTGTTAAAAAGGAGTTTCCGGTGGGCCGGCACCTGAACGGCATTCTGGGCAAAGGAGGCGCGCAGGTCAGGGCCAGCACCGTCAACGGCGGCATCAGCTTCCGGCAAGGCGCGGAATCAAAGTAAGCCGCTGCAGTTCGGCCTCGCGCTTGACTCGCAGCGGACCTGTCCTGATGCTCACGTCCATGAAGTCCACTGCTGCTTTGCTCTTATTCGCGCTTGCCTTTGCCCGAGCCACCGGCGCGCAGGAAGCCATCACCCCGACGAACCATCTTGAATTGTTCAACGGCCGCGATTTCAGCGGCTGGACGTTTTGCCTGATGTCAAACGCCGACCCGGCACTGACCTGGCGCGTGACCAACGGCGTGATTCATTGCACGGGCAAGCCCCTTGGCTACATGCGGACGGAACAAAGCTACGGCAATTATCGTCTCACCGTTGAATGGCGGTTCGTGAAAATCGCGCCCAAGGCCGACAATACCGGCGTGCTCGTCCACATGCAATTGCCCGACAAGGTCTGGCCGATGTGCGTTCAGAATCAAGGCAAGTCCGGCCGGCAGGGTGACTTGTTTTTAATGGAAGGCGCGGAAAGCAAGGAACACAAGGGGCTGGACAAAAACACGCCGGTTCCCATGCACGGCAAATCAAATGAGAAAAACATCGGCGAATGGGACACCAACGTGACCGTTTGCGCCGGTGACCGCGTGCAAGCCTGCATCAACGGCAAATTCATGAACGAAACGACCGGGTGCACCATCACTTCAGGGGCCATCGGAATTCAAAGCGAGGGCGGCGACATCGAAATCCGCAGGATATTCTTGGATCCGCTGAAATCCTTCTGATTTGAAATTCCAGTGTCAGGCCCCTGACCCGGAATGCAATTGCACGATGGTCGCCCCCCAGCCGCCGAACTCCGGGTGATCCAGCGTGAAGGAAACCACGGCCGGGTGTTTCGCCAGAATCGCCTGCACCGTTCGCCGCAGGTTGCCAATGCCTTTGCCGTGAATGATGCGCACCTGAAGGATGCCGCGAGCCTGACACGCCGCCAGATAATCCGGCACCAGATCCTTCACTTCGCGCGGCGGGAACGTGTGCAAATCCAGCACGCCGTCAATCGGCAGGTCCACTGGTTTTTCCGGCCTGTCCGCGGAGCTGTTTCCTGGCTCGTCACCCTCGCGCGGCGTTTTCACGAATGAGGCACATCACCCACTTGCGTCAGGACTTCCTGCCCGCGCGGCGACAGGACGAACTGGATGAAATCCAGCGCGGCCGGTCTTTCCTTCGCCTTGTTGGTGTAAAGATGAAGCGTCCGGGCATACGGATATTTGCCTTTGTTCACGGTGTCAGCCGTGGGCTCGATGCCGTCGATGGACACGGCCTTGGCCCCGGCTTGATGGGCAAGATTGAAGCCGGAGTAACCAATGCCGTTGGCATCCCCGGCCACCGCCTCGACGATGCCCGTGTAATTTGTGAATAAATTCTGCTCCGAATAGTAGGGCTTGCTTCCCATCGCCAGCTCCTTGAAGCCGATATAGGTGCCGGAAATGGGATCGCGGATGTACAAGTGGATCGGCGCATCCGGCCCGCCCACGTCCTTCCAATTCTGGGTCGCGCCTGTGAAGATGTCCCGTACCTGGTCCTGCGTCAGGTTGGCAACGGGGTTGGTGGCGTTCACCACCACGGCCACGCTGTAGGCGCCAATGACGTAATCGTTCAGTTCCACATTGCGAAATTGCGCCACCTCCAATTCTTCCTTGAGCGGCAGGCGCGAAGCGCCGGCAATGTCACAAAACCCCCCCATCAACGCACCCATGCCATACGAAGTCCCCTTGCTTTCCAGATCAAAATCGACGCCCGGATGATCCTTCCTGTATTCGGTGATGAGCCGCGGCGCCAGCTCCTCCCCGACGGTGTTCGAACCCCGGATGACCACCTTCCCATCGTCAGCCGGGGCCGAAGCCTGTTTTCCGGCGGGACAACCTGCCACCATCACCGCGAGCAAGATCAAACCGATGTTTCCGGCCAGGCCCGTCCGGCCCGACCCATACCATTTGTTGCCTCGAGTTGCTTTCATGAAATGCCTTCGTTTGTGAGGAGGCGAACTTCTCCTGCCGGAACCAACACATCAAGGAAAAAATGCCGGGGTTTGGCTAGACCCGGCTCGTCCCTGTGATTTTCCTTCTCACCCAGGTTTTGGCCTCGCCTGGCGTTTTTAATTCGTCCTGCAGTTGCTTTTCCCGGACTTCCTCCAGCAGCTCGCCCATCGCCGGACCGGGCTTTAAACCAAGCGCAATCAAATCCGTGCCCGTGAGCAATGGCGGACGAATTGCCGGCTTTTGCTTCAACTCCGCCGCCTGCTCCATCAGAAATTCGTAATGGCCCAGATCTCCGTGCGACCCGAGGCAATCCAGCCGGTGCAATTCAAGCTCCAGCGGGAACGTCTCGCGCCATAGCAGCCGCCGCAGCGTCGCCTTGCGCATCTGCTTCACGTCCTTGAATTGCATATGCTGGCGGACGCAGGCAACGATTTCCTCAATTTGCTTCCGGGGAAACCGCAGCCGCGTCAAAATTCTTTCCGCCAGCAGGGCGCCGACCTTTTCGTGCCCGTAAAAATGGATCTTGCCCGTGGCCGGGTCCATCTCAGCCGTGGCCGGCTTGGCGATGTCATGCAGAATCACCGCCCACGGCAATGAGGCGGGCGCGTCCGGCGGCATTTTTTCCAGCATCAGCCGGATGTGTTCGAACACTGTGCCTTCGGGATGAAAATCCGGCGATTGCTCGCACGCCAGGGTGGCCACGAGTTCGGGCAAAACACCGGGCAGCAATCCGCTCTGGAGCAACAGCACCAGCCCGCGCGCCGCGTGCGGCGGCGAAAATAATTTGACCAGCTCGTCGCGGATCCGCTCGGCGCTGATGAGCTCGATTTTGGACGCGAGCAGTTGGATGGCAGCAAAGGTGCGAGGCTCGATGGCAAAATCCAGTTGCGCGGCAAACCGCACCGCCCGCAACAGGCGCAAATGGTCCTCGGCGAACCGTTCCTCCGGCACGCCAATGGTGCGAATGATCTTCGCCCGCAAATCGGCTTCGCCGTTCACCCAGTCATGGATTTTTTCCGTGACCGGATCATAGAAAAGGCCGTTGACGGTGAAATCGCGGCGGTGCGCATCGGCCTCGGCATTGCCAAAGGTGACCTGTTCCGGATGGCGACCGTCCTGATAATCCGCCTCGGCGCGGAACGTGGCGACTTGAAACTGCTGTTTGTTTTCCAAAACGACCATCACCCCGAATTTTTTGCCGACGGGAATGGTTCGTTTGAACAGCTTTTCGACCTGTCCGGGCCGGGCAGACGTGGCGATGTCGTAGTCCTGCGGCTCGCGTTCCAGCAGAAAATCGCGCACGCAGCCACCCACCCAAAACGCGCTGAAACCGGCGTCCTGGAGACGGCGAACAATTTCTACAGCGGCGGTGCGGGACGGTTGGATCATATGGCGATTTAAGCTTTACACCACGCACGGCGCCAGAATCGCGTCGGCCATGCCGTGGATGATTTTTTTGTCGGCGGGATTGACGGTGGCCAGCACGCCGCCCAGCTGCGGGCGCGCGGCGTCGCCCTCGCCGGAAACAAAATAATACGGACACAGCCGCACCCGGCCTTTCATCGGGACCACCTCGTTCTTCCCAAAATCAAACCACTGTGCCTCAACCAGGACGGGTTTATGATAGCGCTGAAGGACGCGCGGAGACTGCTCAAAATGTTGCAGGGCATCGTCCACCGCCTTCGCCCAATCCTCGTGCGACAGGTCGCTGCCGAGGAAAACCCCGCGCGCGCCCCAGGCGTGCGCCGAGAAACCGGACACCTTCAAAATCAACTCGCGTTCCTTTTGTGAAAGCGTCTTAAGTTGCTGCCAGTCCGTCAGGTTTAATTCAGGAATCGCCGCCTGCGGCGGCAAGGGCGCCGGGTCCACGAGCCAGGTGTAAGGCACCAGCTTCTTCAATCGCGCCAAAAAACCTTCGCCAAGCTCCTGCCGCCAGAAGATTTGCAGGTTCCGGTTCCAGAGGAGCGCGAACAGCATTTTTTCCTCAAACACCGGCTTCGGCGGCGGCGTCAGGCGGATCTTCTTTTCCGCGGCCAGTTCAAAGATCCTTTTTGAATTCGTTACGTTCGTCAGATCGAACAGTTCGAAGAACCGGTAAACCGCGTCGCCTTCGGCGAAGCTTTCAAATTCTGAATTCTGAATTCTGAATTCTGAATTCTTCATTTGACCCGCCAGCCACTCCATTTCCGGCCGGTAAGTTGCCGCTTCGTCCGACACGACGATGTGGACCTGCTTGGCGTTACCGAAGATTGACTCAAATCCGCGCAGCATCCCGTCCGCACCGCCAATCACTTTTGATTCTGGATTCTGGATTCTGGATTCTGAATACGTCTGCCCCAGCCACCCCGTCAGCCCGATGCCGCCGGGCACCGAATCGAGTTCGGTGATGCTGAGGCCGTTTTCCGTCAGCAGAATGTCGGGCCGGATGACGCGCGGCACATCGTTCTTGAACGCCGGCGAACGCTGGAGCGCGATGAGTTCGGCAGGCTTGCCCAGATCCAGCCAGCGTGCCACCCATTCCGGCTGCCTGCCTTCGGCGCTCTTGCGGTAAAGCAGGTTGACCGCACGATAAAATTGCAGCAGCACCCGGCCCAGCGATTCGATTTCCTTCGCCACATTTTCGCCCAGCGGAAACGGGGCCGGCGAAATCCGCCAGTCGAGCCCGGCAAACAAACCGCCCGCGGGAATCTGATCGCGGACGAAGCGCGCCTGATCAGCCGGCAAGATCAATGGAGAATCTGTCTTCAATCCGTGTTCTCAATCAAATCCGCAACAGGCTGGTGCCGGCACCGCCGTGTTCAGGCTCGTCAAGCCAGGAACACCATTTCTGTCGTTGCCGGTGTTGATTTCTGCCCTGGCTTGAATGGTCCGCATGGCCAGACAATAGAGCAATCCGGGCGGCTCGTCAAAAGAACCGGCCACGGAATTTGCAGAGACGATTTTCGTTACGGCGAGTTCAGAAGGCCGCGATAAAACATTCTCGACGGGCTGGCGGTGCTGATCAGGACGCGGAATGAGTTGCTCGAAAACATGTTGGTGCTGACCGCCGCCCAGGCCGTCAGGTTGGTGGACGACTGGAGGATATAACTCTGTCCGCCCTGCCCATCCATCCACAATTCCATCTGTTGAGGCGCGGCGTTGGTCCCAATCCGCATCCGCAGATTTTTGGCCGTCGGCAGGATGAACAAGGTGATGCTTTGGGATGGCAGCGTATTGCTGAGGACACCGTTGGCATAAGGCACATCCGCCAGGCGGGTGATGACATTGGCCGAGGTGAGCTGCCAGGCCTGCGCGGTGCCGCTGTTGGCGAAATTGGTGATGTTGGCGACGAGCGGGGTGGCGTTAAGGATGTCTTTGTTGATGACCATGAGCGTCATCGCGCTGTCGTTGGTACGAATCGCGGCAAAGGCCGAAAGATTGTCCGGATTGGGAACCGTGGCCGCAACGCTGGTGTTGCCAAAAGTAGAATCGCTGCCGTCATAATTGCGGTACATCTTCATGGCATTGTAAGTGGGCGTGCCCGAGGCGGGCGTGGTCCAGCGCGTGGCCAGGTCAAGACCTTGACTGCCAAAGATGCCCAGAATATCCGCCTGGGCGGTCGCACCGTTGATGTAAGGTTCGGCTCCCCAGTTGTATTCGGTGATGCCGATCTTGGTGCCGGGGTAATTGGTCGTCACCCAGCTCCGCATCCGGGGGATGAGCGCGATGACGCTGTTGATCCAGCTGGGGTCCACGTAATTGGTGTCCCAGAACACGCGGGTGGATTGGTTCCGCAACAACTCCGTCGTGGCGTCAACGGCATTGCCGCCCACGTTGTTTTCCTGCGGGTAGCAATGAAGGGTAAAAATGTCGATCAACCGCCGACCCGCCACAGCACTGCGCTGTTGCACCTGGCTCAAAAACCACGGCCCAAAATCCTGTCCGCCGTGCGCCTTGCGATCGGGATAATCCGCCGGGTTGTAATCGTTGTTCGCGCCGGACCATTGTTGATCGTAGCCGCTGTAAAGATAGCCTGGCCAGCCCCATTCTTCCGGGCCGCCGACCAGCGCGTTCGGGTCAATTCCCTTCACCATCGTCGCGTAGTTGCAAAAATCCGTATACACCTCGGTCATGGTCGGGCCGACGGGATGCACGTCGCGATGTGTCGAATCCCAGAGGCTCCACTCGTTGTCCATGAGGTAATAAAGCAAACCGCCGTTGGTTGCATTACCCCACTGATTCGTCAAATGCTGCACCCAGCCCGCCTGAAAATTTGTGTCGGCGGGCATGTTGGCATCGGTGGGGTTGTTGGAAGTGATGAGCCAGCTGGTGTGGGTGGTGGTGTTGGTACCGATGCCGTTGCCGGCCGCCGACCAGTAGGGATCGGAGCCCGTCTGTAGCCCGTATTTGTTGGTGTTGTAACTCGCCAGACTGGCACGACTCGGCCCCAGCTTTGCGACCCAGCCGATGATGGGAATGGTCAGCATTGCCTGCGCGCCGGCGCTTTTTGATTCCTGGATGAAACTGTCGCCATCGGCGCCTGCCGTGCTGGGGCTGTCGCCAATGCTTTCAAAATACCAGTCCGCCGCGTGGCTCGTGGCATTGATCTGCCAGTTGTAACGCGTTTCCGCGTTGCCGCCGGAACGATGCAGCGGTGCATTCAAATCCTGCAATACGCTGGACGAAGAGGCGAATGCCACGCCGTAAATCAACGGGCTGATCGCGTGACGGTTGGCCTGCGCATCGACCGTGATGGAAATCGGCGCGTTGGTGCCGGATGCGACCGCATTGGTCACCAGCGAAATATCGTCCACATAAAAGGTCGGCACGGTTGAATTTCCCTCGGCTTGAATCCAAAAACCCGTGAAATTTGGCTGATTCGCCACACTGAGTGTGGTCATGGACAACGTGACCTGCTGCCAGGTATTGGCCGGCAGCGGCCCGATTTGAACGGGTGTTTGGGCCGTGCTTCCTAAAATGCCCTGAACTTGCACCGCTTGCCCCCCCGTTGATCCACCGTTGATCCAAAAAGTCAGGTTGGTAAGGCCGGTGGTACTCATGGTCCCAATGTCCAAATAAAGGGCCTGCCAGTTGCCGGGAGTATTGCTCGCCGTCACACTGATGGAATACGAGCCGCTATGCACCGGCGAAGTGTTGGCCAGGTTTACCGTGGCCCAGCTCCAGTTTGCCCAGCCATTTTCCAGCGCGTCGTCGTATATGATCTGGTTGGCGCGCGCTGTCAGTTGAAGAGTCAAAGCCGCCAGCAACCAGCACGACCAATGGCAACCTGCCCGGCCTTTCAAAAGAGGGATTTGCATAAATATCTGGCAATTCTACACCAGAAATCATGCCAGCGCATCTTTTTGAGTGTCACCAATAAAGAGGACACTAATCCGTTTGACGGCCGGCAGCTTGACGCAAAACCAAATCGCCATCAATCCGCGGCGCTCGATAAATCAGGTCCGCACCTGGCCGTTGCCGATCCCGATCCACTTGTAACTGGTCAGTTCTTCCAGGCCCATCGGACCGCGCGCGCCGATCTTGTCAGTGCTGATGCCGATTTCCGCGCCCATCCCAAATTCGCCGCCGTCGGTGAACCGCGTCGAGGCGTTCCAATACACCGTCGCCGAATCCACCTCGGCCAGAAACTGCTTCGCCCGCGCCTCGCTCCGCGTGACGATGCTGTCCGAATGCGCCGAGCCGTACTGGTTGATGTGGTCAATCGCGGCTTTCACGCCGTCCACCACCCGGACGTTCAGGATGTAATCGTTATATTCGGTGTAAAAATCCTGCTCGGTGGCCGCACGAAGTTGGGAGTGGAGAGTTGAAGGTTGAGAGTTGAGAACCTCGCGCGTCGTTTCGTCAACGCGGAGTTCGACGTGTTTCTCAAAAAGCATTTGGGCAATTACAGGCAGGAATTTTTCCGCCACCACCTTGTCCACCAAAAGTGTTTCCATCGCATTGCAAACGGCGGGTCGCTGAACTTTTGCGTTCATCACGATTTCCCCGGCCATTTTCAAATCCGCGTCCGCGTCCACAAAAACGTGGCAAACCCCCTTGTAATGCTTGATGACCGGCACCTTTGAGCATTCCGTCACCGCACGGATGAGCCCTTCGCCGCCGCGGGGCATGCACAGGTCAATATATTGCGTCAGCGAAAGCAAAATGGGAATCGCCTCGCGGTCGGACACCGGCACCACCTGGATCGCGTGTTCGGGAAATTTCGCGAGGGCCTGTTTTCCCGCCTCGATCATAAGGCGCGCAATGGTTTGATTCGAGCTTAACGCCTCCTTGCCGCCGCGCAAAATCGTCGCGTTGCCGGATTTGAAACAGAGGCTGGCCGCATCCGCCGTCACGTTGGGCCGCGATTCGTAAATGATGACCACCACGCCGATCGGCGTGGAGATTTTTTGGAGCTTCAAACCGTTGGGCCGGACGCGTTCGTCCAGGATTTTTCCTACCGGATCCGGCAGGGCGGCCACTTCGCGCAGACCCTTCGCCATTCCCGCGATGCGTTTGTCGTCCAGTTTAAGGCGGTCCAACATGGCCGGCGAAAGCCCGCTCTTCACGCTGGCCTCCATGTCGAGGGCGTTGGCCTGTGTGATGGCGTCGGCATTCTTTTCGAGCGCACCGGCCATCGCGAGCAAACATGAATTTTTCTCCGCCGTGGTGAGCTGGGCGAGCTCGCGCGACGCCGCCTTGGCCCGTCGGGCCAGTCGCGTCATCTGCTCGTTCAAATTCATGCGGAGAAAAGGTAAGCCAAAAGGCCAAAGTTAAAAGGGCGAAGTTTCCCGGCCCTCCACCAGCCCGGCGTGGAGGATCTTCCATAAAACGCACTCCCGACAAACCGGATTGACCCGGCAATTTTCGCTAACTTGTTGCCAAGAAATGGAAAGCTTGCCGTTATCCCTTAATGGATATTTGCAACGTGATTGCCACCAAGTGGTTAGCAAAAAGATGCTTGGAGAGAACGATGGGTTTGCCATCGGATGGCAACAGTTTTGAAACCGCGGGACCCAAGCTCGATTCTCCAGTCCGGATCATCATGAAATTGCGGGCCACGATCGAAGCCCGCGTGCCGGTGGGCTATGAGGACGAGAACGGGTTTCATTACGGGGCGGGTACGGCGGATTGATCTTTTATATTTCAAGGTCGGCAGCGCGCGCAGTTTTGATGCGCGGCACAGACCTGCAGATTTTGGATTTTGATTCGGGCGGACGGTCGTTTTTTCAGCGGGATTCCCCATCCCCACCTCCTTGGCGGCTGTCGCCCGAATCGGTCTTTTGGGTTGGGTTGGTTTAGTTCGGGTGGCGGTCGTTTTTCAATGGGCATCCCCTGCCCGGCCTCCTTGCGACCGTCGCCCGAATTTTTTTAAGAACGCCTAAAACATAAAGCTCACGCTTACCTTGAACAGCACCGGCGCAGCCAGTTGATTGCCGGTGAAGTTCTGGTAAACGGGAAATTCGGCGTCCGCGTAAATCTTCACGGGATGAATGTGAAATTCAATCCCCGGTGAAAGCAGGATGCGCTGGTAGCCGGAGTTGTCAGGATTGGCGGCGTCCCCACTGTCACTGGTCCGCTCGGAAAAGATCGCCTGCCCCACCGGCGAGATTTTCACGCGGCCGAGCGAGAACCCCTTGTAATCAATCCCGGCGGCGGTGTCCAGTTCCACCCCCGGACGGTATTGGGCCTGGATCAGCACCGGCACGTCCAGTTGCAATTGCGTAAACCAGTCCCATTTTTGGTTGCGATCCAGATTGCCGCGGTAAAAGCCGCCGAGCAAAATATCCGTGCTCCCGGTCCCGATTTCACTGTCGCGGTCAACATCCTTATAGGCATTGTTGTAGGTATAATCGCCGGTTGGCAGCTTGAGGCCAAACGTCACACCGGCAGACTGATCCGCAAAGAATCCGGCGTAAATGCCTTCCAGCCGGACGTCGCCCAGTGCGCCCCATTTTATGGTGGTAATGGGATTGCCTGGTGCGGCGCTGGTGGTCTTGAAGGAGCGATAGTCGTAAGGCACTTCCAACTGAACCCCCCAACTGCGGTTGAACATATACTGGAAACCGGCGGTGACGAAGTCCGTCTCAATTTGCTTGTCAGGATTGTTTGCCGCCGGGGCCTGCGCGGTGCCATTCCAATTGCGATCCTGATCCTGGAAATCGTATTGGAGATACGCCATCCCGCCGGGACCGTTGGGGAGCATGGAACTGGTCGCCACATCAAAAACGCCGCACCCGCACGCGCACGCATGAACCAGGCTCGGCGCGAGCATGCCGGCCAACACTCCACTGCTGCCTTTTATTGCTGCTGAATTAAATTTCTTTTTCATATCCGAATTTCAAAATGACCAGACACCGCGACAGCGGGTCTCAGTTAAAGGGAAACGTAAAAACTCGCGCCCCACGGCGCGGGCAACGAAAACGGCAACCAATCAGACGAAGCAGACGCGGGGCGGAGGCGTGGGTGGCTGGAGCGCGAACGATTCAGCAAAAGTGTCCGCCTGCGGCAAAAGCCTGAACTGCGACGGGGCAACGAAAACGAAACGGTCGGGCGACGGCGGAAATTCGAGCTTTTTCAGTTGCAGGGTGAATTCGGATTTCTTCTCCGATTTTTTGCCGGCGGCAATGGCCTTGCACAAACAGCAGGGATGCTTGCCGTCAAACGTGCAGGTTACCGCCTCGCCTATGGAATGCCTGTGCAGGTTGTCTGCAAACATGGTCGTCCACGCCACGGACTGCAGCACGGCCCAATGCGCCCCCGTCGCCGTCAATAAAGCGACGATCAGAAAAATGTTGCCGAGGCGGACAAACACAAAAGCACACTCGCTTTTTGTCGCGCGCAAGTCAAGTTTCGTTCAGCGCTCGGCAATCCAGACCAAGGTGCCGCCCGGTAATTTGTCGAAAAGCGGGACCAGATCGTCTGCTTTCAGATGGATGCAACCATACGACGCGGGCCGGCCAATCGTCGTCTCGTCACCGGTGCCATGAAAATAAATGTACCGGCCGTGCGAATCCACCTCGCCGCCGCGGTTGAAGCCGGGTTCGAGCCCTTCCAGCCAGAGAATCCGCGTGGTGATTTTGGCATCCGGCATCCCCCGCCAGTTATAGCCCACCGGCCGGCGACCTTTGAAAGCCGTTCCGACCGGCCAGCCGCCGCCGATTTTTTCCGCGACCCGGTGCAGACCCAGAGGCGTGCCGTTCGAGCCTTCGATCTGGCTGATGCCAAAACGCGAGGTGGAGCAAGGTCTGATTTTGCCGTCGAGATGCCAGGCGCCGCAGCACTTTTCAACGAGGCAAACGGTCTGGTCTGCAACCACCACCAGCAAAACCGATTGCGACGCTGGAATGCCGAGGTGCTGGCATTTACGCAGGCAATCAGCAAGGGCGCGGGAAGGATTTCCAGGCACGGGAAAAGTCGGTTGGCTATTTTAATTTCTTCACGAGCACCTTCGAGTTGCGCCCGCTCTGCTCGTATTTTTCGCGGCGTCCGGGCGGCAGATCGTCGGGCGTGCCCTCGGCAAAACCGCCCTTGGACTGGAAATAGGTGAACGCCTGGGTCGAGAGCGTGAGCAACTCGCCCAAGCCCATTTCGCGCGCCTTGTTTTCCACAAACTGGATGAGCTTCCGCCCGATGCCCTGGTTTTCGTTCGACGCGCTGACGTAAAGGCACGCCAGCTCGCCCTTTTTCTGTTCGGGATAAACGTGCAGCGCCACGCACGCCACCGGATTTTTATCAATTTCAAAAATGAAATAATCGCCCAGGCTTTTCTCAATCACCGCCCGGGTGCGCTTGAGCAGCTCATCCGATTCCACCGCCGCCTTCGTCAGCAGTTGAATCGCCCGCACGTCCTTCTTTTTGGCCGGCCGGATCTGCTGATACTCGTTTGCGTAAATGAGCGTGCCGATGCCGTCGTTGGAAAACACCTCGGCCAGCAGCCCCTCGTCCACCTGGCCGTTGATGATGTGAACGCGCGGAATGGCCACTTTGCAGGCGGCGGCGGCGTGCTGCGCCTTGGACAGGATTTCGGGCGCAAACCCGGCGCTGTTTTGCGACAAAAGCTTTTCCAGTTCCCCCACGAGCATCTGCCGGACGAGCTTGCCGCTGTAAATCAGGCCATCCTGCGTCGTGATGAAAATCAATTTGATGGCCTTGAGCGCGTCGGCCACCGCCACGGCCACGCCGTCGGAATTCACGCGGTACGTCTTGCCGTCTCCGTCGAAACCGAGAGGCGGAATGACCGGCACCACCCCCTGTGCCAGCAGCGACTGCAGCATTTCCACGTCCACGCGCTCGACCTTGCCGGTGAACAGATGGTCCACGCCCTGGATGATGCCCATCGGATGGGCGATGATGGCATTCGTGCTCGTGGCGCGAAGATCATTGGCCGAAAGGCCTTCGAGAATCTCGTGCGTGAGCCGGTTGGCGGCGGTGAGCGCCAGATTGAGCGTGGCCGCATCCGTGACGCCCGAACCATCCAGATTGGAAGCTTGGACCTTCTGCTCTTCCGCCAGCAGTTTGATTTGCGCCGAAGCGCCATGCACGAGCACCACGCGGATGCTCAGCGACCGCAACACCGCCACGTCCAGCAGCAGGGTGGCGAAGTTTTCGTCGGTGACGATGGCACCGTCAATCGCGAGGATGAACGTCTTCTCGCGAAATTGCGGAATGTATTGCAGGATGCCCCGCAGGTCGGTCAGTTTCACTTTGGCTCGTTAGGTTCTTTCAACGCGGAATAAGTATTCGGTTTTCAGATCGAATCAAATAATTATTTCTGGCCCAAAACACTTTTCAACACCCCCAGGCACCGCTCATTTTCCGGCGGCGTGCCGACGGTGATGCGGACCCATTCGCCCAGTTGATAGCCGCCCATCGGACGCACGATCACGCCCTGCCGCTGCATGGCCTCAAATACCTGCTGGCCGTCGCCGACGCGGACCAGCACGAAATTGGCGGCCGACGGGATGAATTCAAGGTTCATCTCGTGAAAGGCTTTTTCAAAAAAGGTCAGACCGCTGAAATTATTCGCCCGGGTCCGCCGCATGTGTTCTCCATCGTCAAGCGCAGCCAGCGCGCCGGCCTGGGCGATGGCATTGATGTTGAATGGCTGGCGGATTTTCTCAAACGCGGCGACCAAATCGGGGTGCCCGATGCCGTAACCGAGACGCAACCCGGCCAGCCCGTAAATTTTCGAGAACGTCCGCATCAACAGCAGGTTCGCCTTCTGGCCAAGCTTGATTTCGGAAACGAAATCCGCCGGGTCATCCAGGAACTCGATGTACGCCTCGTCAACCACCAGCAGCACATGCGCCGGAATCTGGCCGGCGAATCCCACCAGTTCCTCCCGGGCCACCACCGTGCCCGTGGGATTGTTCGGGTTGGCCACAAAGATCACCCGCGTTTGCGGCGTGATGGCCCGGAGCATGGCGGGCAGATCGTGCCCGTATTTTTTGGCCGGGACGGTGATGAGGTTCGCGCCGAATAATTTAGTGACGAGCGGATAAACGGCAAAACTGTATTGCGACACCACCACGTCCACGCCCGGGGCCAGACAGGCGTGTCCGACAAATTCAATGATTTCGTTCGAACCATTGCCGAGAATGAGATGAGCCGGTTCCAGGCCGAGTTTCGCCGCGAGCTTTTGCTTCAAATAAAACGCGTTGCCGTCGGGATACAGGTTGAGGCTGACCAGGACCCTTTGCATTGCGGCCAGGGCGGCCGGCGACGGGCCGAGCGGATTCTCGTTGGACGCGAGCTTGATGATGTCCGCGGCGGGCCGGCCGAGCTCGCGTGCGACTTCCTCGATGGGCCGGCCGGGCTGATACACCGGCAAATCTTTCAGCGCCGTGTTGGTGAGACGTGGAATGGGCATATTACAGGGACTGGACGATTTTTTTGACGTTTACGCTTTTGGCGACAATATCCCGAATGAGCGAAATCTTGGCCGCATCGCCGGGCCGCGTTTTGACGGTGAGATTGTGGACCTTGGATGCAACCTGATAGCTGTCCGCCTTTACCAGCATCACGGGCACGGGCATGGTCTGCAAAGCCTTGAGCACACTCGCGCCAGGGCGCATCCCGCCGGTCAGCACGATGCCCGCCAATTTGTCCTCGCTGTTCGGAGCGGTGGTCGCGCCGGCGGCAAGCACGATGTCCTCACGGTCACCAGGCGTGATCAGCAGCGTCCCGCGTTTGAAAAACTGGATCGCGTTCTGCGCGCCCATCGCCCCCACCACCACTTCATCCACCAGCGTCTGCAGCGTAGGCGGCTGGTTGAGCAATTCGGCGTGCAGTTCTTCCCGGATCAAATCCACCGTCGGATTACAGAGGATTTGTTCGTGCGGAATGACCCCGAGCAGTTCCAGTCCCTTGCGCTTGAGGCCGCGGCCGACGAACCGGGCGATTTCCGGAATCTTTTCCTCGAGCACCTTGTTGACAATCACGCCGATGATTTCGACCCCCTCCTTTTCAAACAGCGCCTGGTTGAGACAGACCTCATCAATCGGCCGGCCGATGCCGCCTTGCGTGACGATGATCACCTTGCAGCCGAGCGTTTTGGCCACCTGCGCGTTGGACAAATCAAAAACGGATCCGACGCCCGCATGCCCGGAGCCTTCGCACAAGACGAATTCCTTTTCCCAGGCGACGCGGTCGAAGGCGTCCTGGATGCGTTTGACCAGCGCCTCGTTGTTGGCCGATTCCAGGTATTTGCGGGTGAAGGCCGGCTCGACGGCAATCGGGCTCATGTCCACCAGCGGACAATTGAGCCGGTACACTGCATCCATGAGCACGGTGTCCTCGTCTATTTTTTGCTCCTCGATTTCCACAAAACGCTGGCCCACGGGTTTGATGTAGCCGATGCGCGGGAAATGTTCCTGCAACGCGGCGATCAAACCCAGCGAGGCGGTGGTCTTGCCATCGTTCTGGCGCGTGGCGGCAATAAATACGCGCGGCGTCGTCGTGTTCATTTACTCGCCGGGCAAAGGCGCATCGGCGCCCGGATAAAGTTTCTGATAATCGATCGCCTGCACGCCAATGATGGAGGCGACCCCGAGAATGTCGTGGGCGTTTGAACCGCGGGAAACATCCGCCGCCGGACGGTTCAAGCCCAGCAGAATCTGCCCGTAGGCATTTGCGTGCCCGACGAGCCGGACGAGTTTGCTGGCAATGTTGCCGGAATTGAGTTCGGGAAAAATCAGCACATTGGCGCGCCCGGCCACCTTGCTGTCGTGCAACTTGCGTTCGGCAATTTCCGGCACCAGCGCGGCATCCACCTGCATTTCGCCGTCAAAGTCAGCCTCCAAAAACAATTGCTCGGCCTTGCGCTTGGCCATGGCGGTGGCCGCCTGCACCTTGCCGACGGATGGATTGGACGCGCTGCCCTTGGTTGAAAACGAGAGCAGCGCCACGCGCGGCCGGACACCCAGCATGTGGCGCGCCAGCCGCGCGGTCGAAACCGCAATGTCGGCGAGCTGGTCCACGTTTGGATCAGGCACGACGCCGCAATCAGCCATGAACAGCACCCCCTCCTCGCCAAAGCGGGTGTCCTCGACTTCCATGATCATGCAACTCGACACCGTGGCAATATCCGGGGCCGCCTTGATGATTTGGAATAGCGGCCGCAAAACGCTGCCGGTGATGTGCGACGCGCCGGAAATCAGGCCATCCGCCTGGTGCATCGCCACCATCATGGTGCCGTAATAATTTGGCTGCAGCACCGCCTCGCGCGCCTCGGGCGCGCGCATCCCCTTTTCGCGCCGCAGCCGGAACAAACGGCTGGCAAAATTATCCAGGTCCTCGCTGGTGGCGGGATTGATGACACGTATGCCGTCGAGCGGAATGTTCAAACCCTCGGCGGCCTCCTTCACCTTCGCCGGATCGCCCAGCACGATGGGCGCACCCAGCCGCAAAGCCTGAAACTGCCGCGCCGCCTGCAGGATGCGCGGTTCCGTGCCCTCGGGAAAGACCACCCGCTTCGGATGCCGCTGCAATTTTTCGATGACGTTGCCAATGAATCGCATGGCGACAGGTTAACGGCGAACGACGAAACTGCAAAATGAATTTGCCGGTGAATGTGGCGAGGGACGGGTCTCGGGCCATGCGACAGCCGGCCGGCCTGCAGCCGCGCATTGACTTGTGCGCGATCAATCGTTAGCTTCCCATGTTCAATGCTGGAGACGATTGAAAAACTTTTGGTTTTGCAGGACCGCGACCGCAGAATTCATCGCCTGGTCCAGGAACTGGCCCACATCGGTCCGGAACGCGACACCTTCCGCAACCGGGCCTCCACCACCCAGGCAGAACTCGAAGCCGCCAAAAATCGCGTCCGGCAAAACGAATCCGACCGCAAGCGGCTGGAACTCGACGTCGAAGGGAAAAAAACGCAGATTGAGAAATACGCCAACCAGCAGCTTCAGACGCGCAAAAACGAGGAATACCGGGCCCTCGCCCATGAAATCGAAACCTGCAAGGCCGAGATCATGAAGATCGAGGATCAGGAAATTGTTTTGATGGAACAGGCCGAGACGGCGCAAAAGGAGGTGGTGCGGGCCACGTTGGAAGCAAACGCGGCCAAGAGGATGGTCGACGATCAGATCACCCAGCTCAACGTGCGCGAGGAAAATTTAAGGAAGGAATTGGCTGAATTGCAGCGGGGCCGGGCCGAGCTGGCCACCGCGGTGGACGAAGCGGTCTGCCAACGCTATGAGCGGCTCTTCAAGAGCAAGGGTGAAAACGTGGTCGTGGGCGTGCATCACGGTGTTTGCGGCGGCTGCCACATGAAATTGCCCGCGCAAATCCTGGTCATGTGCCAGGCGCATTCGGAACTCGTCAGTTGCACCAACTGCGGCCGGATTTTGTATTACACGCGCGATATGGCGCTGGCTGGAACGGAGTGACGGGATTCAGCACGTTGTCCAGGCCCTCCCGTTGCTCACGGCGGAGGTTGCGAAGGTTGCCCATCCCGGAAGCAGAAGATATATCGGCCCGGCACGGGACTGTTAAGATTGTTGTAGATCAAACCGGTCACCGCGTTTGTATCCAGAAACGTCCCCTCTACGCCGGAATTCGCCAGTTCGTAATCATTAACCCCATCCGAGAAACCCACCCGCGCCGGCTTTCCAACTGAGACATCTCCCCATTCCCATTGCACTTTGATGTAATTGAATTCCATGTCAAAGTCACCCGGGGCAATGTCGGAACGGTCAATGATCACCAGTTGGCAGCTCAACAATTTGTCCGCATGCGCCTGATAGTAGCCTACATTGACCCAGTCCACCCCGAATGCAGCATGGCCATCCACCGTGTTGGCGCCAAATTTCACGACATCGGAGTCGGGATTATCCGTATCCACGTCGGCCCAGTAGGGAGCGATGATTCTAATGCCAAGCGTGGCCAAGGGGGCGGGCGTGTAAGCCCATTGAGGATTGTCAAAAGTCACGTTGCCATTGTTGTTAACCCAGATGTTGGAGTAAACGGCGTTGAAAAAATTCATGGCAAACGGCAGGGGCGCATTCGTGCTGGGAGCATCATCCTCGCGCGGGAGGGAGGCGGCATCAAACCCGGGCCGGATGGCATTGGTCACCCCCAACATGAAGAATCCCTGTGCCGGCGGAAGGTTGCTCATCACCAGATTGGTTTGACTCGCGGGACACCGGACCAGCCAGGTCCAGCTTTCGGAATCCGTGAAGTTCGTCTTGAAAAACAAATCGACTGAGTCAAACCCGTTGGTCGCCGCGCCTCCTATGGTGAAGACAGCAACATCGTTGGTCAGCACCATGCTCAGGCTGAACTGGTTGGAATTGCTCAACTGCCCCCACAATGCCGGTGCACAGGCGATGGACAAACCCATGGCCACGGCGAAGAGCGGAATTGATAATTCCCGCGAAAACTTCATTACTTTGCCTTTCCCGGACGGTTTGCTGTATTCCTAACACTCCACCGGGAAAAAAGCGAGAAGAATCGCTTGGAGCAGGGTATGCCACCCGTGACGGTCCCGCCCTGATTCAGAGCTTAACTCCTGCTGATGCCAATTCGAATACCCAGCCCATTTGAAGTCACCAGTAACTCTCAAACCGCTTGTCAGTCCTGCGTTTTGCCGCTACATTGTCCCCGGTTTTGGAAGGGCGGAGAATCGCTCCCGGCGCGAGCCAGGGGAGGAAAGTCCGAACACCAAAGGGCGCGATGCCGCGTAACCCGGGCCTGTCCGGCCGGGATACACGCGGGCGGAAGGTTGAAAGACTTTCCGACGGACAGTGCCACAGAAAATCAAACCGCCGGCGTTTCGCAAGAGATGCCGGTAAGGGTGAAAAGGTGCGGTAAGAGCGCACCGCGCGAAGCGCAAGCGACGCGGCACGGAAAACCCCATCGGGTGCAAGGCCAAATAGGGAATCCGGGAGCGGC
>Ga0181522_10000583_pt1 | contig 26207 bp, 26 predicted proteins | sample PEATcosm2014_Bin_27_FD_121103 | JGI IMG/M metagenome (GOLD analysis project Ga0181522, IMG submission 121103) | Peatland microbial communities from MTU Mesocosm Facility, Houghton, MI, USA - PEATcosm2014_Bin05_10_metaG | ecosystem: Environmental > Terrestrial > Soil > Wetlands > Peat | place...
CCCCAGGTCCCCCTCCATGGACAGGGTCACGCGAGTCGCGCCGCCGGGTCCGGGCGCCAGCTCCACCGCACCGTGCGAAACCATGCCCATGTCCAAGAAGTCCATCCGGTACTCGAAGTCACCGGCGGGCCGAAGGGTCGTGATGGTCATCTTCCCATCGCCCTGGCTCTTGCTCTTCCATTGGCTCCACGAGCCGACTTCGTTCGTCACCGGCGAATAGCGGATCTGCATGGCCGGATCCCTCGCGAACCAAACGCCCCACCTGCTCCAGGCCCTGAGATCTCCGACCAGCGGGAAGATGGCCGCCGGCCGCGCGCCGATGGCCGCCGAGCGCTCCACGCGGTAATGGCCCGGCAGGACGAACCCGATCAGAAGGAGCACAAGCCAAAGGCCCACCACGGCGCCGAAGATCCTGATCAGCATCTTCACGGGATTCGATGTAGGGCGCAAAAACGGCCGAGGCGATCCGATAACAACGGGCCTCAGCCAAGCTCGAGGCCCACCGGACAGTGGTCGCTGCCCATGACTTCCGGGCTGATCCACGCCCGCTTGAGGGCCGGTCGAAGCGCACCGGCCGCGATGAAATAGTCGACCCGCCACCCGACGTTCCGGGCCCTGCAGTCTCCCATCTGACTCCACCACGTGTAGTGGCCCGGGCCCGCCTCGAAGCAGCGGAACGTGTCGACAAACCCGTCGCCCAGCAGCGTGGCGAAGCTCGTCCGCTCCTCGTCGGTGAAACCCGCGTTCCTGCGGTTGGACTTCGGGTTGGCCAGGTCGATCTCCTGGTGGGCCACGTTCAGGTCGCCGCAAAAGACGGCCGGCTTGCCCTTGGACTGGAGCCTCTTCAGGTATTTTCGGAAGGCGGGATCCCACCTTCCCACGCGGTAGCCGAGCCGCGCGAGGCCGCGCTGGGAGTTGGGCTGGTAGACATTCACGAGCCAGAAGTCGGGGAATTCGACCGCAAGCACCCTCCCCTCCTTGTCGTGCTCGGGGGACCCGATCCCGTTGGCCACGCACATGGGCTTCACCCGGGTGAGGACGGCGGTCCCGCTGTAACCCTTCTTCTCGGCGCTGTTCCACAGGATCTCATAGCCCTTGGGCCACTCGACATGCTGGATGTCGCCCGGGTGGGCCTTCGTCTCCTGCAGGCAGATCACGTCCGCCCGGCTCCCCTTGATGAACCCGAGGAGGCCCTTTTTCAGGGCGGCCCTGATTCCGTTTACGTTCCAGGAGACGATCTTCACCGGATTGATGCTCGGGCTGCGCCCGTTGGGGTAGGCCCCGGATTCAGGGGGGCGGCGGCTTGGATCATCATGGATTAGGGGGGTTGGCCGGGGCCTCGATCAAGGCTTGGCGGGCGACGCTAGCGGGGCGGGCCGCCAAAACAAGGCGCAAACCGGCGGGCGGCGCATGACACGATTGGACCCAGCTTCCGGTTGCCAAGCGCGCCGTCCCGCCAAAAACTCGCGGACCCGATGCATGCGTTCGCTCCCATCCCGCTAGGCGCGCCGATTCCGGACAGCCCCCACGCTGTCTCGTGCAGCCTGCCCACCATGGCCGCGGTCCGCGGCTATGAGGAGAAGGACCCGGCGATCACCGCGAGGCTGAGGACCGGCTACCCCAGGTTCGTGGTCCATCCGTTTGCGCGCCGGCTCGGGGAGGTCGTCTCGCGCAAACACGGCCTCGGGGGCCGAAGGCTCTGGCTGGCCTCCTCGCGAAAGATGGCCCTGGCGCTCCTGGAACACCTGGGACCTGGAGGCGTCTCGGGAGCCCAGCTTTTCGAGGACGACGACCTCTACGGAGTCACCCATCCCGAGTCGGCGGAGCTTTCGCTCAAGGCGAAGCTCTACCTCCAGAACCTAGGAGGGTTCATCTCCTCGCGCGAGTCCGAGGACAGGCTCGCGGCCCTGGGAGAGGGGCCCCAGCCCCGCGCCGAGGAGACCTGCAAGGGCGACGCACGCGCCCGCGTCCTGGCGGCGCTGCGGCCCCTCTTTTCCGGCGCGCCGGACGCCTTCATCCTCCTCGCGAACAGCGGAATGAACGCGATTTACACGGCCTTCAGGGCGGTGAATGAAGTCCAGGCCCCGAGGGGGCGCACCGGCTGGGTGCAGCTCGGCTGGCTTTATTTGGACACGATCGCGATCCTCCGGAAGTTCACGGCCGCAAAGGAGGACTACATCCACGTCCGCAATGTCATGGACCTTGCCGAGCTTGAGCGGGTATTCGCCCTGCGCGGCGATCGGATTGCGGGGGTGATGGCGGAGGTGCCCAACAATCCCCTGGTCCAGACACCCGACGTGGCGGCCCTTGCGGCGCTCTGCCGCAGGCATTCGGTCAAGCTCGTCCTCGATCCGTCACTTGTCTCCGCATTCAGCGCCGATTGCCTGCCCCATGCGGACCTTGTCGTGACGAGCCTCACGAAATACACCGGCAACGAGGGCGACGTCATCGCCGGGATGATCGCCGTGAACCCGGCCGCGCCCGACGCGGATCCCCTGCGCCGCGCGGCGTCGGACGCAATCGAGGGGCCGTATCCCCGCGACCTGGCCCGCCTCGCCGCCCAGATCCCCAATACCGGGGCCGTCCTGGCCCGAATCGAGGAGAGCGCGCCCAAGGTCGCCGCGTTCCTCGCCTCGCATCCGGCCATCCGGACGACCCACTGGGCGCTCGAGGCGTCCTCGCGCGCCAATTACCTGAGGATCGCAAGGTCGCCCGGCGCGACGGGCGGCGTCATTTCATTCACGCTGCGCGGGAAGCTGGAGGCCTTCTACGACCGGCTGAGGCTCCCAAAGGGCCCGAGCTTCGGCATGCGCACGACGCTCATCTGCCCCTTCATGTACCTCGCCCATTATGACCTGGTGACAACGCCCGAGGGGCGCGCGGAGCTCCGGGCGAACGGGCTCGACCCGGACCTGCTCCGCCTCTGCGTCGGCACCGAGCCGGCGGACGAGATTATTGGCGCGCTTCGCGAAGCGCTGGATGGAGCCTAGGGCGCGGGCTCACGACCCGATCGGGCCCTCCGGGCGGGTCATCCGCAGGAACCTCGCTCCGAGCACGACCGCCGCCACGGCGAGGCCCGCGGCAAGCCCCATCCATATGCCGGCCGCGCCGAAGCTGCCCCGAATCCCGAGCATGTAGCCCAGGGGAAGGGCCACGATCCAGTAGGCGATGAACGTGATGAGCGCGGGAACCTTCACGTCGGTCAGTCCCCGGAGGGCCGCGGAATTGATCACCTGGCCCCCGTCGAAGATCTGGAAGACGGCCGCGACGGCGAGAAGGAGCGTGGCCACGGGGATCACCCTTGCGTCCGAGATGAAGGTGACTGCAATCGCGTGGCCGAAGAACAGGAAGAGCGCCGTCGAGGCGAGGGCGACCGTGAAGCCGATCGCCGAGGCGCCAAACCATATGGGCCTTAGCCTCGAATGCTGTTCCGCGCCGACGGCGGCGCTCGTTCGCATGCCGACCGCCATCGCAATGCCGAGCGACACCATGAAGGTCATCGCCGCGCAGGAGAGCGCGATCTGGTGGGCCGCAAGCGGCACGGCTCCAAGCCAGCCCATCATGACGGTGGCGGCCGCAAAGGCGCCGCCCTCGAAAAGGAGGCATCCGGCCGTCGGCAATCCGACCGCAAGCATGCGCCTGAGGCGCTCCCAGGAGAGAGGCGCAAGCCAGTGGCGCGGCCAGGCGGCACGCATGCCGGGGTCGAGGCGAAGCCACGCGAAGATGACCAAGGAACCCAGCGTGCGGGAAATCAGCGTGGAAATGCCCGCACCGGTTAGCCCCAGGCGGGGCGCCCCGAGGTGCCCGTAAATGAACACCCAGTTCAGGAGGATGTTGAGCAGGACCCCGGAGAGGATGACCAGGACCGGGACCCAGGGCCTTCCCATGGACTCGGCAAACTGCCGGAGGGCGAGGTAGGCGAGCACCGGAACGAGCGAGAACCCGATCAGCAGGAAGAAGGGGTTCACCGCCGCGAGGACCTCGGGCTTCTGGCGGAACCACTCGAGGTGCATCCCGAGATAAAGGATCAGCCCGATCTCCGCGAGGCCCGAGACGAAGGACAGGAAGAGCCCGTGCCTGAGGTATTCGCCGGCCTCGTCGTGGCGGCCCGCCCCCCGGGCGCGCGACGCGAAGATGGCGACCGGCGCCAGGAGCCCGACGCCCACGATGAAGAAGATATTGAAGACGCCTCCGCCGAATGACGACGCCGCGAGCGGCACCGTGCCGACGCGTCCGATCATGACGCTGTCGGTAACGCCCATGAGCATCAGGCCGACCTGCCCGATGACGATCGGCACGGCCAGGAGCAGCGTCTGGCGAGCCTCTTTGATTACGGCCTGCATCGAGGAGTGTTATTGCGGACCCTGGGGCGATGTCCAATGATACCTTCGTTGGACAAGCGCCGCATCGCATCCATCGCCATCGCCGCCGCCGCCACCCTGGCGGCGCTCTGGCTTTATGCCACCCAGCCGCGCGCGGGAAGGCACGGACAGCCGTTCGTGCCGATTCAGGACGGAAAGACCCTCGATTTCTCGGGGGGCAGCCCCGTCATCAGGGACAGCGCGGCGGACAAGGCGGCCCTCGACAAGGCGGTTAAGGAGATGGACGAGGCCTCGAAGTCGGTCACGTTCCCCGCGGACCCGCCCCAGAAGAAGTGAGGCCCGCCCTAACGGGCGGTGCGGACTCGGATCACGTATCGCTTCGCCGCCACGATGGGCGCCGTGAATCGCATGACCTCCGTCGATTTGCTGGCGATATCCAGGGGCTGCCACGGGTATTCGCCGCCCACCTGAAGTCCCTGGTCATCCGCAAACACGCACTGGACCTTGATGTGAACGGGCTTGATGTCGCTGTTCTTCAGGTTCGCGACGATCTCAAGCCTGCCGTCGCCGAGCGTCCGCTCCTGCAGGCCCGTGCAGCTGACCGCCTCCTCGGCCGCCGGGTCGAGCGCGACGAAACGCTCCGTGTTCTCGACCGTGAATTTGGTCGTCTCGAGCGGCGCCTGCGGCGCGGGCACCGTGGAGCAGCCTGAAAGCCCGGCGAGTGCGCAGAGCGCCGAAAGAAGGGTTGTGGAATGCCTGATCGTCATGGGCCAGCCTGTACCTATGGGGTGAGACTGGCCCCGCGCGAGCAAGTTCAGCGTTTCTTTGTGCAATCGATTTGATTTTCCCGCGGTTTCCCGCCGGTCTTGCGCCTCCGGGGCCGCCCTGCGACGCTTCGGAAAACCCGGGCCATGAAACGCTGCGTCCTATCCCTCGACCAGGGCACGACTTCATCCCGCGCGATCCTCTTTGACGCGGGAGGAAGGTGCATCGCCTCCTCCCAGGAGGAGTTCCGCCAGCATTTCCCGGCGCCAGGTTGGGTCGAGCACGACCCCGAGGACCTGTGGCAGACGACCCGGCGCGCGGCGCTGGCGGTCCTCGCGAAGGCGGGCGTCAGCCGGGGCGAGGTCGCGGCCGTCGGCATCGCGAACCAGCGCGAGACGACGCTTCTCTGGGAGCGGGCGGGCGGCCGGCCGCTCCACCCCGCCATCGTATGGCAGGACAGGCGCACAGCCGGCGCTTGCAGGGCGCTCGAGCGCCGCGGACTCGGGCCGCTGTTCCGGAGAAGGACGGGGCTCGTGCTCGACCCCTATTTCTCGGGGACCAAGCTCGAGTGGCTCCTGGACCACGTCCCGGGGGCGCGGCGCAGGGCCGCGCGGGGCGAGCTCGCATTCGGGACCGTGGACACCTGGCTCCTCTGGAAGCTGACCCGCGGGCGCGTCCATGCGACGGACGCGTCCAATGCCTCGCGCACCCTCCTCGCCGGCCTCAAGACCGGGGAGTGGGACCGCGATCTCATGCGGCTTCTCCGCATCCCGGAGGAGGTCCTTCCCGAGATTCGACCGAGCAGCGGCGTGTTCGGCGAGATCGCGTCCATCGCGGAACTGCGAGGCGTACCGGTCGCGGGCATCGCGGGCGACCAGCAGGCCGCCTTGTTCGGGCAGGGGTGCTTCCGCGAGGGCATGGCCAAGAACACCTATGGAACGGGATGCTTCATGCTGATGAACACCGGTTCCCGTCCGGTTGTTTCGCGGCACAGGCTCCTCTCCACGATCGCCTGGAGGATTGGCGACCGGACGGACTACGCCCTCGAGGGCAGCGTGTTCGTGGGAGGCGCCGTCGTCCAGTGGCTGCGCGACGGCCTCGGGCTGATCGCGCGCTCGTCGGACGTCGAGGCGCTCGCCGCAAGGGTCCCCGACAACGGAGGGGTCACGATCGTGCCCGCCTTTGCCGGCCTTGGCGCCCCCTATTGGGACCCCGCGGCCCGGGGCGCGATTGTAGGGGTCACGCGCGGCACCACGGCGGCGCATCTCGCTCGCGCCTGCCTCGAAAGCATCGCGTTCCAGACCGCGGACCTGATAGGCGCGATGGAGGCGGACTCGGGCCGCAGGATCCGAGAGCTGAGGGTCGATGGTGGTGCCTCCATCAACAACGCCCTCATGCAGCTGCAGAGCGACCTGATCCGCGCCTCGGTCGTGAGGCCGCGCGTCACGGAGACGACGGCCCTTGGCGCCGCGGCCCTCGCCGGCCTGGCCGTCGGTTTCTGGAGGAACCTGGCCGAGGTGGCCGGCCTTTCCGGGAAAGACCGCACGTTTCGACCGGGCCGCAGCCAGGCCGCCCTGAAGGGACTGCGCGAAGGCTGGTCCCGCGCGGTCGGGACCGCCCGGCATTGGGCGGGGTCGTAGCGCCCTTAGGGGACCGCCGCAAAATCCCGGTCGGGCCGGAGCAGGTCGAGAATGGGAGTCCCCAGGCCGGAGACCACCGGGTCGCTCGGGCCCAAGTAGTCGAGGATCACGACCTGGTTGGCTCCGGCGTGGAGCCAGCAGCCCGGTGCATAGGCCGTCTGCGTGGGTCCGATGTCCCAGAACCGCCCGAGGCAGTGGCCATTCACCCACACAACCCCCTTCGACCAGCCCCTCAGGTCCAGAAATGTGTCCCCGGGGGCCGCAAGATTCACGGTCGCCCGCCAGAACCCGGGGCCCTTTTCGGCGCCTGCGGCTCCGAAGCTGAGGCGCGCGAGCATCGCCGGGTCCAGAGGAAGCCTGAAGATGCTCCAGCCCGTGACCGCCGCACCCCCGAGCTTCACGGGGCCAACAAGCCCCTTCCGGTCGGCCATCTGCGGCCCGAAATTGATCCGGCCCATGGGCTCGACGAGGACGTCGAGCCGCGCGGCCCCTGCGCGCGCCGGGAGTCCGATGCTGAAGCGGCCGCTGCGCCGGTCCATCACGCCCACCCGCCGCCCGTCGAGATAAACGTATCCAAAATCCCCTACGGCGGCCGCCTCAAGGAGGGCCGCGGGCCCGCTGGGAATCGTCGCCCGGTACAGGACGGAGCCGTATCCCTGGTCGTAGTTCTCCATGCTACGCGGCTCCCGGTCGAGCAGGGGCTCGGGCAGGTTGTCGAAGACGGCGGCTTCGGCCCGTGCGCGCACCGGAGCAAAGGTGATCACCGGATTCCTCGGCGGAGGCTCCGGGAGCGTCTCCCCGGGCTGGAGGTATTTCCGAAACAGCTCCCGGGTCTGGAAGAACTTCTCGGTGGCCCATCCCGCCTCGCTGATCGGCGCGTCGTAATCGTAGCTCGAGGTGTCCGGCTTGAACGGCTGGTCGCATCCGGACCAGAGCCCGAACGTCGTCCCCCCGTGCACCATGTACACGCTGAAGGACGCTCCGGCATCGAGCATCGCCTTCAGGTCGGCGAGAAACTGCGGCGTCTTTCCGTAATGGTGCGGCTGGCCCCACGTGTCGAACCAGCCCGGATAGAATTCGCTGCAGAAAAGAGGGCCCTTCGGCTGGAATTCGCGGAGCTTCTTGAAGTTGCCGGCCGGATCGCTGCCGAAATTGGCGGCCTGGAACAGGTCCGGCCGCAGGCCGTTCTTCATCACCGAAGGAGGGTTGCAGCAGAAGAGCGGCACGTCGAATCCGGCGTCGACCAGGGCCTGGCGGATGTCGCCCATATAGGCAGCGTCGTCGCCGTAGAAGCCGTACTCGTTCTCAACCTGAACCATCAGGATGGGGCCGCCGCGGGTCACCTGGAGCGGCGCAAGCTCGCGTCCGACCTCGTGAAGGTAGCGGGTGGCGGGGACAAGGTAGGCCGGATCCCGGCTGCGCAAGCTGACGGCGCCCTTCTTCAGCATCCACCAGGGCGTCCCACCCATCTCCCATTCCGCGCAGGAATAGGGGCCGGGGCGCAGGATGACCCAAAGGCCCTCCTCCTGGGCGATCCGGCAGAACTCGGCCGCGTCCGCCTGGCCCGACCAGTCGAACCTCCCCTCCTGCGTCTCCACCTGGTTCCAGAAGAGATAGGCGCAGACCGTGTTGAGCCCGAGCGCCTTGGCCGTGCGCAGGCGGTTGCGCCAGTATTCGCGCGGAACGCGGGCGGCGTGGATCTCGCCGCAGCGGATCTGCATCCTCTTGCCGTCGAGGAGAAAACTCTCGTCCCCGATGGCGAACGTGTGGGTCCCGGAAGGCGCTGCTCCCGCGGGCCGGCTCAGGCAGGCCAGGGCCAGAAGGCCCAGGCCCATGATGCGCCGGACCCGTGGCGGATGGGTGGGAAGGGTCATGGCTGGGGTTTGAGCGGGTGATGCTGCAGATTGCGGGGCCCGGGGCAAACGTTCCGAGTGGGGGTTGCGTTTCCCGCCCCGGCGAGGTTTTTCGCCAGGAATTGTGGATTGTGTCCGCTTTGAAAGGCGCTTTCATGGGATAAGACCATCGTGACCATGCACAAATCCATACGATTTGGCCTCTTGCCGATAGCACTAGCCCTGGTGGGTCCCCTAAGGGCCGATGACAAGCCGGCAGCGGCGCCCTCTCCCGACGACCAGGCCTCGATCCGCGCGGACAACAAGCAGCTGACGGACGAGCTGGCGGCCGCATGGAAGGAATCCGAGAAGCTGAAGGCGGAGCTCGCCGCAGCCCAGGCGGCCTCGGCGAAGAACGCATCCGACGCGGCCGACCTCCAGAAGCAGCTTGATGCCGCCAAGGCCCAGCCCCCGATGAGCGACTCGGAGGTCGCCAGGAGGCTGACCGACACGCAGGAAAAGCTCGATACGGCGCTCCGGAGCTATTCGGTGCTCCAGGACGAGGGCTCGCAGCTGAAGGCCTCCGTGGACAAGCTCACGTCCGACAACGCGACCCTGACCGAGCAGCTGGAGGCCGCGCGCGCCTCGATCGCGTCTCTGCAGGTTCAGGCTTCGGCGACTTCGCAGATTGAACCCCTGCGCACCCAGGTTCGCCAGGCCCAGGACGAGGCGAGCCGCCTGGCGCTGGAGAACGCGCAGCTGCGGACCCGCCTTTCGTTGGAGGCCCCGGGGCCGGGCGCGACGAAGCCGCCCCCGACCCGGCCCGAGCGCGCCCCCGCCGTGAACGCACCCGCAGCCGAGGCCGCTGCTGCCCCGCCGCCGCCCGCTCCCAAGACCTACGTGGTCGCGGAGGGGGACACCCTTACGAAGATCGCCAGGAAATTTTACGGCTCGTCGAGCCGCTGGGAGGACATCCTCAAGGCAAACCGCAGCGTCCTGAAGGACGAAAAGAGCCTCGTTGTCGGGAGCACGCTCACGATTCCCTGAGACTGAATTCGGGCGCGGCTCCGAGAATTAGGATGTTGCCGGTGGGCGGGGCCCATCTTAACTACGCCCGAATCGATCATCGCATGCCCCCTGTCGCCACACAGTTCAACGGCGTCTCCGTCATCACGAAGGCGAACGTCTATTTCGACGGCAATGTTGTCAGCCACACGATCCTGCTGCCCGACGGCTCCCGTAAGACCCTGGGGCTCGTCCGCCCGGGATCCTTCCATTTCAACACCGCGGAATCGGAGCGGATGGAAATCGTCGACGGCGCGTGCCAGGTCGTCCTCGACGGCACCTCCGAGGTTCGGGTCTGCTCCGCGGGGTCCTTCTTCATCGTGCCGGGAAAGAGCGGATTCCGGATCGAGGTTGAAAGCGGGCTTTGCCAATACATCTGCTCATTCCTGGCCTGAGGCGCCTTGCGGTCCTCGCGGCCCTGGCCCCCGCCGCAGTTGCCGCGGACCTGCCGGACGGCCTGTATGCCGAGTTCTCGACGCCGAAGGGCTCGATCGTCTGCGAGCTCGAATATGCGAGAGCCCCCCTGACCGTGACGAACTTTGTCGGATTGGCGGAGGGCACGCTCGGGCCGTCGCCCCGCAAGCCGTTCTTTGACGGGCTCACGTTCCACAGGGTCGTCCCCAATTTCGTGATCCAGGGCGGCGACCCGCTCGGCACCGGCGAAGGCGGGCCCGGATACATGTTTCCGGATGAGTTTTCGCCGCGGCTCGGGCACGGTTCGATCGGCATCCTGTCGATGGCGAATGCCGGCCCCGACACGAACGGATCGCAGTTCTTCATCACGCTCGCCCCCGCCGATAGCCTTGATTTCCTGCATTCGGTATTCGGACGCACGGTGCGCGGCGTGGACGTCCTGCAGAGGATTGCCCAGGGCGATCCGATGCGCGTGCGGATCCTTCGGATCGGCGCGCCCGCGCGCGCGTTCAGGGCGAACGACGCCTCCTTTGCGGCGCTCGCAGCCAGGGTACCCAGGTTTCCCGGGCCGGGCGAGCCCGGGCCTCGGGCCTTCTTCGACGACCCGGACAAGCTCCTTCCGGCCGATCCCCCTCGCGCCCAAAATTTCAATATCAAGCTGGCCAATCTCGAGCGGTCGACGGGACTCAAGATCTACGCCAGGATCTTCGCCAAGTTTACGCCCAGCGCCGCAGGCGGCAGCCCAAGGGCCTTCGCGCGCACGCTCGCCCAATCGCTGGGCGTGGAGAAAAACGGGATCCTCGCCGTCTACTTCAGGGAACGGGACGCGTGGGTTCTGAACGTCGGGGAGTCGCTCGCCCCGCGGTTCACAAATGTCACTGGAATTAGGAGAACCGACGGGGAACCAGATCCCTTGGAGGCCTCAATCGGCCGTTTTCTGGAGGAATCCCGCCTGCGCGAGACTCTATATTTAGAACGGTCTGCACGGATTTTACCAAATTTTTTACAAATTCCTGGCCAAAGGGTTAAAGTATCCGTTGATGCAATTTTGGATGGCCTAATCGCAAAAATCACTTCATGAAAGTTAGTTACAACGGATACCCGATCCAACCGTTGTTCAACGCTTACCCTAATCAACCTTCCAGCCTATCGGGCCCAACCCGATTCGCAGTTAAACATCCGGCGACCTTTTACATTTTTTTACCACCCCATTGCACATCGCGACGGTACACTCGTGATTTTGCTTTCTGAAGGTGGCATACTCACCTTGGCCAACAAGCGCGGCCATTTTTAAATGAAGCTCTCGTCCCCTGTCGCTTACCGGGGGTTTACCCTCGTAGAAATAATGATCGTGGTCGTCATCATTGGCCTTTTGGCCACGATGGCGATTCCTGCATTTCAAAGGGTTACGACTGCCTCGCAGGACAAGGCCATCCTGAACAACGCCCGGCAGCTTTCGTCGGCCGCCGATCAATATTTTCTCGAGTCGGGAATTTCGACCGCGGCATTGGGCGACCTCGTCGGGCCCACGCAATACATCAAGGCGCTCAACACCATTGCCTCCGAGAGTTACCCGACCAATTTCACGCAGGCCACGACGATCACTGTCAACAGCGTGGCGGGCACTCGGACAATAACCTATCACATGTAGCCTCTCGGCGGTCAGCGCCGCCAATGGAAATGGGTTGCCCCGAGGCTTGAATCGTCTTCGCCGCGGTTGAACACGCGCACGGCCGCCCAGACGAGGAGCGTTATGGTGAGAGTGAGCGCGCCCAATGAAAGGGGCACCGGGAAGAAGAACGTGCCGAGCACGGATCCCCTCATCAGGTCGACCGCATAGGCGACCGGGTCCAGGTGGGCCGCAACCTGCATCCAGGCGGGAGCGAACCTGAGCGGATAGAGGCCGCCGGACAAAAAGAACATAGGCAGAAGCACGGCGTTGCTCACGATGGGAAACACCGTCGTAGAACTGAAGCGGCACGCAAAGGCGACCCCGATGGTCGAGAACGTGATCGCCGCTAGCGTCATGGCTCCGATCATCTCAATCACCTGAAGCAGGTCCATGGAAGCTCCGGCAAGAGGCGCAAAGGGGAGGAGGATCAGCCCCTGCGCAAGCGCCTGGATCGCGCCCGCCAGAATCTTCCCGAAGGCGATCGCGGACCTCGGCACCGGAGCGACAAGCACCGCCTTGAAGAAGCCTATCTGGCGGTCAAAGACGATCGTGATTGCCGCAAAGGTCGCCGAGAATAGCAGCGACAGCCCCATGGTCCCCGGAAAGATGAACCGCCGGTAGTCGCCGCCGCCCATCCGGGAACTCGCTCCGATGCCCGCGCCAAGCACGAACAGATAGAGAAGCGGCTGGATAAGCCCGGCGACGAGACGGGCCCGGTCGACCCAGAAGCGCTTCAGGTCGAGAACGACGATGGCGAAGATCCCGCTGATCATGGCTTGCCCCCCGTGTCCAGCCCGCGGCCCGTCAGCTTTATGAACACGTCCTCAAGGCTCGGCGAGTGGACCTCCGCCCGGTCCACCCGAACCGGAAGGTTTCGGAGAAGGTCGGGGAGGATCGCAGCCGGATCGGGATGAACGAGCGTGATCCCCTCGCCCCCCTCCTCCGGCACGAATCCACGCTCCCGCATCCATGCCCGCGCGCGCGCATCGTCATCGGTCCTCAGGCTTACGATTCCGCCGCCGACGCGCGTCTTGAGCTCGCGCGGAGTTCCAAGGGCGACGATCCGGCCCGCGTCGATGAGCGCGATTCGGTCGGCCACCTCCGCCTCCGCCATGTAATGGGTCGTGAAGAAAATCGTCCTCCCGTTGTCGGCCAGCCCGCGTATCTGGCCCCAGAATATCCTCCTTGCGTCCACGTCCAGCCCGAGCGTGGCCTCGTCGAGGAAAAGGACGCGCGGGTCGGTCACGAGCGCTCGGGCGAGCTCGAGCTTGCGTCGCTGCCCACCCGACAGGTTTCTGGCGAGACGCTCCGCGACGTCCGCGATGCCAAGCTGGCCCAGTATCTCGGAGGCCCGCTTCCGGGCGCCCGCAGGCGAGAGCCCGTAGAGCAGGCCCATCAGCATGAGGTTGTCCCGGCCGGAGAGCCTCTGCTCGATCGCCGGCTCCTGGAAGACGATCCCCATCTCGCGGCGAATCGCGTCGCGCTCGTCGACGACGTCACGGCCGAGGACCCGGGCCGAGCCCGAGGTCGGTGACCGCAAGGTCGCCAGGATCGAGAAGAGCGTGGTCTTGCCCGCGCCGTTCGGCCCTAGGAGCGCGAACATCTCGCCTCGGCCGACCACCAGGTCGACGCCCCTGAGCGCCTCGATCTTGCCGTAGTGCTTGGTCAGCGCCCGGACATCGACCGCCGCGGATTCCGGGTCGGCGGTCTCGGCGGGCGTGGGCGGCATGCGCGTCTGTGAAAGGTACGGTTGCGAAGATGGCAACATGTCTTTTGCTGAATTGGCGTGTTGCCATCGGCCCCGGCGTGCCTTTGGTCCCATGCCAAACCCATGCGGAGCCCAATCTACCTCATCCTGCTGGGCGTCGTCCTCCTGACGCTCGCCCTGGTCGTCCGCTCAGGGATGCTGATGAGCAAGCATCCGGGTGAGCCGATCAATTCCGCGATGCGAGCCGCGCTGGCGGAGACCTCACCCCAGCTTTCGTCGGAGGACGCATTCGCAATCCGAAGGGATTACCCCACCGCGTACACCACGAAGTCCGGCCTCATGTACGTGAACCACGGCCCGGGAACGGGTTCGGCGACGCCAAGGCTAGGGGACACCGTGGTCGCCCAGTACGCGGGCAGGCTGCTCGACGGGACGCCGTTCGACAGCTCCTTCGCGCATGGGAAGCCCTTCACCTACCAGCTCGGCGTCACCCCGGTGATAAAGGGATGGGACGAGGCGTTCCTGACGATGAAGAAAGGGGCCCGCAGAACCCTCATCATCCCCTACTGGCTCGGCTACGGCGAGTCCGGCCGACCCCCGCTCATTCCGCCCCGAGCCACGCTCGTGTTCGACGTGGAGCTCGTGGATTTTCATTGAGGGCAGCTACTCGTGGTAGCGCGTGATCGGCGCCTGGAGCCGGTCCACGAGCGTGTTGTCGAATATCTTGTACCTCGGGTCGATCTCGGGAAGGTTGAGCTGCGAGGCGACCAGGCCCGCCGCAAGAAGCGTGCTCTGCGCGAGCGTCCGCACGATGCGCCGCCCCCGCCGCGCGGATGCCGGGTGTCTGGGGTCGGCCCCTGAGGGGGCCTGACGGGGTTCAGCTTTTCGTCGCATGGTCGGGCTGTCTCTCGCCTCTACGACACCCCCCTGACGCCTTCGTTCCGCTACAAGCCGGCAAAGCCGCCGTTGCACTTGATCCAGGCCTCGGCGCTGCGCCAATCCGGGAAGACCTCCTCGACGCATGCCCAGAACCGGTCCGAATGGTTCATCTCCTTCAGGTGCATGAGCTCGTGGTGGATGATGTAGTCGCGCACGAGCGCAGGCGTCAGGACCAGGCGCCAGTTGAGCGAGATGACCCCCGCAGCGGTGCAGGATCCCCAGCGCGACCGCTGGTCGCGCACCGTGACGCGGGTGACATTCATTCTCGTGTGCGCCGCAAGCTCCCACGCCCGGGCGGGGAGCTCCACCTTTGCAAGACGGATGAACCGGGACTCAAGCACGGGCCGGAGGTCGCCGTCGAGGCGCGGAACCCTGAACACGTCGGAAGCGAGGCATACCGACGGCCTGTCTCCCAGCGCCGCCAGCCGGATCTCGGCGAATTCGCCCCTCCAGAGGAGCCGGGTCCCGATCGTCCAGACCTCCGCGGCGCGCGGCCTCCGCCGCTGGCGCTCGCGGGCGCGCTCTAGCCACTCCCGGTTGAGCTCCACGAACCGCTCCGCTTCGCGCTGGGATCCGCGGGCGGGAATGGTCGCCACGGCGACGCCGTCGCGTCCGAGCGAAAGCCGGTAGTTGCGGGCGCGCGCGCTTCGCTTGAACACAATCGCATGTCTGGGACCCCCGACATCGGGAGGCGGCGCGCGATGGACGCCGGCAGCCGGCGAAAAGCTCCCGAACCAATCCGCCTGCGTCTCTTGGGCTTCTCCGGGATCCGGCATGGCGCTCAGAGGGTCTTCCGCGCGGAGGGAAAGACCGCGTAGCTCGAATGCCCCAGGGCGTGAAGGCCTCGACGCCGAACACGACATTGTCCTTCGAAACCCCCGGGACCTTTACGCGGTTCACGCCCTTCGGGACCTCCATCGAATTCTCCCAGAAGGGGGCGGTCGTCTCGCGCCACACGATCCGGTAGCCGGCCAGGCCCGGCTCCGTGCCGGGTTCCCACCGAAGCGTGGTATCGTTCTCGAGGCGGGCGGCCTCGATCTCGACGGAACGCGGCGGACCGGGGGCCCGTGCGAGGACAGCGAGGGCGGCCCCGTTCACCCGGGCCACATCGGCCGTGTAGGCATAGTCCACATGGTCCGGCGTGTCGCCGTACTGGACCCCGTTCTCCTCGCGGACGTCCTGGTGCTGCCTTCGAAAGTCCTCGGCCGGCTCGGTGAACCTGACCGCCGGATAGCCGTTCTCGAGAAAGGGAAGATGGTCGCCCCCGCGGAGATAGCGGTCGGCCCGGTAGATCACGCGGACCTTGAGCGAAGGGACATACTGGCCGGCGATGTCCCGGACCGCACGGGCGAGCTCGCGGGGCGGCGTGTCGTTCTCGCCGCCCGCCCTCAGCATCGCGAGCAGGCTGTCATCCGGCTTCGCCGTCGGAGGCACTCCCTGTGCGAAGAGGCGGACCGTCCCCCGGTCTACCCCGCCGCTTTCGGAGCGGCTGCTTCCGATGATGTCGTTGTCGAACATCGCCTCGATGTCGAGGCCGCGCTCCCTGGCCGCCTGCGCCCAGTGCTTTGAGCCGTAAAGGCCCTGCTCCTCGCCCGCGACCGCGAGGAAGACGATCGTCGCCCCGAACCGGTAGTGGGACATGACGTGCGCGAGCTCGAGGACGGCCGCCACACCCGACGCATCGTCGTCGGCCCCCGGTGCCGCGCTTGTCGAATCGAGCGGGTTTGTCGCCCGCGAGTCGTAGTGGCCGCTGATCACAAGGGTGCGCCCGGTGTGGTCCGGGTCCGTCCCGGGCAGGGTCGCCACGATGTTCGTGATCTGCGCCGGCTGCGGCACCCGCGGGGGCGCCGCCGGCTGCTCGAAGCTGTCGAGGTCGACCTCCAGGCGGCCTCCCGAATCCTTGGAGGCCCTTTCGAATTCGGCGCGGATCCAGGAGGCCGCCCCGCCGATTCCGTCGCCGCTTGGCAGCGGGTCGGAGAGCGTGTGGCGGGTCTTGAAGCTCGCCAAAACGAAGATCGACCGCTGGATGCGCTCCACCGAAACTCCCCTAACCATCTCGCTTATCTCGGGATCGGTGTCGGGAGCGGGGGTCGCCTTTGCGGGGTCGGCGGCGCCCGCCCGCGAGGCGATGGCCACGGCAATGAGGATCATGGCGCTGGCGCGCATGGTACTCAGAGTGAGATGACAGCTTTCGGAGAGTCAAGGTGCCTTAGAGCGGGCACCGTCATCAAATGATGCCTTTCGCTGCATGCCTTGGATGAGGCCAACACCGGACGCCACGGACCGAACAACGGCCTTCGAAGTCCGCCGGCCCGAAGGCCGCAATGGATTCGCCTAGGGCCGGCCGCCGTAGGTCACGTAGTCATCAAGCTCCAGCCAGTCGAACCAGGTCCCAATGTCGTCGCGCTCCGGGGCGTTCTTGCGGTGAACGTCATTGAAAAACGCACGGGTGTCGGGAACCGTCGGGACCCAATGCTCCATCTGCGCCGACCACGCGGCGATTTCAAAAGGCTTGCGCGGGGAGCGGGCTCGAACATAGGCGAGGATCTCCGAATCGGACCTGCCCAGCTTGATTTCGGCCATGAATGCCTCGTGGTCGATGCCCGTGAAACTAAAGAACTGCTGGTCGAAAGGGCAATTGTAGTGGAAGTCGCCGGCCTTCCCCGCTGCGACCGCCCTCGCCTTGTCGAGGAGCCTCGGGAGGTGGGAGTAGCCGCCAAGCCGGGTCCGGGGGCTGCGGGGAGGATGCCGCGTGAGGTCCGGCGCGCTGTAGTTGACCGCGCCCGCAAGGGCTTGGGCAGGATGAAGGTAGGAGTCGGATAGATTGTCGGCCATGGGTTGGAATTAAGTTCGGCAGAACCATGCTCCAATAGCCATCAACCGCAAACTCCCGGGCGCCAAATTGGGCCCCCTTTGGATGCCAATCTCACCCGCAGAGAGTTGCGCAGGATCCAAGTCCTCCTTTGAATGGCGGACACTACCGCCCGAATCCCACCCTTGACACCCCCCCGCAGGTAAGGCACCTCAGTCAACTCTTAAACGCCACGAAACCATGCAACCCACCTTCCGCCCCCATCGCAAGAAACGAGCCCGCAAGATCGGATTCCGCGCCCGCAAGTCCACCCGGGGTGGCCGCAAAGTTCTCGCCTCCCGCCGCAAGAAGGGCCGCAAGCGGCTGACGGTCGTTTGATTCCGGAAATCGCTGTTCCCATGCTTCTCCGCCCTGGGCAGCACCTTCGGCGACAGAACGACATCCGCGACGTCCGCGAACAGGGCCGGCGGATCGACTGCAGGGCGTTTACCGTCTGGTGGTTGCCCCGGGACGGGGAGGCCCTGCGCCGGGCCTGCTTCGTCGCCTCGACAGCTGCCGTGGGAAAGGCGATCCTCCGGAACCGCGCCAAACGCAGGATGCGGGAAATCTTCCGCCGACACCAGAACCTCCTTCCCCTGTCCTGCGACCTGCTGCTCGTTGCACGCTCCCAAGTGAACAAATGGCCCTTCATCCAGCTTGAGCGCGTGTTTGCCGACGCCTGCAGCCGGATGGCCTCCTCCCCCTTTAATCCATGACCCGCCGCCCAAGCCCTTCGTCCGTACGCAGGCCGGGGATCGCAGCGTCCGCCGCAGTCGGCCTTATCCGGGTCTACCAGCGGACGGCCTCACCCGTCCTCCCGGTCATTCTCGGGCCGTACTGCGGCTGCCGGTTTTACCCGACATGCTCCCACTATGCCGCCGAGGCGGTCATGACCCACGGGATGCTCAAGGGCACATTTCTTGCGGCCCGGCGCGTCATCAAGTGCACGCCCCTCCATCCGGGCGGGCACGATCCCGTCCCGCCGGCGTCGCGGTAACCCAACTTCTCACGTGGACAAAAAGAACACTTTCATCGGGGCGGTCCTCTTCATCGCGGCGTTTTTCGTCCTTATTTACAGCCAGAAGTACGCCCCGCGCCCGGCGCCGGCGGAAGTCCGCCAGGAGGCCGTGACGCAGGCCCCGGCCGCCGCGGCGCCCCTTCCGGCAGGCCGGGCGAACGCGGACGAGCCCACGTTCACCACCGCCCAGGCCGACCTTTCGGGGGCGACCGTGACCAGGCTGGTGAACAGCTACGTCGAGGTGAACTTCACGGATTCGGGCGGCGCCATCCGCAATGTCGCCTTCAAGAAGTATCCGGCCGCGATCCACAGCCGCGACCCCTACATTTTCAACGAGCTTCATGCGAGCCCCATGCTGGCCTTTGTCGGAACGCCCGGCCTCGACAGCGACACCCGCTACCAGCTGGTGTCGAAGACCGACACGGACGTCGTGTACCGCACGGTTCTCGACAAGCGGATCGAGGTCATCCGCCACTATGTGGTCTCGCCCGACAAGGGCGCGGGCACGGACCCCTACGTGATCCGCTGCGAGACGACGCTGCGAAACCTCTCCGACTCACCCAATGCGCCGATGCTGGCGTCGCTCTCGATCGGCACGGCCGAGCCGAACAACGCGCTCGACACCGGGCTCCAGCTCACGACCGAATTCTCGAACGGCAAGGACCAGACCCTCGTGCGGCGCTCATCGCTCGAGGGAAGCAACGGCTTCCTCGGGTTCGGGATAAGCTCGCCGAAGGCGGTGATCGCGGGGGGCGGTCCGGTCGTCTGGGCGACCGTCAAGAACCAGTTCTTTGCGGCCATCCTGACGCCGGATGAGCCGGCCGTCGGCATCGAGTCGCGCCGGGTGAAGCTTCTCGAGAGCCTTCCCGACCTGGACAAGCGGGCCTACGGGATCACGGCCGCCGTCGACTTCAACGTGCCGGCGATCCCGGCGCACGGGGAGACCACGATCGCCGGGAATTTCTACGTGGGTCCGAAGGAATACCCGCGGCTCTCGAACATGGACGTGTTCCACAAGGACGAGGACCGCGTCATGGATTTCGGCAATTTCGTGTTCCGCTTCTGCGCGGCGCTCCTGCTGACGGTGATGACGTGGTTCCACAGCTGGACCGCCAACTGGGGCATCGCCATCATCCTGACGACGCTGGCTCTCAAGTTCCTTTTCCTGCCGATCACCCTCGCGCAGTCGCGCACGTCGAGGCGGACGCAGAAGGTGATGCCCGAGCTGAAGGCGATCAAGGAGAAGTACAAGGACAACCCGCAGAAGATGCAGGCTGCGACGATGGAGCTCTACAAGAAGCACAAGATCAACCCGGTCGCCGGCTGCCTGCCGATGCTCCTGACGATCCCCTTCTTCTGGGCCTTCTTCACCATGCTGCGCAGCGCCGCCGAGCTCCGGTTCGCCTCGTTCCTGTGGGCGCGCGACCTCTCGGCCCCGGACACGATCGGCGCCCTCTCGCTGCCCATCATCGGCCTGGTGAGCATCAATGTCCTGCCGATACTCCTCGGCGTCGTAAACTTCGTCCAGATGCACGTGACGCCCCAGCCGGCGGTCGACAACGCGCAGATGAAGATGATGAAGTTCATGCCCGTGATGTTCGTGCTTTTCTACTACAACTGGTCCTGCGCCCTCTCCCTCTACTCGACCATCAACGGTTTGTTCACGATCTGCCAGCAGCTGGTGGTCAACCGCGTGCCCGACACGGAGGACACCGCCCCGGTCAATCCGGGCAGGCCGACGAAGAACGTCACCCCTCGAAAGGGCTGAATCCTGGGGACGCGCCTAAGCCATGGCAGGCCACAACAAGTGGGCTAAGGTCAAGCGGACCAAGGCGGTCCTCGATGTCCGCAAGGGCAAGGTGTTCAGCCGCCTCTCGCGCGAGATCACGATCACGGCGAAGTCCGGCGGGGGGGACCCCGGCGCGAACCCGCGCCTAAGGACGCTGCTCCTGAAGGCCCGCGACGCCAACATGCCCGCGGACAACGTCGAGCGGGCGATCAAGAAGGGGACGGGCGAGCTCGCCGGCAGCGTGATCGAGGAGCTCATCTACGAGGGCTACGGCCCGGGAGGCGTGGCGATGATCGTCAAGGTGATGACCGACAACAAGAATCGAGCGGCCTCCGACGTCCGATCGGCCTTCACCCGCTACGGCGGGAAGCTGGCGGGCGCGGGGGCGGTCGCCTTCCAGTTCCTCCACGCAGGGCAGTTCCTTGTGCCGAAGGAGGGGTCCAACGAGGACCTGGTCATGGAGGCGGCCCTCGAGGCCGGCGCGGACGACGTCATCACGACCGAGGAGGGCTTCGAGGTCCGGTGCGAAATCCACGCCTTTGACCGGGTCTCCCACGCGCTCGAGGCCAAGGGCATCAAGCCCGCGAGCGCCGAGATCGCCTACATCCCCACGACCACCGTTCAGGTTTTCGACGTCGCCGTCGCAAAGACCCTCGTGAAGTTCCACGACGCCCTCGACGAACTCGACGACGTCCAGCAGGTCTTCTCCAACGAGGAAATGGACGATGCCGTGAGCGCCGCGGCGCATTCCTAGGCCTCCCGTCCAGAACGTCATAAGGGCTTCGTCGCCTTGCGTCGCGCCGCGACCCTGGTTTGAATCCCCCCGCCATGTCAGATGACGCCCCGCCGCCGAACGCGCCTGCGCAGGGTCCCCGGCACCTGGCCGAGGACGACGTCGGCATTGTCCGGCCGCGCGACTACACCCACGCGGAGCCGTTTGTCTTCAAGAGCGGCCAGACGATCCAGGGCTTCACGCTGCGCTACGAGACCTACGGCACCCTGAACGCGACCCGCGACAACGCGGTCCTCGTCTGCCACGCCCTGAGCGGCGACCATCACTGCGCCGGCTGGCATTCGCCGTCCGACACGAAGCCCGGCTGGTGGAACAACCTGATCGGTCCGGGAAAGGCCGTCGACACGCGCCGGTTCTTCGTCGTCTGCGCGAACGTGCTCGGGGGCTGCCAGGGCTCGACCGGGCCGAGCTCGGTCGACCCCTCCACGGGGCGCCCCTACGGGACCCGGTTCCCCTTCGTCACCATCCGCGACATGGTCCATGCGCAGAAGCTCCTTCTCGACCACCTGGGGATTGCCGAGCTCCATGCCGTCCTCGGCGGATCGATGGGCGGAATGACGGCCATGATCTTCGCGATCGAGTACCCCCAGTTCACGAGGCGCCAGATCATCATGGCGTCGACGGCCAACGAGAGCGCGCAGGCGATCGCGTTCAACGAGGTCGGGCGCCAGGCGATCATGCAGGACCCGGCGTGGAACAATGGGGACTACCCTCGCGACGGGGGCCCGCGCGTCGGGCTTGCGATCGCGCGGATGATGGCCCACATCACCTACCTCTCGGACGCCGGGATGGACCGCAAGTTCGGCAGGCGCAAGCGCGAGTCGGCCGGGGGCGAGTCCTACACCTTCGACGCGCAGTTCGAGGTCGAGAGCTACCTGCGCCACCAGGGCCAGAGCTTCATCAACCGCTTCGACGCGAATTCCTACCTCTACATCACGCGCGCGATCGACCAGTTCGACCCGGCGAGGGCCAGCGGCACATTGGAGCAGGCCTTCGCGCCCGTGCAGGCCGAGTCGCTCGTGGTCGGGTTCACGAGCGACTGGCTCTTTCCCCCCGAGCAGAACCGCTCGATCGCGCTCGCCCTCCTGCGCGCGGGAAAGCGGGCCAGCTACGCGGAACTCTCGACAGACCTCGGCCACGACTCGTTTCTCCTCGAAAGCGCCGACCTTTACGCGCTGGTGAGGGGTTTCCTCGAGCGCTCGGAAACCTACGTGTTCGACTTCGCGATCTAACCGGGAAACGCCATGAGCAGACTCGTCGAAAAGAGAACGGTGGACATGGAGGTCATCGGGAAATGGGTTGAGCCGCAGTCGCGGGTGCTCGACCTCGGGTGCGGACGCGGCGAGCTGATGGCGTACCTTGTGCAGGCCAAGCAGGTGTACGCCACGGGCGTCGACCTGGACTTCGCCCGCATCTCGGCATGCGTCGCCCGGGGATTGAGCGCGTACCAGGGAGACATGACCGACTTCATGCGGGCGTTTCCGGACCGGCATTTCGACCGCGTCATCTGTTCGCGGACGGTCCACGAGCTGAACGACCCCGCGGGCGTGATCCTCGAGGCCCTCAGGGTCGGGACGGCGGTCACGGTGGGATTCGTGAACCATGGTTTCTGGAAGAACCGGGTCGACGAGCTCTTCCGCGGCCGGAAGGTGCGCAACGCGGTCTACACGACCGCGTGGCACGAGAGCAGGCCGGCAAATCCCCTCTCGGTCGCGGACTTCGAGGACTTCTGCCGGCTCAAGTCGATCCGCGTGGCCCGGCGCGCCCACCTCCTGGGCGACTGGCGGACCCCCTGCGGGGTCATGCCGAACCTATTCGCCGGCTACGCGCTCTACGACCTCGCACGGGCCTGACGCCGGGCGAGGCGCGCGGCCTGCAGCAGGCACACGCAGTCGGCGCCATCCTCCGAGTGGAACCAGTGCGGCTCAAGGTGCCCAAACTCGCGCTCGAACGCCTCGCGCCCCCCTCCGACCTCGATCATGAGGACGCCCCCCGGCTTCAGGCGGCCCGCGGACTGCCGGATGAGCTTCCGGATGAGTTCCAGGCCGTCCGGGCCGCCATCAAGCGCGAGGCGGGGCTCTTTGCGGAACTCGGCCGGCAGGGCGTCCACGTGGGCCGAAGGCTCGTAGGGGGGGTTGCTGAGGATCACATCGTATCGGCCCGCCGGCGCACGGCTGAGGAGGTCGCCCTTGAACAGCCTCACACGGCCCCGGAGCCGGTGGCGCCTAACGTTGATCGCCGCCACCTCGAGCGCGTCGCCCGAAAGGTCCATCGCATCCACCCTCGCCCCCTTGAAATGGCGGGCGAGCAGGATGGCGAGGCAGCCCGAGCCCGTGCAGACGTCGGCGACGCGGGTCACCCCGGCCCGGGGGCCCACCCACGGGTCGACCTGCGTCGGCAGAATCTCCACAAAATAGCTGCGCGGGATGAGGACCCGCTCGTCGACGTGAAAGCGCAGGCCCCCGAGCCAGGCCTCCCGGGTTATGTAGGCCGCGGGGACGTGGTCGACGAGCCTCCTCGTGAGGACCCGGTCGACGGCGGACGACTCCCCGGCCGAAAGCCTGCGGCCGAGGACGGAGGGATCGCTGTCCAGGGGAAGGCCGAGCGTCCTCAGGATAAGATACAGCGCCTCGTCGCGCGCGACCGCCGCGATCTGGCCGAGCGCGGCCCCCTTCGTCTCGTACAATCGCTCGGCACGCCTGAGGCAGCTTCCAACGGTCACGAGTGGAAGATGAGGGGGAAGGCCGCCGGGCGGATCAGGTCGCACAGGAGCGCGTACGGGACGCACGCCTCCGCGACCAGGTAGCCGATCATGCGCTGGGTCGGGCCAAAGTTGATCACGATGAGCATGATGAGCCCGCTCCATCGCGACACGGTGAGGTAGGTCTCCTCGGACATCCCCACGAGGCGCCGGAAGATCGACGCGCCGTCGAGCGGCGGGAGGGGAAGCAGGTTGAAGACCGCAAGGCCCACGTTCATGACGACCAGCCCCTTAACAAGCTCTCCGAACCTCGGCTGCGCCAGGACCACGAAGGAGCCGACAAGGATCGCCGCGAGGGCGACCAGCAGGTTTGCGGCCGGACCCGCGAGCGAGATGAGGATGTCATCGCGCCACCGGTTCCGGAAGTTGGACGGATTCGTGACGACGGGCCTCCCCCAGGCGATGAACGGGAACCCCCCTCCGAACGCGAAGATGTTGATCAGCGGGAAAATCACGCTTCCGACGAGATCGAGGTGGGAAAGGGGATTGAGCGTCACGCGGCCGTCGCCGCGAGGCGTGTCGTCACCGAGGAGATCGGCAACGACGGCATGGCCCCATTCGTGGAAGGCGATGCTCGCAATGAGCACGATGAAGATGATCAGCCCGTTGCGGATGAAGAGGGGATCGATATCCATGCGCAGCTATTTGTTGCCCGTCTGCCCGATTTGGTCGACCAGCTTCTTCTTCTGCGCCGCCAGGGTCGGATCGGTGACCGTGCCGAGCATCTTCGTGGCCTGCTCCTTCTTCCCCATGTAGATCAGCACGTTTGCCTGGTGCAGGCGCATGGTTTCGCGCTCCACCTCGGACTGGGCATGCGCCTCAAGCCCCTGCCACGCCTTGAGCGCCTGGTCCCAGTCGGGTTCGACCATGTCGTAGAACGACTCGGCATAGCGGTACGTGAATTCGAGGCGATCCGGGGCGAGTTCCGCCGCGTGCCTGAACGCCTCGTGCATGGAGTGGTCGATTGCCGCACGGCTCCATTCGCCGCTCTTCAGGAAATCGTCCCTGGCCTCATAGAGCAGCGTTCCGATCTGGTAGTGGTAGAGCGGCTCCTTGGGCTCGAGGTTCACGGCCGAGAGGTAATAGTTGAGGGCCTCGAGCGGCTTCCCCTCCTCGGCAAGGTAGTTGCCCAGCTCATTCTTCACCAACGGTATATCAGGGTCCAGCTCGTTTGCCTTTAGCAACATCGCCACCGCCTGTTTGCGGAGGTTCACCTTCCAAAGCATGTACCCGTACGACGCGTATCCGGCGGCAAAATCAGGATTGTCTCGGATCAGCGACTCGTACTCCCGGGTCAGCTGCTCCACCTGGGTCTTGAATTCCGCCTGGTCCAGGTCCTTTCCAGCCTCCGCCGCATCGGCAAACAGGACCTTCTGATGCAGGGCAATGTCCTTTAAGCGGCGCTCCGCCATCGTCTCCGACCCGGACGGCGCCGCGGCGGGGCCGGCGCGCAGGAGGGCAACCCCGAGGACGGCGAGGAGCGCGATGATGTGCACGGGTTTGGCGGACATGGCGGGAAAGGGGGCTAGGGTGGACAGCGGGTTTTCCCCAGCGTTCAAAAAATCTGCCCCCTGAAACACTCCAAAGGCGACAATATTTGCACTATTCGCTTTCGGACGGCTTTGTTAGCTCCTATATATATCGCCATGGGTCAGCCCGCGAGTCCCCCTCAACAGTCTCTATTTGGGACCACACTTCCCCCGGATGTGCTGGGAGCGGGCCTTGAGCAGTTCAACGACATCGTGATGATCACGGAAGCCGATGTTCTTGAGAAACCCGGCCCCAGGATCCTCTTTCTCAATCCGGCGTTTGAGAAGGTCACCGGGTACACGGTCCAGGAGGCGCTCGGCCGCTCCCCCAGCTTCCTCCGGGGACCGGATACGTCGACCGCGGAAATCCTGCGGATCGATGCCGCCCTCCAGGCGCGCCAGCCCATCCGCGCGGAGCTCCTCAACTACCGCAAGGACCGCTCGGCCATCTGGCTGGAGATCGAGGGCAATGTCGCCCGGAGCCCGTCGACCGGCACCGAATTCTTCGTCTTCATCGAGAGGGATGTCACGGCCCGCAAGAAGTCCGAGGAGGCCCACCGCGAGCGGGAACGGGCGATAGCGACCCTGTTCAGCAACCTGCCGGGCATGGCGTACCGCTGCCTCAATGATGTTCAATGGACCATGGAGTTCGTGAGCGCGGGCTGCCGCGACTTGACCGGATACGAACCCGACGCGCTTCTTGGGAACCGGGTCACCAGCTTCGAGCAGATCATCGACGCCGAGGACAGGAAGGCCGTGCGCGAGATTGTCTCGCGGGCGGTCGAGCGGGGCGAGGCGTTCGAGCTCACCTACCGCATCCGCACGCGCGCAGGCACCGTGAAATGGGTCTGGGAGCGGGGACGCGCGGTCCCGGGGCCCGACGGAGCGGTTCGCTCGCTCGAGGGATTCATCACCGACATCACCGAGCGAAAGCTGCTCGAGTCGCAGGTCCTCCAGAACCAACGGCTCGAGAGCATCGGCACGCTCGCCGGGGGGATCGCCCATGACCTGAACAACGTCTTTGCGCCGATCATGATGGCCGGGGACCTCCTGGCGGACAAGGAACCCGACGCCGATTCGAGCCAGCTTCTTAACGTCATCGCCGCAAG